>Ga0210407_10001890_pt1 | contig 18774 bp, 12 predicted proteins | sample IncBWC27MmetaG_FD_150860 | JGI IMG/M metagenome (GOLD analysis project Ga0210407, IMG submission 150860) | Forest soil microbial communities from Barre Woods Harvard Forest LTER site, Petersham, Massachusetts, United States - Inc-BW-C-27-M | ecosystem: Environmental > Terrestrial > Soil >...
GCCACGTTTCGTACTTGAACCGGTGCCCGTATTGACTGGACAGCCATGCTTACTTCCTGCGTGCTCAGGGAGCCACTGATCAATGCGTACAGGCCATCGTCGAAGGCAAACTCGATGAAGCGGGGCTCACCCCTGCCGAGCGGGTGCTGCTCGATTATGTGAGGCAGGTCAGCGAGGCGGCTTATCGCACGACGCCAGAAGATGTGCAAAAGCTGCGCGACGCCGGCTGGAAAGAAGAGCAAATCGCCGAGGCAGTGTACGTGACTGCTATGTTCGCTTTTTTCAATCGTGTTGCCGATGCCTTCGGAGTACCCTCGCAGGAGTATCTGTCGAAGGGGAAAATGACACCCTAGTCAGGCTCCGTCACCCGGCTCCATCTCGGCAAATCAACTTCGAACCAAAACATCCCGCGCAACAAATTGCCGGCGCTGGGGTTTGATGCAGGAGTGTTGGCGGACTGGCACCCGTCCGTGATCTGTCCGCCGTCTCGAGGCCCTCAATGAGATTCTTCCGCAGCATGTTCCTGGCCGTGATCACCATATCCGCCAGCGCACTGGCCCAAACCCAGCCGCCGCAACCCGATTGGACTCCGCAGGGCATCGAGGCCCTGGGACAAAACGCCTCGTCGCGGACCGAGTTCACCCTGGACCATTCCATGCTGGTGCTCGCGTCCATGCTGGACCAGGACGACGAAGACCTGCGACGCGTAATCGCGGGCGTGAACGGCGTCTCCGTCCACAGCTACCGTTTTCCACGGCCGGGAATGTACGATCCCGATCTGCTGAGCGCGGTGCGTCAGCAGTATCACGCGGCGGGCTGGAAGCACATGGTCAGCAATCACGACAAGAACGGCGGCCCCGGCGCAACCGATCTCTGGATCCACTTCGAGAACAACGCCATCAGCAACATCGCGGTTCTTTTTGCCGGCCAGAATCAACTCAACTTCATCGCGGTTTCGGGATCGATCAGCCCGATTGATCTGCTCCATCTCGGCGGACACTTCGGCATCCCCAAGATTGAAGGCGGAGTCTTAGTTCCTGCGCCCAGTGGCGACCGCTAGCTCGAGCATTTCGGTAGCTTGACGAGGGGGAAGCTCTTCGTTCTTCGAGCGGGTAGTCTTTTTGCGTTATTGCTCGCCACCCCCAATCCTGACAAACTTGGTTCCACAACTGAGCGATTTACCAACAATCCAAGCGAGTTTGGGAGTCCACGATCCTGATCACTGAAGTACAATTGACCGCGAGACAGCCGTTGTTGCAGGAAAGGAAAACGCATATGAATCGCATCGTACTGAAGCTGGCGCTGCCGCTGCTGCTAGTCGGCGCCGTTTTCGCCGCAGAAGAATCCGCCAAGACGGTCACAGTCAAGGGCTACGTCCTCGATTCAGCCTGCGCTTTTACCAAGAGCCTGAAGAAGCCGGTCAGTTCAGAATGCGCCATCGCCTGCGCAAAGAACGGATCGCCACTGGTGATCCTCACGCCGAGCGGGACCATTTACTGGCCGATCGCGGATACCACGCCTTCGAGCAGTCAGAACGACAAGCTGCTTCCCTTTGCCGGACAAAAAGTCACGGTGAGCGGCAAGGTATTCATGCGCGGCGGATCGTCCGCAATCGTGATCAGCAAGATCGAACCGCAAGCCGCGTCCCCGATGAAGATGAAATAGTTTGTCTTTGTCCGCGGTCGCAGTAGCGGAGGAGCATACCCATTCATGAGCACCGTCCCTAAGTCCCTGCCGCGCTTCGCGAAATTTCGCTGGCGGCCTAGTCCGCGCGCGTTGCAAATCAGCAAGCGGGTTCTGGCGAGCCTGCTGGCGGTGTGGATCGTGTTCGTGGGATTTATTTTCTGGGCCATGAACCAGCCTCCGGAGAAGTTCGGCGCGGTCATGAAACACATGCCGTGGGAAGTATTCCTCGTTCTTCCGTTCGAGACCTTGTGGAACCAGGCCCGTGGCGGCGCGTTGCATGTCGGAGATCCCGCGCCCGATTTCACTCTTACCAAGCTGGATAAATCCGGGACCGTACAGCTTTCGCAGCTGACCAAGACTCAGCCGGTGGTGATGGTCTTCGGCAGCTATACTTGACCGCCCTTCCGGCGGGAGGTTCCCGCCCTCAACAAGCTCTACGATCAGTATCAAGGTAAGGTGAGCTTCTTGGTGGTGTACATCACGGAGGCCCATCCGAGCGATGTCTGGCAGATGCAAAGCAATGTTAAAGATCAAGTCGTCTTTGCCACTCCTAAGAATGAAGATGAGCGGGCGTTTGTTGCCGGAGCGTGTGTGCGCAAGCTGGGAATCAAGTTCCCTGCTGTGCTGGATGAATTCGGAAACTCAACCGAGCAAGCCTATACGGGATGGCCGGACCGGATTTATCTGATCGACCAGAGCGGGCGAGTTGTCTTCAAGACGAAACCGGGGCCGTTTGGATTTGATGCGGACTTACTGGCGGCGGCGCTGAAGAAGCTGCCGCAGAAACCCTGATTCACCATAGACCCAAAAAACAAAAGCCCCACTTCTCGCAAAGAACGCGAGAAATGGGGCACCCATTTATTTCCTCTAGACTTTCTACTTCGGCGGCGCGGTCATCTCCATCGCCCAGATGGCTGCGGGACGCATGTACATGGACGCACGGTAGTATCCGGTTTGTTCCCAGGCTTCGGGAGTACGGAACCAATATCCTTTCGTCTCGTAGGTCGTGTGATAGACGCCCCAAGCAGTGCGGTAACCCTCGTCTTTCAGGCCCTCGCCCAACATCAGGGCGGCAACGCCGAAAGCGGTGCCGGTCCAGACTTCCTGCACCTGTTCGTTGCTGGTGACAATGGATCCATCCGGAGCCATGCCGTTCACAGCACCCATTTCGCCGTTGGCGAACTTCATTACGTTGAAATTGTAGATTTTCTTCGCCGCCTTGATTTGCATGTCGCGTGGAACCAGGTCGCCCAATCCGGTCATGTTCGCGTACCACTGGCCGGCGAGTTGATCGGCTTGAATGTCGTCACGATATTCGCTGAGCGTGTCATAGCGGAAGTATTCGCCGGACCAGAGTTTGCTGATGTAAGTCTTCTGGCCTTTTTCAAACCACTGGTGATATTTGGTTGCCGCCGCGTTGTCTCCCAGCGTGTGCGCAATTTCTTCCGCGGCGCGCAGCGCGGCCAGCCACAGTCCGCCACAGTAGGCGCTTTCGCCGTGTACGATCCAAACGTCGTAAGTCTGATCGGGATAATCGTCGTCCTGTGGCAGACCGTCGCCGGTGCGGTCGTATTTGCGGAGATGCTCCAGCGCCTCCTGGATCGACGGCCAAGTGTAGCGCAGGAACGCGACATCCTTCTTTCCGGTAAACACATAATCCTTGTAAATCATCAGCACGAACTTGCTGTTCAAATCTTTCCAGTCGTTGGTGTTTTGCCAACTGAAGGCGTTGGGCAGTTTGAAGGGATCTTCCTGCGGAATTCCAAGATCGTGGGGGACTGCGCCTTTAGCCTTGCGCAGCCGTAGCTGAAGCGTGTTGGTGGTCTCGCTCTTCCACTGCCAGATATATTTTTCCGTGAGGTCTTCGCGGACGGTGTCGGAGAATTGACGCATGATTTGTTTATCAAGATCGGGCCAGAACTTCACCAAGGGCATGTCGCCGTAAAAAAGCACATCAAGAGTTGCGTGGTATGGATAGTCGAAGCACTCCATGAAGGAGAATGTCCGCGGACTCGTCGGCAGAGAATCCACCGGACGGCCCCAAAACGAACCGCCGTCGGCGAGAATATACATTTCGTTGAAGAGCTCGCCGCGATACCAAAGCGGCTTGCTCTCGTCGTTCACGTAGGGCGCTTGCCAGGCGTCGATTTCATCGCTCCACTTCGGCGCGTTTGCCAAGCCATCTTTTGCAATCTTCCATGCGTTCTGTCCGCTGGTGCCGTAGAAATCGGTGTACTTGCGATACCATTTGCGGCCCGAGCCGAACTGATTCACCGGCATGTCCCAGGCGATGGTCATCGGGATCACGCGCTTTTCGCCGGGTTGAAGGGTGAAGCGGACCGCTATCGCAGCGGACAGAGGTTCCCCGCTGCTGATCCAGGATTGATTGTCGTTGGAGAGGCGGCCGTCTTTTGAAAACGGCGCCCAGACTTCTTCCCCGGATGCCGAGCGAAAGGTTGTCTGATAAGTGATCTCAACGCCGGGAGATTCGACCGACGCAATCGCCCACTGCCCGTCGAAATCTTCTTTTACACCCTGGGGATGAACGCGATCAAACACAATCCCCTTCACGTGGCCGCCGACGGCGGGGTCATCCACAAAGCGGTTGTGATTTCCTTGATCCATATTGCCATGCATGTCGGTGGTGAAATCGCGGAACCAGCCCAGCATGTTGGTCCAGGAAAGCAGGACGGAGACTGTGACTGGTTTGTCGGTCGGGTTCTCGGCGTGCCAGCGATAGACCGCAACCGGATAACTGCTTTCGCGATAGTTGTTAGGCAGCACCGGAGAGAACTGCTCGAGGACTACGTGGGCAGGAAATTTATCCCACTTGTAGTCGTACCAGGATTTTGGATAGAGCGAGTAATAGTCGCCGGCGCCGGCCGGATAGTCCCACTTCCAGGATGAGAGTGCGCCGCCATCGGGATGCGCGGCGGTCAACACTTGCGCGACGCTGTCTTCTCCCACGGACTTCTGATACATGGCGAACTGGTTGGTCCATACCGTCTGATATTTGTGGACGCCGCTCTTGATGTGCCAGCGCGAAAAGTCGCCGCGATAGGTGCGCGAAAAAGTTCCGGAACCGAAGCCGCCGACCGGGGCTCCTTGCCAATAGCCGTCGTCAATCATTCCGCTTGCTGCGAGGGCGGGCTTGCGTCCGCCGGGGTTTTCCAGCGGGACACCGATGCCACGCTTCCACGCAGCTTTGGGGATCGCGTCGCCGGCAAAGCCAAAGGGGGCAAGAAGGAAACAGGTGATAAAGAGAGCGGCGACCACCGAGCGACTGAACGTTTTCATGATAACTTCCTCCAGAACTTCGGTGACTGATTTCGTGTTAGCAGTAGGGGCAGAAAAACGTTATTCTACACGGAATGGCGCGAACTGCAAGTCCCCGGCGAAGAACCTGCCCGGTTGATCAAGGAAGCAGACGACTAGGGCTGGTAAAAGTAAGCGGCTGCCTGCAAAGGATCTGCGTTGTGTTCACTTCTTACTTTGCGTGGCCGAGGCTACCCTTGCGTAATCAGCGCGCGTCTGGCGCCCGTGACGCCGCTGGATTCAGAACATGACTCTGTGCGGCAGCACCCGACTGCTTCAATCGCATCAGCGGATCGCCGAATAGGATGAATGTCCTTCGCGTATCCGGGTCGGCGATGCTCGACTTAGCAAACAGCACCACATCCCCCAGCGGAATAGACGGCTGCGCGAAGAGAGTCTTCACCAGCGCCTGGTCCATCTGGAATTGCGGGTCGGGAGCGGTGAGTCCTGAGGATGCCCACACTGCAACGGCTCCGCCTTGCGGCGAGAGCAGCAGCGCTTCGGCGAGGCTCTGCGTGTACACGTCGTGGAAGAATCCATTCAGGCAGTTCATCATCACGAACACCGGCAAGCGATTTCCGTTGGTCAGGGTCGCGGCCGCGGTGTCGTCAAACAGGCTGTTTCCCCAGACTTGCACTGAGCCGTGGCCGTTATAGTTCACCAGCAACTGTCCGCTGTTGATGCCGACGAGAATGTCTTGTCTTGCGGTGCTGACACCAACCGTGCCGGCGAAGACATCGTTCACGGTCATGGCGGGCGGAAGGAGCTTCTGCACCGCCAAAGCCGCCTGCGAGAAGCTCACCGAAGGATCGTCGGTGTCAGCGACCAGCATGGAATTGTTTGTCCAACTGGCGGGCTGGGCGTTGGCATAGCTTAGGATTTTTCCGACCATGGCCTGGGCATCGGGCACAGTGCGCGCCGGAAGCCGTCCGGTGGCGATCTGCGCGAAGCCGGTGTTGCCGAAATCGGAGAACCAGTCGTCCGACGCGGTCTTGAGTTCCGCGGTCACCACGATCTTCGTAGGCACGAAGTCGAAGAAGCCGAAGCCAAGATAGTCGCGAGGATCAACCGACGCGTCGCCTCCGAGCAAGAGGTAGTGCGGTTTGTTGGTCCAAGCGGTGGTCGCAGTTTGCAGGAAATTCTTAATAGCGTATGGCGTGCGTTCTCCGAAATTGAATTCGTCGTAAACCTGATCGGCGGTGACCAAGGCCACAGAGCGGCCTTCGGCTTGATGCAGTGCGGCGAGCGGTTGCATCTGCGACACAAACTGCGGCGCGGTGAGGAGCACGACACCCGCACCCGGTTGAGGCTGGTGCAGCGTTGAGGGCTGATGCGGCGCTAGAGACGCGGGGACTGCGAGCTGATCGTCAGCGAGAGCTAGCAGCGCGTGAGTGCCGGAGGACGTCCACGGAATAATGGTTTGCAAGGCGTACCCAGCGCCCTTAGGCGAAACGGTGTAGGCCACCGCGAAAGGCTGAACCGGGTTGGTGATGTCAATCAGCCGGGTTGGGGGTTGGGCAAAGCCGTTGACGGTCACGCTGTCGCCGGCGGGAGCGGTGAACTTCAAGAGGTCGGATTGCGCGGTGAAGGTTTGCAGAAAGCTGACGTCGATGTGGTCGATCAGGCTGAGGTCATTGCTGCCCAACTGCGCGGTCAACGTAATCGTGTTGGCGCCGTTGATCAGAATGCCAGAAGGAATTGTGAATTGGGCCTTCCCTTGCTGCTGGCCAACAAAGTTGACGTTGCCGAGGGTTGCGCCATTCACGGCCACGGTCACATCGTGCTGCTGCTGCTGAGTGACGCCTTGTAGCGTAACCAAGATCGTGGCTCCGCCCGGCGCCACGTTCGAGACGTTCAGGGTCTGCACAGCTGCGGTCGGAGAAATCAGCGGGCCGAAGAAGTTGTCGCTGTTTTCGTTCAGCAGGACTGCGAAGTAGGTGGTGCGCGGTTTGAGTTCGAGCGTCTGCACGAAACTCTGCGCCTGCGGGCCGGGACTGCCGGCACCGGAAGGTCCGAGAATCCTTAAGCCGGGTTGCGGGCTGGACATCAACCAGTACACGCGTTGCCCGGAGTACGGAGTGTCAATCGCAGTCCCGTAAAATTCTATCGCCCCCTGAGGGCCGAACACGGATGCAGCCCCGGTGACGCGAATGGGTTGCTCCACGCCTTCGGCAAACAGATGTAGGGAGGACGACTGAAGATTGGGACTGAGTCCCGCCGCGACCAGTTGCGGCTGGGTGATGCGATACCAACCTTCCTGGGCGACGAATATCTTCACCGCGGGTTGGGCAGCTAACTGGAATCCCGTGGTGAGGGTCGCCTTGGAAATCACAGGCGTTACAACCGCTTCGCGAATGTGGCTTTGCGCGCCGTTGGTACGGCCAAGAGCCGCATCGGATCGCGCTGTATCGCTCAGCATGGCGGAACGTACAACTGGATGTGTCGGTGACTGACCCGATTCGACCGAGATGGGGCCGTACATTGTCCGCGAGCCGTTCAAATCTACGTCTTCCAACCAGTACAAACCGCCGTTGACCGGCGAGCGGTCAATCCAGGCGTAGCTCTTGGCGCCATGTTGCTCCACGGTTTCACGCATGGATAGTGCGGAGCCTGCGATCAGCGAAGGATTCAACTGCACCTTGCTTCCGCCGCTCTCCCGATAGATGTTGTATCCAAGGTTGTGCATCTCGCCGCCGCTTCGCCATGTGACCAGTACCGCAGGGCCGGTTTGTCCAGCGACAAAAGTATTCAGCTTCACCGCATTGGGGTATTCGATGGTGCTGGTGAAAGTGGCCGTGTTGTTGGACAAGATGGGATCAGGAGTGGCGGAGTTTACGACCGCCGTATTTACTGCCAGCGAGGGAGTAGCCGCGGTCACCTTGATGGTGATGATTTGGGTGAGGCCGCTGGCCATGGTTGCGTAGTTGCACGTAACCACTCCACCCGACTGAGTGCAAGTTGGGCCACCCGGAACCACCGATTGGAAGGTCACCTGACTGGGAAGGGTGTCCACCACCGTGACTCCGGTGGCGGTATTCGGGCCGAGGTTCTTGACGGTCACGGTGTAGGTCAGAGTGGTGCTTTGCAGCACGGGCTGCGGCGCGCCGGTCTTGGTGATCTGCATGTCGGTACAGATGGTCGCCGAGTGCTGTCCAGGGCTGGAGGTGAGCGAGAGATTGGTTACGCTGACCCCAGCGGTTCCCGCCGTCGCTCCGTAAGACACGGGGGGATTCAGGGTCACGCCATTCTGTCCGCCGATTACGCTGATGGTGGGCGTACCGGTGACACTAGAGGTCAGAACCACGCCGCCACCGCCGCCGCCTCCGGGGCCGTGCCGGTTGGCATTGCTGTAAGGTTGGGTGTCCCAGGCATCGCCGCCGCGCCCGCCTTGAGCCAGCAGGGTGAGGCCGGCTTCGCCGCCGGTTCCGGTGAGAATGATGATGCTACCGCCCGCGCCACCGGCGCCGCCGGCGTCGTTGGGGGTAGTGTTGCCAGGGGTGGCTCCGTTCGCAGTAATAGTGGCTGTACCGGTCAGATTTCCAGCCCGGATCATCACTATCCCGCCGCCTGCCGCGCCGCTGCTGGTTAGGTTGCTGATGTTATTGTTGCTACTCCCAGCGCCGCCGCCGCCGCCGAGCACCACCCGGTTGATATCGGCTGGAAACGCCGCTCCGCCGTATCCGCCCGTGGTGAGGTTGGAATTCCAGGTGTCGCCTCCCTGACCGCCGTTTCCGCCGTTGGCTCCACCGCCGCCGCCCGCATTCTGATCGTTTCCGCCCGGGGCTGCGGTGGCGACCGGATCGCCGTCGGTGCCACCGCCACCAGCATTTCCAGGAGCTCCGCGTGCCATGCTTCCGTTCGGATATCCTTCGGCAAACGTCTGATTTGTGTTTAGGAACGTATTGGCGGATTCGACCCAGTGCGGAGTTCCGGCAATTCCCTCACCCTTCGAACCATCCGTCCCAATTCTCGGTGTGCCAAACCCCGCATAGGAGTTGGGCGATAAAAACGCGAAGTCGCTGTTGGTCGCGCCCGGACTCATCGACGCAGTTCCGGCGTGAGTCTCGGCGACCCCAGCGGCATTCGCCAGAGTGAGCGTGGTTGCGGTACTTGCGGTGGCTACGAAAGTTCCGTTATTAGCAGCGTTGACAAATCCTGCCACGATAAAACTGGTTCCCGCAAGGGCATTGGCCGCGCCTCCGGGGATGGTGCCGGTGTAAACCGTGGTTCCTCCAGCTGCAGCTGCGACTTGAGTGAGGTTAACCAAACTGCCTTGCAGCCGGAGTCCCGCGCCGCCGCGGAAGCCCAATCCGTCCATGTGCACTGCGGCACTATTCAAAGTCAGGGTCCCTGAAAGGTTCAGCGCAAGGATACCGCCAGTCGAACCGTTCCACGCGGACCCGGTGAGAGCGGCACCCAGAGTAGCCGTCGTGTAATTCGGGACGCGCACCACCTGGAATGTACGTGCGCCTTGCGTTACACTCGCGGCCGCCGAAGTGTAGGTGTAGAGCAATCCACCGCCGGGGCCTGCCGCGGTAACCGTGAGCGTGCCGCCGGTAAGCGGGACCGCGCTGGTGGCGGTGGCGTACTCATACGCTCCGGCATTATTGAGAGTGGTTGATCCCGAACCGCTGATTCCATCTCCGTAGCTGCCGGTGTTGGTGGAATTAATGGCGGCATCCTGCATTTGAATGATCAACACGAGATCGCCGCTAGCGATCGTGGCGGCGGCGCCGGTTGCGGTTCCTAAGGTGATCGAAGTGGATCCGGCAGTCGCTGTCGCGGTCCCGGGATAGTAGGTGTTGATGGTTCCGGTCAATGTGCCGCCCGCGGTGAGGGTGCTGGTGGCGCAAGCGGCGAAATCCGAATAGGCAACGCCGGTGGAGGAGTTGTTGGCTGGGACAAGATCGGTTACGGACGACGTGACGCTGGCGGTATTCGGGTAGCCTCCGGGAGCGCTGGGAGTGACGGTCACAGTAATGGTCACGCTAGCGCCGACGGCAATTCCCGTTGCGTTCGTGACCAGATTGCAAGTGATCGTGGTGGTCCCGCTGCACGAGCCCTGGCTGGGAGTCGCGGAAACCAAAGTAAGACCGCTGGCCAACGTGTCGGTCAAGGTCACCGTGGTGCCCGGAACGCTGCCCGACGAAGGAATGATCGCCGGGCCGTTGTTCGTTACCGTGATGGTGTAGGAGAGGTTCGCAGGAAATAGCGCAGAAGTGCCGGTGACGCTCACTGCCAGATCGGCTTGCGAGGGTTGGATGGAAACCGCCGCATCCGCCCAGATTATGGAACCGCTCAGAAGCTCTCCCATGGGAACACTTGCCGCTCCGCCATGGCTTGACCCGTAACCGTAGACGTCGGTTGCCGCCGCTCCGCTAGCCACAGCCCACTGCTGCACCTGAGTGCCGCTGGGAGTGGTAACGTTATGGGCCCCGTCGATTGCCAGCGTGTCGAGAACCATGTCGTTCACACTGCTGGACACAGTTACATTGGCTGAGTCGCTGGTACCGTTATTCGAAGCGAAAGCCCGGATGGGTGACGTCTGGTCCGCACCGGTGAACGTTGTCGCGCCAACTACAGTGCCGATTTTCGCCGCGGCGCTACTGATACTCTCCGCGACCACGACATTGTTGTTCCCGGTTGAAGGGTTGATCAAGTACCACATCTCCACCCGGCGTACGTTGGTGGAATCGTTCTGAAATCCGGCACGCGTCAGGGCCGTGCCGTTGTAGGTAACTCCGCTGATCGTCGTCAACGCCGAGGTCGTAGCTGTTGCCCCTTGAGTCCGCGCCACGCCGGCAGCATTGTTCAGTGTCAGCGTAGTTGCCGTGCTTGCCGTGCAGGTGAAGGTTCCGTTGTCAGCAGCGCCGCCACCGGTGAATCCTGCGACCACGAAGGTCAACCCGACATATGCGTTGGCGGCGCCCCCTGTGATCGTGCCTGTGTACACCGTATTTCCGCCTGAGGCATTCGCAGCGGCGGTAAGGGTGTACACCGTGGTAGCCGAGGTGTTCATGGACACACCCACCACGAGAACCAGATTGCTGCCAGTGCTGGTATGAGCCAGCGTGACCGTATTGGCGGCCTGAGTCACCTGCTTGGCGATACTGGTGCTCGCGTCTAGCGCGACTTGTCCGTGGGCAGCAAACGGGATGGCCAGCAACAACAACGCTAGTGCTAAGCTGGATTGCAGCGTGCGTCGCACAATCTGTCCCACTTGACCTCGCGCTTCTCTAACAAAGAAGCTGCCTCGGGCTCTCAAGCCTGCAAGCGAAACCATCCGGCCGCTTTTCATGCATTCCTTGGCAATGATTTTGCCCACGATTTGACCTCCCGTGATCGCCCCGTCCGCGTCCTGGCTCGCGTCTCCGCGCGTGATGAACAGGGTTGGCGTTCGCTCCTGCTCTTTTTCTCTCTCTTTGTGCTCTTTGTGCTTCTGCTTGCGGATGATTCTGTGGGCCTTGAACTCTGCGCCTTGCCGGAACAACACGATGTCGCCCACCTTCAGCCGGCGTGCATTGACCGGTTGCACATGCAGAATTTCTCCGTCACCGATGAGCGGCCACATGCTGCGGCCTTTGGCCTGAAAACGAAACCCGGCGCCGCTGGCGAGCAACTCGTCCGCCAGTTCGCCGAATGCCTGGGACGCGGGACGCTGCTCAATCATCGAAACTAATCACTTTCTCCACCGCACTGGCGTCTGGAACGAATTGGAACTGGTAACAAGGGACGCGGTTGAGAATCTGCTCCAGAAAACCGACGGTCCGCTCCAGACCGGCTGCGCTATGAAACGGCGGGAAGCTGCGGGCAAATAATTCGCCTACTGCGCGGGAACGGGTGAGCTGCGTGATTTCATTCTTCGCGGCGTGCTCAAGAATAAAGATGCGGTTGATTCGCACCTTCGCAGGCGCCGCGAACGCTGCTTCCCCGTGCCAGGGAGTTCCGTGCATCCACAAACCATCCTCGGCTAATCGCAGAATGATGCGGTCGTCGCTGAGAATTTCTGGGTCGCGCAGCGATTGCCAGAGTTTTGCGGTCGTGCTCTTGCCCGCGCCGGAGTGTCCTAGGAAAAGATAGCCGCCGGTTTCGAAGTCCACCAAGCCGCAGCCATGGACTTCCACTCCCAAGCCATTTGCCAGATAGTTGGTAACCAGAAGTTCATCGGCGGGATATTCGAGGGCGAAAATGGGATGATGGTCGCGCAACACTTCGCGGTTCAAGGTGATGGTCGCCACGCGGAAATCTGAACTGACCCGCATGCGCTTGTAGGGATTTGCACTGAGCGCGGGACTCACAAAATCGAAAACGAAATCTGCGCCGTCGCGAAACAGTATCCACAGTGAACCGGAATCAAAAACTGGTGCGCCAAGCCAGGGTTGCAAACAGTCTGCCCATTCCACGCTCACTTCGATATCAGGATTCGCGGAGTCAGACTGAAAGGCCTCTAACTGGCGACCGAGGTTGATGTCTTCACAGATAGTTCCGCTGAGTGCTAGCGAGACTTCGCCGATGGTGACAAAGCTGCTCAACGGCCACTGAGCCGCTGAGTTTACAAGATGATCTATCGCCTCAAGCTGCATGATTTGTGGGATTCTCACCCTACCGCAATTACGACCCGAGCGGGCTACACCCCATTCCCGCGTTCATACAAGTTGAACTCACGGGACCACCGGCCCCCCCGGTCATACTCTTACAATTCCCGAGCACTGCTTCCTCTGGGCGCAAGCAGATCATCGTGATCTTCGGCGCTTCATATTGCTTTTTTTCGTGACGTCCATCCTCATTCGTCATGAAAGCTCCTGACTCCGTAATCCACTGCGGCGCGCTCTCGCCGCCGCTGTTAGCTGCAAGAAAAGGTCAATGCGTCCCACAACCGCCGCAACCTGAAGCTGCGGCCGAACTATTTAGCACTGGAAGCAGCGTTTGCGGCGCGGTCCACTCCGCAACGTTATTTGCGTGAGAAGCAATGCGTGCCGCCGCTTCCAACATCGCATTGCGCCGCTCGCCGTCGCGGCAGCATTCGCAATCTCCCTGCTCGGGAACTTCGCAGCCTAAAGCTACCGCGCGCAGGTGCGCAACTTCGCACATGAAATCCACTGGCGTTTCTGCATTGCCATTTTCTAGTTCGCTGACTGCCGCACAGGTGCTGCACACCGAGCGAATCCGGCAGGTCGAGCACTTCGTCGGACGCGTACGCGGCCGCTTGCGAACCTCTAAAAGGAAATGATCCCATCCGTCCTTGACGCTTCCCGACCTGAGGTCATACAGATCCTGGTGTGAGAGCACGCAAATGCTCATCTGGCCATAAGGGTCAATGGCAAAAGACTTCAGACCGCCGCCGCAGGAATACACGGTGCTGCGCGGTCCCAGCGCTGCGTGCCGTTCGCGATCCAAGTTGGCCTTGTGCTCAGCCGCGATGTTGGACCAGTGCAAATCCAGGGTCACAACGTCTTCGGGAGGTAGGCGCACGCCGAGCGGGGCCTGGGAACAGTCGATCCGCGGATTGATCTGCGAATCGAACTTGAAATCGACGCCCAACTCATGTTCAGCAAATTCTTTCATGCCGATGACTTCGTGCCGGTTGATGGTGGTGCCGACGGTTTTCAACTTGAGCGGCAATCCGCGCTCCTGGAGCAGGCGGATTCCGCGTATGCAGCGGTCAAAGCTGCCGGGCATTGCGGTCAGGGTCTCGTAGGTTTCTTTGGTGCGGCCGTAGAGGGTAATCTCGATGGCGAACGGGGGATACTCTTTCAAGTAGTCCGCAATTCTTTCGTTGATCAGGATTCCGTTGGTGAACAGCGTGATCAGAAATCCTTTTTTCTTGGCGAAGGTGTAGATTTCCAGAAAATCTTTGCGGGCAAAAATTTCGCCGCCGGTGAACAACAACCAGATCACCCCCATGTCGGCGAGTTCGGTCAGAATTCCTTCGTACTCTTCTTTCGAGAGCTCGCGATTGCGCGCCGCCAAGTCTCCCATGGGGAGATTGTTGTAGCAGTGCTGGCATTCCAGCGGGCAGCGCCGCGTAACCTCAAGCGCAACTTCCATGGGCGCTCGTTTGTCCGCGAATTGCTGATGCAAGCCCAGACTGAATTCGCCGTAGGAAATCGCTTCCATGGTCATGCCGGCACTCCTACTGTTTCGACCAAGCCCGCGGATTGCATCTCGGCGAGGAACGACTTCACGTCCTGCTCAACTTGCGGAGCTTCGCCGGCAAACTCTTCTGCGATGCACTCGACGATTTTTTCCTGGCTGCAAGGTTGCGCAATCGCGTTCCAGATGGAACTGGCAACCGGGTTCAAGCTATAGATGGAAGCGAGATCACCGACGCCACCACGCACCGGAACAATCAAAGTCTCGCCGGCAATCACACGGGAGACAACCGAGCTTGCGCGAACATAAGACTGCATTGCGTACCCCCCGCTTAAGCCGTCTCAGTCTGATTTTGAGACGCGTTGGCCTAACCTTAGCAGAGTAATTTTCAAGAATTGTTAGCTAGGTAGGTTCGACAAGCTGAGGAAGAAAATCGCCGGTGGCAGGAGTTTTCAGCAGGTGATGATGCGGATAGCGGCATCAGGCGTCGTGAGAGCGGCGGTCTTTGATTTCCTGCAGGTGGTGGCGCAAGCGGTGAAGGACATCCTGTCGCTGCGAATTGCTGAGGTCTTCGCGAAGTTCTTCGAGCGCAAAATGCACCACGTCGTGATGATGGATTTCCTGCGGAGCAACCTCATTGCTGATCTCAAGCCACAGGCGGTGCAGCAGGTCAATTTCTTTAGGCGTGAGATGCGGCGCGTGCGGGCCAAGATAGAAGATGTGCTCCTGCCCTGTGGGGAAATAAATTTCCAGAGTCAGTTGCGGCTTAGGATCGGACAACCTTTCCCACGCCAGTCCTGCGACGTACGCTTCTTCTGTAACCGGCCGGGTTGGAGAGACACCCAGGACTACAACATTGGATTGCAGGCTCTGAGCAGCGCGCAAAATGGCGTCCCACTTTTCGGTTGCCGCAGCTACCGCCAGATGAATGGTCTTGCCTTTTTTCTCCGCCAGACCGAGCGAGCGCGTAAACAGGTCTTGCTCTTCGGTACTGAAAAGCTGTTCCGCCGAAAGGCCCGACTCGCCGGAGGCGGCGCGAGTGAGGAATCGCAAGTGCAGCACCACGACGTCCTGCTTACGCGCATCCACGCGATCGAGCACGGCGCCCAGGTTGTAAAGGGTGTTGTAATTCCGCACCATCACCAGAACATTTCCAGGCCGGACTCCGAGCGCGGCAGGAGTTAGGTCTTCGCCGGGGTCCACGTTGAACTGATCGAGCTCGGCGTGATGAGTGGCGTGTTTGCGCGTGATCGCTTCGGAAATCTCAAATACCACGAAGAAGATGACGGTGAAGGCAAGCCCGGAAATTGTGGCAACTTCTTTGGTAAAGAGATTGATAACGCACAACGCCGTCAGGGTGATGGTGATGAGGGCGAGGCCCAGCGGAATCTCAACCTTGCCGATGTGGAAGTTCAGCGGCACCCGGTACTCGCGCCGACCGGGATCTTTGTAGCGCAGCACCAGCACCGCGAGGCCCTTCATGGAGAAGCTCCACATCACGCCGAACGCGTAAGCTTCGCCGAGGACGAAGATATCGCCGCGGCTAAGAACAATGGTGATCAACTGCAGAACGACCACCAGATTCAGGATGCGGTACGAGGTTCCGAAGCGGCGATGCGGGCGACGGAACCATTCGGGAAGAATTCCGTCTTCGGAAACGCGATTCAGGACACCGTTGGATCCGACGATGGCCGTATTCACCGCACCCGCCAGCATCAACACGCCCACGACCACCACGAAAGCGCGGAAGGCGAGCCGCAGCGTCAGCGGGCCGACCACGTACATCGCCAAGCCGCCGATGGGATTGTCCTGGAAGCCGGCGCGTACGGAATCAGGAATGATCATCACTGCGAAAAACGAAACCCCGGCGGTGAAAATCAGACTGTAAACAAAAATGAGGAGCGCGGCCTTTTTCAGGTTGGGGAGTTTTGGATGCTCGATCTCGCGGTAAACCTGGGCCATGGTTTCTTCGCCGCTCATCGCGAGAACGGAATGCCCCAAGCCGATCAAAATGCCGACAAGTGCAATCGTATGCGGGATAGAAGAGTTGTGTAGCCAGCCGAGCGCGCCGCCGTGCGCCCCGGTCGAATAAGTCAAGTTCGCGAGATGCGGCCAGGGCGGGAGCTGCGCACCGCGCACCCACAGCGTGTAACAACACCAGATCACCATCACCACCACCATCACCGTGGTCACGTACATGATTCGCAGCGCTTTGGTGCTGGACTCCGGAATGCCCTTAATGTTTTCCCACCAGAAATAAATCGTGACGATGACGGCGAACACGGCGGCGCCGCCGTTCATGGGAAGCGTGAGTCTGGAATGGAAGTACTGAAGAAGTTCGTTCAGCAATCCCACGAGGTACAGGCCCGCCGAAACGCCGCTGATCGGCCCGGTCAGGATGTAATCGAACATGAGCGCGGAAACCGAGAACTTGGCCAGAGTGCCGCCCATCGCCTCTTTGACTACGCGGTACACGCCGCCGCGAACGAACATGCCACAGCTCTCGATGTACATGGACGCGACCGCGCCCGCGAGTAGCATGATGGCGAGAACAAACCAAGGCGCGGTCTTGCCGACGAAGTGCTCGGAAATCGCTCCGGCGTAAAACGCCGACGAGCCCATGTCGTTGAGCACGATGGCGGCGACTCGCCAAAAGGAGATGAACACGAGCATGGCGGTCGAGGCCACTAGCACGCGCACCGCAGAAGATTTGAGCGCCTGATCGTTGCCCAGATTCTTGGAATTTCCGCCGGAGATTGCCATTCAGTTTAGTCCGCCTTCACGCTCGCGAACTCACTCCCCTTCTGCGTCTGCGAGGTTAGCTGACGGGCTCGGACTGAAAGGTGTCCTACCGTGCGCCGGTTTGGGCCGGCCTGACGGATGCGCCCCGCGGAATCTCTTCCGGTTTAGGGTCCCCCGCTCCCGCGAAGCTGCGGGATTCGACGTCGGAAGCAATTCTACTTGTGTGCTGTGCGCGACCGCAAGTTTATAGTCGTGGGCTTTGCAGCCCGAGAACGTGCCGTTTGTTGACACTGTGGTCGCATGGACAACCCACACTTTGATAACTCGGACTGTACAACTTTGTGCCCTATACTCGTCCTGTGAAAGGTCTTCGGAATCGGGCGCGGGGGATGTTGCTCAGCTTCCTTTTGCTTTTGTCGTCGGGAAGCTTTGCCGGCAATCCGCCCGTGGTGCCAACCCTTCGCTGGACTGCGAATACGACGAACTGCACCTTTCGCGACGGCGACGACGGCCGCACGTATTACGGGATCGAGTCTGGCGACTTCCAAGTGACGCTCGCCGTGGACCGCCAGGAGTTGGAGAAAATTCCGCATCGAGCCAACCCCATGCTGGGCGTCTTCCTTACGTTTCAATACAAAGGGCACGACCAGTTCGATGTTCAGCAGAATCGGTTTTCGCTGGAATTCACCAAACATTTCCAGGTGGTGCAGACGTCGCTCGATCCTGATTATCTGCTGAAATCGTTGCAGGATAATGTTGACGATCTGACTGACGAGATCGAGCGGCACCAGGTCAAGAAGCATCCTGAGAAAAAAGATGCTATGGAAACGGAACTGCAGGCTCGGTTGAAGGATTACACCGAAATGATGGACTTCATCAGCACTCGCGGCTTGCGGCCCCTGACACTCGACGGATCAAATTCCTCGGCCAGCGGCTGGGTGTTTTTCAGCATAAAGAATAAATGGATCGGGCCTTGGCGCCGCCCTGAGCAATTCGTGCTGCGGCTTCCGGTGGAGAACCTGATCGTGGAATTCCCTTTCACGCTGCCACCGGAGCCCGGGAAAGTGATCCTTCGCCACCGCCAGGAAGACTAAGACCTCGAAAGTCAGGTTACTCCCGTAACCTTGATCCCCGGTGTCCTGCTGATTCCCTTCACCGAAGAAACTACGATTCAAGGTACGTGTGAAAGCCTCAAGTCCCCAGACACTTGGCCGATACCAGATCGAGGCCGAAGTTGGCCGCGGCGCCATGGGAGTGGTGTATCGCGCGCGCGATCCCAAGATTGACCGCTTGGTCGCGATCAAAACGATTTCCCTTAGTGGTCAGGAACCCGAAGAAGAACAGGCGTATCGCGAACGCTTCGTGGAAGAGGCTCGGGCCGCCGGGCGCCTTTCACATCCCGGAATCGTGGCCATCTTCGATGCCGGCGAAGATCCTGAAACCCGCGAACCTTATTTGGTGATGGAGTACGTGGCCGGCGATCCGCTCAGCCGGATTCTGTCCCACGGAAACCACAAGCTCCCTCTCCACGATGCCCTTCGGTTGGCCTACGAAGTCGCCGAAGCGCTCGACTATGCTCATTCGCAAGGGGTGATTCACCGTGACATCAAGCCGGCGAATATTCTGATCACCGAAGACGGACGAGCCAAGATTGCGGACTTTGGTGTGGCCCGGCTGAACCACGCGCTGACGACGCACAGCGGACACATTTTTGGCAGCCCCGCCTACATGGCCCCCGAGCAATTAAGCGGAGGCGTAGCCGACGCACGCTCTGACTTGTTCTCGCTGGGCGTAACGCTCTACAGCATGATCACGGGATTTCGCCCATTCCAGGGAAACAGCGCAGAGACGGTCTGCTTCAAAGTGATGAACGTCGAACCCGTGCCGGTCACCAGCTTTCAGCACGATGTGCCAGCGGAGGTTGGCGCGATCGTGGCG
>Ga0210407_10001891_pt1 | contig 18766 bp, 11 predicted proteins | sample IncBWC27MmetaG_FD_150860 | JGI IMG/M metagenome (GOLD analysis project Ga0210407, IMG submission 150860) | Forest soil microbial communities from Barre Woods Harvard Forest LTER site, Petersham, Massachusetts, United States - Inc-BW-C-27-M | ecosystem: Environmental > Terrestrial > Soil >...
CGTGCCGACGTTCATTCGCCTGCTTGCGCAACCCGATATCGAAATCGCCGCGGTGATCACGCAACCCGACCGCCCGCGCGGCCGCGGCCACGAAATCTCGGCTTCTCCGGTAAAAGAAGCAGCCATTGCGGCAAATGTTCCCGTGCATCAGCCGGAAAAAATTCGCTCGCCCGAAGCGCGCGATCTACTACAGCGCCTCGCGCCGGACTGCATCGTCATCATTGCCTACGGACAAATCATTCCCGCCGCTTTATTGAGCATTCCCAAGCTCGGCTGGATCAATCTGCACGCTTCGCTACTTCCGAAATATCGCGGCGCCGCTCCCATCAACTGGGCAGTAGCCAACGGAGAGACGCAAACGGGTGTCACCACCATGCGCATCGATGCCGGGATGGACACCGGCGACATCCTCCTCCAGGAGGAGATCGACATTGCTCCGGAGGAAACCGCGACGGAGCTTGCCGAAAGCCTGGCGGAAGCTGGCGCGCCGCGCATGCTCGAAACTTTGCGAGGTCTCGCGGCGGGGAAACTCGTTGCTCGTCCGCAAAATAACGGCGAAGCCACCTACGCTCCGTTGCTGAAAAAGGAAGACGGCCGCATCAATTGGAATCGCCCCGCGCAGGAAATCTACAATCGCATGCGCGGCTTCGCCCCTTGGCCCGGCGCATACACTTCGTTTCGCGGGCAGAGCTGCCAGCTTTGGGGCGAGCCATTTTCCTTGCGCGCGGTCAACGTCGGCGCGCCCGGAACCATTTTTCTGGAAGACGGTCAGATTTTAATCTCCTGCGGCCGCACAACCTTATTGCGCCTCGTGTACGTCAAACTAGAGGGACGCAAGCAAGTTTCCGCGGAGGAATTTGCAAACGGCGCGCGGTTGACTCAACGGGAACGCTTCGACAACGCCTGAATTGCGCCGCGCGGAACGCTGGGGCATACTTTCTTATTGTTCCACTCCAATAGCTCGACTTCATCAGGGTTCCATTAACCCTTTCAGATATCGCTGTACCGGGAGACTGCAGTTCATGAAAATCATTCGGTTCCTATCAGCCCAGCGGACGTTGCCCATCCCTGCGCGGGCGTTTTTTCGCATTGCGGCTTGCAGCCTCATGGCGCTGCAGCTTTCTTTCGCTCCGATTCTGTCTGCCGCACCCGCGGAAAAGTCCGCCCCGGCAAGCACTCCCTCGGCAAACGCAAGCGATCCCATTCTGAAGGTGATGCAGGGCGAGCTCTCTCGCGCCAGCGGCTCTCTCTCGAAAACGGATCCCGCGCCTTATTTTCTGAGTTACACGGTCAATGACCAGGACATCGTCGTGCTGGTCGGCGCCTACGGCAGTTTGCTCACGGACGCCGCCCTGCAACGCCGCCAGGCGGACGTCGTCATGCGCGTCGGCTCGCCCGCGCTGGACAATACGCATGGCCAGAGCCGCGCGAGCGGCATGACCTCCGGCTCGCTTCCGCTCGGCGACGACCCCGGCGCCATCTCCCGTGTCCTCTGGGAGCTCACCGATCGCGAATACAAGCGCGCCGCTCCCGCCTTTCTCAACGTCAAGACCAATACGGCCGTGCGCGCCGAGGAAGAAGACAAATCTCCCGATTTCTCCAAGGAAGCGCCGCAGACCCACACCGGTGAGGCGCTGAAACCGCACGCTTTCGATCGCGCCGCGTGGGAGGGCGAGATTCGCCGCCTTTCCGGCGCGTTCCGCAAGTATCCCGGAGTGTATTTCGCGACCGTCGTCCTGCAAGTGCAGGATTCCACTTCGCGCCTGGTTTCCAGCGAAGGCGCCGCCATCGCCTCGCCGAGCGCCAGCTCGCGTCTGATCATGGAAGCGGAAACCCGCGCCGATGACGGTATGGAGTTGATTCGCGTCGAAACGTTTCAAGCCCCAGCCGCCGCCGGCCTTCCCAGCGAAGCCGATCTCATCGCCAAGATTGACAAGATGGCTGCGGACCTGAAGGATTTGCGCAAGGCGCCCGTCGCCGAGCCTTACGACGGTCCAGCCCTTCTCAGCGGACGCGCCGCTGCTGTTTTCTTCCACGAAGTGCTCGGCCATCGCCTGGAAGGTCATCGCCAGCGCGATGAAGATGAGGGACAAACCTTCACCAAGAAGATCGATCAGGAAGTGCTGCCGAAATTTCTCAGCGTCGCCGATGATCCCACGATTCACGAGCTCGCTGGTGTCAAGCTCGCCGGCTCCTACGAATACGACAACGAAGGCTCGCCGGCGCAGCGCGTCGAAGTCATCCAGAATGGCGTGCTCAAGAATTTTCTGATGTCGCGCATGCCCATCAAGAATTTCGGCGTCTCGAATGGCCACGGCCGCAATCAGCCCGGACTCATGCCCACCGGCCGCCAGGGGAATTTAATCGTCACTTCCACGCAAACCGTTCCCGAAGCGCAGCTCCGCCAGAAGCTGATCGACGAAGTGAAGCGCCAGGGCAAACCGTACGGCCTCTACTTTGACGACATTCAAGGTGGCTTCACGCTCACCACGCGCCAGCTTCCACAAGCGTTCCAGGTCCTGCCGGTCGTCGTCTATCGCATTTACGCCGATGGACGCCCTGATGAACTGGTGCGTGGCGTCGATATCGTCGGCACTCCGCTTGCGGCGCTTACCCGCATCATGACCACCGGCGACCAGCAGCACGTCTTCAACGGCGTCTGCGGCGCGGAAAGCGGCAGCGTACCGGTCGCCGCGGTGGCTCCCGCCATGCTCTTCTCGGAAATGGAAGTGCAAAAGCGCGCACATTCCCACGAGCGTCCGCCCATCTTGCCTCCTCCTGGGTTTGAAAACACGTTGACCACCGCGCAGGGAGCGGCATCCAAGACCGAGGTGAAGCCGTGAAAATCGCCCGCGCGACGTTCGCCTTAGCACTTGCAGCTCTTCTCATTTCCGGCGGCACTTCGCTATACGCCGCCAAGCACGCCGTGCCGGACGATGCCACAAAAACGCCGGCCGATGCGCTCGCCGTGGCGCGCGCCGCTACCGGCGGCGACACGCTGCTCGAAGCCTTGGTGACCGAACTGGATCGCTCGAAGGCGCAGTTGAAAATGGATCAGGTCGCCCCGCCGTACTACATCGAGTATCGCGTGAACGATGTCGACGAATACCAGGTGGAAGCTGCTTTCGGCGCCGTGCGCGAAAGCCAGCGCGTCCGCTATCGCATTCTCCGCGTCGTCGTACGTATTGGCGATTACAAGCAGGACAGCTACTACAACCAGGGCATGGGCGAAACCAATATTCTCCCGCTCGACAACGATCCCATCGCCCTGCGCCACCAGATCTGGCTCGCTACCGACGACGCCTACAAAGCCGCAGGCCAAGCCCTCACCGAAAAACAAGCCGCGTTGAAGCAGTTCAGCGCCGAAACAAATCCCGTCGATGATTTCGCCAAGGCCCCGGTCGTGGCGGCTGTGGAACCCACGGTTACCCTGCAAGTCGACGCTCCCGCCTGGAAGAAAACTCTCGAAGACGTCACCAATCTCTACCGCCAGTATCCTGACGTGCAGTCCGTGAGCGCCTCCGCGCATTTTTCCGCGGTCAACGAGTACCTCGTGAATTCGGAGGGCACCGTTACGCGTTCCGGCAGGAAAACCTACAACATCACGCTCAACAGCTCCGCGCAAGCCGCCGACGGCATGCGCCTCACGCGCAATCCGTTCTGGATGGTGGCCAAAGCCGAAGAGCTTCCGACGCGCGATGCTTTGCTTGCCGACGCTCGCAAGACCCTGGACACGCTCGTCGCGCTCCGCCAGGCCCCTATCGTCGAAGAGGAATATCGCGGTCCGGTGCTGTTCGCGCCAGACGCCGCGGACGACGTGGTCGCCTCGCTGGTGGGCACCAACGTCCTCGGCCGCAAGCCGCAGCTCGGCAGGCCCAATCGCACCGTCGGTGCCTTTGCCACCAGTTTCAAGACGCGCGTGCTGCCCAATTTCCTCAGCGTGGTCGACGATCCGACTTTGCGCGATTTTCAAGGCAAGAGCCTCGTCGGCACCTATGAAGTTGACGACGACGGTGTAAAAGCACAGCCCGTGACCCTCGTCGACGATGGCACGCTCATCAACTATCTCGTCGGCCGCCAGCCCATCCGCGATTTCCCCGCGTCCAACGGCCACGGTCGCGCCGGCACTGGAACGTATCCCGCGCCCAATCTCGGCGTCCTTCTGCTCAAGAGCAAGGAAGCGCAGTCTCCCGACGCATTGAAGAAGCGCGTCATCCAGATGATCACCGATCAGGGCAAGCCGTACGGCTACCGCGTGGAAACGCTCGGCCCCGGCAATTCGCCGCGCCTGCTGTATCGCGTTTACCCCGACGGCCACGAAGAGCTCGTCCGCGGCGCCGTCTTCAGCGAACTGGACGTCCGCGCTCTGCGCAGCGACTTAATCGCCGTCGGCAACGATCCCCTGGTTAGCAATCGCGCTGGCGGCATCGCCACCACAGTCATCAGCCCCTCCCTGCTCTTCGACGAGCTCGAAGTAAAGCGCGCCGACACCAGCAAGGACAAGCTCCCCGATTATCCGCCTCCGCCGCTGGAGAAAAAATGACCGCGACGGCGCAATGGGTTACTTGGAGTGCGGCGGCTGGCCGCCGCTTTAACGGTGTCAGCCACGCTCCCAATCCCGCCACGTACACCACTTCACATCGCCATGGTTGTCATCCTGAGGCCCGCCTGCCGGACGGGCAGGTCCCGGCGGTCCCGGCGCATTTCAGCCGGGCCGAAGGATCCCAACGTCCACATTCGCAACCCCCTCAGCGCGTCGCCGTTATTCTCAGTGATCTCTGTGCGACCTCTGTGCACTCTGTGTTAAATTCCGACGCCGTTTCTTCTCTGCGACCTCTGCGCGCGCCCTCTGCGTTAAATTCTTTGCCTTTCCGTTCCCATGCCTGACAACACCGCTCTCGGTCCGATCGACGCGTCCCCACCCGAGCCGTCTCTAAATCTCCGCAAGCGCCTCGAAGAACTCGGCCAAATGGCCCTCCTCGTCTTCATCCTCGCGTCCGCCGCATTCCTCAGCGCCATCACCGCCATGCGCATCGCCATTCACGGCCGCGAAGTCACCATGCCCAACCTCACCGGCAAAAGCGTCGTCGAGGCTACCAGCATGCTCCGCTCGCGCGGCCTCGTCCTGCGCGTAGCCGACCGCGTCTACAGCGAGCTGCCCATCAACGTCGTAGTGCGCCAGACTCCTCCCGCCGGCCTGCTGATGAAAGAATCACAGCAAGCCCACGTGGTCCTCAGCCTCGGCCAGCGCCAACTGCAAATTCCGCTGCTCGAAGGCAATTCGCTCCGCGCCTCCCGCATCGAACTCCTCCGCGCCGGCCTGCAAGTCGGCGAAGTCTCCGCCGTCACCATGCCCGAAAAGCCCGCCGACGAAGTGGTCATCCAGACGCCGCGGCCCCGCGCTGGCGCCACCACCCCGCGCGTCGATGTCCTCGTCTCGCAAGGCCCGCGCGAATCCGCCTACGTCATGCCCCATTTCGTAGGCATGACCGAATCCGACGCCCAGCACCGCCTCGACGCCTCCGGCCTCCGCCGCAAAGTAAATTACGTCTCCGCCCCGCAATGGCCCCACGGCTCCGTGATCGACCAGTCCCCGCTAGCCGGCTCCCGCCTCCCCGCCGCCTCCACCATCGAACTAACCGTCGCCAACTAACGCCGTGCTGCAGTGGCTGCTTTAGCGAGACGTAGCGGCGGCTCCGCTCTAGCGAGACGTAGTAGGGGCTGCGCTTTAGCGCGTCCCAGTCCGAGCCTGCCTGCCGCAGGCAGGCGCAGCGAGGATTCTCCCCTGAGTCCCGTAGGGACGCCGAAGAATTTAGCCCAGCACGTCAGTGCTGGGTAAACAGCAAAAACGTTGGAACCAAGTCCCGGAGGGACGGCTGTATTTCTGATCGAAGATTTACTCTTGTCGCCCGCTACTCCCAAAATGAGCTGAAATTTTTATTGACACGGCAATCATCGCTCTGGTAGACTGTTTCTGTTCAGAAGTGCGCCTCGCTTCCGCGAGGCTCCCACAAAATCCCAAAATCTAATCTTTCTTTCTGGAGACTTCCATGTCCACCAATCACTCCAAGGACCGTTCCTCTTTGTGTTCGTTCATGTTTGTCGACGGCCGCTACTGCCGCATTCCTCGGCAGGCCGGCAATCCCTATCTCTGCGCCTTCCACGCCCGCAAGGAAGCGCAAGCCCTCGCTGGCCAGCAAGCCGGCAAGGACATCGCCTATCACCTGTCCGGCAGCTTCGTGTCCGCCTGCGATCTCAGCTCCGCACTCGGACGCCTCTTCTCCGCTGTCGCCCAAGGTCAGGTGAAACCCAAAACCGCCGCCACCCTCGCCTATCTAGGCCAAACCCTCGTGCAAGCTCTGCCCCTCGCCCAGCACGAATACGTCAACGCCTACGGCACCGATTCCTGGCGCAAAACCATCCGCACCTCCCACGAACAGTCCGCCAATCACACGTCACCTGGCGCCGATGCGGACTCCGATGCCGATGCCGACGATGAGACTTCGCCGACGCCAGAGCCGGAGTCGGCTATAGCGCCCACTCCCGAGCCGCCCTCGGACGCGTCTCCCGCCTCCGAACAAGCCTCAATTCACACCTCGCGCTAACTACCTTTGGAATGAACACTTGCAAAAGTGTGTGAAAACAAAGCACTTTAACTACCTTTAGAATGAACACTTGTGAAAAAACGGGGGAGGGGGGTCCCCGACAAAGGTAGACTGCTGCCTACTTAGATCGCAATGACTACGCATCCAAGTCCGCCGAAGCCCGCAGTCCGCAAAGCCACCCTTCTCTATTTCGTCTTCGTCATGTATTCCTACACCACGGGTGGGCCCTTCGGCCTCGAAGAGCAAGTCAGCAACTCCGGCCCGGGCATGACCCTGCTCTTTCACCTGCTCATTCCCTTCTTCTGGTGCATCCCGATCTCCCTCGTCGCCGCCGAACTCACCACCGCCATGCCCGTGCAAGGCGGCTTCTACCGCTGGGTGCGCGCCGCCTTCGGCGATTTCTGGGGCTTCCTCGCCGGCTGGTGGAACTGGACCGCTTCGTTCCTCCTAGGCAGCGCCTACGCTGTCCTCTTCGCCGACTATCTCGGCTTCTATTTCCCGCAGCTCACCGGACGCAATCATTACCTCGTCGCCGCCGCCCTGATCGCCGCCGTCACATACATCAACGTGCGCGGCATTCAAATGGTCGGCCGCATTTCCACTCTGCTAGAAATTTTCGTCCTCCTGCCCATCGCCGTCATGACCGTGATGGGCCTCGCGCAATGGAAGCACAATCCCTTCGTTCCGGTGATTCCCCCGCACAAACCCTTCTTCCAGGTCTTCGGCGTGGGACTCGCTCTCGGCGTCTGGCTCTACTCCGGCTACGAGCAGCTTTCCACCGTCGCCGAAGAGGTCGAAAATCCCCGCCGCACCTTCCCCCGCGCCCTCGCCTTGGTCGTCCCGCTCTCCATCGCCACGTATTTCCTGCCGACTTTCGCATCCCTAGCCGCGCTCGACAACTGGCAGCAATGGCATGGCGACTATTTCTCCGTTGCCGCCAGGCTCATCGGCGGCCCGCTCCTCGGAGCCTGGGTCGCGCTAGCCGCCATGATCGCCAACGCCGCGCTCCTCAACAGCACCGTGCTCGCCACCACGCGTATGCCGTTCGCCATGGCCGAAGACAAATTTCTCCCGCCCTTCCTCACCCGCATCCATCCCCGCTTCGGCACGCCGGCCCTTGCGATCATCGTTTCTGGCGCGATTTACGCGGCCTTCGCCATGTTCACGCTTACCCAGCTCATCGCCGTCTACGCCTGGCTTCGCGTGGCCACCTCCGTGATGACTGTGCTCGCCGCCTGGAAGCTCCGCCGGCTTAAGCCAGAGATGCCGCGCCCCTTCGTAATCCCCGGCAGAAGCAAAGGCCTGCTCTACGCCGTTGCCGCACCCATCCTGCTCGGCATCCTCGCCACAGCAGGCAGTGTCGCCGACAGCGTCCACCGCGGCGACCGCCTGGTCCTGCTCTCCGCCCCAGCCGCAATCCTGCTAGGCCCGCTAGCCTTTGCAGTTTCGCAGTGGTCGCGCCGCAGCCCCCCGTAGCGCCCGCTTTCCGAAGCGGGCTCCCATCCTTCGTAGCGGCGAGTTTACCTCGCCATCTTTTCCTGTTGCAGGCGCGCTTCAGCCCCGCCGTTGTAGGGGCGCACTTTCAGTGCGTCCCAGTCCGAGCCTGCCCGCGCAGGCGAGCGCAGCGAGGATTGCCCAATGGAGTCCCGGAGGGACGTCGGAGAATTTAGCCCAGCACGCCAGTGCTGGGTAAACGCAACAACGAACGCCAGAGTCCCGGAGGGACGGCAATTCCCTTCAGTCCCACCTTCGCGCCTGAGGATTTTCTACCGCAGTCTCTGCTAAAGTGGCTCGGCGCATTCGCACCCAAATCTTCTCTATGCAAGAAAAAACTTTCTGGCTCGACACGATCGAAATCCCCGCGCCAGCTCCGCGCGAATTTCCCCGGCGCGTCGACGTCGCTATCATCGGCGCCGGCTTCACCGGCCTCTCCGCCGCTCGCTCCCTGGCTCGTGGAGGCGCATCCGTCGCCGTCCTTGAATCCCAGACCATCGGCTGGGGCGCCAGTTCCCGCAACGGCGGCATGGTCCTCACCGGGCTAAAACTCCCCGCCGCCACGCTCATCTCCCGCTACGGCAAGGAACTCACGGCGCGCATGTACGCCGCTGCTCTCGAATCCATTGATTTTGTCGAACAATTAGTCCGCGAAGAAAATATCACCTGCGATTTCTCGCGTTGCGGCCATCTCGAAGTCGCCTGCAAACCAAAACACTTCGACGACTTCCGCCGCAGCGCCGAAGAAACAGCGCGTCATTTCGGCCATCAACAGCGCCTCATCCCAAAAGAACAATTGCAATGCGAAATCGGCTCTGCCATCTATCACGGCGGTCTCGTCGATGACTCCAGCGCCGGCGTAAACCCCGCCCGTTACGTCGCCGGCCTCTCCCGCGCCGCCGAGCGCGCCGGAGCCGCCATCTTCGAGCGCGCCCATGTCGATGAAATCCAGCGCGAGGGCGCGCAAGGGTGGAAAATCGCCACGGCCCGCGGAACGCTGCGCGCCCAAAACGTTTTCGTCGCCACCAGCGGATACACCAGCCGCGTCACTCCCGCGTTGCAAAAGAAAATCATTCCCATCGGCTCGTACATCATCGTCACCGAAATCCTGCCGGAAACACTTGCCGCCGAATTAAGCCCTCGTAATCGCATGATCTACGACTCCAAGAATTATCTGTACTACTACCGCCTTACGCCCGACCGCCGTATGCTCTTCGGCGGACGCGCCGCCTTCTTCCCGGAAACCAGCAGCACGATCCGCCGCAGCGCCGAAATCCTTCGCCGCGGCATGCTCACCGTCTACCCGCAATTGCGCGAAGCCAAAATCGATTACATCTGGGGCGGCACGCTCGACTTCGCTTTCGACATCATGCCCCACGCAGGCCAGCTCGATGGCTTGCACTTCTCCCTAGGCTACGCCGGCCACGGCGTGGGCATGTCCACCTACCTAGGCGACAAAATCGCGCAATCGATCCTGTGCGGTCGCGACGAAAATCCCTTCGCTGGAATCCCCTTCCCCGGCGCCCCACTCAACCTCTACAACGGCCGCCCCTGGTTCCTCCCCGCCGCGGGCCTTTGGTACAAACTCCTCGACTGGCTCACCTGAGTACGGCAAGACGCGATTGTCATCCTGAAGCCCGGCGCTTTATGCCGGGCTGAAGGACCTCAACCGATTTAATTTGCGCGATCAAGGCGACAGATGCTCCTCAATGAAAATCATGCGAACTCGTCTCCGCCCGCGTAATCCCCAGCGCCCGCACGCGCTCCGCTTTCACCGAAATCACGTTGTCCTGATTCTGCAGCCGCCCCTCAATCAACAAAAACTGTTGATTCACCACCACCACATGATCCTCTTGAAAAAGCTGCGGCGTAATAATCGCATTCGCAATCCCCGTCTCATCCTCCAGGCTCAAAAACACAAATCCCTTCGCCGTCCCAGGTCTCTGCCGCGCAATCACCGCCCCCGCCACGCGCACCTTCGTCCCATCCGCCACGCGATGCAAATCCCGCGCCGACAAAATCCCCGCCCGCCGCAAATTCTCCCGGTGGTAACTCATCGGATGCGGCCCCACGGTCATCCCCGTATTACGAAAATCCGAAATCAGCCGCGCCTCCGGCGTCATCGGCTCCAGCGGAGAATACTTTGCAACCGAAGAATCCCCGCTCTCCTCTTTCGCAAGGAGCGCTTCCGATTCCTTGCATTCCTCCAGCAGCGGCCCCGCCCGCCGCGAAGCTCGTTCAATCTGCCAAAGCGCATCCCGCCGGTGAAACCCAATCTTGCTACCCACAAAATTCAGCGCCCCAATTTCCGCCAGCGCCGTCAACTCCGATTTCTGCAGCCCCGGCACACGCAGCTTCAAATCATCAATCGACCGAAACACGCAAACCCCGCGCTCGCGAACAATCTCGCGTCCCACCTCCTCGCGCAATCCTTTCACGAACCGCAATCCCAGCCGCACGCACAACTTCTCTCCATCCCTCTCGATCGTGCACAGCCAATCCGAGCACGTCACATCAATCGCCCGCACGCGCAGCCCATGCCGCTGTGCATCCTTCACCAACGTCGCCGGCGAATAAAATCCCATCGGCTGGTTGTTCAAAATCGCCGCCGTAAACGCCGCCAGGTAATGGCATTTCAAATACGCGCTGGCATACGCCAGCAGCGCAAAACTCGCCGCGTGCGACTCCGGAAATCCATACAGCGCAAACGAAGTGATCGACTTCACAATCGTGTCTTGCACTTTTCCGGTGATTCCGTTTTTCTCCATCCCACGCCGCAGCTTCACTTCCACTTCCTTCATGCGTTTCTCCGAACGCTTGAATCCGAACGCCCGCCGCAATTCCTCCGCTTCCCCGCCCGTGAATCCCGAAGCAATCATGGCCATGCGCAGCAACTGCTCCTGGAACAGTGGCACGCCCAGCGTGCGCGCCAGCACCGGCTCCAGCGAAGGATGCAAACACTCCGGCGCCTCGCGCCCCTGCCGCCGTTTCAAATACGGATGCACCATCTTTCCCACAATCGGCCCCGGCCGGATAATCGCCACCTGCACCACGATGTCGTAAAACTTCACCGGCCGCAGCCGCGGCAAGCACGCCATCTGCGCGCGGCTCTCGATCTGAAACATTCCCACCGTGTCCGCTTTTCGCAGCGTTTCGTAAACCACCGAATCATCCGCGGGCAAGCGCGCCAGGTCCACCTCTTCCGCATTGTGCTCGCGGATCAGCTTCAGCGAATCTTCCAGCACCGCCATCATCCCCAGTCCCAGCAAATCCACTTTCACGATGCCCATGTCCGCGCAATCTTCTTTGTCCCATTGCACCACCACGCGCCCCGGCATCGTCGCCGGCTCCAGCGGCACCACGGCATCCAGTTGCCCCTGGCACACCACCATCCCGCCCGAGTGCTGCCCCAAATGCCGCGGCAAATCCTGCACTTTCAGACACAACTCAAAAAACTTGCGGATTTTCGGATGCTTGATGTCGAAACCGGCGTCATGGAAATGGCGCTCGAACGTGTCGTGCTCATCTTTGTATTCCCATGCGCCGACAAGACTCGCGAGCCTGCCAAGCGTTTCTGGATCGAACGACAGCGCTTTCCCAATCTCCCGCGCCGCCGAGCGCCCGCGATAGGTAATCACGTTCGCGGTCATCGCCGCGCTCAGTTTTCCGTACCGCTCGTACACATACTGGATCGCCCGCTCGCGCTGATCCCCGCTCGGCAAATCCAAATCAATGTCCGGCCACTCCCCGCGCTCCTCCGAAAGAAATCGCTCGAATAGCAGCTCCATGCCCACCGGATCCACCGCCGTGATCCCCAGCGCGTAGCACACCGCGCTGTTCGCCGCCGACCCGCGCCCCTGCACCAAAATATTTTTCTGCCGGCAAAAACGCACGATGTCCCAAACGATCAGGAAGTATCCCGGCAAATCGAGCTTTTCGATCAGTGCCAGCTCGCGGTCGATTTGCTTGCGGACCTTTTCATTAGTCGATCCATAACGCGAAATCACTCCTTCGTATGCCCGCTCCCGCAAAAACTGCATTTGCGAGCTTCCTTCCGGCACCGGATACTTCGGAAACTCATATCCCAAATCGTTCAAGGCAAATTCCAGACGCGAGGAAAGCTCCTGCGTATTCGCAATCGCCTCCGGTAAATCCGCGAATAATCGCTCCATCTCCGCCGGCGATTTCAAATGCCGCTCCGAATTGCGGCACAGCAGCTGCCCCGCAGTGGCCAGCACGCGGTGATGCCGAATGCAGGTAAACACATCGAGCAGTTCCCGATCCTCCGGCATCGCGTGGCACACTCCGTTGGTCGCCAGCAGCGGCAAAGACAATTTCCGCGCAATCTCCACCGCCGCCTGATTGCGCGCCTCTTCTTCGCGCCCGAAATGCCGCTGCAACTCCACATAAACATTCTTGCGCCCAAACAAATCGCAAAGCTGCCGCACGCATTCGGTTCCCTGCGCAACGCCCCCTTGCTGCAAAGCTGCAGCCAGCGGCCCTTCTTCCCCGCCGGTCATGCAAATCAGCCCCGCGCGCAGCTCCGCGATCTCCTCCCGCTCGACGTGCCCTTCGCCCTTGCGCGCCCGCAATTTCATTCGCGTAATCAGCCGGCACAAATTCTGGTAGCCCTCACGCGATGCCACCAGCAGCGGATACCGCCAGCCCCACGCCGAAGTCACTTCCGCTCCGATATGCGCCTTCACCGAACTGTTTTTCGCCGCCAGATAAAATCGCGGCGCGCCGTAAACGCCGTCGCGGTCCAGCACCGCCATCGCGGACATTCCCTGCCGCGCGCAAGCCGCGGCCATCTCTTCCGGCACGGAAGCCCCTTCCAGAAAACTGAACGCGGAGCGCGCGTGAAGTTCCGTGTACATCAGTCATATTCTCCGCGCAAAAACCAGCCTTGCCGCAGCGCGTCATAGAAAATCCGGTAAAGTCCGCGTTGCGGACTTGAAGGAAACTGCTGGGCATCTGGCGAGTTTAGATTTTGCCGAGATGGGGCGCAGCGGTGCTGCGCCCCTACGGGGGAGTGTGAAGAAAATTCAATCTCGAGATCCCATTCCTCCTGCTGCCAAGCATCTTCCTGCCACCAATCCCCCGAACTCCGCCACGGCCCCGATGCCGCGATCACTTCGCCGCGCATCCCCCGTAAATAAATTCTCACCGGCTGCTCGTCCCGCAGCTCCACGCGCACAGCCTGCGCCGGCCGCACCACGCGAAGCCCTGTCACAACTCCGCGCGGTCCGGAATTTTCTCTAACGTTCGGCTCGCCGTTTCCGCACCGCTTGTTTTGGTCACTCGCAACAACAAACCGCGTCATCCGAAAACTTTCCGGGCGATGGCTATCCACCAATTCCGCGCAACCCAAATTCCCTTCCCCCACCAACTTCCCCAACCGCGCAATGGTCACTTCCAGCTTCTCCGGGTCCGGCCCACACGGCACAAACAATCCGTTCTGCGCCACGCGCGGCGCCGCCGCATCCGCGGTCATATAAACTTTCTGGATCGGCGCCGCCGGCGGATCGCCTTGCAATTGCAGACGCAGCAATTTCAGCAGCGTCTTTGCATTGCGCATCGGCACCGGCAGCGTCAGCACTTTCTCGTACTGCTTCACTTCCGGTTTTTTCCGCAACTCTTCCTGCAACGCCTGGAAATCTTTTTCAAACGAAGGCTGCAATTCGAATCGAACCCGCACGGCGCGCACCGCCAGGGCCCGCGCCTCCAGCCGCGCGCAAAGCTGGTCCAGCAACCGCCCTAGTAAAAATGACAGCGGCTCCAGCTCTTCCACCGCGTCATCCAGTTCCATTTCTTCTGCGAAAATGGACGACGCTTGCGCCAGCACCAGCGCACGCTGCCGGGCCCCGCGCGCCAATTCGCTCAGCCGCACGCCTTCTTGTCCTAATCGTTCCGAAAGCTGCAAGACCGGCAGCGCCGCCAGTGCCTGCAGCGTCGCAACTCCCCAACGTTCCAAAACGTCCAGGGTTTCTGCTTCCGTAGTAAGAACGCCAACCGGCAAAACGCCTAAACGACAGCGCTCTTCACCTGCGGGAATGATGGTGATTCCCGGGAAACCGCGCGCCGCGTGAATTGCTACTTCCATATTCGCAGCCACCGCAACACGCGCCGCCAGGCCAATCGCGGCCACCCTCCGCGCCAATTCCCGCGCAATGTTTTCGTCAGCGCCGAATAAAGCGCTCAGCCCCTCGAGATCGAGAACCACCGTGTCCAGCGCCGTGTCTTCCACTCGCGGCGAGACGCTCCACGCCGCGTCCAGCAAAGCCGCATGCGCCGCCTGCTCCTGCGCTTCGGAGCGCATGCAAATCTGCACGGCCCCGAACTGTGCCACTTGCGCCTTGGTCATCCCCAACTGAATGCCCGCTTCGAATGCGGCCGGGTTTGCCGCAACCACGCTCCACAACGGAGGCGCGCCGCTGATCAATGCCAGCGGGGCCAGCGGGGCCAGCGCGCGCTCCCCTAGCGACGGCTGGCTGCGCACCACCGCTTGCACTAAAAAATCCGGAATATAAACGCAAGCAAATCCCATAACCATTCCACAGGGTTCCAGGAAACGTTGCGGGTGTAAGGAGCTGCCACGAGGGAAAGTCGAAGCTAGCCCTTACGGTTGAGATCCTTCGGCCCGGCTGAAAGGCGCCGGGACCTGCCCGTCCGGCAGGCGGGCCTCAGATCGTTTCCGTCTCAAAAACTCCACGTGGCACAGCCATTTTTGGCTGTGCTCCTTCTCGAATGTTAACCACACGCTGCTCCGGCATTTGCACCCGCGACCGCACCACGTCCCCGCTCACCGAAAATCCGCGCAGCAGCTTCGCAAATGGATAGCAACTCACTGCCGCCTGCGTCCACCGCGCCTTTCCCGCCTCCAATCGCACGACCAGCGAAGCGCACGTCTTTGCATGCGGCTCCTGCTCCAGCAGCAGCAAAATCGTCGGCGTATCTTCTACCGCCCGCCGAAACCGGAACCAGGCATTCAGCGGCACCTGACGGACCGTGCGCGCCGGCACATCGCTCAGATCCACCGCCACCATTCCGAACCCGCCTGCCTGGATCAGCAAATCTGTGGCGCGCAGCGCCTGCTCGATATTCTGGCAACGCACCCAAAGCAATTTTCCGAGCGCAATTCCCGCCGCATTCCCCGTCAGCGGATCGAAGCTGTCCCGCGCGTCCACCAGCGCGCACACTTCTCCCTCCGCCGTTCGAGAAGCCAAAGACGAAAGCAGCAAGCTCGTCCGCCCCGAACACGCTGCCCCGCAAATTTCCGTCATTGCCCCGCGCGGCAATCCGCCCACCAAGGCATCCATTTCCGGCACACCGGTGGAAACCAGTTCGAACGCATTGCGATCCCGGTACGCAAAAGGGGAAGCCACCCGCCCGCGCAAATCGGATTCAATTTTGGAGCGAAGGGTAGCGAGTGAACTGGCAGCCATGGGAGTTTAGGGCGAGCGGCGAGGGACGGGAGTATTTCGCTTTTTGTTCGCCTACCTAAATTCTCCGCAAATCGCCGACCCTTGTCAAGCTCCTGCTGCGCTGCCTGAATAGGTTCTGCTTGCGGCGACTGGAGTCAATAGTTTTGGTTAGTAGCGTTCCCGCTTTTCCTAGCGTTTCACGCTTGCCGTACTCTCCCGCACAATCAATTCCGGCTTGACGGTGATCGCACTTGCATAGGGCGCTCTCGCCGGCGCATTGATGCGTCTCAGCAGGGTCTCGGCGGCGATCACACCCATTTGCCGCAACGGCTGCCGCACCGTTGTCAGCGCCGGATTCTGAAATGCCGCGCTCTGGATATCGTCGAAGCCCACAACCGAAACGTCTTCCGGCACTCGCCGGCCCGCTTCTTGCAGCGCGCGTATCGCTCCAATTGCGGATACGTCATTGAAGGCAATCAGCGCCGTGAATGCTTCCCCCGTTTTCATGAGTTTTCGCGTGACTTGATAGCCCAGCTCAGGTGACGAAGATTCGCCTTGAAGTTGTCCCACCAGGCTCTGGTCGATCTCAACGCCAGCGTTCTTTGCGGCCCCGCGCATTGCCGCCCAGCGAATCTCCGTATCCGAGCTGAACTCTTGCCCCTTGATGACCGCAATTCTGCGATGTCCAAGCTCCGCAAGATGTTCAATCGCCAGCTTCGCGGCGCGCGCGTGATCCAGCTTGATGTTTGTCACGCCTTCCACTTCGCGATGTCCGGACACGGCAACAACTGGTATTGGCACGCCTTTACGGCACACCGTGTCCACCGCGATCAAGCCCTCGACCGCTCGTTGCTGGAGGAGACGAGGATACTCCTCGATTAAATCTGGCCTGTGCCGGTGACTGACCACAAAATAAAAATAACCTTCCTCCAACAGATGGTCTTCAATTCCAGACATTACCAGCGCCGCATACCCCTCGCTGATTTCCGGCACTATCACGCCGATGGTGAAGCTGCGCTGAGCCCGGAGCGACCGGGCCATGAAATTCGGGCGGTAGTTTAGCTCCCGGGCCGCGCGCCGGATGCGCTCCTGGGTGCGATGCGGAATTGATTTTGCGGCAGGAGAGCGATTAATGACGAGGGACACCGTGGCAGGCGAGAGCCCGAGATGCTCCGCCAGGAATTTCTGGCTGACCGATAGCGCGGAGGTGATTCCGCGCGGCGGAGAAGGCGCAACCGTTTTCGACCGCGGCATGGGGTGATAGCGGGCGTAGTGTGGCACAACGGAAGTTGCGACAGCAAGCGGTAAGGCGAAATTTTTCTTAAGCGTCGTGGTGTACCAGGTGTGGGAAAAATCGATTTATTATGGGATGGTCCTAGTACGGCGCATGGCGAATGCCTCCTACATTCCGCTTGACAGGGCTGCTCGGCCGGGTGTCTCATGCTCGGCAGGGGTGCGGTAAATCGATTTAGTGAATTTATTTTTCCAATGCTTGCAAAAAATCGATCCTGAGGTGATGCCATGCGCTTGAAGACTCTTCTTATTCCGATTTTCTCTCTCTGCGCCGTCTCCGCTTTTGCGCAATACCGGGCTTCAATTCAAGGGGTGGTGAGCGATCCGACCGGGGCCGTTGTTTCCGGGGTGACGCTTACGTTGACAAATCTGGACACCAACCAGAAACTGACCGCTACGACCGACGACAACGGAATTTACAATTTCAACGCTCTTCCCCCCAGCAAGTATTCTCTCTCCGTCGAGGCGACGGGCTTCAAGAAGAAGGTCCTCGAGAATGTAGGAATCATCGCGGAACAAGCAAACGCGTTGAATATCCAGCTTGAAGTCGGGCAGGTCACCGAAAGCATCACGGTGACCGGCGATTCGACTCCACTAATGGATACGGAGACCGCCTCGGTCAACGGCACCGTCTCCAGCAACCAAATTCAACATATGCCCTCGTTCGGGCGAGATGTATATCAACTGCTGCAGTTAGCGCCGGGCGTCTTCGCCGATGGCGCCCAGGGAAATGGTGGTGGCAGTCAAAATCTTCCCGGCACGCAGGGCCCCGGGGGAACCGGCGGCAACACAGGCATTTTTGCCACGGAAAATGGTCCGCAGGTTCTGGCCAGTGGCGGACAGTATGAAAACAATGGCTATCTGATCGACGGCATCAGCACGACGAGCGCCGTGTGGGGCGGAACTACAATCATCACACCGTCTGAAGATTCCGTTGAAAGCGTAAAAGTTGTCTCCACTGGTTATGATGCCGAGAATGGGCGCTTCAGTGGCGCCCAGGTTCAGGTCACTTCCAAGAGCGGCAGCAATCAGTTCCATGGCAGTCTCTTCATTGATGCTCACCGTCCGGGCCTGAACGCTTATCAGCGGTTCAATGGCACAGGCAATAAAGTATTGAGAGACAACAACAGGTATAATCAGTTTGGCGGCAGTGTCGGCGGACCGATTTGGAAGAACAAGATCTTCTTCTTCTTCAACTACGAGACTGTTCGCAACCCCAACTCCAGCAGCACTGCCAACGGATGGTACGATACTCCGGCTTTCGACGCCTTAGCACCTTCCGGAAGCATCGCCGCGAAGTATCTCACCTTCCCTGGGTCCGGCGTCGTCAGCACGGGCATCAATAATTCCACCTGCGCTGATGCCGGGCTGGTCGATCCGGCTCACGCCACCGCCACTCAACCTGCCAATTGCAATGAGGTCGCTGGAGGACTGAATCTCGGTACGCCTCTGACGACCGGCTTGGGTACGCAGGATAAAGGCTGGGCTAGTCCTTCGAACCCGGGCTGCGGGGGAGCCGGCACAGGATGCGGAACCGCTGGCAGCCCCCTGGGTACCGTGGCCGACATTGCGAATTACCAAACCTCTAGCACGACCACCTCTACGAAAGCCCAGTACAATGGCCGTCTCGATTGGGATGTCAACCTGAAGGATCACATCGACTTTGCGATCTACTACGTTCCACAGTCATCCAGTTTCCTTAACGGCGGGGCCCGTGCCTACAACTTTTTCCATCACGATCAAATCAATGAAGCGTTCTCTGCTATCTGGAACCATACCTTCTCGCCCACGCTGCTCAACGAATTCCGAGTGAATGCTGCCGGATGGCGCTGGAATGAAGTCAACTCCAACCCGCAGTCGCCGGTTGGGCTGCCCTCCGACACCATTGGTAACCTTGGCAGTATAGGCGCGCCAAATTCATTTGGACCTAACGTCGGCAGCATCTTGAAT
>Ga0210407_10001892_pt1 | contig 18766 bp, 22 predicted proteins | sample IncBWC27MmetaG_FD_150860 | JGI IMG/M metagenome (GOLD analysis project Ga0210407, IMG submission 150860) | Forest soil microbial communities from Barre Woods Harvard Forest LTER site, Petersham, Massachusetts, United States - Inc-BW-C-27-M | ecosystem: Environmental > Terrestrial > Soil >...
GATGAGCTGGCCGCGCGGACGCGCGACCCAGACCGCACATTCGCCGAGCTAACGCGGCGTTACGACGCGGATGACCACCTGCGCGTGCCGCCGACCGTCTTCAACGCGCTCAATCGACGCCCTGAAGCGATCAATCGCCCGACACATTCAGGGCAGACAATAGCGTCTTCTGCGGCGCCGCGTCACGAAGAACGCGATAGTCAATTGCAGCAGGCGTCCGCGCCACTTTGAAGGAGGAAACTATGGCCAACGCGACTCAATCGGACGTGCTCGGCAAATTCGTCTGGTACGATCAGATGTCCAACGATCTTCCCGGCTCGGAAAAATTCTATTCCAAAGTCGTCGGCTGGGACCTCGCGCCCAACACGATGAACGCGCAGAAATACACGCTGCTGAAGACCGGCGAAGCCATGGTCGGCGGCTTAATGCCGATTCCCGAGGACGCCGCCAAAATGGGCGTGCGCCCGGCGTGGATGGGCTATATCGCGGTCGACGACGTCAAGAAATACGCCGACAAGGTGAAAGCCGCGGGCGGCGCCATCTATCGAGAGCCGACCGAGATTCCGAACATCGGGACCTTCGCCGTCGCCGCCGATCCGAGCGGCGCAGGCTTTCTGTTGTTCAAGGGCGACGGCGATGAGGCGCCGATGCAGGATGCCACCAAACCCGGCTATATCGGTTGGCACGAGCTCCACGGCGACGATCCGGAGAAGTCCTTCCCATTCTACTCGGGCCTGTTCGGCTGGACGAAGGGCGAGTCGATGCCGATGGGCGCCATGGGGACCTATCAGATCTTCAACACCAAAGGTCAGCAGTCCGGCGGCATGATGAGGAAGATGCAGGAGATGCCTGCCTCACAGTGGCTCTACTACATCACCGTCGACTCGATCGACGCGGCCCAGGACCGGGTGAAGTCCGCGGGCGGCCAGGTGATCAACGGACCGATGGAAGTTCCTGGCGGACGCTGGATCATCAATGGCCTTGATCCGCAGGGCGCGATGTTCGCGCTGCTCGCCCCCAAGAGATAGGGCGCATTGGACCGCCGCTCGTTCAAGCCGCCTCCGGCGCGCAATTACGCGCCCTGAAGGTTCCGGCGGCTCGCATGGCGCGGGCCGTCGGTGCGGCTCTTCCATCTTTGATCAATCGTCAGGAGATTGCCCGATGAACGTTCAAACTCCGGCTCTCAAGCCAGCCGCCGAACTCGCCCGGCTCGACCCGGTGCACTTCCCAAACGAGAGCTCTGAATATCGCGCGGCTCGCGCCGCGTTGCTGGCGGAAGAGATCGAACTTCGCCGCCACATCGAGCGCGTCGCGGCTCAGCGACGTGCGTTGCCGCCCGGTGGACCGGTCATTGGCGATTATCGCTTCGAAGGCGAAAAAGGAGCGGTGGACTTTGAGGGATTGTTCGAGGGCAAAGAAACGCTCGCGATCTACAGCTACATGTTCGGGCCTGAGCGCGATCGCCCGTGCCCGATGTGCACGAACACGCTCGGCGCCTGGGCGGGCAATGCGGCGGATATCGGGCAGCGCATCGCGCTCGCGGTCGTGGCGCGCTCTCCTATCGAGCGCCTGTTGGGGTGGAAACAGGATCGCGGCTGGCGCAATCTTGAGCTCTACAGCGACCTTATCGGGGCCTATTCCCGCGACTATTTCGGCCTCCTGCCGAACGGTTCGGAGATGCCGTCCTTCAACGTGTTCACCCGCCGTGACGGAACGATCCGTCACTTCTGGGGGGGCGAGATGACGCACGCGACCGCGGACCCGGGGCAGGACCCGCGCGGCGCGCCCGACCGGTCCCCCTTGTGGACGATACTCGACTGCACGCCGGAGGGTCGCGGCGCGGATTGGTATCCGAAGCTCGAATACGTCTAGCTTCCTCGAACGATGTCGGAGAGAACGCAATGCGCGTGATGGTGATCGTCAAGGCGACCGAAGACTCCGAGGCGGGCGGCATGCCGCCCGCCGAACTTTTGGCGGACATGGGCGCGTTCAACCAGGCGCTGATCGACGCCGGGTTGTTCGTCGACGCGGGCGGGGTTAAGGAAAGCCGCAAGGGCGCGCGCGTGGCCTTTTCCGGCAAAGACCGCACGGTGGCCAAGGGGCCGTTCCCGAACATCAATGAACTCGCCGCGGGCTACTGGATCTGGAGGGTCAAGGACCTCGATGAGGCGATCGAGTGGGTCAAACGTTGTCCTAACCCGATGCCGGGGCCGTCGGTCATCGAGATCCGCGAGATGTTCGAGATGGGGGACTTCGACCAAGCCAAGTAGGATCGATCGTTGACAAGTCCGCATCGTCCCGCGGCGCGGATTGGCATCCGAAGCTCGAATACGTCTAGCGGTCCGCAGATTGATGGGAGGGAACGATGCGCGTGATGGTGATCGTCAAGGCGACGAACGATAGCGAGGATGGCAAGATGCCGACGCCCGAACTGCTCGAGCAAATGGGAGCGTTCAACCAGCAGCTGAAGGACGCTGGGATTTTGGTCGACGCGGATGGCCTAAGGCCGAGCGCCAAGGGCGCGCGCGTCGCCTTTTCCGGTCAGAATCGGTCGGTGACCAAGGGTCCGTTTCCCAATGTCCACGATCTCGTCGCCGGCTATTGGATCTGGAAGGTGCACGATCTCAACGAGGCGATCGAGTGGGTCAAACGCTGTCCCAATCCCATGCCTGGACCGTCAGTCATCGAAATCCGTCCGCTTTATGAGACGGAAGATTTTGATCGATCAAAGTAGGGACGAAAGCCCGTGCCGTGGCAGGCTTTACGCAACTGCCTGAGGCAACAGCATAATCTCAAGATGAGGCTTTAGCGCCCGCTGTGCACATTAGGGCATAGCGAACATCGGCCGTTGATAATTTCATCTGTCGCTTGTCATTGCAGCGCCAACGAATAGCATTATCGACTCATGCGACATGCCTTCGTATTGAAGGCGGAAGCGTTTAAAACGGCGCCAGATGACAAAAGCAAAAACACCGACCACCGCCGCATTCGTCAGCCAAAAAGGGGGTGTCGGCAAGAGCACGCTGGCCCGTTTGCTAGCGGTCGGTGCGATCCATCGTGGCCGCAAGACCCTGCTCGCGGACTTCGATCTCGATCAACTGACCTGTGTCGAATGGGGCGCGCTCAGAATGCGCGCCGGCCTCGAGCCGGAGGTCGACACGCGGGCGTTCAAAAGCCTGAAGAAGCTGCGCCGTGAGGACGGCGTCGCCGATTTCATCGTCGCCGACACCCGCGGCCTCGCAGACGATCTCTCGACTGAAATCGCCGAGGATAGCGAGGTCGTCTTTCTGCCGACCGGCGTGTCGGGCGACGATCTGAGGCCCACGCTTGCGCTCGCGCGGAAGCTCGCGCGGCGTGGCGCGGAAGGACGCCTCGTGCTTGTCTTGTCGAAGGTCGGCCGCTCGAAGACGCAGTTCTCGAAGGCGGTGGAGGCGATCGAGGACGCCGGCTTCGAACTTCTCGGCGAACATTGGCCGCAGCGCGACGGCTTCCAGGCCGACCTCGATTCCGGACGCGCCGGCCGCGAGGCGCGCAACCCTTACCTGCGCGAGGTCGCCGAGCGGATGGAGGAGGCCCTTTGGACGCGAACGATGAAGGCGAAGCCCAGAGGGTAAGCGATCGTTAGACCGTTGCCAGCGAGCGCGCTTTCATTGAGAAACCTTAACTCGCCGGCCAATTTCCGGATACCCGACAAAGCGCATTGTCCCGCCCTTGACCGCGGCGGGCGGTCGCTCGCTTGCGGCGTGGAGCGCCGTTCGGGGGTGGCGATGATGATGCGGTCGAAGTTCAGCCCCAGGGAAATCGTCCAGAGGCTTCAGATCATTGAGACGCTGACGGCGGAAGGCTTGCCCGTGGCGGAAGCGCTACGCTCGGTCGGGATGCGCGAAGCGGAATACGACCGTTGGCGGGTCGAATACAACGGCCTGGGGCGGACGCTGGGTCCGCTATTGTCCACTGCGCCGAAGCCCGCGAAGAGGACGCGCCGCGCCGCTTCCGCGCCGCTGCGCAAGCCGCCTATGTAACTTGCTTGTGAAGTTGAGGGTGGCTGAACAGCGCTTTCTCTGGATTGTCGATGGGCCGCGCAGCATGCGATGGTGCGCGCGCAGCCGCTTGGCGCCGTCGCGAAGTGCGCGGCTGCCTAAGCCAACGACATACGGGGGTCCTTGAGTGATCTATGAGCTTCGCATTTATCGCTGCGTGCCCAACCGGCTGCCGGCGTTATTGAAGCGGTTCGAAACCAACACTCTGCGGATATGGGAGAAGCATGGCATCCGCCAGGCTGGTTTCTGGACGACGGTGATCGGCGAATCCAATCAGGAACTCACTTACCTCCTGGCGTGGGAATCCCTTGCCGAGCGGGAGAAGAAATGGGCCGCTTTTCAGACCGATCCTGAGTGGATCGCCGCGCGAGACGCGAGCGAGAAGGACGGGCCTATTGTCGCCACCCTCGCGAGTTCGATCCTGCAGCCGACATCGTTCTCAAGCGTGCGCTAGGCCGCCGTCCGCTGCCGGTTTAGGGCCGCGCACATCTCAGGCAGCGCGGCTCCGGACCATGCGAACGATCCAGATCAACAAACAGGCACCGATAAACCCGAGAATCAGGTAGCCGATCCATCCGCCGAGCGCGATCCCAAAGACGCTGAGAATGGCGCTGGCGATCGCCGCGCCGACGATGCCCAGCACGATATTCATCAGCAAGCCCATATCGCTCTTCATGAATTGCTCGGCTAGCCAGCCAGCAATCCCGCCGATGATAATGGCCGCGATCCAACCAACTTCAGCATCCGCCATGGCGCGTCTCCTCAAAACGACGTGCTGCTCTCTACCGTCTTGCGCAGTTAACGAGAGCAGCTCTCCGTTCCAAGGTGGATCAGATCGACGCGCACAGTCAACTTGAGTTGGCCGAAGCGGACGGAAATCGTTCTTCACGCTTGCGTGCAAGACGCACGACGAGCAATTCAGGTTTTTATTTATCCCACGATCTCATTGCCGGAGAAGAACTGCGCGATCTCTTGCGCCGCCGTCTCCGGCGCGTCGGAGCCGTGAGCGGAATTCTCGCCCATCGACGGCGCGAAGTCCTTGCGGATCGTCCCGGCTGCAGCTTTCTCAGGATTGGTCGCGCCCATCACGTCGCGATAGCGCTGGATCGCATTCTCGCCTTCGAGCACCTGCACGACGACGGGCGCCGAGCTCATCATCTCGACCAGCTCGCCGAAGAACGGGCGCTCGCGATGCACGCCATAGAACGTCTCCGCCTGCGCGCGCGTCATATGCACGCGCTTCTGCGCCACGATGCGGAGTCCGGCCGCCTCGATCCGCTGATTGACGGCGCCCGTCAGGTTGCGGCGGGTGACGTCGGGCTTGAGGATCGAGAAGGTGCGTTGGACGGCCATGGCGTCTTTGTCTCTGGTCGGGTTGTTGCGGGAAAACGCCGCGGCTTATAGCGGCCGCCTAGCAGGGCGGCAAGGCAGGCGCGCACGACGTGGCCCGCAGAAACTGGGTTCGCAATCCCGTAACTCACGCATTTGGGATTGCGCATGAGCCTGAACCCGGTTTTCGGGAAGGACGGAATGGCGCTAGAACATGTCCCGATCCGGCGCGGAGGCCAAGCGAAACATGTCAAGATTTGGATTTCTCACTGCGGTCGCATTCATCGGCGCGATCACTTCGGTTCGCGCCGACGAGCAGGTTTGGACTGTGCAGAGCTGGCCGGGCGACATTGACTTGATCCCGTGCAGCGCATGGAGCAAAGCCCCTGACGGGTCTTGGGTCCTAACCGGTGGGTCGATCAAGCTCGGCTCGGAGACCATGAGCAACATCGGGGTCAAGGGCGACGCCGCGGCGCACAAGCTGGACCGGGAATGCGGCGCGAAGAAAAAGTGACGCGATAGGACAAGCCTGTTTCCACAGGCGGTGGGCGTTCGCGCCCCGAATCGCCTGCTCCGCTAGGGCCGGGCCGAGGGAACCTGGAGGCGTCTGATCCGGACATAGAGCGCGCCCGACCCTCCGTGTGCGCGTCCGGCTTCCTCGAAGCCGAGCACGACCGAGCGCAGATCGGGCTCACGCAGCCATTGAGGGGTGAGCCGTTTAAGCACCCCGCGCTCATTCGGCCACCCGCTAAGCTCATCGATCGCCCCGCCTTTTCCGGTGACGATGATGACCAGCCTCGCGCCTCGCGCTTGCGAATGGCGCAGGAAGCCGCGCAAAGCTTGATGCGCCTCGGCCTGAGTCAGCCCATGCAGATCGAGCGCCGCATCGATCGCCGCGCGTCCACGCGAAAGCTCACGCTTGAGCCGCCGTTCGATCGGCGCCAGTGGCGGGGCGGAGGGCTTCGCCGGCCGGGCGGCTGGAAGCTCGGCTTTGGTCGGAGGCGGGGCGGCGGGCCGGGCGGCCCTTACGGGGTTCAACGGCGCAGGCAGCGTCGCGCCGCGCCGCCGCGCGACGCTGCGCGCGACCTCGGTCCAGAGCGCGATCTCCTCGTCGCTGAGGCGCCTCAAACGTTGCGGACGCGGCGGCGTCTCCTTCACGGCTCGTCCCCTCGCGGCAGAAGCACGACGAACTCGGCCGGATGGCGAATGGCGCCGGCGCGTGCGCCTGCCGCGCCGCCGCTGCCGAAGAAGAGGTCGGCGCGCGCCGCTCCCACAATCGCTGAACCGGTGTCTTGGGCGATCATGAGCCGGCGGAATAGCCGGGGCGTCTCGTCCGCCCAAGGCAGTTCGGCGTCGATCCAGAACGGCAGGCCGTACGCCCAAACCGTCCGGTCGACCGCGATCGAGCGCAGCGGCATGAGCGGAACCCAGGCACCCGCAACCGGACCGAGGTCGGGATCGAAATCCTCGACAAGCTGGAAGAAGACGAACGAGCGATTGCGCCGCATCACGTCCAATCCTCGGGCGCTGTCGCGGCGCAACCACGCCTTGAGGCTGGCGAGCGACATGGCGCTTTCGGCGATCTCTCCGGCCTCGATCAATATCTTGCCAATCGATGTGTACGGCAGGCCGTTGCGTCCGTCGTAGGCGAGGCGCGCGCGGGAGCGATCGGGAAATTCGACCTGCGCGGAACCCTGCACTTGAATGAGGAAGGCCTCGACTGCATCGCGAACCCAAATGATCGGGTCGTGGCGCTCAGCCTCGATCTGAGCCCGATCGGCGTAAGGGACGAGTGAGCCATCGCTGAGGCGCCTGGCGCCGCTGATGTCCTTCGGAAACCCGACCGGCGGCGGGTCGACGCCAAACGCAACGAGATCAGTCGGCCGTGCGAGGATCGGCCAGGGAAACGCCTCGGTCTCAATCCTCGAAGCTGGAACGCAGGGCTCGTAATAGCCGGTCAGGAATCCTCTGCCGTTCTCGGGAACAACGCGGAAGGGTCGGAATCGGGACTCGAAAAATCGGCGCGCGTCGTGCTCGGCCGTGACGCCCGTGCAAAGCGCGGCGCGCGCGTTTGCAAGTAATTCGGGTGGCGCGGACAGCGCCGGCCGGGGGTGGGTTTCACTCGCGGCAATCGCCCGCGCCGAGCGTTCGAAAGCGCAAAACGCCGCCTGAAGGTCGTCGTCGACCCAGCCCGCGAGGCTTTCGAAATCCATAGACTCGAGGCGGGGCGGCATGGGTCTTGTTGGCGTCGTGAAGCGACTTAGCGCTCTGATTCGGTCGCCGTCAGCTGCCAGTTGGGATCGCGAGAGCGAACATCGCGCGCGAACGTCCACAGGTCGATATGCTCGACGACATTATTGGGCGACCCATCGACGACTTCACCTTGCCCGTCGCGTGTCACGGAGGCGAGCTTGGCGGAGAACCGTACGCTGAGCTGCGCGGTCGCGCCGATCAGTTGAGCGCCGACAATCGACGCGTTATCGATCGACACGACCGTGGTCGACATTGTGTGTCCCGCGTCGGCGCGGGTGTGGATCGCGCTCTCGAAATTGGCGAAGGCCTCGGGCGACATAAGGCTTTTGAGGGCGTCGGAATCGCCGGCGGCGAAAGCATGGACAACCATGTCGTAGGCGCCGCGCGCGCCGGCCAGAAAGGCTTCGGGCGAGAAGCTGCGGTCAGCGCCGGCAATGGCGTCAAGGCCGCTCCAGACCGCAGGATCGGGCTCGGCGACGCCTTTCCAACGATCTGTGGGAGCCTGCGAAACAGGCGCAGAAGGCGCCGCGTCCGGCTGCGCGACAGGCGCGCCAGCCGGGCCTGGAGCGCGACGCAACGGGGCCATAAGCTCGCCGGGCCGGTCCGAATCCTGGCGCATGCCAAGCACGGAGCGCAGCTTCCAGGCGACAAATAGCGCCACAAGCGCAAATATGACGGTCGGCAGATCGATCTCCGGCATCGTCCTTAAGCTCCTCGCTGCTGGGCAAACTCACCCGGCCGGCTCACCGCCATAACTAGGCGCGGCCAAGGGTTTTGGCTAGGAGCATGGGTTATCAGCCTTACCGGGTCTGAAGCTGGCGCGTCCTGGCGATCGCAGCCATTCCCTAATTCTGAGGCCCAAATGCGGCGCGAAGCGATATGAGGCCCGTCAATGTCATCGGCGTGGCCGGCGCCGGGGCTTGGGGCGTGGCCTTGGCGAATGCGGCGGCGGCCGCCGGTCGCACAGCGATCCTCTGGGGCCGCGATGAAGCCCGGATACGCGCCATCGCCGCGTCACGTCGGAGCGACCGGCTGCCCGGCGTTGATTTGGCGCAGCTCGTTGAGGCGACATCCGATCTTGCGGAGCTTGGCCGGTGCGACGCGATTTTGGTGGCGGCGCCGGCCCAGTCGAGCCGCGAGATCGCGCTGCGGCTGGCCACGGCGCCAGGATCGGCGGCGCTCGTGTCCTGCGCCAAGGGGATCGAGCGCGGCACGCACGCGTTCATGACCGAGGTCTTGGCTGAAGCCGCGCCCGACCGACCCAGGGCCATTCTCTCCGGACCCTCCTTCGCCGCCGATGTTGCGGCCGGCCTGCCGACCGCGGTGACGCTCGCCTCGAGCGATGAAGACCTGGCGCGGGCGCTCTGCGACGCGCTGCGCGGTCCGACGTTGCGCCTCTATCATTCGACTGACGTTCGCGGCGTCGAAATCGGCGGCGCGGCAAAGAACGTGCTGGCGATCGCGTGCGGCGTCGCCGCCGGCCGCGGGCTTGGCGCGAGCGCGGTCGCCGCGCTCACGGCCCGCGGTTTCGCCGAGCTCCGCCGTTTTGGCGAGGCTTTGGGGGCGCGTGGATCGACGCTGATGGGCCTTTCGGGGCTCGGCGATCTTGTTCTGACCTGCTCCTCGGCGCAATCGCGCAACTTCGCTTTTGGCTTGGCGCTCGGACGCGGCGCGAGCGCGGCCGAAGCGGGCGCGGGCGGCCTCGCCGAAGGCCAATTCAGCGCGCTCGCCTTGACCGAATTGGCGCGCGAGCGCGACGTCGACATGCCGATCGCCAATTGCGTCCAGGGGCTGATCGAAGGCTCGCTCGACGTTAAAGCCGCGGTGAGCGCGCTGCTCGCGCGCCCTCCGAAGGGAGAAGAATAGGCGGGAAGCGCTTTGCAATTTGAGCGCTCCTCACTTAAGCCTTCGTGACGTTCAGGAAACGCAAACTTCGGGCGTTGAGTTGGCGATGGCGCACTGGCTGTTCAAAAGCGAGCCCTCGGCCTGGGCTTATGAGAAAGTGGCCGGACTCGGCGCTGCGGGCACGGACTGGAGCGGCGTGCGCAATCATACCGCCAAGCTTAACATGCAGGCGATGAAGGTCGGCGAGGAGGCCTTCTTCTACCACTCGAACGAGGGAAAAGAGATCGTTGGGATCGTCGAGGTCTGCAAAGCCTATCGACCCGATCCAACGGACGCGACCGGCAAGTTCGGGATGGTGGACATCCGCGCATTGCGTCCGTTGCCGCGACCGGTGACGCTGGAAGAGGCGAAGGGCGACAAGCGTCTGGCCAAGATGGCGCTGGTCACTCAGTCTCGGCTCTCCGTCCAACCCGTGACCGACGCCGAGTGGGCGGTCATTTGCAAGCTTGGCGGCCTTTAACGGACGCGGCCTTAGACCAAAGCATCACGCGGGCCGGCTTGTCGCTTTTTCCCTCGTTAGGGCATAGTTGCGTCTTAGCTTTTGCGCGCGAGCGGAACTCCGCGCGACACATTGCTTGGGAGGAGCCCCATGTCCGACAAGGCCTATGACGTTCCAGCCGAATGGGCGAAGCGCGCCTGGGTCGACGCGGTCAAGTACGAGGAGATGTACAAGCGGTCGGTGACCGACCCGGAGGGCTTCTGGGCCGAGCACGGCAAGCGCATCGACTGGTTCACGCCATTCTCGAACGTCAAGAACACGTCCTTCGACGTCGACAACGTGTCGATCAAATGGTTCGAAGACGGTGTGACCAACGTCGCTCACAATTGCATCGATCGGCATCTGCCAAAGCGCGCGAACCAGACGGCGATCATCTGGGAAGGCGACGATCCCTCGAAGTCCGCCCACATCACCTACGCTGAGCTTGCGCGCCGGGTCGGACTTTTCGCCAATGTGTTGAAAAGCCACGGCGTCAAGAAAGGCGATCGGGTCACAATCTACCTGCCGATGATCCCCGAGACGGCCTACGCGATGCTCGCTTGCGCGCGCATTGGTGCAATCCATTCGGTCGTGTTCGGCGGCTTCTCGTCCGAGGCCATCGCCGGCCGCATCGCGGACGCCAAATCCCACGTCGTCATCACCGCGGATGAGGGTCTTCGTGGCGGCAGGAAGGTTCCGCTCAAAGCCAATGTCGACGCGGCGATCGAGAAAGTGGGCGGCGTCAAGACCGTCATCGTTGTCAGGCACACGGGTGACCATGTCGGCTGGCGACACGGGCGGGACGTTTGGCTGCACGAGGCGGAACGGCTGGTGAAGGCGGATTGCCCGGCGGAACCGATGAATGCGGAGGACCCGCTTTTCATCCTCTACACGTCAGGCTCAACAGGCGCGCCGAAGGGCGTTCTGCACACCACGGGAGGCTATCTCGTCTATGTCTCGATGACCCATCAATATGTCTTCGACTATCATGATGGCGACATCTACTGGTGCACCGCGGATGTCGGCTGGGTGACCGGCCACAGCTACATTCTCTATGGGCCTCTGGCCAACGGCGCGACGACGCTGATGTTCGAGGGCGTTCCCAACTATCCCTCGATGAGCCGGTTCTGGGAGGTCATCGACAAGCACAAGGTCAACACCTTCTATACCGCGCCGACCGCGATCCGGTCGCTGATGGGCGCGGGCGAGGAGCCGGTGAAGAAGACGAGCCGCGCTTCTCTTCGTCTTCTGGGTTCGGTCGGCGAGCCGATCAATCCGGAAGCCTGGGAATGGTATCACCGCGTCGTAGGCGATAGCCGCTGCCCGGTCGTCGACACCTGGTGGCAGACAGAGACCGGCGGCATTCTCATTTCCCCGTTGCCGGGGGCCATCAAGCTCAAACCCGGGTCCGCGACGCGACCCTTCTTTGGCGTCATTCCCGAGATCGTGGACGCGGAGGGTAAGGTTCAGGAAGGGGCGTGCGAGGGGAACCTGGTCATCGCCGACTCGTGGCCGGGTCAGTCGCGTACGGTGTTCGGCGACCACGCTCGCTTCGTGAACACATACTTCGCCGCCTATCCTGGCAAGTACTTCACCGGCGACGGCGCGCGCCGCGACGCGGGCGGCTACTACTGGATCACCGGGCGCGTCGACGACGTCATCAATGTGTCCGGTCACCGGATGGGCACCGCCGAAGTCGAGAGCGCGCTTGTCGCCCATCCGAAAGTGTCGGAAGCCGCGGTCGTCGGTTATCCGCACGACATCAAAGGGCAGGGCATTTACGCCTACGTGACCTTGATGAGCGGACTGGAGCCGAGCGAGGATTTGCGCAAGGAACTGGTCGCCTGGGTGCGCAAGGAGATCGGGCCGTTCGCCTCGCCCGACCTCGTTCAATTCGCGCCGATGTTGCCAAAGACACGCTCCGGCAAAATCATGCGCCGAATCTTACGCAAGATCGCGGAGAACGAGTATGGCTCGCTTGGCGACACCTCGACTCTGGCCGATCCTGCGGTCGTGACGGATCTTATCGGCAACAGGCAAAATCGCGGCAGGGACTAAGGCTGCGCGCCAAGCGTCTGGTCGCACGCCGGCGGGGAGTGTCGAGCGCCTTTTGCTTTTGAGATTACACGGAGACCGCCCTGACGCGTCTCCTCCCCCCAAAGCCCGTCCAACGGACGGGCGTCCTTCGGACGCTCTATGGTGGGGGAGGATCAAGGAGGGGGGTCGAGCCTGTCCTACGCGACGAGAGAAACGGGCCATTCGCCTTGGCCTACGCGACCCCCCACCCCTGCCCGCCCCCACAAGAGGGGGCGGGTGCGCTAACGCCCTCGATTCTATCGAAAGGCAGCATCCTCTACTGCGCAATCGACAGCTCTTGCGCGGTCTCGATCTTCGTCGCCAAAATGACGGCCTGAGTCCGGCTCTCGACGCCGAGCTTTTGGAAGATCGCGGACACATGCGCTTTCACGGTCGCCTCGGAGACGCCGAGCTCGTAGGCGATCTGCTTGTTGAGCAGGCCTTGCGACAGCATCATCAGCACCCGGATCTGCTGCGGGGTCAGCGAAGCGAGGCGCCGCGCCATTGCGCTTGATGCGCCGTTGGGGGCCGAGCCCGGATCGAAATCGGGAGGGGTCCATCGGCCGCCGTCCAGAACCTGGGCGATCGCTCCTCGCATCGTATCGAGCGAGTTGGTTTTCGGGATAAAGCCGGCCGCGCCGAATTCCATGCAATGACGGATGACCGCGCGCTCTTCGTTGCCCGAAACAACGATGACCGGAATGGACGGACGCCCCGAGCGCAGGAACAGGAGTCCAGAGAAACCGCGCACGCCCGGCATGGTCAGGTCGAGCAGCACGAGGTCGGTGTCTGGCGAAGCGTCCAGCGCTGCGACCATGCTGTCGAAGTCGTGCGCGACCGCGATCTCAGCATCGGGCGCCGCCGCGAGCACGGCCTGACGCAAACCGCCGACCATAAGCGGATGGTCATCGGCGATGAGCACGCGAAACGCGCTCTCTTCGCTTATGGTCTCCTCCCGTGCGGTCGCCGACGGCGCCACGGAACGAGGATTGCTGATCCGCCCGTCGTTGTCACGTCCGCGCTTTGCGCCTTGGGCGCTCACCCTTCACCTTTTCGTGAGGACGGCAAGCGTCCAAGCTGTCGCAATCCTTCGGTCATCGCGATCGTTGCGGCGATCCCTACGTTCAAGGAACGCAGGGGAGGTTGGATAGGGATATACACTCGAACATCGGCCGAAACCCGCACCGCCTCCGGAACGCCGGACGACTCGCGGCCGACAAGGATAATATCCTTTTCACGAAAAGCGAAATCCCACAAACACGCTTCGCCCTTTGTCGTCAGCAACACCAGCCGTCTTTGATTGGCGGCGCGCCAGACCGCGAAGCTCGCCCATGAATTGTGGCTCTCGATTGAAAGGGCGTCGATATAGTCCATCGCGGCCCGGCGGAAGCGGCTGTCGTTGATCCGAAACCCCGCCGGTTCGATGATCGCTGCGTCGACGCCGAGGCACGCGCAGGTGCGCATCATGGCGCCGGTATTTTGGGCGATATCGGGCTCGAACAAAGCGAGCAGAAGGGGTGCGGCCGGCCCCGTCATATTGCGCGCAAAAGCAAAAGGTTGGCGGGGGAAAAAGCCATTCGGAGAACGCCGGGAGCTGGAGAGAGAAGCGCGAAGCTTCGGGCTATGGACATCCAATTCGATCGATGCGAAAAGCCGCATCGAACCAATTCAAGGTCGTGACCCCGCGGGCGACGGGGCGACACGCACGTTGGGGGTTGAATTGACCATCAATGGAAGAAGTCGACGATGTTCCTTCCGGCTATGCCCTGGTGGGGGGATCTTCGAGGTGGCGGCTTTGTCCGCGGCCGGTAAAATGCTTTCCCCACCGACGCTAGAGTAAAAGCTGGCCGACGGGCGACGCATCGACTTCTTCCTCGACAATTCTTCGACTCCACGTCCATCAGAGATCCACGGCATGAGCGGTCCTTCGACCTACGTTCCAAAAAGCGCGATTGGGCGCTGGTTTGAATCGCGTCTTCCGATTTTTGGCTTGGTCCATTCCTCGTTTATCGCCTATCCGGTGCCGCGCAATCTCAACTACATGTGGACGTTCGGCGCGATTCTCTCGTTCATGCTGGGGGCGCAGATCGTCACCGGCATCGTTCTCGCCATGCATTTCATTCCTTCGTCGACCCAGGCTTTCTCTTCGGTCGATAACATCATGCGCAATGTCAACTACGGCTGGCTGATCCGCTACCTGCACACGAACGGCGCCTCGCTCTTCTTCTTCGCCGGCTATATCCATATGTTCCGCGGCCTCTATTACGGCTCCTTCAAGCCGCCGCGCGAGCTCCTCTGGATTATCGGCGTCATCATCTACTTCCTGATGATGGCGACGGCTTTCATGGGCTACGTTTTGCCCTGGGGCTCGATGAGCTTCGCGGGCGCGACCGTTATCACCAATCTCACATCAGCAATCCCGATCATCGGCAACACGATCGCCCACTGGCTCTGGGGCGGATTTGCCGTCGGCGGCCCGACGTTGACCCGGTTCTTTTCGCTTCACTACCTGCTCCCGTTCATCATCGTGGGGTTCGTAGCGCTCCACGTCTGGGCGCTCCACGTCGCCGGGCAAAACAACCCCGACGGCATCGACGTGAAAGACCTTCAGCGCGACACGGTCGCCTTCACGCCCTACGCCACGATCAAGGACGTCTTTGGTCTGATGGTGTTCCTGATCCTTTATGCCTGGCTCGTGTTCTACATTCCCAACTATCTGCTTGACGCCGACAATTCGAACCCCGCCAATCCTTTGGCGACGCCCGCGCATGTGGTGCCGGAATGGTACTTGCTGCCGTTCTACGCCATGCTCCGTGCGATCCCGAGCAAATTTTGGGGCGTGGTCATCCTGTTGTCGGCGATCGTCGTGCTCGCATTTATTCCGTGGCTCGACCGCTCGCCGGTCAAGTCGGCGAAGTACCGTCCCACCTACCGATTTTTCTTTTGGGTCTTCGTCGCGATCGGCATTGGTCTTGGCTATCTCGGCTCCCAAGAGCCGACCGAGGGGCTGGCGCTCATCGCGCGCATCTTAACCTTCGGCTATTTTGCGTTCTTTCTCATCATCATGCCTATTCTCAGCTTTACGGAGAAGACAAAGCCGATCCCCACCTCGATCGCCGATGCGGTGCTGACGAGGACGAAAACCGCGGTTGCTGCGGCTGAATGATGCGGACCCCTTGCAAGGAAGTTCAACAATGATCCGTGTCAGGTTTTCCGCGCTTGCCTTTGCGGCCACGACGCTGGTCCTTGCGAGCGCGTCCGCCGTGCTCGCGCAAAGCGACGCTGAGCAGCCGAACCCTCCGCGACAGAGCTGGAGCTTCTCGGGGATGTTCGGCATCTACGACAAGGCTCAGCTTCAGCGCGGGTTCCAGGTGTACAAGGAGGTCTGCAGCACCTGTCATGCTCTGAGCATTCCTTTCCGCACGCTCGCCGATCCCGACGGGCCCGGCTTCAGCGAGGACCAGATCAAGACGCTCGCCGCCACCTATCAAATCACCAACGCGGAGCCCAACGAGAAGGGCGAAATTTTCAAGCGTCCCGGAACGCCAGCCGACAACATCCCTCGCCCTGAGGCCTATCCGAACGACCAGGCCGCCGCGGCGACGCTCGGAAAGGCGCCGCCGGACATGGCGTTGCTTGCTAAAGCGCTGAAGTTCGAGCGCGGCTTTCCTTGGTTCGTCGTCGACGCGCTGCCGGGCTTTGAATATCAGGAGATGGGCGCCGATTACATCCACGCGATCCTGACCGGCTATACGAAGCCGGATGACTTACAGTGGAATTTGTACTATCCCAGCCACAAGATCGCGATGCCGCAGCCGATCACCGACGGCGCGGTCGATTACAAGGACGGCACCAAGCCGACTTTGGAAAATTACTCCAAGGACGTCGCGGCCTTTCTGAGTTGGGCCGCCGAACCGAACCTTCCCGAGCGCAAGAGAATTGGCCTGAGAGTCATGATCTTCCTCATCGTGTTCGCGGTGCTGCTCTACTTCGTCAAGAAGCGCATCTGGGAATCCGCGCACTAGCAAGCCAACATCGAGGGCGTCACGCCACGTGGATCGCGTCGCGACCGTTAGGAACGGCGCCGCTCTCGATGGAGCGGGGTGAGCATGTCCAAAGCAATCGTAGGGGTCATCGCCGGCTCGGGAGTTTATGATCTTCCCGGCCTGACGGACCTGCGCGAGGAGCGGGTTGCGACCCCCTGGGGCGATCCCTCTGACTCCCTGCGCTTTGGGCGGGTTGGCGAAACGCAGGCGGTGTTCCTGGCGCGCCATGGCCGCGGCCATCGTTTCTCTCCTTCAACGATCAATTATCGCGCCAACATCGACGCGCTGAAGCGAGTCGGCGTCACAGATATCATTGCGCTCTCGGCCTGCGGCTCGTTTCACCGCGAGCTCTATCCCGGCATGTTCGTCATGATCGATCAGTTCGATGATCGCACCTATCGGCGCCAAACAAGCTTCTTCGGCGACGGCTGTGTCGCTCACGTCTCGATGGCCCATCCGATCGCGCCGCTGCTGCGCCGGCGCCTCGTCGCCGCGGCTCAAGCGGAGACAATCGCTTGTCGCGACGGGGGGACTTACGTTTGCATTGAAGGTCCGCAGTTCTCATCGCTCGCAGAGTCGCTTGGTTTCCAGGCGCGCGGCGCCGACGTCATCGGCATGACCGGCGCGACCGAAGCGAAACTGGCGCGTGAAGCCGAGATTTCCTACGCGACGATCGCCATGGTCACCGACTATGACTGCTGGCACGAGGAGCACGGCGCGGTCGACGTCGCCTCGGTGATCAAGGTCATGGGCGAGAACGCCAACAAAGCGAGCGCGGTCGTCGCGCGGACGCTACGCGAATTTCCCCCGCAGCATGAAGCCTGTCCAATCGGATCGGACCGCTCGCTTGAATTCGCGCTGATCACAAACCCTTCCCACCGTGATCCCGAGCTCGTCAAAAAACTAGATGCGATCGCTGGTCGCGTGCTGCGCACCGGCTGATCGGCGGCTCCTTCGTGGCGCCGGCCAAGGCCTGCGGCTTGCGCGACTTCCGGCATTCAACCTAAATGAGAGCGCCGTGCCGCGTTCGATGCGGTCATCGTCACTTGACCGGGACCTTGAGGAATCCATGTTCAGGGATGCGTTTGAACGGCTCCTGTTCGCGGCCCGATTTCTTCTCGCGCCACTCTATCTGCCGCTCGCTGTCAGCCTCGTCGCAATTCTCTTTAAGAGCGGCCTTCACCTCTACGACCTCCTGTGGCAGTTGCCGACTCTCAACGATGAACAGGTCCTTCTATCGGAGCTTGCCATCGTCGACCTGACGCTCACGGCGTCGCTGGTGGTGATCGTGTTTCTCTCCGGCTACACCAATTTCGTTGCTCCGGTGGCTATGCGGAAGGACGACGGGCGGCCGCATTGGATCGCCGAGATCGACTTCAGCGAACTCAAGCTCAAATTGATGGCCTCGATCGTCGCCATCTCGGGAATCAAGCTGCTCGAGGCCTTCATGAACATCGATCATGAAACCGACCGCGAACTGTATTGGCTGGTCGGCATTCACTTGACCTTCGTCGTTTCGACAATCGTTCTCGCGCTCGCGGAGCGGTTTGGGCCCCACACACACCCGTCCGACGTCGACTCGGAAGGCGCCTGAGCGCTATTTCTCCAGAACCACTTTCCGGCATTCGGGCGGGAGCGCCGCCACCGGCAGCGGCGGTTTGGGCAATCCAGCGCGCGGATGCAGCGCCTCGTCGGTGAACCACCAGGCGAGCGACTTGTCGCAGCCATCGCCGGGCGGGACCGGCTCCTGCGGCTCACAGCCGGAGTCGCCCGCCGGGCATTTGATGCGGATATGGAAATGGTAGTTGTGCCCCCAATAGGCGCGCACCTTATTCATCCAGGGCTGCCCCTTTGCGGTCTCGCACAGGGCCTTCTTGATTGCGGCATTGACGAAGATGCGTTCGACTTCCGGCTCTTCGGCCGCCGCCCTGATGACGCCGGCCTGCGCGGGCGTCCAACGCGCCCGGTCGACCGAGAGCCCGTCCTCGGTCACCATGTCGACCGCCGACATGGTCTCACGTTCTTCTCTAGAGAGCGTACGGTCCGGCATCGGGGTGAGCCAGACGTCGGCGTCGAGGCCGACCTGATGGGAGGCGTGGCCGGTCAGCATCGGGCCGCCGCGCGGCTGGGAAATGTCGCCGACCAGAATGCCGTTCCAGACGCCTTCGGCCTTCGCCTTGCGCGAGAAGCGCTCGAGGAACGCGATCATCGCCGGATTCCCCCACATGCGATTGCGCGACAGGCGCACGACCTGCCAGGACTCGCCGTCGACCGGGAGCGCTTTCGCTCCGGCGAGACAGCCGCGGGAGTAGAAGCCGATCGAGCGCGCCTGGGCTTCGACGGGCGTCAGCGCCCGCCCGAACACTTCCTTGGCCGGCAGCCTAGGGTTCGCGGGATCTGCGAGCGGCGGCAGCGGTTTGGGGTTCAGCGTTCCCTTGTCCTGGGCGAGCGCCGGCAAGCTCCAGGCAAAAGCGACCGCGAGTGCGATGCTGATCGGTATGAATCGTATGGGCATCGGTCTCCGATCCGTGACCGGGCAGCGACTCAGCGGCGGCGCGCCGAGTATGGCGCCTGAGGCTAGCACTACTTTGGCAGATTTATTCGAGGCGTCTTCGGAGGGTTCGCCTGCAATGGGGACA
>Ga0210407_10001894_pt1 | contig 18764 bp, 19 predicted proteins | sample IncBWC27MmetaG_FD_150860 | JGI IMG/M metagenome (GOLD analysis project Ga0210407, IMG submission 150860) | Forest soil microbial communities from Barre Woods Harvard Forest LTER site, Petersham, Massachusetts, United States - Inc-BW-C-27-M | ecosystem: Environmental > Terrestrial > Soil >...
GCGCCCAACGTAATGGCTGCGCACCAGCCCCATCTCGAACGGGATTCCCGATTCCTCCGCGTAGCCCAGCGCCGCCGGCGTGCCCGAGTCGGGCACCGGAACCACGATATCCGCAACCGCCGGCGCCTCCCGCGCGAGCGCCTGCCCCTGCTGCTTGCGCACCTGGTACACGCTGCGCCCGTAAACCTGGCTGTCGGGCCGCGAGAAATAAACGTACTCGAAGATGCATCGTTTGGCCGGCGCATGGCCGAACGGGTTGAGCGAGCGCATCCCGCCTTCATCGACGACGATCATCTCGCCGGGATTTACTTCGCGGACATACTCGGCGCGTACCAGGTCGAGCGCGCAAGTCTCCGACGCCACGATCGTCGCGCCATTTAGATTACCCAGCACCAGCGGACGGAAGCCTTGCGGATCACGCACCGCAATCAGTGCGTCTTCGGTCAGCACCACCAGCGAGTACGCGCCCTTCACCTGCGCCAGCGCCTCGGCGACTCGCTCGGCCAGTGTCGGCGCGCGCGAGGCCGCGATCAGATGAATCATCACCTCGCTGTCCGACGACGATTGAAATAGCGACCCGTTCAACTCCAGCCGCTCGCGCAGCTCCTTGAAATTGACCAGGTTGCCGTTGTGCGCGAGCGCAAGCGCGCCATGCGCATACTCGCCGACCAGCGGCTGGCAGTTGTTGATCGTAGTCGAACCGGTCGTCGAATATCGGTTATGCCCGATCGCGCTGGTGCCTTCGAGCTTCGCGATGATCGTGTTGTTGAAAACGTCGGCGACCAGACCCATCCCGCGATGCGAGATCAGCGACCTGCCGTTGGACGACACGATCCCCGCCGATTCCTGCCCGCGATGCTGCTGCGCATACAACCCGAGATACGCAAGATTGGCCGCCTCGGGATGCCGATAAACTCCGAACACCCCGCATTCCTCATGGAATACATCGAGGCTTGATTCCTCGACCGCTTCGACCGCCATGACCGAGTCTTTTTCAGTCACTGCCGGCTAGCCTCCTCGGAATCGCGTTTTCGTAAATTCGCATCAACTCCGAAACGTCCTCATCGATCGCTTTGCCAATCTGGAGCCGCGCCTCTCTCGTGACCTTCCCGATAACTGCGAATTCAATCTCTCGCGACGCGAACAATTCCTCGACTTTCGTGACGTCGCCAGGCGCGATCGATAAAATCACCGTCGATGCGCCCTCGCCAAAAAAATCAACCGCGTCAGCGTTTCCAGCGCGCCCAAGATCGACTTCGGCTCCCAGAATCGCCCGCGGATTGAAACAGGCTTCGGCCATCGCTACTGCAAGCCCGCCCTCGGCGATATCGTGTGCCGATCTTATCAGCCCGCGTTCAGCGCCAGCAACCAGCGCCTCGACCAGCGCCGCTTCATGCTCCAACTCGATTGGCGCGAGCTTGCCACCGTCGATTCCGAACACCGCCGCATACTCGCTCGCCGCAATCGACGGCCGGCCCGTGCGCACGATCGCGATCGCATCCCCCGGATTTTTGAAAAACTGCGTCACGTGCTGCGACACATCGAGCATCACGCCAAGCACCGCAATAGTCGGCGTCGGCGGAATCGCGCGGCCCTCTGTCTCGTTGTAAAAACTCACGTTGCCGCTCACCACCGGCGCGCCAAACGCAAGCGACGCATCGCGCAGTCCATCGACTCCGCGAATAAATTGCCACATCACTTCGGGCCGCTCGGGATTTCCGTAGTTAAGGCAATTGGTAATTCCCACCGGCCGCGCACCCGCGCACGCAACGTTGCAGACCGCCTCGCAAACCACGCCAACCGCACCGAGATATGGATCGAGCGCACAAGCGCGCGGATTCGAATCGACCTTGAGCGCAATCCCGCGCCGCGAGCCCTTGATTCTCAACACGGCCGCATCACTACCCGGCCCTTCAACAGTATTGCTCTGCACAATCGAGTCGTACTGCCGAAAAACCCACTTCTTCGAAGCAACGTTCGGACTATCCAGCAACGCCCTCAACGCGTTCTTTGCTGATGCCTCGCCCGTTACTTTACGGGAGAGGTTAGGTGAGGGTTCTGGATCGCGCACCAATTTCGGCGCAACCGCCGGCCGATCATAAAGCGGCGCATCCGCCGCAAGCGCCCCCACCGGAAGATCCGCAACGACCTCCCGATGCCATCGCATCCGCCATCGCCGATCGTCCGTAACCCGCCCGATCACCACTGCATGCAAATCCCACTTCTCGAACACCGCCTGCAACTCACCCTCACGCCCGCGCTCCGCAACAATCAGCATCCGCTCCTGCGACTCGGAGAGGAGAATCTCATACGGCGTCAACCCTGCTTCGCGAAGCGGTACCAAATTCAGATCAAGCTCCATCCCGAGGCCGCCCCGATCCGCCATCTCGCTCGACGACGATGTGAGCCCCGCGGCACCCATGTCCTGTATTGCCACGATCGCACCGGTCCGGCCCGCTTCGAGACACGCCTCGATCAGCAGTTTCTCCGTGAATGGATCTCCAACCTGCACCGCCGGACGTTTGGCTTCGCTCTCCTTGTCGAACTCCGCCGACGCCATCGACGCGCCATGAATTCCATCTCGTCCCGTCGCAGAGCCAACGTAAAGCACCGGGTTGCCCACTCCACGCGCTCGCGCGCTCATCATCTCGTCCTTGCGGACCAACCCGAGGCAGAAGGCGTTCACCAGAATATTTTCGTTGTACGCGGCGTCGAACATCACTTCGCCCGCGACCGTCGGCACTCCGACGCAGTTGCCGTAGCCGCCAATTCCGCCGACCACGCCGCCAAGCAGGTAGCGCGTCCGCCGATGCTCGAACGATCCGAACTTTAGCGAGTTCATGCTCGCGACCGGCCGCGCGCCCATCGTGAAGATGTCGCGCAAAATTCCGCCGACGCCGGTCGCCGCACCCTGGTACGGCTCGACGAACGAAGGATGGTTGTGGCTTTCGATTTTGAAAACCGCCGCCCAGCCGTCGCCCACATCGATCGCGCCGGCGTTCTCTCCCGGCCCCTGCACGACAAGCTCGCTGGTCGACGGCAATGTCTTCAGATGACGACGCGAAGATTTATACGAGCAATGCTCCGACCACATCACCGAAAAAACTCCCAGCTCGGTCCAGCTCGGCGTGCGCCCGATGATTTGTTCGATCTTGCGATACTCGTCGGCTGAAAGCCCGTGCGCGCGGGCCTCCTCGACAGAAACTTTCCGATCGCCCTCGACTGCGACCGGCGCGCCCGTACTCATCGCGCGCCCCCGGCGATCGATTCGAATATCTTGCGCCCGTCGGTTCCGCCGAGCATCGCTTCCACCGCGTGCTCCGGATGCGGCATCAGGCCGAACACGTTGAAGCGCTCGTTGGCAACGCCGGCGATCGCGCGCATCGATCCGTTGGGATTCGCCGACTCGGTCTCTCGTCCTTGCGAATCGACGTAGCGCAATATCACCTGACCGCGCTCCTCCATCTGCCGGAGTTCATCTTCAGGCGCCACGTACAATCCTTCACCGTGCTTGATCGGCAGCCGCAGCACGTCGCCCTGCTTCGTCGCGCGCGTAAACGGCGTCTTCGCGTTCTCGACTCGAAGCCAGACCCGCTCGCATATGAATGAGAGCGAACGATTGCGCGTGAGCGCGCCGGGCAGCAGATGCGCCTCGCACAGAATCTGAAATCCGTTGCAGGTGCCGATCACGAGTCCGCCGTCGGCGGCGAACTTCGCGACGCTCTTCATGATCGGCGAGAAGCGCGCGATAGCGCCGGTGCGCAGGTAATCGCCGTAGCTGAACCCGCCCGGCAGCAGCACGCATTCAGCACCGCCGAGCGTCGTCTCCTTATGCCACAGGATTCGCGCGCTCTCGCCCATCACATCGGCGAGCGCATGCATCGAGTCGCCGTCGTCGAGCGAGCCGGGGAACCGTACCACGCCCCACTTCATTCGCCATCGACCTCGAAGCGAAAATCTTCGATCACGGGGTTGGCGAGCAGCGCCTCGCACATCTTCTTTGCTTCGTCGCGCGCCTCGGCCGGATTGCGCGCCTCGACTTCGAGCAGAATATATTTTCCGACTTTGACTCCCGCGACGTTCTTGAATCCAAGGCTATGCAACGAACTTTCGACCGCGCGGCCTTGCGGATCGAGGATGCCCTTTCGAGGCGTGACGAAGACTCTTACTTGCAACTCAAACACTCGTTTCGCACGCGGTTAGCTCTCCACCCGGCGCAGCATCTCGTGATACGCCTCCTCGACGCCGCCCAAATCGCGCCGGAACCGATCCTTGTCGAGCTTTTGCCGCGTCGCCTTGTCCCAGAAGCGGCAAGTGTCGGGACAGATCTCGTCGCCGAGCAGGACCTCGCCATGATGGCGTCCGAACTCGAGCTTGAAATCAACCAGGATGACGCCGCGCTGGTCGAGGAACTTGCTCAGCACCTCATCGACCTTGAGCGCCTTCGCATCGATCTGCTTGAGCTCCGCCGCCGTCGCCCATCCGAACGCGATCGCATGCTCGCCGATAATCAGCGGATCGTCGAGCGGATCTGATTTGTAGTAGTACTCGACGATCGGATGCGGTAGCTGTTCGCCCTCTTCGCGCCCGAGCCGCTTCGCCATCGAGCCTGCGACGATATTCCGCACCACGGTTTCGACCGGGATGATATTGAGACGCTTGCATAGCATCTCGCGATCGTTCAGCCGGCGCACGAAATGCGTCTTCACGCCCTCCTTCTCAAGGAGAAGGAAGAACAACTCGGAGATCCGGTTGTTCATCACGCCCTTGTCCTCGATCGTGTCGCGCTTCTTGCCGTTGAAAGCGGTTGCGTCGTCCTTGAAGTAGGCGATTACGAGGTCCGGGTCGGAGGTGGAGTAGAGTTTCTTCGCCTTGCCCTCGTAAAACATCTCGAGTTTCTGCGGAGTCGTTTCCACGCTTCGTTCTCCCTTCGATTCGGTGTGATCGAGCTTAAGATAATCATCTTACCGGTCGGTTGCCGTAGGACAATCGAAGTCCCGCGCCGTTATCCACAAATCTTTTCCGATTGTGCACATCGCAAAGGTCACGATGTGGACAGATAACATCACCCGCCCGACTTCGGCGCCGGCGGCGCGAAGCGCTCGACCAGCTTCGCTGCCAGCCCGACGTAACTCCTTGGATTCAACTCGCGCAGCTTCTTACGCGCGCTATCGTCGAGCGGCAGCGACGCGATGAACTCGTCGATCACGCGCCGATCGATCCGCCGGCCGCGGGTCAGTTCCTTGAGCGTCTCGTACGGACGTGGCAACCCATGACGGCGCATCAGGGTCTGAATCGCCTCGGCGACGACTTCCCACGCCTGCTCCGCGTCGAGGTCTTCTGCGATACGCGGCTCGTTCACTTCGGCCCGCGCGAGCCCTCGCTCTAGCGATGCGAGCGCGACGACCATGTGCCCAAACGCCGTCCCAATCGAACGAATCGCGGTGCTGTCTGTCAAGTCGCGCTGCCATCGCGAGATCGGAAGCTTGTCGGCTAGATGCGCGAACAACGCGTTGGCGACGCCAAGGTTGCCTTCGCAGTTTTCGAAGTCGATTGGATTCACTTTGTGCGGCATCACCGACGAGCCGGTCTCGCCCGCGACGACCTGCTGCGCGAAATATCCAATCGAGATGTAACTCCACATGTCGCGGCAGAATCCGAGCAGGATCGCGTCGATGCGCATCATGATGCCGAACAGCTCGGCGATAAAATCGTGGCTTTCAATTTGAGTGGTGAGCGGATTCCAGGTAAGCCCCAGCCGCTGCACGAAGTTCTGCGAGTGCGCGATCCAATCAACCTCGGGATGCGCAAAATGATGGGCGTTGAAGTTGCCGACCGCACCGTTGAGCTTGCCGAGAAATTCCTGACGCTTGAGTTGAGCGAGCTGGCGCGTGAGCCGGGTCGCGAAAATCGCCATCTCCTTGCCAAGCGTGGTCGGAGAGGCTTCCTGACCGTGCGTCCGCGCGAGCATCGGGAGCGACTTGTAGCGATGCGCCAGTTTAATGATCGGCGCGATCGCAGATTCGATCCGCGGAGTCAGATCGTTCGCGGCAAACTCCTGGAGGATCAGCGCGTAGGCGAGATTGTTGATGTCCTCCGAGGTGCACGCGAAATGCACCATCTCTACCGGCAGCTTCGAACCGACTGCGGCGACACGTTCTTTGACGAAGTACTCGACCGCCTTGACGTCGTGGTTGGTGGTCGCCTCGAGTTCTTTCACCCGGCGCGCGTCGGCAATCGCGAACTCTTCGTAAATGGCGCGGAGCTTTTTGGCAAGTTGTGGCGCGATCGGTTTGAGCGCGTCGATCGCGGGATCGGCGGCAAGCGAAAGATACCATTCGATCTCGACGCGGACCCGGTAACGAATCAGCGCGAACTCGCTGAAGTACGCCTCGAGGCTCCGGGTGCGCGCGCGGTAGCGGCCGTCGATCGGCGTCACCGCGGTCAATGCCGCGTCGGTCTCGGTAGGTTTGTCTTTCACTTCGTGCTGATGAAACTAAATTACGTGGTCTCGACGGCGCAATCGAGAGGGTGCGCGTGACGTTAGCGGCCGGTATGACCGAAGCCGCCGGATCCGCGCGTGGTGGGCGTGAGTTCAGTGACCTCGACAATCTCGGCGCGAACGACAGGCGCGATGATCAACTGCGCGATCCGATCGCCGGGATTTATCAAGATTGGCTGCTCGCCCAAATTCACAAGTAATACTTTAACTTCTCCACGATAGTCCGCATCGATGGTTCCCGGCGAATTCACGAGCGTTAGACCGTCCTTGATCGCACGCCCGCTGCGCGGGCGCACTTGCCCCTCGTATCCAACCGGAATCTCGACTGCGATGCCGGTCGGGACTGCGCGCCGCTCGCGCGGGGCCATCTCGAGTGCGGCGCTGAGGTCGGCCATCAGATCGATCCCCGCAGCGTGCTCACTCTGATACGCGGGAATCGGATTCGAACTCTTGCGGACTCGCGCAATTTTCAAAGTCGGCGGCATCGGTATCAATCTCGTAAGAGGAATCTGCCGCGATCGCAAGGCGGCTGCGGGGTATTGACAGAAAAAATATTTTCAGCCGAGTGCCCACGGAACAATCAAAAACGAAAATCAAGGCGGAAATTTCGAGTTTTGAGATTGCTCTCGGACCGGGCTGCACGCAGGGTTTAGGTATGTCTTCGATCGATCCGTATCTATCGCGCGGCTTTGAACCGATCCGGATGGAATGCGACGCGGCGCATCTTCGTATCGAGGGTGAAGTTCCGAAGGACCTCGAGGGGACGTTCTATCGCATCGGGCCGAATCCGCAGTTTGCGCCGCGTGGCATCTACAACCCGCTCAACGGCGACGGAATGGTGCATGCGTTCCGCGTGCACGACGGCTCGGTCTCATACCGCAATCGATGGGTGCGCACGCAGCAGTGGATACTCGAGCACGATGCAGGCCGTGCGCTGTTCGGCACGTCGGGGATTCCCACGGACTCGGATCCGAGCGTCTCCGGGACGCGAACCGATGGTGTGGCGAATACGAATCTCGCCTGGCACGCGAATAAATTGCTGGCACTGGAAGAAGGTCATGGGCCGATCGAAATCGATCCGACGTCGCTAGAGACAATCGGGCGCTGGTCGTTCCGCGACAAGCTGCGGCGGAACATGACGGCCCATCCGAAGATCGATTCCGACACCAGCGAGATGATTTTCTTTGCGAACTTTCCGACCGAACGAGTGAACGGCGATATCGAAGTATATGCTGCGAACGCATCGGGGGAACTCGTTCGATCGCAAATGATCAAGGGGCCGTTCGCAGCGTTGGTCCATGACTTCGCAATTACGAGAGACTTTATCGTGATGGCGCTGTGTCCGGTGACCGTGTCGATCAAACGCGTGATGGCCGGGGCGCCGTTGATTGCGTGGGAGCCGGATTTGGGCACGCAGGTTGGAATCATGCCACGAAACGGCGACGGCGCGGATGTTCGATGGTTCGCGGGCCCGCCGTGCATGGCCTGGCATCAGATGAACGCATTCAATGAGAGCGATGGCATCGTCGTCGATGTATGCCAGCAGGAGGTGCCGATGTTTCCGTTTGCCGACGGCTCGCCGACGGACCCGCTCCGCGCCACGCAATTACTGACCCGTTGGGAGTTTGATTGGGCAAAGCCGGGTAATTTTTCGATGGAGAAATTGAGCGACGAGCGATGCGAGTATCCGGGAATCGACGAGCGACGAATCGGCCTCAGCTATCGCCACGGCTATGTCGCTTGCAATGGCGGACCGGGAAGCGACGATATCTTCCATCGCGGGATCGGACATTTCGATCACACGACGAGGCAGATGCGCGTCTATGCGGCGGGTTCGCGATGCGCGGTGGCCGAGCCGGTGTTCGTGGCGAAAAATCGCGACGCGAGAGAGGGTGAAGGCTACCTGCTAACGAACATCTTCGATGAAAATCGAAACGCGAGCCATCTCGCGATCTTCGACGCGGAGCAGATCGAGCGAGGACCGATTGCGCGGGCGCATCTTGATCATCGCGTACCAGTCGGATTCCACGGTCTCTGGAAGCCTGCGTAGCTCGCGAAACTTTTATGCGAGGGGGGCGAAGACTTCGGCGCCGATTTTGCGGCCCTTTAGATCGCCGAGGAGGACCATCGCGAGTTTTTCGGGTTTGAACCACGCCGAAGCCAGCTCGACGATGTCGTCGTTGGTGACCGCCTCGATTCCTTCCGATAGTTCCTTGAGGGGAACGTCGCGGCGGAATGCGATCTCGTTGCGAGCGAGACGGTTCATCCGGCTGTCGGTCGATTCCATCCCGAGCAGCATGTTGCCCTGAAGCTGGCTCTTGGCGCGGGCGAGCTCGGCCGGCGCGAGGCCGTCGTGTTCGACTTTGCGGAGCTCGGCGACCGTCACTTCGAGCACTTCGTCAACCCACTCGGGATTGGTCCCCGCGTACACGCCGAAGTAACCGGAGTCGATGAACGACGAGATGAACGAGTAGATGCTGTAAACGCGGCCGCGCCTCTCGCGGACTTCCTGGAACAGCCGCGAGGACATCCCGCCGCCGAGCGCGGTGTTGAGCACGTAGCCGGCGTAGCGGAGCGGATGCACGCTGCTGATGCCAGGGCCGCCGATACAGATGTGCGCCTGTTCGAGTTTCTTCTCGCGATTGAGCACCAGCGGGCGATCGACCGGCGGCGATATTTTCTCGACCTTGCCGTTGCCCGCGATCACGCCGAACAGCCCGGCGCATTTCGCGGTCAGGCGCTCGTGCTCGACCTGGCCGGCGGCGGCGATGAAGACCCGGCTCGAGCGGTAGCGCGCGGCCATGAACGAGGTCAGCAAATCGCGATCGATCTTGTTGACCGTCTCGACCGAGCCGAAAATCGGCAGCGCGAGCGGATGTCCCTTCCAGAAGTTTTCGGTGAACAGGTCGTGGATGAAATCGTCGGGAGTGTCCTCGGCCTGCGAGATTTCCTGCAATACGACCTGACGCTCGCGGTCAATTTCCGCCGGATCGAAAACCGACTCGAGAAAAATATCGGCGAGCACTTCGGTCGCCATCTCGAGGTCCTTGCCGAGCACCTTGGCGTAGTAGCAGGTGTACTCCTTGCCGGTGAACGCGTTGAGCACGCCGCCGACGCTGTCGAAGGCCTCGGCGATTTCCGCCGCGGTGCGCTTTTTGGTGCCCTTGAAGAGCAGATGCTCGATGAAGTGGGAGACGCCGTTTTCGGCGGGCTCTTCGTAGCGCGAGCCGTTCTCGACCCAAACTCCGATCGACGAGGAGACCACTTGAGGCATCGCCTCGGTGAGAATCCGGACGCCGTTTGCGAGGACGCTTTTTTGAATCATGCTTTTGAGTTAATTGCCTTTGGAACCCTGGTCCTGCTTCGCCTCGCGGAGCGAGAGCCGTATTTTGCCGCTGCGATCGACGTCGAGCACCTTCACATCGATTTCGTCGCCCTCGTGAAGGACGTCCTCGACGCGGCGGATCCGCTCGGAGGAAATCTGCGAGATGTGGAGGAGGCCGTCGGTGCCGGGCATGATCTCGACGAAGGCGCCGAACTCGACGATCTTACGGACCGTACCGTGATAGATCTTGCCGATTTCGGGCTCCGCGGTGATCGCCTGGATCATCTCGATCGCTTTTTCCATCGCGACCCCGTCGGCTGACGCGATCAGCACCGTGCCGTCATCTTCGATGTCGATCTTGCATCCGGTCTGCTCGACCAAGCCGCGGATAACTTTGCCGCCCGGTCCGATTACTTCGCGAATCTTGTCAGGCTTGATGTGCAGGGTGACGATTCGCGGCGCGTAGGTCGAAACGTCCTTGCGCGCCGTGTCGAGCGCCTTGTTCATCACGCCCAGCACCTGGAGCCGCGCGTCGCGAGCCTGATGCAACGCCTGGCGCATGATTTCCTTGGAGACCCCGCCTGCCTTGTTGTCCATCTGGATCGCGGTGACGCCTTCCTTAGTGCCCGCGACCTTGAAGTCCATGTCGCCGAGGTGATCCTCGTCGCCCAAGATGTCGGTAATGACGCGGACCTTGTCGCCTTCCTTGACCAGGCCCATCGCGATGCCCGCGACCGCGGCCTTGATCGGCACGCCGGCGTCCATCAGCGCGAGGCTGCCGCCGCACACGGTCGCCATCGAGGAGCTGCCGTTGGACTCGAGCACTTCCGACACGACGCGAATCGTGTACGGGAAGTCAGCTTCGTCGGGCAGTATCGGCGCTAGTGCACGTTCAGCGAGCGCGCCGTGCCCGATGTCGCGCCGCGACGGAGCGCGCAGAAATTTCACTTCGCCAGTCGAGAACGGCGGGAAGTTGTAATGGAGCAGGAATTTCTTGAAGCGCTCGCCGAGCAGCGCGTCGATTTTCTGTTCGTCGGACGACGTACCGAGGGTGACGGTCGCCAGCGCCTGGGTCTCGCCGCGGGTGAAGACCGCGGAGCCGTGGGTGCGCGGCAGCACGTGGACCTCTGCGGTGAGCGCGCGGATCTCAGTGGATTTGCGATCGTCGATACGCTTGTCGTCGTCGAGAATCGACATGCGGACCCGGGTCCGCACCAGGTAGTCGCACGCGTCGACGATTTCGGCGGTGCGCTCGGGAAACTTCTCCGAAAGATCGGCGACGACCTGGTCGCTGAGCGCGTACAGCGCCGCGTTGCGCTCTTTCTTTCCCTTGGTGGCTAGAGCCTTCTCGATCTTGTCGCCGAGGTTCTTTTCGACCGCCGCGAGCAGCGCGGCATCGCGCGCCGTGGGCACGAACTCGCGTTTGGGCTTGCCCGCGCGCTTGATCAACTCTTCCTGCATCGCGAAGATCGGCTGCATCGCTTCATGCGCGGTGAAAAGCGCCTCGAGGATCGTCTCCTCATCGACGATATGCGCGCCGCCTTCGAGCATCATGATCGACTCGGGATTCGCGGCGACGACCAGCGACACATCGCTGCCCTCGAGATCGCCGAGAGTCGGATTGACGACGATTTTGCCGTCCACCCGGCCCATCCTGACGCTCGCGACCGGTCCCTTGTGAGGAATGTCGGAGACGCCAAGCGCCGCCGATGCCGCAATCAGCGAGAGCATGTCGGGATCATTCTCGCGATCGGCGGAAAGGACGGTCACGATGATTTGAGTTTCGCGATCGTAGCCCTTGGGAAACAGCGGGCGCATCGAGCGATCGATCAGTCGCGAGGTGAGGGTTTCTTTTTCGGACGCGCGGCCTTCGCGCTTGAAAAAACCGCCGGGGATTTTTCCCGCGGCGAAAGTCTTCTCGACGTAATCCACCGTGAGCGGCAGAAAGTCCATGTTGGGGCGCGCTTCGTACTGCGAGACCGCGGTCGCGAGGACCACGGTATCGCCATAAGTGGCGAGCACTGAGCCGTGCGCCTGCCGGGCGAGCCGGCCTGTTTCGAGCGAGAGCTTACGCCCGGCAAATTCGATTTCGAGTTTCTGGTACATTTGGTGTTACCTGAGGGAGGACTGAGGCCGGGCGACGATTGCGGTTTTAGTCCCGCGAGGCGCCGCAGGGGGCGCACCTTGATGCCGACCGAGCGGTCGGCCAAGGCCCGCGCGCCCGAATGTTGCGGGCGGCGCGGCAGTACAATGCACAGCCTATCTCCGAATACCGAGCTTTTCGATCAAACCCTTGTAGCGCGAGAAATCGCGCGAATGCAGGTAATCAAGCAGCCGACGACGCTTGCCGACCAGGCGCAACAGACCACGGCGTGTATGATGGTCCTTCTTGTGCGCCGCGAGGTGCTCGGTCAACTGGTCGATCCGGGCCGAGAGCAGCGCGACCTGAACTTCAGGCGAGCCGCTGTCATTGCTGGTTCGAGCGTTGGCTTGTATGACTTCCCGCTTACGGGCTGATGGAAGAGGCATCCGGAGTTCTTACTTTCCCTTTTTCCTTTATCTTAGCCGACCAACCTAACAGAGCGAGCCCGTGGAGTAAAGGCGGGGACATTTTCGGTACTGGCGTCATTCGACGAAATGACGCCAGTACCACATTTTCAATTGTTCGGGGTCCCATGAGTCGATATGGTCGAAGGTCTTCATGAACGGAATTTTGTTGCAATGAATGCAATCTTGTTGGTGGATAAGCCGGCCGGAATCTCGTCGGCGGAGGTCGTGCGGCGGGTCAAATCGCGCGTGAAACCATCGCCCGTCGGGCACCTGGGCACGCTCGATCCGTTCGCGACTGGGCTGCTGCCTATAATGATAGGCGAGGCGACCAAGCTGGCGCCGTTCATTGACGGCGGCGACAAGGAATACGCGGGGCTCATCCGGCTTGGGATCGAGACCGACACGCTCGATCGCGACGGCGCCGAAGTTCGCCGCGCCGAGGTGCCTGCGATTTCCGACGAGGAAATCGCGCAAGTCACCGCGCGATTCACCGGCGCGATCGAGCAGGTGCCTCCAGTGTTCTCGGCGATCAAACGGGCGGGTGTGCCGCTGTATAGGCTCGCGCGGCGCGGTGACGACGTTCCGCCGCCTGAAAAACGCAGCGTCGAGATCAAGCGTCTCGAGCTCCAGTGCGAGGCGCCCGATGCGATTCGATTCGTGGCGACGTGCTCGCCGGGCACTTATGCGCGCGCGCTGGCGCGCGATATCGGCGTCGCGCTGGGTACCGTCGCGCATCTCGAGGAACTCCGCCGCACGCGCAACGGCACGTTCTCGATCGCCGACGCGACGGCGCTTGGCGACGTTCTCGAGGCGCTCGACTCTGGAGCGACACTGCCTCGCACGATTGGTCTTCGCGACGCGCTGGTCGGGATGCCCGAAGTTGTCGTCGATGCGGCCGCAGAAAGGCGGCTGCGCAACGGCGATTCGCGCGCGCTAGACTCGATGGTTCCATCAGGCGGGTCGCTGTTCAAAGTGGTTTCGGCAAGCGGCGAACTGATCGCGGTGGCGCGGGCGACCTCGCGAGTGACGGCACTCGTCGAGCGGATTTTCAATGTCGAAGGCGATCTCGATGGCATCGTCTGAAAAGCACGTCGTGATCATCGGCGGCGGATTCGGAGGAATCGCGGCTGCGCGAGCGCTCAAGCGAGCGCCGGTGCGGGTGACGATGGTCGATCGACGGAACCATCATCTGTTCCAGCCGCTGCTCTACCAGGTGGCCACGGCGGCGCTGAATCCGAGCGATATCGCGTCGCCGATTCGGCGGATATTGCGCCGGCAGAGAAATGCGAGCGTGATCCTCGGCGAAGCGACCTCGATCGACACGGCCAAAAAGATTGTGCAGCTCGCCGACGGCGAAGTTGCGTACGATTATTTGATCGTTGCGGCCGGCGCGACGCATTCGTACTTCGGTCACGAAGAATGGCAGGGTGCGGCGCCGGGGTTGAAGACGCTGGAAGACGCGGTCGAAATTCGGCGGCGGGTGCTGGTCGCCTACGAGGCGGCGGAGCGGGAGATCGACGCGGACGAATGCGCGACTTGGATGACCTTCGTGATAATCGGCGCCGGACCGACGGGAGTGGAGATGGCGGGTGCGCTCGCGGAGATATCGCGGCGGGTGCTCGAGCGCGATTTTCGACGAATCGATCCGGGCCGCGCGCGAATCATCCTGATCGAGGCGGGACCGCGGGTGCTGCCTGCGATGTCGGCGGAGTCGTCAAAGAGCGCACGTCGGCAACTGGAGCGGCTGGGAGTCGAGGTCATCACCGATTCGCCGGTCACAGCAGTCGACGATCGCGGCGTCACACACGGCGGAATTCGAACTGAGACGCGCACCGTCATTTGGGCCGCTGGAGTCGCGGCCTCAAAGCTCGGCGCGAGTCTCGGCACGGAGTTGGATCGCGCGGGCCGCGTGATCGTGAATCAGGATCTTTCGGTGGAGGGCGCTGAGAGCGTGTTCGTGATCGGCGATCTCGCGTCGATAAAGTCGGACGGAAAACTGGTGCCGGGACTGTCGCCGGCCGCGATGCAGGAAGGACGGCATGCGGCGAAGAACATCGCGCGCATCATTCGCGGCGAGCCGACGCTTCCCTTTTGTTACTGGGACAAGGGCACCCTCGCGACGATCGGAAAGGCGGCCGCAGTCGGCGACCTGGGCAGGCTCCATTTGAGCGGCCTCATCGCGTGGCTGATGTGGCTATTCGTGCACATCTTTTTTCTGATTGGATTCCGCAACCGGTTCATTGTGATCATCGAATGGGCGTGGATTTACATCCGCAACGATCGCGGCGCGCGCTTGATCACCGGCGATGTGGAACCATTGCTGGAGCGCGGCGAGAAGCCGGATGCTCGCGAGCGGATGCTGTCGAAGTGAAAATCGCGCGGCCCGGCGTTATAGTCATTCAAAATGATTGAAGGTCCATTCACGGGCGGATGTCTCTGCAAATCGATTCGATATGAAATCGATCGGGTCTTCGACGTGATCTACTGCCATTGCAATCATTGCCGGCGTAGCAGCGGCGCTCCTGCACTTCTAACGGCGGCGGTCGCCGGCGACGCTTTCCGGGTTACGAAGGGCACGCCAAGCATCTATCTCACTTCCGCAACGGGGAGCAGCCACTTCTGCGGGAAGTGTGGAACCGGATTGTGGGGCGAGTTCGTCGCCCCGAATCATCCGTTGGCGAAGGACGCGAGATACTTTTCAGTGAGAGTCGGCACTTTCGATGAGCCCGAGCGGATCCGCCCGCAGATTCATCAGTTCATCGAGAGCAAGCTCTCGTGGTTCGACACCACCGATGATCTACTGCGGGTTGAGGGCAACACGTTGCCGCATCCGGACAAACGGAAGTAGGACGAAGCTGGCCGGTAGGGATTCCCTATGTTTGAACATGTCGGTGTCGTCTTTAAAAACCTCAAATCCAGTGGAGCGTTCTACACGAAGGTCCTGGAGCAGATCGGGATCGAGTTGGTGGAAGATCACACGCAAGCGGACGGCACCGGATGGCTGGTGTTCGGCACCGGTGCTCAAGAGGCTCCTTTCTTCGTAGTGTCGGCGGGACGACCCTCGTTCTGGACGGCTTCCAGTGCGCCCGCGATGAGCCCGGTGCATATCGCATTCCGCGCGCCGTCGCGCGAAGCGGTGGATAGATTTCACAGAGTGGGACTTCAATGCGGCGCCACGAACAACGGCGATCCGCGCGTTACTCGAGGCCGGTACTACTGCGCGTTCCTTATCGATCTCGATGGGAACAATGTCGAGGCTGGTACTTATAGCTAGTTAGACGGACCTGGTCAGAGCTTCCAGCTTTCCGATTTTGTGTCGGGCTCGGGCTCCCCGCCTTCCTGAACTTCGTAAGTCACGAGGTATCTTTTGGATCGGAACATGCCGATGCGATCAGGATTGTAGACCACACTTACGACTCTGATCTTGCCCTCGTTTTTGGCTAGCCAGCTCTTGTAATTTTCGAACGTAGCGAAGTCTTCTGCTCTGCTGATAATTTTCACGATGAGACTTTTTCTCGATAATCGTCGGCGACCTATTGGAGGCTCAGACCAGCGTAGTTTGCAAAATTGCGAAAGTCGCGGTCTCGCGTCACCAGCGCGATTTGATGATCCAGACATGACTGTGCGATCAGTGTGTCGGCGAAACGTGCCTTGTGGCCGCCGCGCAGGAGGCGGGCGCGCAGCGCGCCTGCACGCTCCCAATATCCATCAACAATTTCGAGGCAGGGAACCGCGCGAATGAACGCCACTAAGTCGGTGCGAATCGTCGGGTCGCTCAGAAGTTCGGTTACTACCACCGGAGGAAATACGGCTTGACGAAACTTCAATGCGGATTCGACTGCGGAAACATCGCTTCCGCCGTCTCCGGACAGGAAAGCAATCGTGGAGCTGGTGTCGAGAGCGATCAAGAGTCTTCTTCAACGATCCCGGTCTTTGCGCAACTCATTCAAATCGATGGAGAACTTCACCTTACCGCGCATTTTCAATAGACCATCATAGGCATCGCTCGCCGCCAGCAACTCGAGGCCCTTGCGGACGGTTTCGCTGACCCCGGCTTTGGCGGCCTTTTGCGCTTTATCCAGAAGATCGCCTTGAACGTGAACTGTGATTTTGCGCGCGGGCTTCATCGCCATATAGTATGCCAGCTTTCTCTGCCGTAATCAAATATGGCGTCCCCGGGGAATCAGGTTCCTTAATGCATTCGAACGGAAAATCGCGCTCACTCTTTCGGGGCGGATTGCTTAAGTAGCGCGTCGATGCGGGCGGCGCGTTCGAGGCCGGGGTCGAATTCGAAATTCAGCTCGGGGGTGTATCTGAGCGCGAGCGCTTTGCCGATTTCGCGGCGGATGAATCCGCTGGCGCTCTTGAAGCCCGCGATCGCGGCGGGCGCGCGTGCGGAACCCTCCAGATGCGAAAAGTAGACGCGACCGTGGCGCAGGTCGTCGTCCATCTTGACGCCGGTGAGCGTGATTCCGCGCAGGCGCGGATCGCGCAGGTCGCGCACCAGTATCAAGGAAAGCTCGCGGAGCAGCGCTTCGGCGACGCGCTCTGGTCTTCGGCCTTCAGGCACTTTGTTTCACCGGTAATGTAAATTCCGCGCGGCCAACCCGTGCCGCGGACGTTTCAGTAGTTGATTATCTCGAGACGTTCTTCGCCCAGCGGCGCCATCGCCAGCGAATCGATAAAGTTCACCACTTCACGCAATGCCTTGTCCACGAAGGCGCGATCGCTGCCGACCTGGCAGATGCCCAACTCGGCGCGCTGCCACATATCGTGGCCGTCGGACTCGGCGATCGAGACGTTGAACTTGTTGCGGACGCGAGCCTTGATCGCGCGCAGCACCTGTCGTTTGCCTTTGAGAGAATGATTTTCCGGCAGAAACAGGGTCAGCCGCATAACGCCGACGACCATGATACGCCCCCTCCTCCACGCGCGACGAATTGTTTCCGGCGCGTCCGGGACGACCGTGCAAACTTAGCCGAGTCTCAACCGCAGGCTCAAGTCTGGAGCTGTTTTTCGACCGCGGCCGGGCCGCGCACATTCTCCGGTTTCGACGGGGTCAGCTTGCGCAGAATCGCTTCCATCTCGAAGGCTTCGATAATGTCGTCGGGTTTCACGTCGTTGAAATTCTCGAGCGCGATACCGCATTCGTAGCCCTGCGCGACTTCGCGCGCGTCGTCCTTGAAGCGCTTGAGCGTCGCGAGCTTGCCTTCCCATACCGGGCGCCCGTCGCGGACCAGTCGCGCGCGCGCGCTGCGGACAATCTTGCCCTCGACGACCATGCATCCCGCGACAGTCGCGCCGGGGACGTTGAAAATCTTGCGCACTTCGGCGCGGCCAAGCGCCTTCTCGCGGTAAGTCGGCGCGAGCAGACCTTCCATCGCCTCGCGCATGTCGTTGATTGCTTCGTAGATGACCGTGTAGAGACGAATCTCGACGCCTTCCTTCTCGGCAAGGTTCGCGGCCTTCGGCTCAGGACGGATGTTGAAACCGATTATGATGGCTTTGGAAGCCGACGCGAGCGTCACGTCAGTTTCGGAGATCGCTCCGGCAGAACCGTGGATCACTTCGAGCTTGACCTCGTCGGTCGACAGCCGCGCGAGCGTGTCGGCGAGCGCCTCGACCGATCCCTGCACGTCGCCCTTCAGGATTACCTTGAGCTCCTTGACCTCGCCCGCGGCCATCCGCGAGCTCAAGTCTTCGAGCGAGATGCGGCTGGTCTTGGTGAGTTCGCCTTCGCGCTGCTTCGAGCGGCGGTACTCGGCGACTTGGCGCGCCTTTGATTCCTCGGCGACGCCGGTGAACACGGTGCCGGGTTCGGGCACGGTCGACAGTCCGAAGATTTCGACCGGCGTCGACGGGCCGGCTTCGGTGAGGCGCTGGCCCAGATGGTTTTGCATCGCGCGGATGCGTCCGTACGAAGTGCCGCTCACAAACGCGTCGCCCTGATGGAGCGTGCCTTCCTGGATGAGCACGGTGGCGACCGGTCCGCGTCCGCGATCGAGTTGCGATTCGATAATGGTGCCGCGCGCAGGGCGATTCGGGTTGGCCTTGAGTTCCATCACGTCGGCCTGGAGCAGGATCATCTCGAGCAGCTTGTCGATTCCGGCGCCGGTGCGGGCCGAGACCGGCACGGTGATGACGTCGCCGCCGTAATCTTCGGGCACGAGACCGACCTGGGTCAGGCGCTGCTTGACGTTGTCGAGATTGGCGTCGGGAAGATCGATCTTGTTGATCGCGACGATGATCGGAACGTTGGCGGCGCGAGCGTGATTGATCGCTTCCTGCGTCTGCGGCATCACCCCTTCGTTGGCGGCGACCACCAGCACGACGATGTCCGTGACCTTGGCGCCGCGCGCGCGCATCGCCGTGAAAGCTTCATGGCCG
>Ga0210407_10001895_pt1 | contig 18762 bp, 18 predicted proteins | sample IncBWC27MmetaG_FD_150860 | JGI IMG/M metagenome (GOLD analysis project Ga0210407, IMG submission 150860) | Forest soil microbial communities from Barre Woods Harvard Forest LTER site, Petersham, Massachusetts, United States - Inc-BW-C-27-M | ecosystem: Environmental > Terrestrial > Soil >...
CTGGCCGGGAAGACCGGCAAGTTTTTGCCCAGCGATATTCAAGTTCGCAGCCAGGTGATCCAATGGTTGATGTTCCAGATGTCGGGTGTGGGGCCCATGATGGGGCAAGCGAATGTATTCCTGCGCTACTTCCCTGAGAAAATCCAGGCCGCGATCGACCGCTACCAACGTGAAGTGACGCGCTTGTTTGGCGTCATGGACAAGCAGCTCTCGACCCACGAGTACATTGCCGGGGCGTATTCGATCGCCGACATGGCGCTGTGGCCCTGGGTCTCCGGATACGAATGGTCGGGGGTGAGCGTGGATGAGTTCGCCCATCTGAAGCGCTGGCTCACCCTGGTGGGCGACCGGCCGGCCGTGCAGGCCGGGCGTGACGTGCCGATCAAGCGCGATCGCGCGGCGGAGATCGAGGCGGCGAAGAAAACCGGTCCCAAAATGTTGTCATGACGGACGATGTCGCCGTGGATTTCCTGTCGATGGCGCTGCCGTGAGTGAGTTTGGCGGCCGCCATGTCCTCGTCACTGGCGCGTCCACCGGCATTGGGCAGGCGACTGCGGCGCTGCTGGCGCGCCGGGGCGCGCAGGTGTTTCTGATTGCGCGCAGCGCGGCGAAGCTCGTCGCAGCGGCCGATTCGATCGAACGTGCAGGCGGCACGGCGGCGCATGGTGTCGCCGATGTGTCGGATCGAAAAGCATTGCTTACGATCATCGGCAAGGCCGAAGACAGGTTCGGCCCAGTCGAGGGGCTGTTCGCCAATGCCGGTACGGGCGGCACATTTGCCCCGCTCGGCGGCTACGACGAGGACACATTCGAAGCGGTGATCCGCACCAACCTGACGAGCGTGTTCTGGGCGATCAAGCGCGTGCTTCCGGGCATGATCGGTCGCCAGCGCGGCAGCATAGTCGTCACCGGCAGCCTCGCAAGCGAGCGCGGCATGCCCAACAATGCCGCTTATGTCGCCTCCAAACATGGCGTACTGGGGCTGGCCCGCGCCGCCGCCGTTGAGGCCGCGCCGCATAACGTGCGCGTCAATTGCGTTCTGCCGGGCCTGATCGAAACGCCGATGCTGATGCAGCTCGATCCAAACGCGAGTCCCGACTCGATCCGAGCCCTGCTTGGCAAGGGAGTGCCGATGGGCCGCATCGGGACGGCGGAGGAGCTTGCGGAGCTGGCCTGTTTCCTGCTCTCCGACCGCGCCAGTCATATCACCGCGCAATCCATCGCCGTCGACGGCGGTATTCTTGGCACCCACACCACACGATAGGACCTCCCCGTGACACTGAAATATTATCACGCCGAACCTGTGGCGAACTCACTCAAGTCGATGGTCCCGCTGATCGAGAAGGGTCTTGCCTTCGAGAGCATCTACGTGGATTTGCACAAGTTCGAGCAGCACTCGGATTGGTTCGTAGCGATCAATCCGGAGGGCCAAGTCCCGGTGCTCGATCATGACGGCAACATCATCACGCACACCACCGTGATCAACGAGTATCTTGAAGATGTGTTCCCCGCTGTGCCGCTGCGGCCGCGCAACCCCATCGGCGCTGCGCGCATGCGCTACTGGAACAAGTTCGTCGATGAGCACGTGATGAACCATGTCTCGATGCACGGCTGGCATCGAATGGTCGGCATCATCGCGCGCAAGATCGAGAGCGGCGAGTTCGAGAAATTGATGACGCGCATCCCGCTGCCGGATCAGCGCAAGAAATGGCAGACGGCGCGCTCGGGCTTCAGCGAGGCCGACCTCGCCAATGCCACGCAGAAGATCGTCTATGCGATCGACAAGGTCAACGCGCAGCTCGCCAAGACCGCGTGGCTGGCGGGCGATGACTACACCCTGGCCGACATCAACTTCTATTCGCACTGCGGCATGATGGTCGAGCGAATGTTCCCGGAACTTGAGGTCGCGAAGCGCTGCCCGCCACTGGTTGCGTGGCGCGAGAACATGACGGCGCGGCCCGCCGTGGCCAGGGCGCTCGCCGGTGAGGACCGCACCGCGCCGGGGCTGCGCACCTGGCGAGGTTAGGTCGCCTTCATGCCCTTTCTTTGCTGGGCGTAGCTTTCGCGGCGCGTCTTTTCAAAGCCAACGCGCTTTTCGTGCCCGGGGTCGGGCGGATAGTCACGAAAATCCCGCAAAATCTCATCGAACACGGTCCGCAGCTCGTCCTTGAACTCTGGATGCGTGAATATGTAGAAGCGGTTTTCGCGCATGGCTTCGAGCACGCGGGCCGCGATCACGTCGGGCTCCATGCCGAACTCGTGGATTTCCGCCAGCCGCTTGACGCCTTCGGCGTCCACCGGTCTAGCCCCAGCTTTGAGACCCGCAGGCCGAATGTCGTTGCTGGCGTAGATATAGGACTTCACCAAACCCGGGCAGAGCACCGACACGCCGATGCCATGCGGCGCAAGGCTCGCGCGCAGCGATTCGGACATGCCGCGAACCGCGAACTTGGTGGTGTTATAGATTCCGGGTTTGCCGGCCGCCAAAAAAGCGGCCATCGAAGCGGTATTGACGATGTAACCACCCTTGCCGGCGGCAATCATGCGCGGCGCGAATGTCATCACACCGTTGATCGGCCCGTGCAGGTTCACGCCCATCACCCAGTCCCAGTCGTTGTCGCTCGATTCCTCGATGGTCTGAAACAGGTTGATGCCGGCGTTGTTGAACAGCAGGCTGACGGGTCCGATCCTCGCTTCGACCGCGTCCGCAGCCCTCGCCATGGCTTCGCGCGAGGACACATCGAGCTGCACGCCCATGACATTTTCGTGATGCAGCGTTTGCAACGCGGCGTCTATGGATTCCTGGCGGATGTCGGCGATGGCGACCTTGCAACCTTGCCCCAGCAGCGCGCGCACCAGTCCGATGCCGATGCCGTTCGCTCCGCCGGTGACGAATGCCGTGCGGCCCGCGAAGTCTTTCATGTTTTCGATCCTTTTTGCCGCGCGATCTCCGCCGCGTGGATCGGGTTGCGAAACAAGCGGCTGAATGTATTCTTGTATTCGAGATTCTCCGGCAGGTCGGGCACCGCGGCGCACATGGCCTGCGCACGGTCCTCGACGCCTTGACGGAATTCGCTGTGGGTCAAGATGTACAGCTCATCGTTGAGAATTCCCTGCAGTACACGCTGGCCCACGGCTTCCTTCGTCATGTACAGGTGGAAAAAGTTGCCACCCTGCTGACGCCGCTTGTCGGCCTCGGCGTAACCGGTTTCCGACAGCTGCGCGGGGCGGGTCTTGGCCGCCTCGGCGATGTTCGATTGCACGGCGCCGGGACAGAAAGCGGAGCAGATGATGCCGCGCGGTTCGAGTTCCGCGCGCATGCATTCCATCATGTGTACCGAGGCACCCTTGGAGGTGCCATAAATGGTGGCGCCGGGGTGCGGCATGAGACCGGACATGGACGCCGTATTGACGATATGCCCGCCTTCGCCGTGCCGCATGATGCGCGGCAGAATCGTGACGATGCCGTTGATCGTGCCGCCAAGGTTGACGCCCATCACCCAGTCCCAGTCGGCGAAGGTCGCGAGTTCCGTCGGCCCGACGACGGCGACCCCGGCGTTGTTACAAAGCACGTGAATCTTGCCGAAACGGCCCTCGGCCGCATCGGCGGCGCGCGCAAAGTCGGCTCGGTCGGTCACGTCCAGCTTAAGCGCCAGTACCTGCTGCGGCGAGCCCAGCTCGGCCTGCGCGGCCTGCAGATGATCGTTGCGGATATCGGCGATGACTACGTTCATGCCCGCGCCGAGCAGCGCCTTGGCAATGCCGAGTCCAATTCCGCTGGCGCCGCCGGTCACGAATGCGGTCTTGCCTGACAGGTTCTGCATGTGGTCCGATACTCCCCGCGCTTGTGCGCCCGCGTTCGGCTGCAACAAAAAGCTGGACAACCAGCCATAAATCATATTGTATCTAACACATACAATCCGTGGTCTACAAATCGGATTGGCTGAGGAGAAGTATAATGACGGGGGAGGGTTCGGGGGTCGCGACGGCGGCGGACGCGAGTCCGGGCGCGCAGCCGTGGCCCTCGCGCGGCGCCGCCTATTACGCGCTGTTCGTGATAATTCTCGCCACGATGCTGAATTTTTTCGATGGCCAAGCGTTCACCATGATGGCACAGCGCATCAAGGCCGACTTCCAGCTGACCGATGAACAACTGGGCTTTTTAATCGGGCCGGCCAACGTCATATTTTACGTGCTCATCGGGATTCCGATGGCGCGCCTGGTGGACACCTACTCCCGCAAGATCGTGCTCGCCTGCGGCGTTGCCGCCATCGGCAGCATCACGGCATTGGGTGGCCTGGCGCAGAGCTTCGGTCAGATCTTCTCCAGCCGAATGCTGGTGGGCGCCGGAGGCTCGGCGCATGCGCCGGGAGCATACTCGATGCTGGCCGACCTGTTCCCGCCGGCGAAGTTGCCGCGTGCAATCGGTTTTCTGCAGCTGGGCTTCATCGGCGGCAACGCGCTCGGCATTTTTTTGGGCGGGCTGCTCATCAGCGCGGCTGCCAGCTGGCCCGTCAGCCACTGGCAGGGGCTGACGATCCACGGCTGGCAATGGATTTTGATGATGGTCGGCGCGCCCGGAGTGGTGATTTCCGGCCTGCTGCTGCTGGCGACCGAGCCTAAGCGGCGGGGCGCCGCCGGGCACGGCGCATTGCCGGTGATCGATGTACTGCGCGAGATCAGGGCGCGCAGGGCGATTTACGGGCCGCTGTTCATCGGTCTGGCGTTCAGCGCCACTCAGGCGATTGGCGTGCAAGCCTGGCGCGCGCCGTTTTTGATCAGAACCTACGGATGGAACGAAGCTAAGATCGGGCGCTGGATGGGTCTCATGTTTCTCGTATCATCGCTGCTCGGCGCTACGTTCGGCACCCTGTTTGTCGAGTGGCTCGCCAAACGCCACAAGGATGCCAACGTGCGCGCATCGACGATCCTGTTTGCCATCGCGGCGCCGTTTGAGATCATTGCTCCGCTGATGCCCTCCGGAGGGCTCGCGCTGCTGTGTTTGGGTGTGGCGGGAATGTGTGGGCTGGCATCGGCCGTGCCGCAAAACGCCGCGATTCAGCGAATCACACCGAACGCAATGCGCGGCCAGGTCACGGCCATCTACCTGTTCATGTTCATCGTATTTGGGGCGCTTGGCGGCCAGTTGATCGGCAGCGTTACCCAACGGGTGTTCGGCTCCGATGCCGACCTGTGGAAAAGCATCGTGTTGACGGCATCGATACTCATGCCGCTCGCCGCGCTCGTGATTTCACGCGGCATCAAGCCCTATGGCCGGGAGGTGGCACGGCTCGAAGCCGAGGCAGCGCCATGACCTATCCACAACTGCACATGATCATCGACGGGGAGAAAATCCCCGTCGGCCATCGCCGCACGCACACCGTCGTGAACCCTGCCACCGGCGCCGCGCTTGGTGCGCTGCCGCTGGCCGATGCTGCGGATCTCGACCGAGCGCTGCAAACGGCACAGCGGGGCTTTCGCCTCTGGCGCGATGCGCCGGCGCAGCAGCGCGCCGCCGTCTTGTCGGGAGCTGCGCGGCTGATGCTGGAACGGCAGGAGGACATCGCCCGCATCGCCACCCTCGAGGAGGGCAAGACGCTCGCCGAAACCCGCATCGAAGTGATGATGAATGTTGGGCTCTTCAATTTCTACGCCGGCGAGTGCCACAGGCTCTACGGGCGGCAGTTGGTGCGTCCGGCGGGGATGCAGTCAGCCGTGACTTACGAACCCGTCGGCCCGGTCGCGGCGTTTGCGCCTTGGAACTTTCCGATCGGCAATCCCGGGCGCAAGCTCGGCGCGCCGATCGCAGCGGGCTGCTCGGTGATCTTGAAGCCGGCCGAGGAGGCACCTGCATCGGCGCTCGCGGTGCTGCAGTGTCTGCTCGATGCCGGGTTGCCGAAGGAAGTCGGGCAGGCGGTCTTTGGCGTCCCCGACGAGGTATCCCGGCATCTGCTCGCGTCGCCCATCGTCCGCAAGCTCAGCTTCACCGGTTCTACAGCGGTCGGCAAACACCTGCTGAAGCTGGCGGCGGACGATTGCAAGCGCACCACGATGGAGCTGGGAGGGCACGGCGCCGTGCTGGTGTTCGACGACGTCGATGTCGACCAGGTGCTCGATACGATGGTCGCATCGAAGTTCCGCAACGCCGGGCAGGTGTGCATATCGCCCACACGCTTTATCGTTCAGGAGGGCGTGTTCAGCCGTTTTCGCGACGGCTTTGCCGAACGCGCCAGAAGTTTGCGTATCGGAAACGGGCTCGAGCAGGGCGTGCAGATGGGGCCGATGGCCAACGCGCGCCGCCCGGATGCCATGAATCGGCTGATCGGGGCTGCGGCGGCCGCAGGGGCGCAGCTTCACTGCGGCGGTAAGCGAATCGGCAATCAAGGGTTCTTCTACGCGCCGTCGGTGCTCTCCGAAATCCCGATTGAAACCGCCATCATGAACGAAGAGCCGTTCGGTCCGGTTGCCCTGATAAATCCGTACCGACGGGAAGAGGACATGATTGCCGAGGCCAATCGCCTTCCCTACGGACTTTCCGCGTACAGCTGGACCAACGATGCGAAGCGTCAAAAGCGCCTGGCGCGCGAAGTGGAGGCCGGAATGTTCTGCATCAACACCACGATGCTCGGCGGCCCTGACGCGCCGTTCGGCGGCGTCAAGTGGTCCGGCCATGGGCACGAGGATGGACCTGAGGGCGTCATGGCCTGTATGGTTCTCAAGGCCGTGCATCAAGGATAAGCAATGACTCACGCATTGAAGACCGGCGGCGACCGCGGCTACTTGCGTATCGCCACCGAAGAAGCCTTCGCCACGCGCGAGCAGATCGATGTCTATTTGCGGATGGTGAAGAACGGCACGGCGGACAAGGGGATGGTTTCGTTGTGGGGTTTCTATGCGCAAAGTCCTGCCGAGCGCGCAACCCGGATCATCGAGCGGCTTATTGATCTTGGCGAGCAGCGCATTCGGCATATGGACGAGACCGGCATCGACAAGGCGGTCCTCGCGCTCACCGCGCCCGGCGCGCAGGCCATCCTGGACCTGCGGGAGGCCAAGCAGATCGCGCAACGCGCCAACGATTTTCTCGCCGAGCACGTCGCCGCAAAGCCGGATCGCTATGTGGGCATGACCGCGGTTGCGCCGCAGGACCCTGAATGGTCGGCGTCCGAGATCATCCGCGGCGCCAAGCAGCTGGGATTCAAAGGCGTGCAAATCAACAGCCATAGCCAGGGCGAGTATCTCGACCATCCGCGATTCGATCCGATTTTCCGCGCGCTGGCCGACACCGGCCAGCCGCTCTACCTCCACCCGGCGCCGCCCCCGGATTCGATGATCGGGCCGATGCTCGAGGCGGGCCTCGACGGCGCGGTGTTCGGTTTCGGCGTGGAAACCGGCCTGCATCTCTTGCGCCTGATCACCATCGGCATTTTCGATCGCTATCCGCAGTTGCAGATCATGGTCGGTCATATGGGCGAGGCGCTGCCATTCTGGGTTTATCGCCTCGATTACATGCACCAGGCGGGCGTCGGTGCGAAGCGTCACGAGCGGAATAAGCCTTTGAAGCAAACCATTCTCGAGTACCTGCGCTCCAACGTGCTGATTACCACGAGCGGGATGGCATGGGCGCCCGCGATCAAATTTACGCAATCGGTGGTGGGTGAGGACCGCGTGATGTACGCGATGGACTATCCCTACCAGTTCGTTGCCGATGAAGTCCGCACGCATGACTTGTTGGACATCCCGCCGGCGATCAAGAAGAAGCTGATGCAAACGAACGCGGAGCGATGGTTCAAGCTGTGAGCGCGCCGCGTGTCACGCGGGCCGCGAAGTATGCCCTGGCGCTGGTAGCGCTGGCCAACGCGATGAGCTTGCTCGACCGCAATATCCTAGCGATTCTCGCACCGCGCATCAAGAAGGATCTCGTCATTGGTGACGCCGAGATGGGCCTGCTCTACGGCACGGTATTTGCGCTGTTCTACGCATTGTTCTCCCTGCCGATCGGGCGGTTGGCGGATGGTTGGATACGCACGCGGCTGCTTGGCGTTGCGCTGGCATTCTGGTCGCTGGCCACCGGGCTGGCCGCCGCCGCCCAGGGTTTTGCGTTGCTGGCCGTTTCTCGCCTCGGCGTCGGCATCGGCGAGGGCGCCGCCGGTCCAGCGGGTTACTCGCTGGTCTTTGATCAATACCCTAAGGCGCAGCGCGGCTTCGCGACGGCCGTGATTGCGGCGGCGATCGCCATGGGTCTCGGCGGATCCTTGGTGCTGGGCGGTGTGGCGGCCGACTGGTGGGATGAGCTGTTCATGGGCGTGGGCGCACCCCTCGGCATGAGAGGATGGCAATTCGCTTTCCTAATCGCTGCGCTGCCCGGCTTCGGACTGGCGGTCATGCTGTGGCGCATGGCCGAACCCAAACGCGGCCAGCTGGATGGAATCGAGTCGCCGCAAGATCCGCATCCGTTTCTCTCGAGCTTGGCGGTGCTGCTCTCCGTCACCCCGGTCTGCAACTGGTTTTCGCTTGCCACGCGCAAGGCGGGAACTTTGTATTGGGTCGTGAACGTGTTCGTCCTGGCTGCGCTCATTGCGGCGATGGCGGCCCTCACTCGGCTCACAAGCGCACTCTCACCGCGGCCACCGCTGCATTTCGGCATGTTTTCTGTAAACCCGCACGCGCTGCAATGGTCGGTGGTTGGCTTCGGCGTGTTCGTCGTATTGAATCTGCTGCAAAGCCTGAGGTTGTCGGACAAGCCCGCCTTCGTGGTGATCACGCATTCACCCTCGCTGCTGCTGTGCATGGCCGTCGGCTCGCTGCAGATGATGATCAACTACGGCGTCATGGGATTCACGCCATCGTTTCTGATGAAGCACTATGGTCTGTCGGCGACAAAGACCGGGCTGCAATTTGGCCTGCTCGCAGCCGCGATCGGCGTGCTCGGGCCACTGATCGCCGGCCCCCTGTCGGACCGGGTCAATGGGCGATTTCCCGGCGCGGGCAGGGCCTATATAACCCTTGTTTCCCTGGGGTTGTCGCCGTTGATCGCATTGTGGGTCTACCATTCGAACGACATTCCAAGCTTCTACGCAAGGTTCGTTCTTTATAGTGTGGTGCTCACGGGCTGGCTGCCGCCGCTGTATACGATCATGTTTGAGCAGGTGCTGCCGCGTATGCGCGGCATCACCTCGAGCATTTACGTCATTGTCTCGACGATTTTTGGGTTAGGCATGGGGCCCTACATGGTCGGTATGATGTCCGATGCCAACGGGGGGGATCTGGGTGCCGCGATTCTCGACATCAACTGGGTCGCGCCGGCGATCGTCCTGATGTTGTTGCTGCTCGCACGGCGCGCGCAGCGCGACGAGGAGTCGATTCTGCGGCATGCGCGCAGCGCCGGCGAACCGGTTTAGTAATTTGATCGATGCGGCCGGCTGCCGATCTTCACGCCTTCAGACCAATGTCCGCCGCCTCGGCCCAGTTGCCGTGCAGGCCAAAGCGCATGCGGATCGGAATGTTGATGGTCGCAATCGGTCCCTGGGCGATCTCGAGCGAATCGAACAACAGCAGATCGCTGCGCTGCTCGTCCAGCCGGTTGCAAATCTGCACGATCCAGCCGTCCCCCTCCGGCGCCGCCTTGCTGCGCGGGATGAAGCAGGCTTCTTGCAAGCTCGAGACGGGCCCGCACCACCAATGCTGTTCCGCGCCGGTTGCCAAATCTTTGTGGAACAGGCAGTTCATCAACAGGCCGCCGGCGCTGCCGCCGCGAATTTCCACGGCACGGCGCATATCCATTTCCAGCAGCCAACCGTGGCGGTAGTGAAGCCCCGCGAAGCGGTCATCGATGCGCGGGAATTCCGCCGCGGTGTGCGTCAGCTTTTCGATGCTGGAAAAATCCGAGCCGTTGGATCCCATATCCACGGTCCAGCGCGTCAGATAGCTCATCGCCTCCTGCCCATTGAAGGGCGCCCCGTGCAAATCCGGGAAGAACGGGAACATGTTGTTTTTGGCTTCGGCAGTGTCGAAATGAATCTTCCTGCCTTCCTGGAACGCATTGAGCACGTGACTTGCAAAACAGTTGCCGCGCTTGAACCAGCGGATGTCCGCGGCCGTCGCGCCTTGATGCCGCGGCAAGACGCCGAGATATACCGGCAGCGTCGTATCGAATCCGAAATGCGGCAGCCCGTTTTTCAGACGCTCCCAGCTGCCGACCGACGGCACGATGTGAAACAGCGCGTAATCCTCGGTAATCGCGAAGTCATGCATCATGCAATAGTAGGGCGCCTTGAACCACAGTTCGCGGATCAGTTCGCCGGCAGGGCTCACTTCGTAGTAGGTGCAATCGTCGGTGCAGAGACCCGATGAGGCGTAGCCGAATGCAATCATATTGCCCGTGTTCGGATCGACTTTCGGATGAGCCGTGAAGGTTTGTCCGGTCATTTTGCCGCCGAACCAGGTGTAGCCTTCCGTCTCCAAGGTCACCGGATTCATCACGAGCGCCGGGGAATCCTCCTTCAATGCGTAAAGCTTGCCGCCGTGAATCCAGGCATTGGTGTTGGCGGTGCCGCGGATCCTGCCCTTGACCGATTCGTCATCCGTCAACGGATTGCGATAAGCCCCGAACAAAGCCTTGCCGGACTCCTTTTCGAGCCGCCACTTGTCGGTCCGGGCCCAGCGCTGCCGGAAATCGCATTGGCCGCCGTGAAGGTGGAATCGAGAGATCATTCCGTCGCCATTGAACGCGATGTCATCGCCGAGGCGCGGCGGGAACTGCGGATCGGGTTGAACGCGATAAAACGCGCCGTTAAGTTGCGGCGGAATTGTGCCCTGGTGAACTAGATTTACAATGTCGGCTTCAATCCGCGACGGAGTATTGAAGCCGGTGAAGCTTGGCGTGTCAGGGAAGCGGGCCATTTCGCTCCTACGCTTGAGTTTGTACGTTACACTAACAATTATAGCAAGAGCGCCAAAATGCCGAAACAAAGGGAAATTATCGCCATTACCATGCCCCACGTGGAGGGCGACGAGGATATCGGTGAGATCCGAAACATCGTGGGGTTCCATATCCGATTGGCGTATGGGGCGGTATACCGGCATTTCACCGAGAGCTTTGCGCACCTCGACATGACCCAAAAGCAGGTGTCGGTGCTGTGGCTGGTGGATGATCACCCCGGCATTGCCCAGACCGATCTTGCGCGGCGGATGAGAATGGATCGCGCCACAACCATGGCCATCATCAACCGGCTGCAGTCCAGAGAGTATCTGGTCCGCGGCAAGTGCCGGAGCGACGGGCGCAAGCAAGCGCTGAATCTCACTGACGCAGGGCGCAAGACGCTGAAGATCGCCAAGAGTGCCATCCGTCAGCATGAACACTGGCTAAAGTCGCGCTTTAGCAAAAGGGAAGTCGCCAAACTGATCGAATTATTGACGCGCATCCACGAGTAAAATCCAGCGCCGGGCAGGAGCGGAGGTACAGATATGAACGTGCGCGCAGCGATCGCCTACGCCGGCCGCGGCATCGTGCGGCCGCGCTATCATGCGAACGATACGAGCCGCGACCTGCTGGACGTCGCGCCCGTCGTCTTGGACATTGCCGATGCCCGCGGCAGCGGCACGACGCTCGATCGAGAAGGCTTTCGTCTCGTACCGCATCGCAGTGCGATGGCCGACTTCGGCGACCGCGAGGCCGTCAGCGCGGTGCATCGGCTGGAAATCGTCGATCTGATCGGCGCGCTGTCGGGAGCTGATCTCGTGCTGGTCAACAGCCCCGGCGTGCTTCGCTTCAGTGAAAAGTCGGCACGATCCGGCGCATTGGATAATTCCAGGCCGGCGCGTTTTGCCCATGTGGATATCAGCGATGCCACCGCCGCTGCGTTCGCTCGCCGCGCCGCACCCGCAGATCGGACGCTCGCGCGCTTCGTTCACTACAATGTTTGGCGGGCCATCTCGGCCCCGCCGCAGGATGTGCCGCTCGCGGTGTGCGATGCCCGCAGCATCAGCGCGAATGATCTGATCAAGGCTGACGCCGTATTCGATTCGCCGGGCCAGCCGGAATGGTCGTTCGAGGGAATCGTCGTTGCTCATGATTCCGCGCATCGCTGGCATTGGTTCCCCGACATGACGCGGGACGAAGCGCTCGTCTTCAAGACGCACGACAGCGATCTGACCCGAGCGCATTGCGTGCCGCACGTGGCTTTCGACGACCCCTCTTGCGGGCCGCAAACCCCGCCGCGGGCCAGCATCGAAATGCGCGCCATCGCCCTGTGGTTTGCCTGATGCCCTGTTTGCCACGACTGCGGCCCCCAGTGCATGGATGGTGGGTAAGCGCCGCTGAACTCGCGGCCGCCCGGTGAGCAAGATTGCGCTCTAGCTCCCCATAAAATAGGCGATCGCGCGAAACTCGATCGAGCGGCGCTGCTTGGCGTCGGGACGCGTGGTGTCGCGGAACGCCGTGTGCGGACAGCGCCACGCAAGGGTGTGATCGGAATCGTAGAATTTAATGAAGATGACCTCATCCTGGACCATGTCGGCAAAGTACCACCAGCGGTGGTCCGGCGAATGGTGAAAAATGGTGGCTGCCGACATGGATTCCTCGTTCGGGATCGGCGCAAACAAGGCGTCGCCCGTCGGAATCTCATCGACGTCGACTTTGGTGTTGTGCGTGCCTTCATCATCCCGGACCGTGCGGCCGTCGCACAGCGCCAACGGCATGTCCTGGGGCGGCGGCGACAGCGCGCGCCATAGACTGAATGCGATGAACCGGCTGTAGCCGGGTCCGTTGGGATGCGCCTTGCGATAAAGGGTCTGGGCAATTCGATCGGCGCATCGCGCTGTGAAATCGACATGTGCCTCGGCGGCCGGCGGCTGCATGGTCGCGCTGGTCTCGCCCGACGTGCGGAGCATGCCGCCCATCGGTATGGCGACATCGGCTCCCGAAAGACGCTTCGCCACCTCGCAAACCTGCGCGGCATAGCGGCTCTCCGGACCATAGTTGCGCTCCCAGTCCGTGATGTCGGTGGGGTCGTGCCCAATGCAGAAGCCATGTGAATCGAGTGTGAACGGGCCGGCCAGTCGCGCGTTGCGGATCGTGACTTCATGCGGTGCATAGATGCCGGTGTTGTATTCCTTGCCGGGCGCCCAGAAGCGGCGGTTTATCCGCGATGTGGCAACCAGATACTCGATCGTTGATTTCACTTCAGCGCTGGCGGGGCTCATGATTTGAACCCTTCGCGCGCCCGGCTGTTGTCAATCAGGATGGTTCTACCGGTCACGGGATGCGGAAAATGGAAAGGTACGGTGTCGGTCGCGGGCCACAGACGCGGCGCCGGACTGATCAGCGCGTCCGGCCCCAGCGGATCCTGGGGATACAGCGTCTTGGACATCGGGATGAAATCGATGGGCGTCTTCTGCCAGCCCTCGGCGAAGCTGCCGTGCCAGAACGGGAAGTAGCGCAACACCTTTATTTTCCATATGCCTTTGTCACGCACGTAGTCGTTCTCGTAGATGCCGCCTTCCCACCACGCGCGCGGCTCGCCTTTCGCCGTCTGGTGCAGGCCTGCTTGCATCGTCGAGCGGCCGCGCACCTGCGCGGTGTTGCGGTCTGCAGCCACGTCGATAACCATCTGCAATTGCGGATGGTCGAGCAGCCAGCCATAGCGGGGACCATTGTGGCCCTGCGTGAAATTCTTCTGGAAGCGCTCGATGTACAACCGTCGCACGCCTGCGATGCCCTTGTAGATGCCGCCAAGGAACCAGACGTCGCCGTCTTCGGCAAATAGATCGACCACTTCGTTGTACTGCGACTTGTCGATGAAGTAGCCATAGGTGTACTGAAGGCGGCGGATCAGGTGGATGTCCTGCTGGATCGCCAGTTCGTGTTCCAACTTTTCAATGCGCGCGGTCAATGCAGCAATATCGCTCACATCGTTCTCCGAAGTTGATTGCACTGTCCAACCCCTCATATATCATAACAAATGTTAGAGAAATTCCATCTCAATCCCAACGGCGTGTTCTTAACAGGAGATTCCCATGCGAACTTTGCTTTCCCTGCTGGTCGTTTCGCTGGCGCTGACGGCGGCGAACGCGGAGGCGGCCGGCTGCCGCTTGAAGCCCAAGGAGGTGGTGACCCGTTTCATGACCCAGTTCTATGTCGACAAGAAGGTGCGGGAAGCCTTCGAAACCTGGGTCGATCCCGGCTATGTGCAGCACAACCCCATGGCCGCGACCGGACGCGATGCCGCGATCAACTTCCTCGAGCCGTTCTTTGCGCAGCACCCGGACATCCACTATTCGATCGCGCGGATCATCGCCGACGGGGACCTCATCGCCGTGCATTCCCACGGTAAGTTCAGTGCGGACGATCGCGGCATCGCCGTGGTCGATATTCTGCGCGTCGAGGGCTGCAAGGTGATGGAGCATTGGGACGTGGTGCAGCCGGTTCCGGAGAAGGCCGCCAATTCCAACGGCATGTTCTGATCGCGCTTGCCGGCTGCCGCAGCGCGATTGGCCTCGCGGCGCAGGTGCGATGCAAATCAAGCTCTAGAAGGAGTCGGCTATGTCTGATCTCGCAGCACGTCTGTCAGCCCTGGAGCACCGCGTCGGCGAACTCGAGGACGTCAATGCCATTCGGCGACTGCACTGGGCCTATGGGTACTACATAGATTTCAATCGCGCCGAGGACGTTGTGCAGTTGTTCGCCAAGGACGGCGCGGTGGTGTTCCTGTCGGGGGAATATCGCGGCCATGAAGGCGTACGCAGGCTCTATGGCACTTGGTTTCAGAACTTTTTTACCCGCGGCGTGAATGGCCCGGTGCATGGATTTCTGCTGGATCATTTCCAAATGCAGGACATCGTCACCGTGGCGCCGGATCGGCAAACCGCGAAGGGCCGCTTTCGCGGCCTGCTGATGGGCGGCAGCCACGAGAGCCGCGATTACAAGCCCGAAGGACTGCCGCTGCAGTTCTACGAAGCCGGCCTTTATGAGAATGACTATGTCCGTGAGGGCGCAGTATGGAAGATCAAGCGGCTCGACTACATGATGCAATGGCAGGCCGATTATGAAAAGGGATGGTCGAAGACCGTCGCGCATCTGCAGCCAGCGACCGAGACGTATCCCACGAATCCGCTTGGACCCGACGTGCTCCTGCCGGCGGACCAGGCGCGCAAGACCTGGCCGCATCGTCAGGACGTGCCGATGCATTTCGTACATCCGCGCTTCGGTGCGATTCTCGCGAGGCGGGCCTGAACGATACCGCTGGCACCTTACGCCTGCGAGTCGGGCCGCGCTCCCCGCACGGCAATGCGTCAGGCTCGCGGGACATGGGTGTGCCGCTCGGCCGGCTGCCACGCTCGCACCCGACGGTCCAGTTTCGAGAGAATCTTCTTCAGGGCCCCGCGATCATCTGGAGTCAGTGCGCCAAACAGATAACGGGCTACCTCGGCGATGTATGGCTCCAGGGCCAGGCGCGCGCTTGCTCCTCGAACGCTGATCCGATAGGGCTTGCGTCGCCGGTTCTTGGTGTTTTTGACCGGCTCAACAAGCCCCATTTTACGAAGCGACGCCAGAGCCCGACTGACGTTCATTGCATGCATCCCCATCAACTCGGCCAAATCATGGCCCGCCGACTCACCCTCCCCGGAAAGTGCCATCAGAATCCGAAGTTCGTTCAAGCTGAAGCCGGTGGGGTCGGCGACACCGTCCCGCATCGGACGGCTGATAAGCGCCGCGAATCGCAGCGTTGCGACCAACAGGGCGATTTGGGTGTTTTTTGAGTAACCTTTTTCACGCTTGGCCATGTTCCTGTGCGCCTTAAAGAAAACCGTAGGAGAAATGACGCCCGGCGCGACGCACACGACCGCCCGGCGGATCGGGAAAATGCGCGGGAAACAGCACGGCGCCGTTGTCCGCGCACTGCGCGAGCAGGCGCTGTCTGGTGGCGCAGGCCGCGGCGGGATTCTCGTCGGCGAAGAACGGGATGTCCGGCCGGACGAGCTGGATCGGATGGTGGACGATGTCGCCCATGAACACCACCCGCGACCCGCCGCGTTGAGCATTCACGACGACGCTGCCCGGCGAGTGGCCGGCGGCATCCTCGAGCCAGATGCCATCCTCGATCTCGCGATGCACGCAGGCGCTGCTGTCAACGATGTCGGCCAGCCCGGCCGCAACCACCGGCAGCACCGAATCGGCGTAGGCCTCTCGATTGTGAGCTTCATGTGTCTGCCGGCCAAAGAACTCGAAGTCCTTGCGGCTGAACACGTAGCGAGCGTTCGGAAACGTCGGGACCCAGCGCCCATCCTCGAGACGCGTATTCCACCCGACATGATCGGCGTGCAGATGCGTGCACAGCACGAGATGCATGTCGGCGGGATCGCAGCCCGCAAGCTTGAGGTTTTGCAGCCATTGGGTCTGTAGTCGATGCGCCCAGGGAACACTGCGCTCCTTGTCATTGCCGCAACAGGTGTCGACCAGCACGTTGAGGCCGTCGACGTTCAGCAAGTAGCTGCGTACCTCGATGCGAAAAATCGCGGCCTCCGAATCCACCGAGAGTTCATCGCTCCAGTACCAGCCGCGCAGCGCCCACAGGTCTTCGCCGGTCACACCCGGAACGGCGAACTGCATGGGCATGCTGCCTTCGCCCTCGCGAACGCTCTTGACCTCGAGCTTGCCCAGGTATCGCTTCATGAACGCACTCCCCCTTTATGTCCATCCTCTCATGGCGAGAGTCGCGTGAATAAGTCTCGGATACTCAATTCGCGCCGCCGCGGTATCATCATCGCGCACGCGAACTGCCGCGTCACGGGGATAAGAAGATGGCAGATGCCGCACGGGAGTTCGACTACGTCGTGGTGGGCGGCGGGACCGCCGGCTGCGCACTGGCCGCCCGTTTGTCGGAGGATGCTGGTCGGTCGGTCTGCCTGCTCGAGGCGGGCGCTTCCGGCGAGAGCTGGTTTGTCAATGTACCGGGCACCATCGTGTTGGCGCAGCGCTCGGCCCCGCTGAACTGGCGCTTTCAAACCGTGCCTCAGCGTGAGCTTGACGGTCGCCGCATATCCGTGCCTCGTGGACGCGGCCTGGGCGGCTCTGCGCTCATCAATGGCATGGTTTATTTCAGGGGCAATCCGCGGGACTATGACGCGTGGGCCGCCGCTGGGGCCACCGGCTGGAGCTACCGGGAGATCCTGCCGTACTTTCGCAAAAGCGAACACAACGAAACTCTTGGCGCCGGCGTGTACCACGGCCGCGGTGGCCCGATGAATGTCCGCAGCGTCACGCATCCAAATCCTCTCAACTATTCATTCTTCGAGGCGCTCGCCGGTCTGGGTTTCTCCTACCGCGATGACTTGAATGGCGCGGATAGCGAGGGGATGGCGCTGCGCCAGCTCTCGATCCGGAACGGTAGGCGCGAGACCACGGCAAGCGCTTTTTTGCAGCCGGCACTTGGACGCGCCAATCTTTCCGTGTTGACGGAGACGCAGGCCACCCGCATCGTCCTGAATGGTCGGCGCGCCGTTGCGGTCGAAGCCCGCTCCGCAGGCAACCGCCTCACTGTGAAGGCGCACCGGGAAATCGTGCTCACCGCCGGCGCGATCCAATCGCCACAGATTCTCATGCTCTCCGGAATCGGCGACGGCGAACACCTGCGGGCTCGGGGCATTCAGGTGCTGCACGATCTTCCAGGCGTCGGACGCAATCTTCACGATCACCTTGCGAGTCCGGTGCACATGCGCACGCAGAATCCCGTTTCCTACGGCGTCTCGCTTCGCGCGATGCCGCGAAATCTCTGGAATGTCACCGAGTATCTGTTGTTCCGTCGCGGCCCATTCGCCAACAACGTGTTCGAGTCGGCGGCGTTCGTGAAGTCGATGCCGGGGCTCGACAAACCCGACGTACAACTCGTGTTCCAGCCCGCCAAGCGGCCGGGTCCAAATTTCCCGTATCCGCTGGGCCATGGCTTTGCGGTCAGTCCTGTCGGCCTCTATCCACGCAGTCGCGGTCGGGTGACTTTGGCGAGCCCCGAGCCGTTCGATGCGCCGCTGATCGATCCAAATTTGCTCTCCGCGCCGGAGGATCTGGCGCCGCTGATCAACGGCATGCGCCTTGCGCGCAAGATATTCGCGTCGGCCGCCTTCGCGAAGTACGCAGCCCACGAGACCGCTCCCGGAAGCGCCGTCGCAAGCGACGCCGAACTTGCCGCCTATGTCCGCGCGCAGGCCTATACGGTCCATCATCCGGTCGGAACCTGCCGCATGGGCAGCGATGCTGCTGCGGTGGTGGACCCGCGATTGCAGGTCATCGGACTGGAAAACCTGCGCGTCGCGGACGCCTCCGTTTTCCCGTCCATCATTGGCGGCAACACCAATGCGGCGGTCGTCATGATCGCGGAGAAGGCCTGCGACCTGATCCTCGGTCGCCCGCCGCCAGCGCCGGAGACCTTCGAGGACGCCAATCGCACTAGTTTCCAGTCTAAGAGATCACCCATGTAGTTGGAGCTCGCGATGACCCAAACACCCAGCGCTGCGGAACGTATCGAAATCGAACGTGCCTGTGAGCGGATCGTTTATGCCTATTCACGTGCCCTCGATCTGGGCGATATGAGCGCAGCAGCGGACTTCTTTGCCGAGAACGGCTCGATGGCCCGGCCAATGGCGCCGAATCAGCTCATCCAGGGTCGGGAGAGCATTCGTGCCGCCCTGTTGACGCGACCCAAGACGTTGCTGACCAAGCACCTTGCCACCAACGTGATGATCGACGTCGTCAGCCGCGACGAGGCCCGC
>Ga0210407_10001897_pt1 | contig 18731 bp, 16 predicted proteins | sample IncBWC27MmetaG_FD_150860 | JGI IMG/M metagenome (GOLD analysis project Ga0210407, IMG submission 150860) | Forest soil microbial communities from Barre Woods Harvard Forest LTER site, Petersham, Massachusetts, United States - Inc-BW-C-27-M | ecosystem: Environmental > Terrestrial > Soil >...
GGAGATCTGGACTGGCCAGTCGGAATGTTTGACTTCGACATCCAGCGTGGTTCCGTTTGAGGTGAGTCGCTCGATGCGGGCGTTGCCGAGCTCCACAGTCTCAAAATGGCTATGGCGGCTCGGAATTGCCAGCCAGAGACGGCGAATCTTCAGCGGCTTTGACGCAATCAGCGATTCCACTCTGTCGAGACTATGTCCTTCGAGAGACCAGGTGATCTCAGAGACAAGACCCGGGTCCACCGTTTCTCCGGCTTTGGATCCGGCCACTACCCAACTCCTCCAAACCGCCGTCACGCTCCTTCCATCTGCTCGAGGCTTAATCTCATCCGCGCCGTCAACGGCTGCGATGGTCCGTCCGTCTTCCAGCTCTAGAAACGGAACCAGGCATGGGTAGATCTTCTCCACGGGCACGGCGAAACCAGGAAATCCATGAGGCGCGGGCTCGTAGTCGGATGTTGCCGCCTTCGGCCCGGTCACGAACGGCAGTTCAAAATGGATATTTCCCTGGCGGACGACCCACACTCCAAATTTGCGTCCGGGGCCGCTTCGGAAAAACGCAAAGCGTCGAACGTCAGCGAGGCTCAGTTGCGGAGAAAAGCTTTTCACTCCTTCGCTTTCAAGTGCTTTTATGAACACCTGGTGGGCACCGATCACCTTTCCGAGAAAGGTTGTAGTTTGCTGCCATTCCCGTTCCTTTGTGATGTAGCCGTAGTCGCCTCTTCCGAACGCGAATATGGACAGCAAGTGCGTTTCATCGTTGAAGTCCTTTCGCAGCCACGACCATGCGGCAAAATAAGCGGACGCAAGCTGCGGAAGCGCAGCGGGCCGGAAATCCGGGTGTTTTCCGAGAAACGCCGCAATCTCCATTGTGTCCATGTAACTGATCGCGCCCAGGCTCCGTCCCCAGGAATAACCGTAGCCGTCGGGCGACAGCAAATCCCACCAGAGTTTCATCTGTTCCGTAACTGACGGCGCGATGGCCTTCAGGAGGTCGTCGCGCCCGGCGATTTCCGCCGCATCATAGAGGGCTCTGGCGTACTCATTCGAATACCGATCGTAGCGGCCGGTTGGCAGGGCATCGTCAGCAAAAAGCGCGCCACCGGTGAATTGTCTTGCCGCCTGATTCAGCAGGTCATCCAGAGCAGCGCGATCTTTGTTGAGGCCGAGCTCGTAGTCAATCGCCGCGATGCGCGCTGCAACACCAAAATAATTTTCGGGGAGATGGATTAAAGTATGAGTTTTTGCCTCGTAGAATCTGCCGGGGTCAAGCAAGGCGATATACGTGGCCCGCCCTTCGGACGACAATCCCTGCCACAAGGCGTTGTGTTTCAGGTCCGTCCCGAAACTTTCGAGAGCCATTGCTGCGTAGAGTTGCGCCCAGGTTTTTCCTCCGTGGTTCAATTCGATCTGAGCCATTTTTCCAATCATTTGCGGGACGTCGTGGTTTGCAATTGTCTTGGTCCCTGCGAACTCCGAATAGGCTCCGAGTGTTCGCATGAACGTTCCCCAGGAGAATTCGCCGGTCGTCAACGCGCCGACTACGCGGTCCGGAGGAGGGTCGAGAGTCGTGATATCGGCGACATGAGCGGGCACCTCCTTCTGGAGAAAATCTCGAATGTGCCGATCGAGTTCTGAAGTCTGGATTTGCGATGCGTCAGCGTGCGTTCGTGCGAACGAAGCACAACTTAGGAAGAGAGCAGCGGCGAGAGTCAACGCAAGCGGTCCTACAACAGGACTTTTTGTTTTTCGCATTCAGTACACTCTATTCGTCTCGTGGGTCGCGCACGGGTTTGTCATTCGAGAGTCTTGATCCGATGCGGAAGCCGGACCTGTGAATAGAATCGCGAGGCGGCACAACAATCGAAAGCAGGCTTGGCGCATGGAGTATTGTTCTCGCTGAAAAATGAAAATGACCACCCAAAACGACGACCCGAACCGACGGCTCAGGCGATGTAGTCCTCCCGGCACGGCGTGAAGACATCCACTACGCGAGAATCTTCGATTGCGGACGCCCCATGTTGCACGCCACCGCGAACGACGAAAGTATCACCGGTTCGAGCGTCAAACGTGTTTCCCTGACAGGTGACCCGAATATGGCCGTCGACGACGTATACAATTTGATCGTGCGGATGGCTGTGCACCGTTCCAACCCAGCCTTTGACCATCTCGTGTTCAGCAAGAAACAGTTTGTCGTTATAAGCAAGCACACGGCGTTTCAGTCCGCTTTCCGGCATGGACTCTTTGCCGTTCTCGTGCGCTACAACGACGAGGTCGGGAAAAGCGTTCGTTCGCGTTTCCATTTGCTTTCTCCTGTCCACCCAGAGTGTTCAGATCCCTTCCCGGATATCTCTTTTTCCTTTGGTCTCGGATGAGGTTTCCGTCAGCGCGCCAGCCAGCCTCCGTCCACGGCAAGGACATGGCCGTGCACATAGTCACTGGCGGAGGAGCACAGGAATATTGCGGCGCCTGCGATATCATCTGGCTCACCCCACCGGGCCGCGGGAATCCTATCCAGTATTTGGCGGCTACGCACAGGATCGTTTCGCAGTGCGGTGGTGTTGTCCGTGGCCATATATCCCGGCGCAATCGCGTTTACGTTGATCGCTTTCGAAGCCCATTCGTTCGCCAGCGCTTTCGTTAACTGGGCGACAGCGCCTTTTGCCGCAGCATACGCGGGAACCAGAATTCCGCCTTGGAAGGAGAGAATGGAGGCGATATTCACGATCTTTCCACCTCCGCCTCGCTCCAGCATGTGCCGCGCGGCGAGCTGCGACAGATGGAACACCGCTGTCAGATTCACGGCAATCAGTTCATTCCAGAATTCCGCGGGGTATTCCGAGGCGGGAGCCCTCCGAATGGTTCCCGCATTGTTCACAAGAATATCGACGGAGCCAAATTGCGAAATCGTTTCTTCGATAAGAGCCGAGCACGCCTTCGGATCCATCAAATCCGCGGAAAAATAAAATGTCTTGCGGCCCGCCGCACGAATCTCTTCGCAGGCGGCACCAGGATTCGGGTCCCGTCCATGGCAACCCACGTTTGCGCCGGCTTTTGCCAAGGCCACGGCAATAGCGGCGCCAAGGCCTCGGTGCGAGCCCGTCACCAGCGCATTCTTCCCGTTTATTTGAAACGCTTCGAGATTCATCGGCTCACTCTTCTTCAATCACCGCTGGCTCGAGCTTCGGACTCAGCGTTCGGATCAAAAGCAACGTTAAAGGCTCGACCGAGGCTGCGATGAAAAACGGAATCAAGTAGCTGCCGGTCCATTGTCGCTCCAAGCATGCCACCAAGGCCGACGACGATGCGAAGACAAGGGAAGGAAAGAGATCGGAGGTCAGCGCGAAAAGATTTGAAATACGCCGCTAATACTTCCGAGGGTCCGCCATCTCCTGCCGCCGCGATCGGATTCCTTTCCCGCATCGGCTCTCTTTGGCCTGACTTGATGGCCTACTTGCGGCCCACTTCTAGTCCGGACCCGCCATGTTGAAATCCCGGCTGGACGTTCACCACGCCAAACTGCCGGTCCTCCACCTCGCGATGAGCGGCCATGGCCCAGAGAAATGCGATTCGGTGGCCCGGAACGGAAACATTTGGGTGATAGCCGCTCGGCATCAGCACCGCGTCGCCGTCGCGCACCACCGTGACCAATTCCGGATACTGGGTATCGTTGTAAACCAACTGAATTCCATACGCGGGTTCAGGCATGTCGAAGTACACATAGATTTCCTCAAGCATTTTCGCATGCTCGTGGGGCGGCCAGCTTGTCCAGTTGCCAGGATCAGAGTGCGTAAATCCGGCCACCAGGCGTCCTGCTTCGACGTTCTTGGCGATCAGCATGTTTAGCTGCCGCGAAGAACCCGGCCCGCCAGCGCTGAACTTCATCCCCGGGTCTAGAGAAGTTTCCGCGTAGCGCACCACCTTAAGCGGATATTTGCCTTCCACATCGGAAGAAAACTCGGCGAGGTCCGCCTGGCTCTTGGTGGACACCTCGATCTTCGAGTCCCTCGGGATGTAAATGGCGTCGAACTGGCCGAGTTCGAACTCTTTTGCGTCCGTTCTCACCGTGACCGCGCCGGACAGGAGAATCAGCCCGGTTTCGCGGTCTCCATTGTGAAAAGATACGCCGGGGACGGAGCTATGGAGCCGAATCCTCCCGTACGCCAAATGCCGCATCGTGCTGTTCTCCGGAGTAACTGCCACATGCCTTCCGGCATGCGCGTTAGTTTTCCGAAATACCATCTTCTCTAAAGGACTGGCAGTTTTGGTGTTCATAGTTCCTTTAAACACATAACGTGTTCCCTCGACTAGCTTGAGACTGACAAGTTTCGATGCGGTGCCGGGTTGGACATTTCATTCGGCCGGGGAACCGCCGGGCGCTTCCCAGCTGCCCATGATGCACGAAGATCACGTCCGGCTAGAGGGTCCGCCATCAGAAGGTGAGACGAAGACCCAGCTGCAGCTGGCGCATGGCGCTCGCTGAGGTGATTACTCCGAATGTGGAGGAGCCGACCGTGGCGCCCGGGAGGTTCAGGCTCACCAAGTTGAAAACGTTGTAGGCGTCGGCGCGCAACTGCAGATCCAAGTGCTCCCTGAAAACAAAGTCTCGAGAGACCGCCAGATCCACGTCTTTAAACGTGGGACCGCGGAGCATATTGCGCCCGGAGTTTCCATTAACGGCTATGCCGTTCGCGAGATTTGCGGGATTCTGCGAGAACGCAGCGATATTAAACCACTCGGCCGCGGTGCGATTGCTTAAGACCGGGTTCTGCCCAGGCACAAGCTCGGCTCGCTCGGCGGTACTGTTGCCGGTAAGGTTGGCGTCTTTGCCATTGAGAACGGTAAAAGGCAAGCCGCTATGGATGTTGATGATCGGGGAGATTGTCCATCCATTGGCGATTCCGCGCGCCAAGAAACGGTCTCCATGGTAGTAATGCAACTGCCAAACCAGCGCGGTCACGAATTGATGGTGAAGATCGAAATCCGCCGGGCCGCGTTCCAGGCCCAGATTGGTCATATCCTCCGCGCCGCCCTGTGTGGTGTTGTTGTCGAGTTGGACGCTGTCAAACGTGTGGCTAAAGGTGTAGAAGCCATACAGCATCAGACCATGGGTCATTCTTAGTTGGGCGGTCGCCTGTAGGCCGTTGTACGAGGCCGTTTGATTCGATTCGACAAGCAGGACAGTGCCAAACGGGCTTCCTGGGGCCGTACAAGTGGCGACGCGCGTATTGTCGATCGGACGGCGTGCCACGATATTCCCGCCGGTGCTGGTCGCGCAGGCGGGCGCTAGAGAGCCGGTTCGAGGAGCATTGATGTCCTGTGCGAAGGGCAAATCGTGGGCAAGATTGCCCACGTAGGCCGCAGACACGCTGAAATTCGAGGTGACTTGCCGCTGGACTGAAAAATTCAACTGATAGCTATACGGCCATTGGAAATTCTTCGCGAAGCCGAAGAACGGCCCTCCGGGAGTGAGGAACTGTGGCGGAACAAACGGAAACGGATCCGTGCCGCTCACGCCGCTGCCGCTACCGGCGGTGCAAGTTACCGTTGGACCAAGCAGCGTGCCCGATGCATTTTTCGCCACCAGCTTATTGTAGGGGCAGGAGAGTGTGGCGCCCTGCGGCACGGCAGTCAAGCCGGAACCTGTCACTTGCTGTGTGACGTTGGTGAAACTGAAGCGCACGGCGGAAGGCTCGAAATTCGTGACGGTGTTCCATTCGTTGCCTGAAACGCTGCCGTAAAATACGCCGGCACCTCCCCGAATCGAAGTCTTACCGTCACCGAACGGGTCCCACGCAAATCCGAGTCTGGGTGAGACATGGTGCCACCGCACCGGCACGATGCCGCGCGTAATGCCCGGATCGCCATTGAAGAGGGCGCCCTGGGGAGCCGCCGCGACTACTGTCGATTGCTCCCCCACCTGGAAGCTGGTCCCTCGATTCAAGGGGTCGGTGGGCGGGGTCTGAATGTCCCAGCGCACACCAAGGTTGAGAGTCAGGCGCGGGAAGATTCGGAAGTTGTCCTGGACGAAGAGCCCGGTGCTCCAATTGTTCGTGTAGCCGGTCACCGGGGCGTCCTGTGAGACAGACGTCGGCAGACCCATCACGAAATTCGCGAGCGCAGGAACTGCAATCGTCTTGCCCGACACGGCATCCTTTATGTTCGTCCCATTGAAGCCAAACACGCCGTAGTTATTCAGCAAGGTTTGCTGAATATCCTTATCGAGGGTCTCGTCACCTCCAAAAGAAATCGAATGCCGGCCGCGGGTATAGCTGACCACGTCCCGCACGGAATAGAAATTCGAGCTGGCGACGGGCCCGGCGATGGCGCTCGCTGCCGTAAAGAAGCCCGTCACAGAGATCTGCGGTAGCGAACGCGGTCCTTGGACAGTGAATTCCGAGCCAAGATCACCCAAAGATGTGCCAGGCGTGTTTACTCGTCCAGCCATGTTGCGCGTGTAGCCGAGCCATAACTGGTTTGTCAGATTGGGCCTGGCCGTCCAAGTATGACTCACGTTCACATTTTGCTGGCGCCAGGTGAATTGCTGCACGTCCCATGGGATGTTGCCATTGGGCTGGCCGGTGGTGGAATTCAGCGGAGGGACCAGATTGTTTCCGCTTGTGTAGAAGTAGCTTCCACCGAGACGTTGGTTGCTGGTCAAGTTGTGATCCACCTTGATCAAAAACTCATCCGTGTTGTACGGGCTAGGGGCGACCGCCTGGAAGCCAGCGCCGGCCGTGGGGACGTTGGGAAAAACGCTTGAAGCGAACAGCTTCTTGGCAACGGGATCCAGCAACGAAGGGCAGATCACAGTTGGCGAACCGCAGGTGTACTGGCTCGGCAAGGAACCGCCAGCCGGGAGAAGGGCAGCCATATTTCCTCCCGCCTCCGCCGCTGTGGGTAACGTCGCGCCGGTGAACAGGAAGCTGCTGAGCTGGCGCAGACCCTGATAGGAGCCAAAGAAGAAGGTCTTGTTCCTCCTGATGGGGCCGCCCAAAGTCCCGCCGAATTGCTGCCGTCGCAGAGGAGGAGTACCAAGCGTCGAGTTCCAGGGAGCGGCGTTCAAGGCATCGCTCCGCCAGTAGTCGAACAGCCCGCCGTGGTAGGCGTTCGTGCCAGATTTTGTAATCACCGTTATGACGCCGCTGGACATTTTTCCGTACTCCGCGTTGTAGTTGTTCGTTTCGACGCGGTATTCCTGAATGGCGTCCGGATTGGGAAGAATGTTGCCCGTGTTCCGCAAACCCGTCATGTTGATTCCGCCGTCGAGGTAATAGCTCACCGATCCTGCCCCGCCATCCACGCCGCCATTAATGAAGGTTCGCTGCTCCGGGTAACCCAGGGTGATGACCGGATTCGGCTGGCCCGGATTGAAGCTGCTGTTCTGAACTCCGGGTGTGAGCTCCAGCAATTCATACGCGTTGCGATTTACGAGCGGCAGGTTAACGACTTCTTGATTCTCGATGGTGCGCCCGATTTCCGGGCTGGTGGTGTCCACCAGCGGCACACTCTCAGAGACGGTGACCGTCTGGTTGATGTCTCCCAACTGCAGCATTGCGTCTACACGCGCGGGAACATTCACTTCCAGCACGACACCGGCTCGCACGAATCTCTTGAATGCCTGGGCCGCGATTTCCACCCGGTAGTTGCCCACCGGAAGCAATTCGATTCGGTATTCGCCCTCGGCGTTCGTTTGCACCGTCCGCGAGAGGTTTGTATCCGTGTTCGTTACGGCCACTTCGGCACCAGCGATCGTACCGCCGTTCGCATCGGTTACGCGGCCATAGATCGTGGTGGTGGTGAGTTGCGCCCTCAAAACACCGGGAAACAGCACGGCTACCAAGCAGAAAACCGCCACTCCGAATTTTCCACGCATCGGCTTCTCCTAACGTTGTGCAGGGCACCTCTGCACTTTATTACGGCTTCTCCGGAGGTCCGCCTCGCCGGACCGTCCGTACCACATTATGAGACTGCATCCCACTTCCAAAAAAGCGCGGAAAAAGGCCCGGCTTTCGCCGGGTTCCTCACACCCTGTTAATTAGCTGCGCTCTCGAGCAACTCTGCTGGGGCCGCCTGGTAACCCAATTCGGAGGAAAGCTTGCTCGCCGCTTCCATCAGCGCTCGGCCGATCTCCGGCACCCTCTCCTTGGTCATGCGAAACGCCGGCCCGGAAATACTCATGGCCGCCGCCAGCTTTCCACTATGCGAACGCACCGCAGCTCCGACACAGCGCAGTCCTTCCTCCTTCTCTTCGTCATCGATGGCGTAGCCCCGCGCACGTACCGCCTGCAACTCGGCTTTCAGCTCGCCAGCCGTAGCGATGGTATTCGGCGTAACGGCTTTCAGCCCCCACCGCCGCACGATCTGGCTCACCTCCAAGTCCGGAAGCTCTGCAAGCATGGCTTTTCCCACCGCTGTGCAATAGGCCGGTGCCCGGCTTCCTACCGAGCAAGCCGTGCGTACGCTGCGCTGCGACTCGACCTTCTCTACGTAAAAAACCTGCCCCTCGTCAAGAATGCAAAAGAAGACGGTCTCTCCAAATTCGTCTTGCAGCCGGTCGAGATAGGGCCGAGCACGTCCACGAAGATCGAGCCCATCGATCGCTCGGGATCCCAACTCGAAGAGTCTCAGCCCCAAACGATAGCGCCCTGTATCCGGGTTCTTGACCACCAGCCGGTGCTGTTCCAGCACCATCATCAGCCGGTGCACCGTGCTTTTGTGGAGCTTAAGCGCAGGGCACAACTCCGCCAGGCTGCAATCGCTCGAGCTCTTTGCCAGTATCGCCAAGGCCGCCAAAGCCCGGTCGAGAACTTGCACCTTGTATGGAGAATCGCCCGTCTTGGATTGTGGCACGCGTGTCATATTATGGAATTGTCCCGGTTGGTGTCAAGAAGAAAAACCGATCGTGGGCATCGAAGCACCGCATCGAGGTCGGCTGGCTCCACCCGAAGCAGGCATTTCTGACCACCACCAACCGAGCTTTCACCTATCAGCGATTGAGAGGAGCAACTGCGCGAACTGAGCTCTCGTGGCAGAAGCCCTCACCCCGCGCATAGACGCCGCAAGGTTCAAACCTCGGCGGGCGCAACCTAGGAGAAGACAGAAGTGAATCCTCGTAGCTGGCAAGCGGATCAATACCGGATCTAGTACGCATATGCCTTGAGGAACGCGAAAACCACGACCCCGGTGATCGAAACGTAGAGCCAAATGGGGAAGGTCAAGCGTGCGATTCGGCGGTGCATCGTGAACCGGCCCGTCAGCGAGAAAAAGAACGTCGTAAGCACCATCGGCAGCGCAACGATCGAAAGGATTATGTGGCTGGCTAAAATGGAAAGGTACAGCGTGCGCACCAGGCCGTGGCCGGGGAAAATCGTGTCGCCGTGCAGTGCGTGGTTCACGATGTAGCTGATGAGAAAAACGGATGAGAACGCGAAGGCCAAGAGCATGCTCGTGCGATGGGCTTCCTTGTTGCGATGTTTGATGAAATACAATCCCACGCAGAGGGCCATCGCGCACAGTCCGTTCAGAAGCGCGTTGAGGGCCGGCAAAAACATCCAGCGCCCGGCGAAATCAGCCGAAGCATGATGCACATACAGCAGCCACAGCAGGAATGACACGGCGAGGCTGCTGACCACCACGATCGCCCCAACTACCGGGCGCGAACTGAATTCAGCCTGTTCCATCCTGACAATTAAATCATAAAAATCCATCCGGAAGTCAGATACACCCCGTTCGCCGGAGCCCTACGCCGTGACCCAACCACATTCAGCAGAGCCTCAGCACTCCGCGTTTAGAAGCGCGTTTCTGGATAGCCAGTAAGCTGTATGAGAGGATTTCAGAGCAGGCGTCCGATTGGTAATGAATCTCCGTACATACAGCGTTACCGTCAAACTGGCGCCCGATCGACAATCCAGCTCGCGAGAATTCGTCCCTAGCGCGGTACCGGTTGGGGCGGCCAAACAAATGGCACGTCCCGGTCCGCGTTTAACTGCACAGTCTTCCGAAAATCAATGCGCTCGAAGGGCAGGGAGTTTTCGCCACCATAAGTGGTCCGGTAATGCAATTCGCCGTCTTTAACCCAATAGTCCGTGAGGCCGTACATGGATCCGTCCCGCAACTGCAACAAAGTGATCGGGCTCTCGGCTTTCACACCATTTCGTGATGTTGTGGCGCTGTCGCTGGAGTTCGGTGTCTCGTCTGTTGTGTCTCGAATCGTGCCCTGATACGCCGTGTCCGGCTCGGCTGGAGACCAGACCGCTGAGTCGGGTCCCGTCCCAGCTCCAAACCATACTCCGCCAAACGCCGAGCCATAAGGCCAACCGGAAAACCAGCCAAAGAAATAGGGATCGAGAAAGAAGCCATCGCTAGAACAGCTCCAACTGTCGCCGAACCAGAGACTATGCTCGAACCATCCGTCGAGGCATCCGCCAGAGCCGAAAGCTTTGCGCCGGAGGAAGAAACCGATGGGGGGCCTCGAAATCAACCGATCCCTCGGCGGACGGTGCGACACCCGCAGGACGGATTCCGGCAACGCAGAAACTCTCCCGTGCTCCGGTGGTATCGCGGTTAGGGCCGCACTGGCTCCTTGGCTGCGATGTCCAAAGAGATGAGCGAAAGAGTACCCAATCGAGTGTCCCATCGGTTGACCTGAGGAGTGCTTTGAAAAGGATCCCCCCGACGAGTGCCCTCCGTGTCCGCTTGAGCCATGGCCGCCCGAACCACCGTGTCCCCCGCCCTGTCCACCGGCGCACACACAAGCCGAGGTCATCGCCAAGAATCCTGCGAGAATGAGCGTCGATCGGCGAGCTGCGTGCTTCATGTCGAATCGGTCCCGCTACCGGACAGCGTACTCCAGAGTTTTTCTGATTTCCACTGCCCAGGCCACGACGGCCCAAAGGCACTGCAGAGTGCAGACAAATCAGTCCTGGCTCTCGACCAGCGGGAGTTGCGAAGTCAGTTGCACGTCGATCATCATGCTGATGCAACCAGCTTGCCAGCAGAACTGCCGTGGCGTGGCTGCAAGATGCTGAGGTCACAGGGGGGATGGGGGGCAGAGCGTACACGAATGGAGCAGCAGGAGGGGGCTGTCAAGCGATTAGCGTTTTCGCCATACGGTTGCAACCGCGCTCAACCGAACCGCCACAATCAGTACTTCCCGTGGAAAACGGCTTGGTTGATATCGGGCCAGAACTCTTTCACAATGTTGAACACGCCGTCTAAGGCGATTTGCGTCACCCACTTTTGGCCCGTCTTCGTCCAGGTGCGTTCTCTCGAGGGGTAATACAAGTCCGATATACCTGCGCCGGCTCCGTTGCCCACTATTTCAGAAAGGTTGACAGTTCGAGATCCGGCGTCCGTGCGGGTGACAAGCAAACGGCTTACCGCATAGCCTGTGCGCTTGAAAAAACCGCCGTGTCCGAGCGTGTAATATCGCGGGTCTTCGTGCGTTACCGAAGGTACGATGGCTTCCGTGAGATAGTTGCCAACGGCCTGGTCGGCCACAGCATGCCAGTAGTATCGGCCAAAACCTTTGGCGCCTTGTCCGAACTCCGGGTAAGACTTATTCGCTTGGCTAGCGCCGGCAATCATGCCCGCGGAAACAAAAGACGAATAATCGAAGCTGTCCTGCGTAGCCAGCCAGAACTTACCCTTCAACGACATGGGAGGCAACTGGGTGTCGGCGCTTACAGCCCGGTAGTTGGGAAAAATCCACAAAATGCGCTTGGACTGTTTGACTTCGGCGCTAGTTCCGAGCGAACTCGAATCAAGAGCGGTGCTTGTGCTACTCGATTGCGGCGGCCTTTTCGAATCCGACTCCACCTGCGGCGAGGACGCTGGCGCGCTCAAGGACAGCTGTTTCGGCGCGACCATTGGCCGAGGCCCATCTTCAGATGAAGTTTCGGAGAATGCCGTGTTCGCCCAAAACAGGACGGCGAGGGCCATTGCTGCGCAAGTATTGCGGGACAAGCGGAGACCCTGGCCGAGAGGAAGAGCGCGCTTGACCGGACTGAACGGAACGGCTCTGGGAAATCTGTTTCGGATTGGATTCACAATTCTCCTGTATCCGTTCAAATTCACCGGCAAAAAATCATGAACACGGACTCAAAAGGTCGGTGCGTGCATCATGCCCTCGACATTTTTGCGACCAACCTGGGCACAAGCCGCCGGGGGATCAAACGCTGTGCAAAGACGCTGAACTTGTTGAGAGCTCCGGGAACCGTCAGGCCGCCGCCGTTGCCCAGCGCTCGCAGTGCCTCCTCGACGACTTCCTCTGGACTCTGATAGATGCCAGCCCATTTTCCTTTGACCGGCGCCGAGTCTCCGTTCTGATTCTTGTGCAACCTTCCCGGGCAGACAGTCACGACGGTTACACCATCGCCGCGCAGTTCCTGTTCAAGGGCGAGAGAAAAGGTGGTCAGGAAGGCCTTGGTTGCGGAATACGCGCTCGCAAATGGAATGGGCTGAAAGCCTGCCGTCGAGGAGATATTGATGATGCCCTTTTGCTGTCGCGCCAACATTCCCGGAAGAAGACTGTAGGTGAGCTCAACGACGGCCTGGTTGTTGAGACGGAGCATCTCCAACTGCCGGGGAAGGGCCAGATCGCGGAATTCTCCGCGAAGCCCGAAGCCGGCGTTGTTGACGAGCAGGTCGATTGCAATACCACCCTTCGAGAGTTGTTCCGCCAGAACTTGGCAAGCTCCTGGGGAAGATAGATCAACCTGAATGGCGACTACGGCGACCGGGTTCGAGCGGCGTAACTCGGATGCGAACGCGTGGAGAGGTTCCGGAGAACGGGCGACGAGAACCAGATTGTAACGGCGTTCCGCGAGCGCGCGGGCAAAGGCCATTCCGAGCCCGCGGGAAGCACCTGTGATGAGAGCGAAGCCGTCGTGTGTCATTTTCAGTCTCTGCCGAGAGAGCGGCGAACGGATTGCGGGAATCGAGTATCGAAAACACCGTCCCAGAAACGTGTGGTGATTCCGTAACCCTTGTCGATTCCGCGGGGGCTGTGGTGGTACAAGTGGTATTTCTTCAGGCGCCGGAAGAGGGGGAACCTGGAATTCGAGAAGTGCAGCGCGTAGTGCAGCCATTCTTCGCTGACGTAGCTTTGTACGACACCTGCGAGCACGGCGGGCGCGGTATAGGCGGGAAAGAGAAAGCTGACAGGAGCTGCCACGAAAAACAACGGTAGAATATCCTTCAACTCGCCGCTGATGTGCCTTCCGTCGAAGGGGCGCATATGATGATCCCAGTGGAGAGGGTCGAGTCGTTGATGCAGGAACCGCTGGATGACGCCTTTTCCTGGAGGAAAACGGCCGTGTAAAACATAGCGATGGAAGAGATACTCGACCAGAGTCCATGTCACACAACCCACCGAGAAGAAAACCACAGCGGTCCAGGGATGCGCCGTCGAAAACGCGATAATTAACACGAGAATCGCGTACAGAGTGTAGAACACGGTCAGCGGGTAGAGACGATAGCGAGCCAGAGCGGCCTGACGCCTTTTGTAGGTCTCGAAGGGAACCTCGACCGGGCGCTGCTGCGAGGCGGTTGTGAGTTGAGACATCGATTTCCTCCGACTTTCGTGACCGCGGTCCGGGAAAGTTATTCAAAGCTTCCGGTTACACCCTGGAAGCCGTTCATGGCTTGTTTCCAAAGCCACTTCATCACGCGAGCCGCGCTGTAGCAGTACGCGACGTTGTACCCCAGCGTCGAAAAGCAATTCGGCTCGCAGCCTTTTTTCATCTCCGAGAGTTGCTGGACGTCGAACTTCTGATCGCCGACGCTGCCCCAGTCGTACGACGCGTTGTACAGCGGGAAGCACGGAGCGAGTGTCCCGTTGGTTCGAATGATCAGCCAGTTCTGACCGGCGCGACATCCCCAGTGCTCGCCGACCCCGCGCATAAAGCCCTTCATGTTCTGGAGGCGAGGAATCGAATCCACCATCTTCCATCCCTGGCGCTGCTTGTCGATCAGCCAGTCGAGAAGTTCGTCAACCACAGGGAAGTCTTCAGGCCGGATGTAGGTGTCGTTTTCGTGGAGATGTTTGAAGTGTCCCTGCTGCATCATGGGAGCCTCATTGATGTGGAAAGTGATAGAGATCCCATTTTCGTGAGCGATGGTGGCGAGCTGTTTCACGTCTTCGATGTTGGTACGGCAGATGTTGGTGTTGAAAAAAACCGTATAACCGTACCGGTACTGCCGCCGCACGAGGTAGTCAAAGTTCGAACGCACGTGCTCAAAGGCTTTCGGAAGCCCGGGCTTTTCCTTGATTGCGTCCACGGCGAAGTTAACTGTGGCAATGCCCGCATCAGCAAGACGGTCGGTAACTTCGGGCCGCAATAGTCGCGCGTTCGTCGCAAGATAAACCCAGAAGTCTTTCTTGGCGGCGTAGTAGATCACTTTGTGAACAAAGTCAGGGCGGAGCAGCGGTTCGCCTCCCGTCGGAGCGAGCACACGGCACGGCGTGGATTCGAGCCAATCGATGGCCCGCCGCGCGGTATCCTCCGTCATGCCTTTGATGCGATTGTCATACGACCAGCAGTAGTGGCAGTCCAAATTGCATTTCCACTCGGTGAACAGGTAGGCAATGATCGGCTGAAATTCGCCCGGCAGGAGGCGTGATTTGAAATACGGGAACATCCAGCCGCGCATGGTCTTCAGGATCTTGGAAGCAGGCCAGTGTCTCTTGCCCGTCTCGAGAACGGTCTGATGCGCGGCAATATCCTGTTCATCGAGATCGTGAAACAACTCCGGATATTGAGGAAACACAGCTGTAGGCAACGTCTGGGATTTCGTCAACGTCGGCGGGTTAGGCAGGGGTTTGTGCGCAGGTTGTTGCAGAAGCTCGTGTAAAGGCACATCGAGCCGGAACGTCTGACTGGGTAGAGTAGGAAACTGATGCAGCTCGGACATACATCCTCCTCATGTTCTTGACCCTCCGAGTTGCGTGCCGGACGGCCGACAATACTTTGTTTCGCTCGTCACCTTTCCGGACTTCGATGCTTGATGCGCATCGAACGACACAAAAAAATTCTTAACGCCGTCGATCCCTGTTGCGAAACGCCCTGCGGAGTTGAATCACTGTCCGCGCGAAAATTTGCGCCCTCTTTCTCTCGTCGGACATCTAAGCGTCGAGACGGGCAGTGTGCGCCGCCTTTGGCGCGGAGGAGCGAGATGTTGGCTCGCCATCGGCTCAATTCGCCTACAATTTTCTTGTCTCGTGCTCCGCCCGCTGCAGCTGGCAGGGCTCGCAGGATTTGTCGCAGAACTTCGAGAGGCAAATCCAGGCGGCGAGGCTGGGCAGCTGACACAGGTAAACACCCAAGCGGTTGTGGCGTCGATGTCGATAGGGACATGGACTCTCCTTGCCCGATACAATGCATTTCGCTTTCCAGTTCAAAGGGCGTGCCGGGTGAGCCTATTCGCGAACCGACGGCTTCCTTATGCCACGCAAGCGCAGGCAGTTAGGGCGTATCGAGCCCCGAAGCGTGGGAGCCGCAGGTTATTTCCTGCCCTCGCGGCCGACGAGTTTTCGTCATTCTCGTCAATCTTTCGGCAGTGGCTATCCCGCTAGATGGCGGGTGCGGTGCGGCAATTGGATCACGACAACCAAGTCCATTCCGTTCAAGCGCGCTGCTCTCACTGGATTGAACCTGCGGGTCCCGTCGAGACTCTCGCCAATGGAAGCCGGAATGCACTGAAGCTCTGAGAACGCTGGTCGCAGAGGATGATGCCGTCCGAAGTTCCCTAGCCAGCAGGTTGAAATTGATATTCGCAAGTGCTAGGCATCGAGAAGTCTTTCCCGTTCTGATGTTTCCGGAGGGCGTCGACGTGCACTGGGAAGCGGAAAGTCGGATGGTGTGGAATGAACAGCAGAACACGCGCGAAGAGCGAGCTGGTCTACCAGGTCAGCTGGATTCCAGAGCTCGGCGTCTGGCGGCGGTTTCTGCGTTCGCAGCGGAAGATGAAAAGCTGAGGGCCCCATGCGATGCGTAGCGCGCGGATTCTCCAATACAGTTCATTGCCTGGTAAGCGTCTGTCTCCTGGGGACGACGCTGTTTTGCGTTACCCGTCTGTCGGCACAGGAAACGACCGAGAAGCGCGGCATCGTCAAAGGAACCGTATCGCTGGCTAATGCATCCGAGCAAGGCGCGACGCCCGAAGGCATATTGCTTGAACTGCAGCCCCTCGGGGGTGGTGCGGCTTCGCTGACAGCCGAGACCGATGGAGCAGGGAACTACGAATTCAGAGACGTACCGGACGGTGACTACGTTCTTCAACTCCGGCGAGATGGTTTTGAGCCATTCGCCGCGACGCTTCATGTCCACGATGGAGCTGCGATCATTCAGAACATTTCGGTCAAATTGACCGGGCTCACGCAAAAAATCGAAGTGCAGGAACAGGTGGAGCCGCTCTCAACTACGTCTTCCAGCTCTTCCAAACTAACCGAAAAACAGCTCTCCGATTTGCCGCTCGTTGAAGAAAATTTTAAGGAAGCGCTGCCCCTGACTCCCGGAGTAATTCGCACTCCCGAAGGAAAGCTGAATTTCCGCGGCTCAGGCGAAGATCAGTCGATGCTCCAGGTGAACGACGCGAAGATGACGGACCCTGTAACGGGCTCGTTTTCGATTCCCGTTCCTCTTGATGCGGTGCAGTCGGTGCGCGTCGAGCAGGCCCCCTATAGCGCTGAAAACGGGGGATTTTCCGGCGGCCTTACGTTAGTAGAAACGGTGCCCCCGCCGGAGAATTGGAAATTTGGCGTGCGCGACCTGAATGTCAGCGTGCGGGGAAAAAACGATCACGTTGTCGGCATCTCACGGGCTACGCCGCGGGTGGTCTTTGGCGGTCCGCTGATCAAGGACAAACTAAGCTTTTCCGAAGTGTTTGAGTACGACGTGATCCGCTATCCGGTGCGAGGGCTGGCTTGGCCGCGCAACGAAATCAAGAAGCAGGGATTCACTTCCTACAGTACGCTCCAGGCGATTCTTTCCCCGCGGCAGGTCGTGACGGCGACCTTGAATGTGTTTCCGCTGAGAACGCAATTCGCCAATATCAACGCGCTCGTCCCCCAGACCGCTTCTTCGGACTACGACCGCAAAGGCGCCTCCGCAAGCGTCTCGGACGTCTACAACCTCCCCTCAGGTGCGCTGTTCCGCCTGGCTTTGACGTATACCCGCTTCGACAGCAACGCGCACGGACAAGGCGGTGAAGCGATGCTGCTCACGCCTGAGGGCTGGGGAGGGAATTTCTTCAACCGCTGGGCGCGGTCCTCCAGCCAGGTCGAAGCCGCTCCCAACTTTCAGTTTCGATCGAAGGAATTCCTTGGGCGGCATGAAATCCGGATTGGCGCCGACGTGAATCACCGGTCATTTCGTGGCAGCAGCAAGTCGCAGGATGTCCGCCTGCGGCGTGAAGACGGCAGTCTCGCCGAGCAGATCGGGTTCGCCGGGCCGGGAGTGTTGGACGCTTCCGTAACCGATGTGGAGGAGTTCGTTACAGACCATTGGATGCTCAACCCGCGCCTCGCCGCGGACCTTGGAGGACGATTCACCAGCCAGACCGTCGGACGCACCGGGGCCTTTGCTCCGCGCTTCGGCATCGCGTATTCCCCGGGGAGAGACCAAAAAACGATCCTTCGTGCGGGCGCGGGACTCTTTTACGACCGCGTTCCGTTGCTGGCGGCGGACTTCGCCGGAAATCCCACGCGCCTCCTCAGCGAGTACGACTTCAATGGTCAGCTAACCGGAAACGAAGTTGCGTTTGAGAACGCATACATCGCGAACGGAAACGGCTCCATCGCATCGCGAATTCGTCATTCGCCGAACACCAGCGCTCGCAGTTTTGTCAGCAGCGCGGAACTGGACCGCGCGCTGTGGAGCGGCGCGGTTCTGAAGCTGGGCTATCTTCACAGCAGCACTACTGACCTGTTCGTCGTTGATCCCGTCACCGGAGCTGACCTCACCAGCGCCGCCCGCCCGGTGGCCGTGTTGGGCCTTTTCGGCACGGGGAGAGAAAACTACAGCCAAGCGGAAGCAACGCTCGGATTCCATCCCATCAAGCAGAGCGATCTGAACATTTCCTACATCTGGAGCCGCTCACGGGGAGATTTGAACACCCTCGGAGACCTCTTCATCCCGTTCGAGCAGCCGGTCATCCGTCCCAACGTCTACGGTGTTCGCCCTTCGGATGTTCCAAACCGCGTAGTTGCCTGGGGATCGTTTCGTCTTCCCTATGCGTTGATTCTTGGCCCGGTCGTCGACGTCCATACCGGGTTTCCTTACTCCAGGGTCGATGAGCGGCAAAACTATGTTGGCATTCCAAACAGCCAGCACTTCCCGACTTTCTTTTCCCTCGATTTCCAGGTCTACCGCGACTTCCGCATTCCGCTTGTACATAACAGCGGCTCGCGCAAGATCCGTCTGGGGCTCTACATGATCAATCTCACGAATCACGGCAATTTTAATCAGGTCTATAACAACGTCACTTCGCCCCAGTTTGGCCGGTTCACCGGATTCGAACGCCAGAAGACGGCCTTTCTGCTGAGTGTGGTCAATTGAGAGGGCGTGTGTAATGCAGAGTGTATTGTTATGCGGAGTTGCGCAGTCGAGGAACCGCCTATCCCGATTGTCAGCTGGATGATCTGCTGATTTTGCAGGCCAGACTGCACCGCATAATCGTAGGGCCTTTGCCGACTCCAGACCCGCCGCTCGAACTCGGACGTCATGCCCTCC
>Ga0210407_10001899_pt1 | contig 18698 bp, 11 predicted proteins | sample IncBWC27MmetaG_FD_150860 | JGI IMG/M metagenome (GOLD analysis project Ga0210407, IMG submission 150860) | Forest soil microbial communities from Barre Woods Harvard Forest LTER site, Petersham, Massachusetts, United States - Inc-BW-C-27-M | ecosystem: Environmental > Terrestrial > Soil >...
CAGCTGAATCGGTTCCGGAAAAATCCGGCCAATAAAGGGAAAACCTACCGCCGGGGCTTGTGGGGCTATTCGCGGCACCCGAATTATTTTTTCGAGTGGATGATTTGGGTGAGTTACGCCATTTTCGCGCTGGGCTGGCCGTGGGGCTGGCTCGGGATGATTTCGCCGGCGATGATGCTGTATTTTCTGCTGGGGACCACCGGCATAGCGGCCACGGAAGCACAAGCGCTGCGCACTCGCGGCCCGGAATATCGCGCGTACCAGCGCACCACGAGCACGTTCATTCCGTGGTTTCGGAAAAAAGAGCACGCGTGAGCGTTCTAAGGCCGCCAGAAATAAAGCGCGCACAAAGCAGCTATAGGATGTCGAGGACTTCTTCGTAGCGCTTGAAGGGCGGGATCAGGTATGCGCCATCCAATTCCGTGCGCGACCAGGCGAGCATGTCGCGGGCGCACTCGAAGCCACGGTCGCGCGCGTCGGCGCCCGCCGCTTCCAACGATTTCAGCAGCGGCTGCGGAATGACGATGCCCGGCACCTCGTTGTTGAGGCGCAGCGCTTGTTTGTAGCTGTTGAGCGGCCAAATGCCGATGAGTATGGGAATGGGCGGCTTGCCGCCGAGTTTTTTCAGGAAGGCGTACCAGTGTTCGGGATCGAAGAGCGGCTGGGTCATGGCGAAATGCGCGCCGGCTTCGATCTTGGCGTGAAAGCGCGCGATCTCTCCGTCGAGATCGTCGGCAACGGGATTCACGGCGACGCCGATGGCAAAATTTGTCGCGCCGCCCAGCGTCTTGCCGGCCCAGTCGGTGCCCTGGTTCAAGCGATGCAGCACTTTCACCAATCCCACGGAATCCACTTCGTAAACGCCGCTGGTTTCCGGGTAATCGCCGACAGAGGGAGGATCGCCGGTGATGGCTAGGACGTTGCGAACGCCGCCGACCGTCCAGGCGCCGAGCAGCATGGCCTGCAAACCGATGATGTTGTAGTCGCGGGTAGTGAGGTGCGGCACGGTTTCCACGCCGCGCGCTTCAAGGGCGCCCGCGGTGATTAGCGCATCCATGCCGACGCGGGCCATGGCGCCGCTATTGATGTCGATGGCATCGACTTTGCCGGAGGCCATGATTTTGTCGACCTGCTCGTAGACGCGATCGAGGGCGATGCCTTTCGGCGGATCGATTTCCACGCAAACGGTGAACTCATTTTTCAGCAGTTTCTTCCAAAATTTACTTTCGGGTTCGCGCTCCAGAACAGGCGCCGGCTGAGCTATTGTGGCAGCCATCTTCACATGACCGATTTCTGACTTAGTCACCGGCCGCAGCGACTTCACGGCTTCGGCCATGGCGCGGATATGCGCGGGCGTGGTGCCACAGCAGCCGCCGAGGATGCGCACGCCGAGGGCGGCGGCTTCCCGGGCGAAAAGCGCGAAATATTCGGGAGAGGATTTCGGATACACGATGCGGTCGCCTTCGCGCTTGGGGAAACCCGCGTTGGGCATGCCGCTAATGCGCAAACCGTCCACGCCCGCGAGTTCCTGAAGAATGGGAAGCAGGGATTGCGGGCCGAGCGTGCAATTGGCGCCGATGATCTGCACGTTTTTGTTTTTTAGCAGCGCGGCCACCGCGCCGGGGCGCATATCGCCGAAAATCGTGCCTTCTTCGGAGTACGTCAATTGCGCGACGATGGGCAAGCCGGAGAAAGAACGAATGGCGTCGATGGCCAGAAGAATTTCTTCGATGTAGGAAAACGTTTCCAGGATGTAGAGATCGACGCCGCGCTCCTCGAGCGCCAGGGCTTGCTCGCGAAAAATGGCCAGGATTTCATCGGGCTCCGGATGGCGCGCTTGTACACCGATGCCCAGCGGACCGATGGAGCCGGCGATCAGCACTTCGCGCGTGGCGGAATCGCGCGCTTCGCGGGCGATTTTCACGCCGCGCCCGTTGAGTTTCTGCACTTCATCAGCCAAGCCAAGCGGTTCGAGTTTGAAGCGATTAGCGCCAAAAGTATTGGTCTCGATAATTTGCGCGCCGGCTTCGATATAGGCCTGATGCACGCGAAAAACCGCTTCCGGCTCCGTGGAATTCAGCTCATCGAAGCAGCGCTGCGCGCCGACCGCTTCATGCAGCATCGAGCCCATGGCGCCATCGGCGATGAGGATGGCGTCTTTCAACCGCTCGTTGAAATCCTGAATTTTCAAAGCTGGGTTATCCTATGCATCGGTCTGCGCGGCCGCCATCAGCGCTTGGATTCCATGAGGCTGGCGACGGTGCTCATCAAGTCGTATTTCGTGAGAATCTCGAAACGGGTGTCGCCCATTTCCACGAAGACGGCGGGATTTTCGTGGCTGAGAATGTAGGTGATGCGCTCGACCGGAGCGGTGCGCGGCACTTGCGGTAGCGGCTTACTCATCACTTCGCGGACGACGAGCTTGCGCAGATCCTTGCCTTGCAGCGCCATGGTCAGGATCTGGTCTTCGTAAATGGTGCCGATGGGAATATTTTCCTCGAAGACGGGAATTTGCGAAATGTCCTGATCCTGCATGGTTTTCAGCGCGTGGAAGACGGTCTGATACGGGCGCGCGATCACCAGTTCGCGGACTTTGCCGGCCTGGTGCTTGGCGTTGACCACTTCGCCGGCGGTGATTTTCACCGCGGCTTCCACGTAGCCGCGCTCGCGCATCCACTCGTCGTTATAGACCTTGCTGAGATAACGCATTCCGGTGTCCGGCAGGAAGGCTACGATGAGAGCGTCCTTGCCGAGGTCTTTTGCGATCTGTAGCGTGGCCGAGATGCAGCCGCCGCCAGAGCCTCCGGTGAACAATCCCTCCATTTTCACGAGGCGCCGCGCGATCACGAAGCACTCTTCGTCATTGACCTGGATGACGTCGTCGCAGATTTTCAAGTTCATCGTGGCGGGAAAAAAATCTTCGCCGATGCCTTCGACGACGTAGGTCTTGGCCTTCACGGTTTCGCCGCGCTTGACGAAATCGTAGTACAGCGAGCCGTAGGGGTCGACGCCGATGACTTTGACGCTGGGATTTTTTTCCTTCAGATATTTGCCGACCCCGCTGATGGTGCCGCCGGTGCCCATGCCGCAAACGAAGTGCGTGATTTTTCCTTCGCTGTCTTCCCAGATTTCCGGGCCGGTGGTGCGGTAATGCGCTTCCGGATTCATGGGATTCTCGTACTGGTTGGGGTAGTAGGAATTGGGAATTTCGCGCGCGAGTTTTTTCGCCACAGAATAGTAGCTGCGCGGATCTTCCGGCTCGACGGCGGTGGGGCAAACGATCACTTCCGCGCCCAGCGCTTTGAGCAAGTCCACTTTTTCCTTGGACTGCTTGTCGGTGATAGTGAAAACCATTTTATAGCCGCGCACCGCCGCAACCAGCGCGAGACCCATTCCCGTATTCCCGGAAGTGCCTTCGATGATTGTGCCGCCGGGCTTGAGCAGGCCTTTTTTCTCGGCGTCATCGATCATAGTGATGCCGATGCGGTCCTTTACCGAGCCGCCGGGATTGATATAGTCGGCCTTAACGTAAATCTGCGGCTTCAGCCCGTGATTGATGCGATTGAGGCGCACCAGCGGCGTGCGGCCGACAGCTTCCAGTATGTTGTTACATTTCATGTGCTTTGGTCGGGCCAGGCGGCGCGGCAAGCGAGCGCGGCGGCTGTGCCATAATTTGTACAGTCTAGCATGCGCTTGCGCAGCGACGTAGCCGAGCGCGGCGAAGGAGATGGGCGTGTCGCGTCAGAATATCTCGAGTGGGGCGCCGTGGGAGCCAATTGTGGGGTATTCGCGGGCGGTGCGGGTGGGGAATGTGATTAGCGTGTCGGGCACGACGGCTACCGGACCGGATGGAAAAATTGTTGGCGTCGGTGACGTCTACGCGCAGACGGTGCAAACGATTCGGAATATTGAGGCGGCGCTGGCCAAGGCGGGCGCGACGCTGCAAGACGTGGTACGGACGCGGATTTACGTGACGAACATCGCGGAGTGGGAGAAGGTCGGTCGGGCGCACGGCGAATTTTTCGGTTCGATCCGTCCGGCGACGAGCATGGTGCAGGTTAGCAGCCTGATTTCGCCGGAGATGCTGGTGGAAATCGAAGCTGACGCCGTCCTAGGCAACTGATCCGCGGTTCCAGCTCCACGCGACCTGTTGATCTACGCTCCCCAAATCGCTTCCACCCGCGCAGCAGCCAGTAACAGCTAATTATCCCCGCCAGTTCCGCTCGTTGACTAGCCTAGTTTTCGCAACCTAACATGTGTCCTACATGCCAGGCACCGACTCGCTCATCGGCCAAACCATCTCGCACTACCGCATCGTCGAGAAAATCGGCGGTGGCGGCATGGGCGTGGTGTACAAGGCCGAAGATACGCGGTTGGCGCGCGCCGTTGCACTGAAATTCCTGCCTGAAGAATTGGCGCACGATGCGCAAGCGCTGGAACGGTTCAAGCGCGAGGCGCGGGCGGCGTCGGGTCTCAATCACCCGAATATCTGCACGGTGTATGACATCGGCGAGGAAAACGGCCAGGCGTTCATCGCCATGGAATGCCTGGAAGGGATGACGCTGAAAGAGCGTATCCGGCAACGATCGATCACGCCAGAGCAACTTGTGGATTGGGGGATCGAGATCGCGGATGCGCTGGACGCTGCGCACGGAAAGGGAATCGTGCACCGCGATATCAAACCGGCCAACCTATTCATCACGGAGCGCGAGCACGCGAAGATCCTGGACTTCGGGCTCGTAAAGCACGCGCCGGCTGAGACTGGAGCGGGTGGGTCCTCCGCGCCGACGTTGACCTCCGAAGCGATGCTGACAAGTCCGGGCTTGGCTCTCGGGACGATCGCGTACATGTCGCCGGAACAGGCGCGCGGCGAAGAACTGGACGCCCGGAGTGATCTTTTCTCATTTGGGGCGGTGCTGTACGAGATGGCCACGGGGCGTGTGGCGTTCGGCGGGGGAACGGCAGCCCTGGTCATGGATGGGATCTTGAACCGAAAACCCGCGGCGATCACTGAAGCTGCGCCTACTCTGCCCGCGGAACTAAAAAGCATCGTGAGCAAAGCGCTCGAGAAAGACCGGAGACTGCGATACCAGAGCGCTGCGGAGATGCGGACCGATTTGCAGAGGTTGAGGCGCGACACAGAAAGCGGAAAAGCGGCAGTGGCAAGCAGTAGCGGGAGGCTATGGCTACGTGCTGCGATCGTTGCGATGGCGCTGGCACTGCTTGCGACAATGGCGACACTTTTGTATTTGTGGCGTACCGGACCCGGGCAAACAGATCCCGGCAAATGGGAGCAGTTGACTTCTTTCACGGATTCGGCCGTGTATCCGGCGTTGTCTCCGGACGGGCGTATGCTGGCGTTCCTTCGCGGGCCGGACACCTTCTTTGGCCGGGCAGATTTGTACGTAAAGATGCTGCCGAGTGGCGAGCCGGTGCAATTGACGCGGGACAAGACGTTGAAGCTGAGTCCGGCGTTTTCACCCGATGGGTCGCGCATCGCCTATAGCAGCGTGGATCCCTGGGACATTTGGGAAGTGGGTGTGCTAGGCGGCGAGCCGCGGCTAATGATGAAGAACGCGTCTTCGCTGACGTGGATGGCGGGTGGGAAAAATTTGTTGTTCTCGGAGATCAAGAGTGGATTGCACATGTGCCTGGTCACCTCGGACGAGGGACGCGGGCATAGCCGGGATGTTTATGTGCCGGCGGGGGAGCGCAGCATGGCGCATCACTCGCATTTATCGCCGGACGGGCAGTGGGTGCTGGTGATCATGATGAATTCCCTGGGAAAATTAGTGCAGTGCCGCGTGGTGCCGTTTGACGGAAGCGGGCCAGAGCGACTCGTCGGACCGAAAGACGCACCTTGTACCGAGGGTGCGTGGTCTCCCGACGGCAAATGGGTGTATGTCAGCGCGAACCCGGGAGGGCAGTTTCACATCTGGCGGCAGCGGTTTCCAGATGGAACCCCGGAACAGGTCACCTCCGGTCCCACGGAAGAAGAAGGGATTGCCATGGCCGGTGATGGAAGATCGTTCATCACTTCGGTTGGGACGATAGACTCCACCATCTGGATTCACGACACAAAGGGAGATCAGCAGTTGACATCGGAAGGAGACACCTTCTGGCCGACCTTTTCCGGCGACGGGGCGCGGCTCTACTATCTGAAGCGCAGCCGGACCAGCGGGAACCCGGAACTGTGGGTTACTGACCTGGCTAGCGGGCAAAGCGAAAGCCTGGTGCCCGGCTACGGAGTGGAAGCGAGCATAGTAAACAAGAATTACGCAGTCTCAAGAGACGAGAAACGAATCGCATTGACTGTGCGGGACGAAAAAGGCGTTTCGCATTTGTGGATAGCGACTGCGGGTCGCAGGAGTCCCCCACAACGGTTGGAGTCGCAAGAAAGCGAGGACTCACCCCTTTTTCTTCCCGATGGCGATCTGATTTACCGCGCGAATCGAGGCGGGAAAAATTATTTGTACACCAAGAAGCAGGACGGCACCGGTGAGAAGAAGATCATGGACGAACCGATACTGGACTTAGCGACGCTATCGCCGGATGGGAAATGGGCGACCGTTGCGCGGAGCGACAACAAAAACGAGGAACATCCATATCAGGTACTGGCGTATCCAATCGTGGGAGGGACGCCCGTCGTGCTGTGCCGGACCCTTTGCTGGACGGGTTGGGATGCAAGCGGAACGCATATGTTTTTCAACTTTCAGGCCGGCAAAGATTATATCAATGCTTATTTCCTGCTGACCGAGAATGGCCACGGAGTGCCTAAGTTGCCCTCCGACGGCGTATTGTCGGGGCAAGAATTGAGGGCGCTGGGGGCCAAGGCCGTACCGGCCGAGGTGGCATCGGCGATGACTCCGGACCTCTATTCCTACACGCGAACCAGCATCCGGCGGAATTTGTACCGAATCCCGATCCAATAAGGGCTGGGACGCCTGTGTACCCCCCTCCCCCTGTTTTGCATAAGTGTTGATTCTAAAGGTAGTTAAAGTCCTTTGTTTTGATACACTTTTGCAAGTGTTCATTCTAAAGGGACTTAGGACGCCCGAACTTGTGCTGGTTTGGCGGGTGACGCGCCCCGGCGAGGGTAGGTGCGTGTTCGGGACAGACCCGGCGGGACCGCTCTGGACGCAGTTAGTGATGCCGCAGGTCCGATAAGCCCGAGAGTATGAAGACAATTCCCACAATAACAGAAATCGTCCTGCCCAGCCATTTGGGCATAGGCTTTTCGTCTGGCTTGGGCCGACGCATGAACGCCGGATAGAATGCGTCCGCACTGAGCCCGAATACGATGGCCACAACTCCTACAGATATCTGAAAAATCGCCCCTGCCATGTGCTCCCTTCCCTCAGCCTGGGCCGCAGCAGAGGACACTGCCGATGTTCACGTATCCACCTACGCCGCCGTCGACCTTACGACCTTACCGAAAACCGACCCGTTTGAATGACGAACCGCAGCGGAACGATTTGGAATGCGCGCTACGTTGAGCGGGGCCTCAAAGAGAGAAACTTCGCTACAAAAAGAAAAGAGCGCCAAGGTGACTTGGCGCTCTTTTACCCGGAAGTAGAGTATCAGGGAGACCGATTCGCGTCAAGAAAAAACGGAGGGTTACCACTTGGCGCGGATGCGGTATTTGAGGACGGAGGTGCCGTTCTTGTCTACGGGGACCTTGAATTGGGCGGCGAAGGCGGCGGTCTTGGTGAATTTGTAGCTGGAGGAGAGCATTTCCCAATCGCCGCCAATGGGTTCGTTGACCTCTACGGTGATGGGGGTGTCCTTGTGGTTGCGCAGGGTGATCTCGAACTCCATTTCCCAGACGTGCGTGTCGATGCGCTTGTAATCGGTCTGCTTGCGCTCGGCGACGACGTCAAAGGCGTTGCCGATGTGCACGGTGACGGTTTCGTCTTTGGGGGTGTGATCGATGTGGTCTTCGCCGATGAAGAGGACGCCGCCCTTGGAGTCCTTCTGATAGACGCGCAGGTTGCCGGCGGGCAGAGGCATGCCTAATCCAGCCTTTTCCTCGTTCTTGAATTTGTAAAAGACCATGACCGGATCTTTTTGCGGCGAGCCGGGATTGTACAGGTTGTGGTAGTAGAAATTCTGGCCGTTGACGACGAAAACTTTTTCGACGGGGACACCGGTGCCTTGCAAGAGGCTGATCTGCTTGGTTTCTTTGTCTTCGACGGAGGTGCGGCGGCCGAGTGAATAGAGGTGATACTCGGAGAAGGCTTCCTGTTGGAATTGCTGCTCGTTGGCCACCTTGGAACGTCCGGCGTCAGCACGCATGGCCATAGGCGCAGAAGGCACTGGCAGCCGATTTAGTTCGCCGGCGACGAGTTGCAGGCGCGCGTTGCGGAACGCGGTGCCGCTGTTGTTGGCTAGGGTGACCCAGCCGTCGAGGTCGGCGGCCTTGTCGTCACGAGCGACGGTGAGGACATAGTCGGAGTTCCAGGAAAGATTGGTGGCGAGGTAGGACGCTTCGATCTGCTGCTTGCGCGGACCGGAATTATCGAGCGACATCAACAGCGTGGGGCGATCGTAAAGATTCGCGGGGACTTCGGGAAAGCGATAGCTTTCCGCAAACATGCCGGTGACGATGTCGTTGCCGATTTTCCAGACCGGCCCGTTATTGTCGGAGAGCAAGGTGGCCTTGATTTCCTCGTGTTTGGTGGTGCCGCTGTCCTGATAGGTACGGACCAGAGTGACTTCCTTGCCGACGTATTTGTGCAGGAGTTTGGCGGGTTCGAGGAGGTCGTACTCGTAATTCTGCTCGATCACGCCCAGCTTGTCCGGCTCGGTGAGCGAACGGAAATGCACGGTGGCGGGATTGATGGTGGCGGCGATGTCCATGAATTTGAGGCGGAACGAGCCAGTGGGCAGGGTTAGCTGGCGAACATCGCGAACCAGCGCGATGTTGGAGTTGTAGACGGTGATGGCGAGATCGGTCTGGTCGCCCAGATTGGAAGATTGATCGGCGGACGACGGACGAGCTTCTTTGTCCTGAGGGCCGGCGTTGCGGCTGCGTGTGGCGGAGTACAGAACGCCGGCGCTGAGCAGTGCGCCGAGCGCGGCCGCGGCACACCATGGCAGGCGCGCGCGGAATTTCAGGCTGAGAGTGTTCATGTCGTTGTCCTCTTCTCGAATTTGCTTCCAGGGTTAGAACGACGCCGGGAGAAATTCTTGCATGCCGTGGATTTCACTCGGGAGCCACTTTGTTCCACGTGGCACCGCCATCGGTTGTTTGATACGAGGCGTTCGTCAGAGACACGGTGGCCCGGCGGGCATCGAGCGCGACGACGGTGAGGATGTCTTCCTGCGCGGGCGGGCGCAATTTTTGCCAATGCGCGCCGGCGTCGGTGGTGCGCAGGATTGTGCCGCTGCCGCCGACGATCCAGCACACTTTGTCGGTGGGCGCGGAGCCCGCGAGCAGCTCCGTGGTTACGCCGCTGGATTGCAAGGTCCACGTTTTCGCGGCGTCGGAGGAAAAGTCGATGACGCCGGCTTGGCCTACTCGCCAAGACACGAGCCCGTCGGGGGCGGCGATGGTGACTTCGCCGAGGCTCTTGGCGAGGCGCATTTTCGCTTTCTCGCTGAACTTGGACATGCCCGCGATTTCTTGCTGCTGCGTGACGCCACCAGATACGCCTGCTGCTCCGGAAGGGGCTACCGTGCGCGCGGAAGGAACCGCTGGCGCAGCGTCCGCCATCGCACTACGTGCAGGCGCCGGTGCGGGTGCGGGCTGCTGACGAGATCCGGCCGAGAGCGCATCGCGTCTGGCGGCGGCTTTATTTTCCGCCTCGATTTTGGCTGCGTCGGTCTTTTCGGTTTCCATTTTTTCCGCCAACTGCGATTGAACTGCCTCTTCCGGCGCAGACGACACCTCGCGATTCAAGGAGTTGTCGGCCATTTGCGCGGAATCATCGGCGACCCAGGATTTTTTCCCGGCGCTGGAGGAATCTTTTTCCTTCAGAAGCAATCGAGGGGGCGGTTTTGGAACGCCCGCAGTCTGCGACGATGGCGCGGTATTCGACGCGCTCAGCGTATTGGATGGATCAGGTTCTTTTTTCCGTGTGGCATCGAGGGATGACTGCGCCATGGGCGCCGAAGAAGCGGACTCGCTCTTCGCCGTCCTGGTATTTACATCGACGCTGGGCGCTTGCGGCGGGATTCGCACTGAATTGTTTTCACGCACGGCGACCCAAACCAACAGCGCGGCGGCCAGAGCGCCGGCAGGCGCAACCCAGCGCCAAAGTGTTGAGCGGCGAGCAGGGAACACACGAACGCTCGAATTTGCTGCGGCGGTCGCTTGCGGCGCCATGTTCTCCGCAGGGACGGGAATTTCGTCGGTGGCTTGCAGATGCGCGAGTATCTGCGTGCACCGCTCGCACTCCGCGACATGCGTTTTCAGCGACGCCATTTGTTCCGGACCGAGCGAGCGCTCGTGGTACGCAGCGAGAGTCTCCGCGTCGGCGCACGCACCGTGCGAGTCGCCTTCGGAGCTGCTCGCGCGCAAATGGCTGGCGAGCGCATTCTCAAAGCCTCGTTCGCGGTCGTCAGACGGCATTCGCCCCTCCTTCTTTAGAACGCGATGCTTCGCTTTTCTTGCGTGGGGCGCTCATAGCTTCTTGCTCTCCGTTTTGCGCACGGTTGCTTGGCTCTCGGGAAGCAGAGTGTCCAGATCGATGGGCGAGTCTTCGGCGGCATACTCGAAGCACAGTGCGATCTGCGCGTCGCTGAGACCGGCTGAAGGACCGACGCCGTCGACACTGCCGCTTTTGCGCAGGGCTTGCTCCACTTGTTGGCGGAGTTCGCGGCGGGTGCGTTCGAGATTGCGGGAAACGCTCGATTCGTGCTCGCCGAGCTTGCGGCCAATCTCCGCGAGGGTTTGCTGCGCGGCGTAGTACAAACGCAGGCGCTCTTTATCGCGCGCTTCGAGGAGGCCCAAAGCGACCTCTAGGGTGCGATGGAAGAGGGTCAGGAGTTCGGTTCGATGCGGATCTTGGAGGGGCGCCGAGTCGGCGCTGCTTATGTGGTGAGGAGAGGCGAGCTGAGTGGCGGGCAGCGCGGCGTGGCCGTCCGTGCTGTCGAGGTCAGTGAAGCGGCGGCTGGCGCGAATGGCGTCGACATGCCGCTGGGCAAGTACCGCGCGGAGCCAGGTCTTGAGCAAGCTTCGCCCGTGGAAATAACGGAACAAGGAGCGGCGATCGGTACCTTCGCCCAGACCGTACAGATCCGCGAAGAGCGAGTCCGCCAAATCGCAAGCAGCCGGCGAATCGGGAGGGCAGCGCAGAATGGCGCCGGCGGCGGAACGCATGTACGCGCGGAACGTCGCCACGAAATGATCCCAGGCATCGGGACAGCCTTCGGCGCAGGCGCAAGCGAGGGCCAGATCCTGGAGATGCAGGGTGGAAAGGTATTCTTCGATCTTGGCGGCGACTGTCGATTCTTGGCCGAAGCGTTTGCCGGCGCTGCGTTCGAGGGCGGCGGCAAACAGATCGCGGGTCAGTCCCCAGGAGGCGGCGCCGGAAGCCGCAAACAGTTGATCCACCAAAGGTTGAAGGCGGGTGAGCGAGCCGATGCTTCCGGAACTCGCCGCGTTCATCCTATTTTCCGGAGTACGGTTCATACGGTGCGTGCCGCCTGTTGCGGCTCCTGTTGCATCCTAACAAAGATAACCCTGGTTGGCAGGAAGGGGCGCGGCAAAAAGTGCCCCACCGGCAGGCATTTTGCGATATCCTAGGGCGGTTGCGGCCTCCAACCCGCAACTTGCGATGCCCCGCCGGGTTGTCTAACCGGGGTGCGCGCGCTTATATCCAGGTCGTGAAGCGCCGTTGGCGACTTCGCGACGATAGTACGATGGTCCTATTCGGGCGAGCCCAGCCCCATTAGTACTCTGCCTTTGCGCTAGCGCACTTCTATTCCTGGCCAGCGAGCTTGGGAGCTAGGTCCGCCTAGAAAACCGATCTTCGCCGAAGGGAATCTACGTGAAAGCAGAACTGGGATGACATTGATGATTGCGGAACCACCGACCAGCGGTACGCGTCTGGGTGTAGGCTTCGACGCGAACCGATCGCGCACTCGAAATGAGGCGTGGAAGACTGCCATTGGGACCAAACCGGTACCCGCCCGGCTGGCGTTGTTGCCGGACGGCGAAAGGCGCTGGGACCGCATCGGCGTAAGCGCGATGCTGCAAATCCTGGCTGTTGCGTTTTTCGTGAGCCTGCCCGTCTTCTTTCCGGAGCGCTTGAACGCCCTGAAATACCAAGTTACTCCGCTGCAGTGGATTGTGACCGAAGTACCGGTTGCACCTCCACCCCCGCCGCCACCGAAAGTGGTTAAAGTCAAAGCTCCCGAGCCCAAACCGATTGAGGAGCCGAAGCTCAATCCGAAGCAGCCGCACATTTTCGTGCAGCAGAAGGCGTTTCAGCCACAGATAAGACAACTGGACGTCAAGGCGCCCGAGCTGACGAAGCAAACCGTGTTTGAAGCGAAGCTAAATACGCCGATCAATGGACCGAAGCGTCCGAAGGACGAAGTGAAGGTCAACAACCTGGGCAGCGGAAGCGCCGCACCGCCTACGGTGAATCTGCCGCTGAACAAAGTACAAACCGGAGGCTTCGGAGATCCGAACGGGCTTCCGGGCAAGGGCAATCCCAACAAGACGACAAATATTAATCGGCTAGGCTCGCCGGCATTGCCGGGCGGCCCCGGATACGGAAACGGCACAGGCGGCGACAAGGGAGTGCGCGGCACGGTGGCCAGTACCGGATTCGGAAATGGCGTGGCAATTCCTCCGCCGAGCGGAAAACATGGAGCGGTGCAGAGCGGCGGCTTCGCCGACGCCAGTGCGGTAGACAACACGCCCAAGAAAAAAACGGTGTCGGGGGATTCTCCGACAACCATGGTTGACATTCTGGACAAACCCCACCCGCAATATACCGCAGAAGGCCGTACTCTAAGACTCGAGGGTGACGTGGTTCTCGAGGTCGTATTCCAAGCCGATGGCACGGTACAAGTGAGCCGCGTCGTCAGCGGGCTTGGCCACGGGCTCGACGAGGCCGCGCAGCAGGCCGCTCGACAAATAAAATTCAAGCCAGCCAAGCGAGATGGCCAAGCGGTGGACTTCCCAGCGCGGGTGCGCATTGAGTTCCGGCTGGCTTACTGAGATCTGCTGAGGGGAGAGAGAAATGCGCAAGCTAGTTACAACGATCCTGGTGTTGGTATCGAGCGGGATGGGGAGCATGGCCGCCGCAGCGGCACCGCGTCCGGCCGACCAGCCACGGACCATGGAAGAGGTTATCGACCGCGTCACCGCCAACGAGAATCACCTCAATCAGGAAGTCCGCAAGTACGCACCGCTGGTGGAAACGTACATTCAAAACCTGAAACCGGACAAGGATCTTGGATCTGTGCCGGCCGGAGACAAGTACTTTCTGGGCCGCGCGGATTTCTCCAAGGGCGTGAACCTGGTATCGCTGACGGAAGCGGACACCAAGAGCAAGAAGATTTTCACCGGCATTGGAAATTTCTTTTCCTTCGCGATGCAGTACCTGCCGGACGGCTTTTTGCAGATGATCTTCATCGACACCAACGGCTTCGACAAGCAGCACTATAAATTCGAATACATCCGCCGCGAATTCCTGGGCGAAGTGCGCTGCCTGGTGTTCGACGTCACTCCGCAAGAGAAAGCCGGCAAGGGCCGCTTCACCGGGCGCATTTGGGTGGAGGATCAGGATTTTAACATTGTGCGCTTCAACGGAGCATACGGCGGCAGCGGGCACGCCACTTGGTTCTTCCATTTCGACAGCTGGCGCACCAACGCGCAGCCGGGCCTGTGGGTGCCGTCTTTCGTCTATAGCGAAGAGAAAGATTTGCACTACGCCATGACCAAGAAGCTGGACTTCAAGGCGCAGACGCGGCTGTGGGGATACAACGTGGGTCACGCCGCGCAAGAACAGGAGTTGAGCAAGATCCTGGTGGAGAGCGCGGTGAAGGATGACACCAAAACCGCGAACGATCTGAGTCCGGTGCAGGCGCAGCGTACCTGGGACCGCCAAGCGGAGGAAAACGTAGCCGACCGGCTGCAGCGCATCGGCTTGGTGGCGCCGAAGGGCGAGGTCGACAAAATCCTGGAGACCGTGGTCAACAACCTGGAAGTCACCAATAACCTGGACATCGATCCGGAAGTGAAATGCCGGGTGCTGATGACCACCACGCTGGAATCGTTCACGCTGGGCCACACGATCGTGCTGAGCCGCGGGCTCATCGACGTGCTGCCGGATGAAGCCAGCCTGGCCACGGTAATCGCGCACGAACTCGGACACGTGGTCCTCGCGCATCGCATGGACTCGACCTACGCCTTCTTCGACCAATTGCTCATCGATGACAAAGACACCTTCCGGCACTTCGGCTTTGCCCGCACGCCGGCGGAAGAGCAAGCCGCGGCCGCCAAAGCCATCGAATTCCTGAACAATTCGCCTTACAAGAACCAGTTGGCCAATGCCGCGCTTTTTCTGACGGCCTTGCACGATCGCCAAAAGGAAATTCCCAACCTCATCAGCGCGCACTTGGGAGATCGCGTTCCCATGATCGCGGATCTGAAGAGCCAGGCCAGCTCCGACCCCGACGCAAAGAAAAATCCGCAGATGGTCGCGGCGCTTCCTATCGGCGGGCGCGTGAAACTTGATGTGTGGTACGACCACCTGGACCTAATCAAGAGCAAGCCGGTAGGAGCGGTTGCGGAACGGGAAAAAATGCCGTTTGAAGTCACGCCGTTCATGCCCTACCTCACGCGTTACGGCTCCGATGCTTCCAAACCAATCAGCGCAAACTCCGCAGAAAACAAACCGCCGGAAACGGCATCGAATCCGCCAAGCGACGCGAAGCCAGTCGATCCTGCGAAACCGGCCGACCCTGAAAAACCCTGACATTATTCAATCCGCAGTTTTCCGCCCGGTGAGCGCAAGTTCACCGGGCTTTCTTTTTTTGATGGCGGCTCGGCAGCCCGAGTGCGACCAGCGAAACTAGTCGACACGCCGTTGCGACGCGTTGCTTCTCTTCGTGCGTGCAAATAAACTGTTGGCGTGTAAACGAGGAGGAAGATAATGAGACTCGCGGGACGGCGTCTTGCCAAGATAGCGGCCGCAGCGGCCGTTTTTGCTGGCGGTGTGGCGGCAGGGAACTGGCACGCGCAGAACGTGGCAGCGCAAAACAGGTTTGGCCAACCAAAGACGGTGGTCCACTTTGTGGTGTACAAATGGAAGAACACCGTTTCGCAAAATGACAAGGATCAGGCGCTGGCCGGCATCAAGACGATGGCCGCAAAAATTCCAGGGGTCAAGAATATCTGGCTGAAGACGCAGCGCAACCAGATTCGCGATTTCGACGGCGTGTACGCGATCGAGTTTGCCAGCCCGGAAGCGGCGGCCGACTACGCGGAGAGTCCGCTGCACGAAACGTGGCGCAAACGGTGGGAAGAGCTGCGCGAAAACAGCTTGTCGTTTCAGGTTTCCAACCCGTAGAGGGAAGCGAGAATCAACTCCGGTTTTCGCGGTCGATTCGATAGCGCCGGCGCAGCATGGCGTCAATCGCGCCGTCGGTGAGCAGCCGCTTGCTCCATTTTACGAAGGGCGCCAGGGACGTTACGCCGTAGCGCGCCTTCGGCCGCGGCGTTTCTATGGCGCGCAGCATCACGCGCGCGCAATCTTCAGGCGTGTACCTGGACTTGGTACGCATATCGTTGACGCTGGTAAAGAATTTCGCGTAGAGCGGAGCGTAGGGTCCGCCTTTTTCCAGGTACGGCTTGGAGAGCTCCGCGGCCGCCTTTTGTAGGCCGGTGACGATGTAACCCGGCTCGATCAGCACGACATCGATTCCGAACGGATACAGCTCCATGCGCAACGCATTGCTCAGGCCTTCGAGCGCGTGCTTGCTGCTGCTATAGGCGCCTTGCGTGGGTGGCGTCACCAGGCCCGAGAGAGAACTCATCATCAGGATGCGTCCGCTGCGGCGCGCACGCATGTGGGGCAGGACCGCGCGCGTGACCCGCAGCACGCCGAAGACGTTGGTCTCGAACTGGGCGCGCCAGTCTTCCATGCTGAGATCTTCCACGGCGGCGGTGTAATTCACGCCGGCGTTGTTGACCAGCACGTCGATCCCACCGGTCTTGCCAAGGACGGCCTGGACGGCCGATTGCACCGAGGCGTCGCTGCACACATCGAGAGCAATGCTTTCCAGCGCTAAGTTCTTCTCTCGCGCGATGCTGTCGAGCTGCGCGAGCTTTTCCGGGGAGCGGCCCGCGGCGAACACGCGGTAGCCGCGCTCGGCGAGCAGCAGGGCCAGCGCCTTCCCCAAACCGTCGGTGGCACCGGTGATAAGAACGGCCTTCGGCTGCGTGTTGCCGTTTGTCATGTTTGCTCCTTGCCGCGAGACAGTATCCTACCCCGGCTTTGCAAGGCGGTCATAGACCGAGGCGACCCCAGGGTTCGCAAAAGAAGCACTTTCGTCACAAATTGCCGCAGCCGAATACGGAATCCTCCGCGCGGCCTGTTAGAATTGGTGCATCTCTCGGTTCCACTGACAGCTTGCGTGCACCGCTATGTCTCCCGACGGAAACCTCGCCATGTCCGAAAGCAAGCCGAATTGGCGGCGCGGTTTCTGGAGCCTGATCGCCACGCAGTTCCAGGGCGCCTTCAACGACAACGGGCTGAAATTCTTCGTTATTTTCCTAATTTTGGGAACCAACCCGACAGCTTCTCAAAAGGACTTGCTTGTCTTTGTAGTTGGAAACCTCTTTGCACTACCATTTCTGCTGTTTTCGATGGCTGGTGGTTTTCTAGCCGATCGGTTCAGCAAACGAAGCGTGACGATAGGTACGAAGTTCTTTGAAGTCGGTGCCATGATTTTCGCGACTTTCGCTTTTGCCCAGGGCAGCTCAACCCTAGCCTTCGCAGTGATCTTCCTCGCCAGCACACAAGCCGCATTCTTCGGCCCGTCCAAGTACGGCTTGCTTCCGGAGCTGCTTCCAGACGAACTGCTTTCGTGGGGAAACGGGGTCCTCGAACTCACGACATTTATCGCCGTCATTTCGGGAGCGGTGGTCGGTCCCTTGCTCGCCCAGAGCTTTCGCGGTCGTGCACCCTTGGTCGGCCTGATCTTTGGGTTTTGTTCGATTCTGGGATTGGTGACCAGTTGGACGATTTCCCGGGTTCCAGCCGCGGACCCCTCCAAGAAATTCCGCCTCAACATTTTCGGTGACTTGCGACGGCAGTTCCAGCTTGTCCGGCCCGACCGAACCTTGCACTTGGCAATTGTTGGCAACACCTACTTCTGGTTTCTCGGCGCACTTCTTCAGTTCGTGATCGTTTTCTACGGGCGCGAGGTACTTCACCTCGACGAAGCGCATGGTGGTTACTTGCAAGCTGCACTCGCCATCGGTATCGGCGTAGGAAGCGTGGCAGCCGGCTTTCTCTCCGCCGGAAAGATCGAATACGGCCTGATACCTCTCGGCTCGATTGGTATGACGATTTTTGCATTGGCTATTTCCGTTCAGGGGTTGTCGTTTTTCCAAGTGGTCGTCCTGTTAGCCGCACTTGGCTTTTCAGGCGGATTCTTTGTTGTTCCCATCAATGCGCTCATTCAGCACCAGCCGGACGAAGAAAATAAAGGCAGCGTCATCGCATTCGCCAATTTCCTCTCCTTCGTGGGCGTAATCGCCGCGTCAGCGATCTATTCGGGATTTACTCACTATCTGCATGTTGGACTAGGTTCGTTCTTTATTTGGACCGCGATGATGTCGCTCGCGGCCACGGTTTACACGGTGTGGCTGGTCCCGGATTCACTGATCCGGCTGCTGTTGTGGACGGCGACGCACACGATCTACCGGCTCGACATCGCGGGGCGCGAGCGAGTTCCGTCGAGGGGCGGCGCGCTGCTGGTGCCGAACCATGTCTCCATGGCGGACGCGGCGTTCTTAATCGCTTCGCTCGACCGGCCCGTACGCTTTTTGATGTTCAAGGGATCGTACGAGCATCCGCTGGTCAAGCCGTTCGCGAAAATGCTGCGGGTGATTCCCATCGCTTCGGATCAAGGGCCGCGCGAGATGATTCACTCCCTGCGCGAAGCCACGCAAGCGCTGCAAAACGGCGAGCTGGTATGCATTTTCCCGGAAGGGCAAATGACCCGCATCGGACAGATGCTGCCGTTCCGGCGCGGCATGGAGCGCGTCATCAAAGGCGTCGACGTGCCGATTATCCCGGTGCACCTGGACGGCGTATGGGGCTCGATTTTCAGCTTTGCGGGCGGAAAGTTTTTGTGGAAGCTTCCACGGCGCCTGCCGTATCCGGTGCGGGTGACCTTCGGAGGGCCGCTACCGGCAACGGCCACCTCCACGCAAGCGCGCCAAGCGGTGCAAAACCTGGGCGCGGAGGCGTTCGCGCGGCGCAAGGAGCGCATGCACACGCTGCCGCACTCGTTCGTGCGCGCGGCGCGCCGGCATCCGCTGCGCTTTGCGATGGCGGACGGGCAAACGGCGCGCCTGAATTTCTTTGCGGTTCTGGCGCGCACGCTGTTCGTGGCGCGGCGCTTGCGAAAGCACTGGCAAGGCCAGGAAATGGTGGGCATCCTGCTGCCGCCGTCGATTCCGGGAGCGCTGGTGAACCTGGCAGCGATGTTGATGGGCAAAGTGCCGG
>Ga0210407_10001900_pt1 | contig 18696 bp, 19 predicted proteins | sample IncBWC27MmetaG_FD_150860 | JGI IMG/M metagenome (GOLD analysis project Ga0210407, IMG submission 150860) | Forest soil microbial communities from Barre Woods Harvard Forest LTER site, Petersham, Massachusetts, United States - Inc-BW-C-27-M | ecosystem: Environmental > Terrestrial > Soil >...
AGTCCGCACCGCTAAGGATTCCACATCCATCGCCCGCGTCCACGAAGTCTTGGACGCCTTTGCCGCCCGCGATCGCAACGGCGAAATCCTCACCGCCGTCCGCCATTTCCCCGCTCGCGAGGCCCAGTGGGCGGACTTCCCTGCCTGGGTCCACCCGGATCTTGTCGCAGCATACGCTGCCAAGGGAATTCGACGGCCTTACACTCATCAAGCCGCAGCCGCCGAAGCCGTGCACGCTGGAAAAAACGTGGTCATCGTCACGCCCACGGCTTCGGGCAAGACGCTTTGCTACAACCTGCCCGTGCTCAACTCCGTTTTGGAAAACTCCGATTCGCGCGCCCTCTATCTCTTTCCCACCAAAGCGCTAGCGCAAGACCAGCTCGCCGAACTCCATGACCTGAACCAGCGGCTGAACGACCGCTTCGGCGTATTCACCTACGACGGCGATACGCCCAGCGACGCGCGCAAAGCCATTCGCGAGAAAAGCCACGTGGTGCTCACCAATCCGGACATGCTGCACACCGGAATCTTGCCGCATCACACACGCTGGACGCGCCTTTTCGAAAACCTTCGCTACATCGTGATCGACGAGCTGCACACCTATCGCGGCGTCTTCGGCAGCCACCTGTGCAATGTCCTTCGGCGCCTGCGCAGAATCGCGCAATTCTATGGACGCGATCCGCAATTCATCTGCTGCTCGGCCACCATCGCGAATCCCGGCGAGCTCGCAACGCGTCTTCTGGAAGCCGATGTCGAAGTCTTAAGCACAAATGGCGCTCCGGCAGGCGAAAAGACCTTCGTTTTTTACAATCCTCCGGTCGTGAATCGCGCTCTCGGCATTCGCCGAAGCTATATCAACGAATCCTCGCGCGTCGCCCAGGAATTTCTAAAGCACGATTTGCAAACCATGGTCTTCGCCAATTCGCGCCTGCACACCGAACTTTTGCTCACCTATTTGCAGCAGGCCAATCCGCAGCCGCCAGGCAAACCGGAAACGATTCGCGGTTACCGTGGCGGCTACCTCCCCAGCGAGCGCCGCGAGATCGAGCGCGGCCTCCGCGAAGGAAAAATTCGCGGCGTCGTCTCCACCAGTGCCCTGGAACTCGGCATCGACGTCGGTTCCCTCGACACCGTCGTCTTGGCCGGATACTCCGGAACCATTGCCGGAACCTGGCAGCGCGCGGGACGCGCCGGACGCCGCAGCGGCAGCTCCTGCGCCGTGCTGGTCGCCTCTTCCGCGCCGCTCGATCAGTTCATCGTTCGCCATCCCGACTATTTCTTCGGCAGAACACCCGAGCACGCCTTCATCCAGCCGGACAATCTGGAAATTCTTATCAACCATCTCAAATGCGCGGCATTCGAATTGCCCATCGCGCCGGCGGAACGCTTTGGCGATGTCGACGTTCAAGACTTGTGCGCGCGCCTCGCCGAAGCCGGATACCTGCACCTCGCGGGAGAAAATTATCACTGGACCCACGAAGCGTATCCCGCGGACACGGTGAGCTTGCGCTCGGTGACCAGCGACAATTTCGTGATCATCGACATCACCGGCCAGCCCAGCGTGATCGGCGAAATCGACTTCCCCAGCGCGCTCGTCTTCGTGCACGAAAAAGCCATCTATCTCCACGGCGGCCAGCAATTCCACGTCGAACATCTGGACTTCAAGGAACGCAAAGCCTTCGTAAAAAAAGTCAACGTCGACTACTACACCGATGCCGTGCGTTACACGCAAGTGCGCGTGCTGGAAATCGCCGGGCAAACGCGCGCCAACGACGCCCATCCGGAGATTCCCGCAGCGCGTTCGCACGGAGACGTGCTGGTGCGCTCTCAGGTAATTGGCTTCAAAAAGATAAAATTTTTCACCAATGAAAACATCGGCGACGGCAAACTCGAATTGCCCGAAAACGAAATGCACACCACCGCGTTTTGGATCACCCTCGAGCGCCCGCTGCTCGATTCGCTTCCCTTCGCCATCAGCGAACGCCAAAGCGGAATGTTCGGACTCCTGCATGCCCTCGAATCCGTCGCCACGCTTTTGCTCATGTGCGACGGACGCGACCTCGGCACCGCCATCGGCGAGCGTCCGCCATCGCCGGGCGATTCGAACGACGAGTTTGCTCCGATACAAATGGAAGATTTGGCTCCGGTGCGGATGGAAGACCTAGCCGCGAAAAACGCCAAGGAATTTTTCGAACCCAATCTTTATTTGTACGACGCCTATCCCGGCGGCATCGGTTTTTCCGAACCGCTCTTCCGCGCTCACGATTTGTTAATCCACAAAACGCGCGAACTCATCGCCGCCTGCGGCTGCGAACAAGGCTGCCCTTCCTGCGTCGGCCCCGCCGGCGATCTCGCGCCACGCGCAAAAGAAGCCGCCCTCGCCATCCTCGATCGGCTGTGCGCATAGATGGCCGCGCCCGCTGACAAATTTTCGCGGCTCGCGGCGTTGCGGCCAACACGTCCGCAAACGCATCGCCCGCCGCCACTGCGCGAACCATCCGAAGAAGACACGCTCGCGCGGCTTCTTGGCGCAGGTGTATCGAAAAACGGGTTCGGCGAACATCTCGCCGTGCGCAACTGGTTCTCGACTCCCGAGCACACGATTCCCACGCCGCTGGCTCTCGACGTTTTGTCCCGCACGCGCGATGAATCTCTCTCTCGCCGCACGCGCGCCGCACTTTCTGATCCTGAAAAATGGTTGTTCCTCGATACCGAAACAACCGGACTCGCCGGAGGCACCGGCACGTACGCGTTTTTAATTGGATTAGCTTGGTGGGATGCGGGCGGTCTGCAAGTCGAGCAACTATTCATGCGCGACTTCGGCGAAGAGCACTCCATCCTGTGCGAGCTGGCCGCGCGCATCGCCGAGCGGCCGGTGCTGGTTACCTTCAACGGAAAGACGTTCGACTGGCCGTTGCTGCAGAGCCGGTTCACGATGACGCGCTCGATTCCCGTGCCCAAGATTGCGGCGCATCTCGATCTGCTGCATCCAGCGCGGGCGCTATGGAAGCTGCGGCTGGGATCGGTGCGACTGGTCGAGCTGGAACGCCACGTGCTCGATCCCGCGCGGCTCGGCTGGCACCGCGAAGATGACGTTATCTCTTCGCTGATTCCGCAATATTATTTCGACTATCTTCGCGGCGGCCCTCCGGAACCGCTTACGGGAATCGCGCGGCACAATCAGCTGGACCTGCGCGGATTGGCGGCGCTGTACGGCAAAATCGACGGGCTGCTTGCGGCGCAGGCCGGAGTTCATGAGGAGGCGGACAGCCGCGATCTCTTCGGCCTATCGAAATTTCTGCGGCGCAAAGGCGAACCTGAGCGCGCGCATTCTGCGTGTGCGCAGGCGCTCGATTTTGGTTTGCCGGCGGAATTCCGTCCGCGCGCGCAACGCGAACTCGCGCAGCTAGCGAAACAAAAAGGAGAGCACGCGCGCGCCGCGGAGCTGTGGCAGGAGATCGTTTCCGACCCGCAAGATGGCGCGCACGCTTGCGAGCAACTGGCGATTTACTACGAACGCCGCGCGAAGGATCTGAGCCGCGCTGTAGAATTCGCAAAGCTTGCGTTGATCAATTTACGGCGCGCGCGCGTTCAGAGCCGCGATCGAACGGCTGGCGCGAACATTGCGAGCGCGGAACAGAAATTCATGAAACGAATCACCAGACTGCAACTGCGAATGAACGGCTCGAAAAAATCATCCAGCGAAATTTCGATGGACGAACCAAGCTTCCTCTCTTGATCGGCAAAAATTTACTGGGGGCAGTGCGCCTGGGCAATATGTGGCGCAGCCCGCCTGCGGCGGGCAGGCGTGCTTTCCGACCAGAGTTCCGGCTCGGTCCGAATCTTCGAGCGCCGTCCAACGAGTTTGGGACGCGTCCAGAATCGTCGGTGAAAAAGACGAGCTGGCGGAAAGAAACCGCGCGGCCGGATCATTTTTCGAGATCGCGGCTGCGACTGCGCGCGCTCCATTGGGAGCGGTAGAAACGCCGCGGTTGCCGGGGACAATTGAGGCGGTCTTGTCTGGAACTTTGGCGGGGTCGATGGGCGGCTCGGGGGCGGCGGGCCAGCCGATGGATTTGTTTATACTGTCGAAAAGCGCGCGGCTCGCGCCTTCCACGGTGATGCACTCGGTGGCCACGCAACGGAGAAAGACACCGCCATCGGGCGTCTCGAAGGAGAAGAAATCGGCACGCCGGAAAAGATTGGTGCGCTGAGCGTGTTTTTTCTCCAGGGCTTCCGAATACTGGCCGAAGAAGTGTAACGTCTGCTCTACACCGGCAAGATCGAGACGCGCGACCAGAAGCAATTGCTTCGATTGTTTTTGCTCGAAGACCACGTAGCGGTCGCCGTCCCAAGCCGCGGCAAGAGCCTTGGCGCGCGATTCATCAAGGTACTGCTTCAAAATTTCCTTCCAGCCAAATTCGCCCATCAGGTTTTCTTCGAGTTTCGTCCAGCCCGGTCCCACTAATTTGTCGACGGCGGGAAGTTTCACCGGGGCCGGCACTTTGCCCGAACGATACAGCGCGGGGTGGAGAATCTGCTGCGTGGAAGCGGGCGGCTTATTAAAAATTGCCGGAAGACTCGGCCAGCCGGCCGGCTTCAGCACCTCAGCGGTGAAAGTCATTCCGCTCAGATAGGGAAAGATCAGCGCATCTTTTAGAAAAGGAGGGGCTTTTTGCAGCGTGGGCGTGCTGCTCATGTCGCCGACGAGCATGGCGGGATCGATGTCCGGCAAGTCCTTGAGCGAGCGTCCGCTGCCCTGCAAAAGAAAATCCACCATGGCGGCCATGGCGCTGCCTTCGAGGACGGATTCGCGCGCCAGTTCGGCATCGTCGTTGGGCCTGGCGGCCTTCACCCAGTCTTCGATTTTGAAATGCTGATCTTCGAGGGCGTGCGTGAGTTCGTGAGCCATGACCATGCGCTGGTCGGAGAGCGGAATCCAATCGGCGATATAAAACTCGTGGGCTTTGGGATCGTAGAGGCCGGCGATTTGTTCGGTCAGCAGTTCGATCATGAAATTGTCGAAGTCGAAGCCCTTGGGGAGCAATCCGAAGGCTTCAGCGCTGCGGGCGGCCGCATAGCGCTCGCCAGGATCCTTTTCCTCATTCATTTGATGGATGACGTAAGCGCGGATTTCTTCGCGTGAACGGAGAGTTTTCTTTACCGGCGAGACGAGTTTGAGACCGGTGATTTCGCTCATCTGGCCGAGGACTTCGTCGGCGGCGGCGGTAAATTCGGCGGTGCTCTTGGGATCGACGGCGGCGGGAGGCGGAACGGGAGAGGCTTGCTGGGCGCGGGCTGCTGTGCCGCACACGAGGGAGAAGAGGGCCAGCAAGATTGCAGAGAGAGGCAAAGCCCGGCGATTTTTCAAGGGAGCCATATTCCGAGCAGAATAGCAGATTTCGTGTGGCTGCTTTGGTGCTGTTGGGGACGGTTGCGTAGTTGGAGCATGGCCCAAAACTGGAAGTTTGAAGTGTAGTTTGACCACGGTCGGACCATGGTCAGAGTTAGGAATAAAAGTCGGGTTCCCCCTAGCTATCCCCGGGTGTTTCTGCCCAAGAGTGTGGAAGAGGTTGGAAAGAATAGAGTTGTGTTTTTGGCGCTTGCAAAAAAGCGCAAAGGAGTATGTAAGAGTATGAAAACAAAAGGGCTGCAACGCACGTTGTGGCGGTTCCGTTTGGGTGTTCCGTTTCGAGAATGGGCTGGCTGGGGAGGGCCCCACCCCCGTGTTTTTTGTAAGTGTTGCATCTAAAGGAGTTATGTTTCCCGTAAGTCTTTTAGATGCAACACTTGGGCGGTTGCTTGTAAGTGTTGCATTTAAATGGGTTAGGTAAGAGGCTGTGTGCGGGAATATGGGCTTGGGCGGATAAAAGCAGACCGGGAGAAAAGGAAGAAAATGATTGTCGCAGAGGTGAATGGAGACGCAGAGGTTTGCGGAGAAGATGGACCGAGGATGTGGGTTGGTATACACGAGAAAGAATAGCACGTGAGTATCGATTGGTTAAGGGATTCGCAGGGAAACGCAGGAATGGAGGGTTGGACGGCGGAGAAGGAAGAGTCAACGGTGGGGCGGGCAAGATGAAGTGAGCAGTTTCCCACGCTTTCCCGAAGATAGAGGCGCAAAACGAAGGCCACCTCAAATCTGTTGAGTATCTGGCGGGCTGCGGCCCGCGCCCCCGATTACCCGGGAGGCTCATCCTCAAGAACGCCTTTCACATCTCGCTTACCGTGCAGGACGCGGACGATTTCGATCACGCCTCGATCCACGAGGTAGTAAATTCGCAAAGCCTCAAATCCCCTGACCGGCCACGACCGCAAACCCTGCCGCTGTGGATTATTGGAAGTATAAAGCGCGCCTACCCTGGGACGCTGGCACAGCGAACGAATCGTCTGCATCACGGCATTACGAAACCGCACCGCAATTTCCGGGAGATGCAGTTCGAGCAGGTAGTAGCGAAACTGCCGAATGACATCGTCCTTGGCAGCCTGGCGATAAGAAACCTTCACGGACGCCGGCCGGCATTGTACTCGTCAAGCAGCGCATCCGTTTCCTGATTCACCGAGTTCCAAAACTCATCTTCCCCGAGTTGTTTCGACGCCAGCCCTTCCGCAAGCAAGGCGTCCAATTCCTCCGGAGTCCCCGCAAAACCAGGTACCGAGCGCTGCTCCACCGCCGCCAACGCCGCTTCCATGACCTCCTCAATCGACCCATACGCACCGCGATTAATAACCGCTTGAATCCGCCGCGCTTGCTCCGCTGTGAGATGTATTGTCATGGGCGAGTTCCTTCCTATTTCTCTACCGCTGAATGTCAAATAGCTTTCGAGGCCGGTGTCCAGTAGTGATTTTACAAAAGCGCTGCCCTATTGGTAAGTTAAATTGTTCGTGAAGCACCACCCATGAGAGTCTAAAATGGGAAACGCTGGAATGGGGAGTTGGACGGCGGAGAAGGAGGAGTCAACGGTGGGGCGGGCAAGATGAAGGGAGCAATTTCCCATGCTTTCCCAAGGATAGAGGCGCAAAGCGAAGGCCACCGCGAGGCTGCTGCCATTTAGGATGTCCCACCCGCCCGCCGCGCTAGAATCGGCTAGAATCGGAATGCGGAGGGTCGATATGGCGCACCGGTTTACCGTGATTTTCGAGAAAGAGGCGGAGGGTGGCTACCACGTCTTCTGCTCTACATTGCCTGGATGCCATACGCAAAGCGAGACGATTGAAGAAGGGGTCGAGAATATTCGCGAAGCCATTGAACTTTACGTGGAGAGCCTGGTCGAAGATGGATTGCCCATCCCAGTCGAAGATATCCTGATCAAACCGATTGAGATTCCTGCGTGACGCCGAGGCTGCCCACCGCTGCCCCACCCACCCGCCAGCGCATGATCGAATCAGGGATGAGTGCCTGTGCCACGCGATTTTGGAAACCTTAGAATGGCATTTGTCATCTAAAAATTGTGGGGCCTGGAACCGAGGGTAGCGATATGAAGAAAGCCATCTTATTTCGAGTCGTTTTTGCGTTCGTTGTGATAATTGCGCTCAGTTGGTTGCCGCAATCGGTGCTCGCCCAACGTGGAGGTGGGGGTCACGGCGGTGGCGGAGGGTTCCACGGAGGCGGTGGTGGAGGATTTCATGGCGGTGGCGGAGGAGGGTTCCGCGGGGGTGGAGGTTTCAACGGCGGAGGGCGATCAGGGTTCGGCGGCGGACGCAGCTTCGGCGGATATCGTGGCGGCAACTTCGGAGGGCGGGGTTTCTACGGTGGTCGCGGGGGTTTCGGGCGGGGCTTCGGCTTTGGCGGAAGATTCGGGGGCGGAAGATTTGGGGGCCGAGGATTCGGTCGCGGATGGGGCTGGGGATTTGGCTTTGGGTGGCCGTATTGGGGCTGGGGATATGGATATCCCTATGGCTACGGCTACAGCCCGTGGTATTACTCGCCCTACTCTTATTATTCTTACCCGGACTATTCTTACCCGGACTACGGTCCTTCGGACTATCCCCCGAGCTATCCTGATCCCGGCAACGGGAACGACAATCCTCCACCGGCAGATCCCAATGTACGGCCTCGGCCCAACCAGAACGGACCGGCAAGATCCTGGAGACCCCCGGTACCGGAAGGTGGAGCGGATGCAAACGACGGAAACGGCGACGTTGGAGCCGTTGCGCCGCACGGGCGGGTTCTCTCCGTTGACAGGATGAGCGCGACGAGCAATTACCGAGCCGCGGGGGCGATCCCGGCGCATTTCACCACGGAGCGGGCCACTACGGAGCAGGCCACCATCGAGCGGGCCGCGCCGCAAGCGGATGCCTCCCTTCGACCGGAAGTGCAAAAGGCGTTGCAGAGATTGCGCGAGATGCCGCCGTTTGCACGCGAGCGCGAAATCGAAACCGGCAGCTACCGTCAGTTTTCTTCCGAGGAGAAGCGGATTTTAAGAAATGGCCAGTAAGCGATAACGAGGAGAGGAATACCCCACGTGGGACGAGAAGGTGTGGGGCACCGATTCGCCACCGAGACGTTTTTACAAATTAAGCGTTTGCCAGCGCCTAGCCGTGGGAAAGAGCAGCGGGATGGATTGCTTCGATGCCGGCATAACGAGCGAAGTCTTTCTGGTTGAGGGTGAGAATTCGCGTGACGCTGTGGATGCGCATGGCTGCCACCAGTCTCGCGTCGTGAACCTGCACGCCAGAAATGGAAAATGTGACGAGAAGTCTGCGCCATTCCTCGTGAACCGCAAGACTGTCGGGCAATAAGCGCAGTCTCTCCTCGAAAAAACCTAGCTTTACGGTCTGCGTCCTGCGGAGAGAGTCCGTAACCGTTGCGATCCACCGGGCGAGTGCAAGCGTTTCAAAACTCGGCAACGTTCTGCGACGTGTAGCACAGGATTCCTCCGCGCTGAAGAATGGTCTCGATTGCCAACACTATCGCGGGATAGTCGCCGTGGTCTGGTTTGACCCAACGTAGAAGAACGTTGCTATCAACGAGGCATGGCGTTTCCGCCATTTAGCCGGTCCTCATAGAAACTTTCTCGCGAAAAGCTCTCGGTGGGCAGATCGGGAAGACGTTCGGAACCTTCGGCCATGGAAGCGAGCATGCGATGAAACTCTTCGACGCTCATCTCGCCGCGAGGTGCTAGACGGCCTATCAGAGCCTCCTCCAGGAGACGTTCGGCAACTTCTTCCAAGGGCAGGCCTTGCGCGCGTGCCTCGGCGGCGAGGCGCGCTTCGGTCTCTGGCGTGAGATCAACCTTGATCGTCATGAGCTGAGGTATACCACATCCTTCTGAAAGCAATGATAGCCGCGCTTGTCGCGTCGACGCAATTGGTATTCGGGCCGGGTGGGAAGAGGTAGTGGAATCCCCACTCGCTGGCCGTGTTCGTGAAGACTTGACGCCTCTGCCGTTGCGTTTCTGGGTCGTGCAACCCTACCGGAACTATTGGATTGTGTACGATCCCGAGACGAAACTGTTACAGGTTATCCGCATTCTTCATGGGGCACGAAATATACCGACGCTATTGAGATAGGAAAAAGTCAAAATCCGAAGGCTGCGGCACCCCCGCTCAATCCTGGCGCCAACCTGACTGCCACCCGGCGACGGGATGCGCGTGACACGCAAGTTGACGTGTTCGCCGCGCTCATAGGCCGCCGCATCTTTTAGTGCTGCTTTCATGTCGTCAAAAATGTTAACTCTGATTTTCTCCGCCATTTCTAAAGTCTCGGACAACGACGTGCAGCGCACGACGGAAAAATAGAAGAGAGATTTCTCTCTCCGCAGGCCGACCATTTCGCAGGAGCGAAATGGGAAGAAAAAGTCGGCCTGCTGCGTTCGAAATGACGGTGGTGGCTTAGCGCGTGAAAGATGGTGGGCGGGGTGGTGCGGGAATGACGGTGGTGGCTTAGCGCGCGAAAGATGGTGGGCGGGGTGGTGCGGGAATGACGGTGGTGGCTTAGCGCGTGAAAGATGGTGGGCGGGGTGGTGCGGGAAAGATGGTGGTAGGGTGATTGCAGGCGGAAGGGGATAAACATGGTACTGACGAGTGATTTTAGGGAGACGGTTCGGGCGAACATAAAACGCGATCGGAAATTTCGGAGAGGGATATTGGGGGACGCGGTCGAGAGCTTGATCTCGGGCGAGGTGGCGCTGGGGAAGGAGTTGTTGCGGGACTACATCAACGCGACGGTGGGATTTCCGAAGCTGGCGGCGCGGACGAAGATTCATGTGAAGACGCTGCACCAGATGTTTGGGCCGAAGGGGAATCCGACGGCGAGTAATTTGTTTGGGATTGTGGCGTATTTGCAGAAGGCGGAGGGGGTGCGGTTTGAGGTGCGGACGACAAAGGCGGCTTAAGAGCGGGATTTGAAGGCGGGGGAGAAGATGCCGGGCTGAAGCCCGGCGCGACACGGACGAAAAGAAAGAAAAAGCAGATTTCATCCCGCAGAATTTGCGGCATGGAGAAGAGATCTTTCGACCGGATCGGAATGTTCGATCGCGTGGTCTGCCATGGACGGGCGGGCCCCCGACAAGGTAGGAGGGGGGCGGGGCAGGCGAGAGGAAGAGAAAAGCAGATCCCTCGCTTTGCCCGGGATGACAATTTGGAGATCCGGGCGACCAACTTTTGCTCGGGATGGCAATTTGGGAACGCGGCGCGGCCAACTCTTGCTCAGGATGACAATTGGGGGACGCAGGGCGGCCAACTATGGAAAGCGGGCGAACTGCAAGGCACGTTGCGAGAAGATAACCGAAAATAATTCCCATACGGCGCCAATTAGCGCGACCGTTCTGAATTCTTAACACAATGGTAATTTTGTTATACTCTGCCCCGGCAGAATCGGCTCCCCGCCCGAGGATAAAATGCTACCTGGTCTGCGTCTGCGCCAGGCCCGCGAACGGCTTGGATTGACCTATCGAGACGTCGAACGCGCCAGCTTTGAACTGGCGGCACGCCGGGGCCGGCCGGAATTCATCCTCCACATCAGCAGGCTCGCGGACATCGAAAACCGCGGGGTGATCCCCGGATTACATAAACTGTATACCTTGGCGGCGGTGTACCACCGGAACCCGCTGGAGATATTCCGTTGGTATGAGATACCGATGGATGAGTTCTTCGTGGATGGATCGATGTTTCCGGCGCCGCAGACGCATTTGGCGGCGGCTCCGGTGACGCTGCGGATACCGCTGCGTTTCGACCCGGCGTTTAATCCGCAGCGGACGGAGTTTTTGTCGCGGATGGTGGAGCAGTGGGCGCAGTTTGAGGGAGTGCTGACGAACGGGGAAGGCGGGTCCTGCCACCGCTACGGGTACGTGGGACTGGAAGACCGGCGGATGATGCCGCTGCTGAGGCCGGGGAGCATCGTGCTGCTGGACGCGTCGGTGCGGCGGATTGAGGACGACGATTGGGTGACGGAGCACGACCGGCCGATGTATTTCGTTGAAGTGCATGATGGTTACCGGTGCGGATGGTTCCACCGGGACGGGGCGCGGCTGGTGATGCAACCGCATCCACTGTCGCGGTGCGTGCCGGAATCGTGGAAGACTCCGGAAGAGGCAGAGATTGTGGGCCGGGTGATCGGCGTAGTTATGCGGTTGACGGAGTGCGGGAATATTCCTCTTGGAGAATCTCCAGTAGCGCGCGGAGATTCGAACAAAAAAGCTCCTTGAGGTAGTCAGGGGAGTTTTCCGGCAGAAGAACGCGATAGACCTCCATGCGGCGCCAGTGGGGGACCGCGGCGCGAATGCCGCCCTCCATCCCTTCCAGGCAAGAGCGCAGATCGAATTCCTGGTCCGAAAGCGGAGTCTCGAGAAGGCGCTCAAAAATCTGCTCGTGACAGAGCTGAAGAGCCTGCTGGATAGCCTCGTCCGGATAGATGGCGGCGAGGCCGGAGTGCTGGTAGCGGCCGCTGGAGAGATCGCGCAAAGAAGCCATGTAAGTAAGCCGGCCATAAAGCCCCGGAATGCCGGCGAGGGTGGTCAGTGTGAAATCCTGAACAATGCGCTTGTTCTGCTGAAGCCGCGATAGCACGGTGCACAGCCTTTCTGTTCCGGGGACGGAACGTTTTTTACCCCAAGATTTCCAAGTGCCTGCAGCCCTCCATGATGCGCCCCTGGAGGGTTTTCCACATGAAAAAAATATGGATGGTTGCAGGTTTGGCGTTTTTTGCCGCGGCGCTCGCCTTCACGGTTACAGGTTCTGCTAACAATACATCCGGTAAACTTGTGATGCAAGGGGTCGCGACGCAGGCGGATGGCTCGCCGATCCCGCCGCTTCCGCCGCATTTCAGTGAAGGAGCAGGTGCACAGGGTGCTGACGGTAGCCCCATACCGCCGTTGCCGCCGCATTTCGATGCGATCCGCGCGGCAGCATGAGAATTTTCTAATCTGCTGGCGTCCCCCCGCAGCGGCGGCCGCACCAGTAGCTGCGGCCCGGCTTCGGGGGAATGCCAGACCTATTTACTGGCCCGTAAAGGAAGTGATAGCATCACGGTCGGAATGCTTGGGATTGCCGAAATCGACAACTATCTGTGGGCTGCCAGCGTGGTGGCCGAGTTGGCGCTTCTGTCTTCCCTGATTGTGCGTAGAGATTACCGCGAGTATCCGGCATTTTTCACCTACATACTGGGAGCAGTGCTCCAGGCGGTCATTTTGTTCGCCACGTACCGGCATTGGAGCTACAGCTCGCTTATTTCCTGGCGCATCGCGTGGATCACGCAGATTTCATTGGTGGTGTTGCGGGCGCTGGTGGTAACGGAGATTTGCCATCATCTGCTCGGCCGATACCGGGGCGTGTGGGCGCTCGCGTGGCGGATACTTTTGACAAGCGCCGGCATCGTGCTGCTGTATGCGATTGGGGCGTCAGGACACAACACCCTTTTAATTTTGACGAATCTGCAGCGGGCACTGGAGCTGGCGATTGCGAGCACGATCGTGATTCTTTTTGTTTTCGCCCGATATTATGAGATCGTGCCGGACAACGCGATCCGCACGCTGGGGCTCGGCTTCCTGCTGCTATCGTGTTTTGCGGTATTGAACGACACCTTCCTGGAACGATTTGTGGATCGTTACGTTCCGTTGTGGACGCTCCTCGACCTGCTGGCATTCTGTGGTTGCGTGGTGATCTGGGGCTGGGCGTTGCGGCAGCCGCGGGCCGAAAAAGTGCACGAGGGGCCTCTTCTGTCCCCCGATGTCTACGCGGCATTCGTGCCGGAGGTGAATCTGCGGCTGCGGTCGTTGAATGAACGGTTGAGCAGTTTCTGGAAGGTGGAGGCGGAGCAACGTTGAACGTAATCTATTTCCTGTTGTTCATTGGCCTGGTCTTGCTGCTGCTGCTGGCGTTCGCCTGGTCGCTGCGCAAACCGGAAAAGAACAAGGGAAGGATGGATATTCTCAACGCCGGCGACGACTGCGAGAGACGCCACGTCACGTACATGCCTCAGGTGCAGCAGGCCCTTGCCGGGAGCGACGCCGAATTTCTAGCAAAGCGCGGAGGGCGAGCTCTGGCACGGCGGGTGGAACGGGAACGACGTTTGGTGGCGCTGGCCTACCTCACGGCGCTGCGCGAAGACTTTTACAATATCCAGCGGCTCGCAAAAGCGATCGCCATTCTTTCCCCAGAAGTGATTGCGTTGCAGGAGTTCGAGCGGGTGCGTTTAAGCCTGGAGTTTTCGTGGCGCTGCCAAATGATTCACGCCAGGCTGCTGCTGGGATTGGCGGCCACGCGGCAATTGAGCGGCCTGAGCGACAGACTGAGTGGTTTGACGGTTCAGATTGAAGCGGCTATGCGGGAACTGGGAGAACGCGCGGCCCTGGCGGCAAGGCTGGCCTCATCGCTCGACCGGCGCGGCGGCGACATTGCTTAGCAGGAGAGCGTCCACGGCGGCGAGCAGTTCAGCAGCCTTGAACGGCTTGTGCAGCGTTTGGCTGCCATAACGACTGAAATCTCCGGCGGTGCCATTCTGTGGCGCAACGGTGCAGGTCCAGATGACGCGTTTCGCAAGGTCCGGCTTGCTGATTTCCAGCCACTCCTGAAAACTCTTCCCGAGATGGCTATCGGCAACCTGCAGGTCGGCGACGACAAGGTCAATCGATTGTTCGCCGAGCAGCCGTTGCGCTTCCGCGGTGCTTTTGGCGGTGTAAACACGATGGTTCCGTCCGCGCAGGATCGCTTCCACGGCTTCGAGCACAGAATCATCCTGGTCGACGAGGAGAATGGAACCTTTGCGGCCAGAAGCAACTGCGCGTCCGTCGTTTGGATCGGGCGAATTCGCCGCCACCCGATAGGGCAACTCAATGGTGAATGAGGCGCCGCGTGGAGGTGCATTGCGCACGCGAATAGTGCCTCCATGCTCGGTGACGATCCCGTAGCAGATACTGAGGCCCAGGCCCGTGCCCTTGCCGACAGGTTTGGTGGTGTAAAAAGGATCGAAGACGCGAGAAGGCTCCTGCACGCCTTTGCCGCTGTCGGTGAATTCGACGAGAAGGCTGTCGCCCTTGGCTCGCGTGGTAACCCAAAGATCGCCATCCGTTGAGTGGTCCAAAATCGCATCGACGGCGTTGTTGACCATATTGAGGAACACTTGCTGAAGCTGGTGCGGGTCGGCGGCGGTAAGGGGCAAGTCCGGGGCGAGGTCCAGCTGGACGCGAACATGGCTCATTCGCAGATCGTAGTCGCGCAGAGCCAAAGTATCTTCGAGGATTTCATTGAGCTGGACAGGGACGCGCTCCGGTTTGTGCTGCCTGGCGAAACTGAGAAGATTTTGCACGATGCGATGCGTGCGCTGGGCTTGCTTGTACAACTTGTCCGAATATTCGATTCCCAGGGGGCCGAGTTGGCCGCTGGAAGTGAGCAGCTGGCTATAACCGAGGATGGCGGTGAGCGGATTATTCAGCTCGTGGGCCACGCCAGAAATGAGCTGGCCAACCGCGGCCATTTTTTCACTGTGCAGAAGCTGCTCCTGGGTGCGGCGCAGATTGTCGTAAGCCTGGCGGGTCTCTTCATATAGCAGCGTGCGCTCGGTGGCGCTGGAGACCTGGCTGCCCACGGCGATCAAGAGATTAATATCCGCCGGGGAAAATTCGCGCGGCGTGCGGCTACCGACAACGAGACCACCGATCACGCGGTCTTTCGACCACAAAATGACGATGTAAGCCGCCACGATGCCTTCCTTGCGCTGCGCTTCGCGGATGGGCTGGGGCAACGGCAAACCCTGAGCGGAAAGAAAGGTGGCGTGAACAGCTTTGATGTGCTGGAGCAACTCGGGCTGAACGGAAACGGTTGGAAAGTTCCTGGTGCCCTCGTGGCGGTGCCCAACGGCGGCGACCCTTCGCAAAAGCGTTCCGCTTTCTTCAAACAAGTAAAGCGAAGAGGTATCCAGGCTGAAAAGTTCCACCATCTGCCGCAGAGTGCGATGCAAGGAGTCGCTCAAGTCCATCGACTCGGTGAGCGTTTGCGCGATCGAGTTCAATACCAGCAGCTCGCGATTGCGGCGGCGAATCTCCTGCTCGGCGCGCTTTCTCTCGGTGATGTCCAGCAGGAACCCCTGATAGGCGGATACGTTGCCCGTAGCGTCCCGCACGGCGATGGAAGACTCAAGCATGGTGCGAATCTCGCCGTCCTTGCGGCGCATTTCAAATTCAAAATCGGCCACCGTTCCGTGCTCGTGCAGAAGTTTTTTCAGGCGATCGCGATCCGCGGTGTCGCCATAGAGCTTGCCGGGGATGTCCAGACCAAGCAATTCGTCCCGGGTGTCGTAGCCGGTCATGCGCAGAAGCGCGTCGTTAAAGTCGAGGAACCGTCCGCCTGGTGTGGAAATGAAGACGCCTTCTTGCACGCTGGAAACGAGGGTCTGGTATTTTTCTTCGGCGCGCTTGCGGTCGGTGATGTCTTTGAGCACGTGAATGGTGCCGAGAGCGAGGCCCGAGGGGTCGGCAAACGTGGAATTGGAGGCTAGAAAGTATCCCGGAAGCCAGGGATCGGGATGGTCGCCTTCCCCGGCCAGGCTTTCGCAATAAGGGCATACCTGGTAGGGGACTTCCTTGCGAGAAAGAAGGTCGGTGACACCCCGGCCAACGAGGGCGCCAGCTTCCTTTCCGAGCAGGTGGCTGAGCCTGCGGTTGGCGCGCAAAATGCGGCCCTGCTGGTCGTGAACGAAAATCGGATCGCCGATGGAGTCGAAGGTGTACGCCCACTGGTGCTGCACGCTGTCGACCTGCTCAAAAAGGCGCACATTTTGCAGGGTCAGCCCGAGCAAGTTCGCGAGGTTGACAAGAAACGCCAGTTCATCCGGTTGAAAGCGCCTGTCGCTCGAGGAGCCCACGCCAATTACACCCAAGGGTCCTTGCTTTCCGGAGAGCGCCAAAGTCACCAGATGCTTGATTCCGGTTTCGGACATTTTCTGGCGAGCGGCGGGATCCTGCTCTTCGTCGGATTGAAGAATCTGGCAGTCGCCCCTCAAAAGCTGCTGGGCCCAAGGTTCGGAGACGGAGAATTTCGAGTGCTTTGCTAAATAGTCCTTGGAGAATCCTACGGACGCACGGGCTACGAGCTGCGCCGACTTTCCGTCGCCTTCGATCAGGCGCACGATGCCGTGGCTGGCCCCGAGACTTTCCAGGATTTGCGCGAGAACGCGGTCCAGCATTTCCTGAGCGGAAAGGGTCTGCGTGCTGGCGGCGGTGAGAAGCGTGAGCCGCCTCATCTTGTCGTTCAGTTCCTCCGCGCGCGCGCGGGCACCCTCAAGAGCCACTACGACCATGGCGATGCCCAGAGTGACGTTCAGCAAGTGCTCAAAAGTAATGCGCATCAGAAAGAGGGATTGGCCTGTCCAGAGCGGCCGATCGAGGCCGTGCAATCCACAGAGTAGAAAAACTCCTCCCAGCAACTGCGCGCCGTGCCCATGGCGCGACATCGCTGCCCGCCACATCAGCCACCCCGCCACAAAACACAAGGCGCTTTCCAGAATGGCAGTTCCCCAGTGCACGGAGGCGAACTCATACGGGCCGCCGCGCTCGATATAGCAAATACCCGCCAAGGCGGCGCAACTGAGTGGCAAGACCGGCCATCCGCGGCCTGGTGCGCCGCCGGTGTAGCGCAAGATGGAAGCCAGCATGAGCAGCAGCGCGGTGGCGTTTCCTAAGATAAGCGCCAGACTCAGGCCGGGGAGCGGATGGATAAGCAGAGTTACTTCGCAGAAGGAGGTCAGCGTGAAGCAGGACCATCCCGCCAGCCATAGACCGAAATAGGGGTCGCGATGATCGCGGCGGAAAAGGAAAAAGAGAACGAGAAGGATGGTAGACGCTGTCGCCTCAAAGCAAGCGATGCCGAGCAGGCCTTGATTTTCCAACACTTTGCGGCGCCTCCCGGCCTGAAATACCGTCGCTGCAGACCACGTTCTCCTTGGCAAGATTATCGCAGACGGTATGGAGCTTTGTGAGAGAAGCTCTTTCGTGACGCTAACACGCTATTTTCTGACTGGGCAAGGGTACCCCCGTTAGTTTGTGCTCTCCCCTATAATGGCTGTAGGGAGCCAACCGCCGTGGAGATGGAAAACATTCTGGTCGTGGACGACGAAGAAGCTATTCGGGAAGTCGTTTCAACGATGCTTGAATCAAAGGGTTATCACTGCACTGCGGTTAGCAACGGCCGCGCGGCACAGGACCAGGTGAAGCGCCTGACACCGGACCTGATCCTGAGCGACATGATCATGCCGGAAATGGATGGGATCAAGTTGCTGGATTGGGTGCGGCAGTACGACCCGGAAGTGCCGGTGATCATGGTCACGGCGATGCACGATATCTCGACGGCGCTGGAAGCAATCCGCCGCGGGGCCTACGACTACATTTTGAAGCCGTTTGAGAAAGACCAGCTGTTTATGGGGGTGGGGCGGGCGTTGCAGCACCGGCGATTGATTATTGAGAACCGCAGCTATCAGCGGAACCTGGAGCAACTGGTGGAGGAGCGGACGGCGCAGCTTACCGGTGCGATTACGCAACTGGAGCAGTCGTACGACGACACGCTGGAAGCGCTTGGAAGCGCTTTGGACTTGAAGGACGCGGAGACCGAGGGACATTGCCAGCGAGTAACCGCGTTTACGATTTCCATCGCCAAGTCGGTGCCGGTTCCTAATCCTTATTTGTCGGTGCTGGCGCGGGCGGCTTTTCTGCATGACATCGGAAAGATGGCCATTCCTGATGGCATTCTGCGGAAGCCGGGTCCACTGGACGACCACGAAAAGCAGATCATGCGGAAGCACTGCGAAATCGGATACAACATGCTGATTCGGATTCCCTTTTTGCGCGATGCCGCGGAAATCGTGCTGGCCCACCAGGAATTTTTTGACGGCTCAGGGTACCCTCGTGCGTTGAAAGGCGAGCAGATCCCGCTGGGGGCGCGGATTTTTACGATTGCGGATTCGCTGGACGCGATGATTAGCGACCGGCCTTATAGGAAGGCTCTGCCGATGAATCATGCCCGCGAAGAAATTCGGCGATGCTCGGGGACGCAGTTTGACCCCAAGATGGTGGATGTATTTATGTCCATCCCGGAAGAACATTGGATCGAGCTGCGGGAGAACCTGGGGTCGCCGTTCCGGCTGGCGCATTTAAAAAATCTCTAAAGAACTAGGCCGGACTTGGTCTGGCTGGGGACCAGAGGAAGATTGATTTACCCCGACCACTTTCTGCAAAAAGCGAAACTCCACGGGGAAAAAAGAAAAGG
>Ga0210407_10001901_pt1 | contig 18693 bp, 15 predicted proteins | sample IncBWC27MmetaG_FD_150860 | JGI IMG/M metagenome (GOLD analysis project Ga0210407, IMG submission 150860) | Forest soil microbial communities from Barre Woods Harvard Forest LTER site, Petersham, Massachusetts, United States - Inc-BW-C-27-M | ecosystem: Environmental > Terrestrial > Soil >...
GCTTGCGATCCTCCGAAAATTTGCACGTCCACTCCCGGAAAGTGGTGGTCCGGATCGTTCTTCAGTTGTCCTTCATAGTTGGCGTTGGCCTTCACCTGCACCATCGCGCCCGTCGAATCCGGATTGCCCTCGTTACCCGTCAGCCCGTTGATCCTCGGGTCCTGCTTCTTCAGCCCGCCCAGCATGTGGTCAAACGACCGGTTCTCCATCATCAGCACAACGATGTGCTTCAAATTGTCCAATCCCGCCGTCATATACACCCCCGCATTGCCCTGGATTTCGGCTCGCTCTATCCGAGTAGTGACACAAATCCCACGAAACGTTTCAACCTCACGCTTCACTACCCTCCATTACTCATTTCTTGGGACCGGCAAGCCGCTCCGTCTCGCCAGCCACGTTTCAACGCGCCGGCGCATCCATCGAAAGACGACTCGCCCGGCCCGGCAGCGGGGAGGATCACGTGTTCGGCTCTCAAGTTCTTGAAGTCGTCATCGGCCTCATTCTCGTCTATCTCGTTCTCAGCATCGGCTGCTCCGGCATCAAAGAAATCATCGCCGCCATTTTTTCGCTCCGCGCCAAAACTCTCGAAGACGCCATTCGCAACATGCTCAAAGACGGCGCCGTCGACTACACCTCGCTCCTCTTCAAGCACCCGCTCATCGCCGCCAGCGCCCCCGAAGGCCAGAGGCCTTCCTACCTCGCCGCCCGCTCTTTTGCCCTCGCACTCCTCGACGTCATTGCCCCTCCCAGCGCCGGCCAGCCCCGCTCCCCCTCCTCCACGCGCGCCGCCATCGCCCAAATCTCCGACGAGAAACTTCGCAACACCCTCCTCGGCTTCTTCGACACCGCCCAGGGCGACATCGACGCCTTCCGCAACCTCCTCGAGCACTGGTTCGACGACACCATGGAACGCATCAGCGGCTGGTACAAACGCATGTCCCAAAAAATTATTTTCGGCGCCGGCCTCGCCCTCTGCCTCGCCCTCAACGCCGATTCCCTCATGGTCGTCAAGGAGCTTTGGAGCGACCAAGCCCTCGCCAAAGCCGTCGTCGCCCAAGCAGAAAATCGCATCAAGACACCCCTTCCATCCGACAGGTCCAACAAGCCTGTACAGCCGTCTGGCATCGCCCAAGTAGAAAATCCCGCAAAAGCCAGCGCTCCGACTGACGACTCCACCGAGCCCGTTAAGCTTTCCGATGTCATCTCCGAAGTTCGCGACGCCAACTCTCCTCCCATCGGTTGGTCCAACACTCCTAAGGACATCCGCTGCCTGCCTCAGGAACCCTGGAGTATCGTCTTCAAAATCCTCGGTATTTTTCTCACTTCCTTTGCCATCACTCTTGGCGCACCATTCTGGTTCGACCTTCTCAACAAGGTCTTCAACATGAACGCGCGCCTCTCCGGCCACCCTCCCGCCGCGGCCAATTAACTTTCCCGGATCCCCTCGCGGGAGGCTCGATCCGGAAAATAAGTAAGCACATCAGCAGAAAGGAAACTTCACCATGAGCACGCAGCAAGGAACCATTCCTCTCAAGGGCAGCACCAAGCATCGACCGTCAAACGCCCAAATCACCGGCGAAGCACCAGCTGGTGAATTCCAGATCACCGTCATGGTCCGCCGCCGCAACGAACTTCCCTCCATGGAAGCTCACGGCAAAACCAAGATCAGTGATCGCACCTATCTCACCCGGGAGCAGCAAGCCGCTAATCACGGCGCCGATCCCGCCGATCTCCAAAAGGTCGAACTCTTCGCACAACAGAACGGCCTCCGCGTCGTCGGCGCCAACGCCGCCCAACGCTCCGTCACTCTTGCGGCCACCGCCACTGCCTTCAGCAAAGCCTTTGCCGTGGATCTGAAAACCTATAAGTCCGGCGAAATCTCCTATCGCGGCCGCGAAGGCGACATTTATCTTCCTCCGGCCCTCTCCGGCGTCGTCACCAGCGTCACCGGCCTGGACAACCGCCAATTCGCCAAGCCCCACGTCCGCGTTCACCGCGGCGCGGCCCAAGCCGCAGGCGCGGGAGCGGGTACATCCGCAAGGGCCGCATCCGTGCCTCCCGGATTCACTCCGCAGGATCTCGCCACCATTTACAATTTCCCCAAAACTCTTGACGGCACTGGCCAAACCATCGCCATCCTCGAACTCGGCGGCGGCTTCCACCCTGCCGAGCTCGCCACCTATTTTCAAAAGGTTGGCGTCGCCAAGCCCCCCAGAGTCACCGCCGCCACCTTCCCCAACGGCGGCACCAACTCTCCCGGCACCAACGCCCTCGACCCCAACAATCCCGACGTCGAAGTCATGCTCGACATCGAAGTCGCCGGCTCCATCGCTCCCGGCGCCAACATCGTCGTCTATTTCGCCCCCGACGCCTCCGACCAGAGCTTCCTCAACGTGCTCAACGCCATCGTCCACGACAACGCGAACAAGCCCACGGTCGTTTCCGTCAGTTGGGGCGGCCCCGAGGAAAGCGCCACCGTCCAGTTCCAAAATGAGTTCGACCGTATCCTCCAATCCGCGGCTCAAATGGGCGTCACCGTCTGCGTCGCCGCCGGTGACAACGGCTCCGCCGACTTTGCCGCCACCGATCCCAACTGGGACCACAAAGCCCACGTCGACTTCCCCGCCTCCAGCTCCTTCACCCTGGCCTGCGGCGGAACAAATCTCACCGCCTCCAACGGCGCCATCACCAATGAAGTCGTCTGGCACGACGGCACCAATGACGGCACCGGCGGCGGCGTCAGCCGCTTCTTCGCCATGCCCACTTACCAGCAAAACGCTGGCGTTCCCAAAGCCGTCGACCCCGCCGGACCCGTTATGCGCGGCGTCCCCGACGTTGCCGGCGATGCCGCCCCGGCGACGGGCTATCGCGTCCTCTGCGACGGCACCAGCTTCCCCGATCCCGCGCAAGGACTCCCACCCGTCGGCGGCACCAGCGCCGTCGCTCCACTGTGGGCAGGCCTCGTCGCCCGCCTCAACCAAGGCCTCGGCAAGCCCATTGGCTTCGTCAATCCGCTGCTCTACGCCATCCCCAGCAGCGCCAACGCCTTCCACGACATCACCACCGGCTCCAACGGCAACTACAAAGCCAAAGCCGGCTGGGATCCCTGCACCGGCCTCGGCAGCCCCAACGGTCAAAACCTCCTCGCCGCCCTCAAGTAGATTGCTTTCTGCGGGGCGGCACCGCCGCCGTCCTGCACAAACGGAAAAGGGCAGCGCAACCATCTCATCTCGCGGTCGAACACACTCCGAGAGCCATCCAAAAAAGACGAAGGGCCGGCATCCACCGGCCCTTCGTCTTTCCCACTCTCAATCACGACTCTCGCCAGTCCACATCCTTCAACCTCGCGCCCTCTGGCGTAGGTGCCCTCAATGCCCTCCTCTGTTTCCGCCTTATCCCCTCCCCCCGCGTTTTCCTCCTCTTCCCCCCTCCGGGTCCTCTGTGCCTCCGTGAACTCTGTGTAATTCTTCTCCCCCGCCTTTCGTCGCCGCACCTGAGCCACCCATTGACCATAGTCTGACGATGGTCCAAGCCTTCGGATCACCTTAGGCTCGCCCCGCCTCAAACCCAACCAATCCACTCACTCCTACTAAAAACCGATAACTGAAAACTGAAAACCGCATTTGCCCCTCAGCGTAGGCTCTCTTACTTCTCCGCACACTCTGCGTCTCTGCGACCTCTGAGTTGATCTTTTTCCAACTTTCTTCACCCTCGCGGCCCACCCACCACAAAAATCCGCACCTCAAATTCGCTTGACATCACGTAACTAATGCGGTATTCTCTTGCCCAGGGAATTGTGGGTTGAAACCTGTAAAGCTCCAACCATGTTGGAGCATTTTTTTTGCCCGGTGCCGGTCCACTTCCGCGAAGATGTGCCTTGGAAGAGGACTTTCCTAAGCTCTTTTGGCGCGACACTTCCGTCCGATTCCTGATTGAGGCCTCTTTTGAACCCGCTTCGCTATTCGTAACTTGTTTGTTCTCAATGCTTACGCATGACCGCCCTGTAAGTCACTTAGATGCAACACTTACAAGCATATTCCGTGTTTTGCCCTGTTTCAACCGAAATTGACCGTCTGTAACTCATTTATCTGCAACACTTACAAAGAATCACTCCGTAAGCTATTTAGATGCAACACTTACAGAAAAACGGGGGGGGAGGGCCCCACCACAATAGTCCATCGCCCTCGGCACACCACCCTCGCTCCGGCAAGATCACCCAGCCATCTCCTCTCCCTTGAGTTTCAGCGATGCAAACGTGGCGCAATCCTGAGATGAGGGAAAACGTCAGGGAGGAAGTTAAGACTCAGCGCACAGTGGAAATGGGGTCCAGAAGTCCTGCAAATCCTTCGAGCGTTTGTAGTTGCGCAGCATGCTGCGCAACTACAAGGGGTCGGGGCTTATGACCCAGCATAAAGCTGGAACGGCGCCCAGTAGTAAGGCTTCTTGAAAACGCTTTGCGCATCTTTCGAGTGCAGCAGCGACAACTTGGCGGTGCGCAGCGCCGCAGCCGTATCCTGGCCGCGATTCAGTTCACCGTAGAAGGAATCCATGAGCTGCGGCGCGGCGGAATCGTTGACTTCCCACAACGCACCAATGACGTTATGCGCGCCAGCGCGCAAGAACGCCCAGGAAAGACCGATCAAGCCTTCGCCGGAATACGCGGTCTTGCCCGCGCCCTCGCACGCGGAGATCGTAACCAGTTGCGCTGTCAGAGGATGCTTCACGATGTCGCGCGCATACAGTTTGTAGGAGTCGCCTTCCCTGCTCAGGATGACCGCCGATTCCAAAGGCCGCGTCACGCTGGCGGTTCCGTGAGTCACAAAATGAAGATAAGCAAATCGTTCCGGATTGCTATTGAGATAAGCGCTCGGCGTAGCCTGCTTCCCTTCCAGCACCTCGCGTTTGGAATCTGGAAAATATCGCTCCACCCGCTTCATCTCGTCGGCCGCCTGCGGCAGCGGATCAAAGGGCTCCACTGTCTCGGTATTCCCGACCAGCAAAAGACTCTTCTCCTTCGTCGCGGGACGGCCAGCGGAAGAAGCGAGCAGCGTCAGCGAACTCGCCGTCGTCAACGTAACATCCTCAATCCAAAAATGCGGCTGCGGGTCGGGCACAATCAACGTTTCAAAATTCAGCGCCGACAAACTCGGATCGGGCAACAGAATCACCCGCGCCCCTTGCGGAATCAACTTCTTCGCCGGTTCCACCAGCGTCGCGTACAACTTCTTACCCGCGTCGCTGCCCGCATCCCCAGCATCATGCAAATCGCGCAGCGCACTGCGATACGCCTTCACCAGCGGCTCGATCTCCGAAGCCTTCGGCATCTTAAAATACGCCGTCTTCGTCGGTGTAATGACCCAAAGGTGCGATTGCTTCTGCCCAATCCAGTAGAAAAGCAACGTCTGTCCCACCCATTGTGCGACCTGCTGAGGCCGTACCGCGACCGCTGTCAAGCGCACTGCTTCATCAGTCGAGGACAAGCCCTCGGCCAGCGTCCGCGCCCGGCTCAACTCAGCAACCCGCAGAGCGTCGCCAGATCGCCCATGCGCCACAAGAAAATCCACGTAGTCTTCATAGAACTCGATGCTGCTGGAAAGAAACGTCAATCGAAACTCTTCCCGGTTGAGAGCGTTTCGCGCTGCCTCGATGGTGCTGATGGCCTGGATATACTCTCGCTCAGCGAGGGACGCCTTGCCCTCGTCATCGTACACTTTGGCCAAGCGTGCCTGCGATTCCCATTTAAGCGTTGTCTGCGCTTTTTTATTAGAAATGATTCCCTGATAAAGCGTCTCGGCCTCTGGAAAGTTTCGCTCGCTGGCTTGAATTCTAGCGCGGACAAGCTGCGAATCAAGAACGCCCGATTGGTCGAGCCCGTCGCGCTCCATGTCCGTCGCCTCCTTGTTATATTGCATGGCAAGCTCGATACGCCCGGTCTCTAGTGCAACTGCAGTTAGGTCATTGAGGCATTCTATAAGGCTGGTTTTTTCATCTAGGCCCCTGGCGATCCTCAGCGCCTGGGTCAGAATAGCCTCGGCGGCTTCGTAATTGTGTTGGGCATAGTAGGAATTAGCGACGCCCGTCAGCCAGTAGGCTTGATAGGCAAGGAGTTTGCGGCTTTCTGATTCGTCAGCGGCTTGTTTATATAGGGTTAATGCGTTTTGGGAGTCGCCCAGCTGGAAATAGCTCCACCCCATGTTTCCGAAAATGATTCCAATATTTGCCTTCAATCCTAAAGAACGGGAGAGATTCAGCGCGGCTTGATTCCAATCGATTGCCTCGTCAAAATGTCCCTGTTTTGTAGCCACTAAACCCAAGTTTCCCAACGCGTCCGCTTCCTGTACTTGGTTAGGGTACTGCCGGGAAAGGGATAGTGCTTGGCGAAGGATAGCCTCGGCTGAGGAATAGTCACCCCTGTCGATATTTAACGCGCCTTGATTGTTCAAGACTTCGCTCAAAAGCTTTGGTTGGAATGCACCAGCAAGACTTGCCGCATTAGCAAATCTCTTTTCGGACTCATCGAGTTCCTGGGCGTATCGAAACGCGATTCCCTCGACCATGTACTTAAGCACAGCCACGTCAGACGACCTGAGGGAACTAGGAATATCCTCGTGGAGAGTATCAAGGGAATGTTTATATTCTTTGCGGTAGACGAAATCCTGCGCCGTTAGCACCCTAAACCGCCACTTCCATTCTTCACTTTTGGTTCCGTATTCTTTCGAAGCGCGGTCAAGCTCTACCAGTGCTATGTCGAGATCGCCGTGGCGGATTTCCTGTTGGATTCGAGCATAGGCACTCTCTGGGCTCGTAGTTTTGTGGCAGCCAGAAAAAACGGTAATGGCCGTTAGGAGTAACAATGAAAAAGAGGTATCAGCTATCCGCCGCCTGGGTTGGGTGGCATTGGCTGGCCGTTGGTGTTGGCTTCGGCGACTGTTAGCGCTGCTACTTGAGGGGAACCGAGTTCCAGGCGGAGCATCGTGAGTGTGCGCGCACCGGCCGTGGCGAAAAGTTCGGCAAAGTAAATCCTGCCAAAGCCGTCGATGGTGATGTGGTTTTCCTTTTCCTTCACGCCCGGCAGAGAGGATTCGATTTTCTCGACTAAAGAGCACAGCGCGGCACCATCCTGGTGTTCTGCCAGTCTCCCATTTCCTTTGTCGGTTTCAACTTCTTTTTTCAGGTCCTCTCCGCTCTTGGCTTTCGAGAGGTGCTGCTCGCGAAGGAATACTTTGACGGGATGTCCTTCAATGCGCAGATTGTGAAAACTGCTTCCTTCGAAAGTAAAGTGGCCGACCGGGTCTTTACGTTTATGCACCGAGTGGACGCTCACTTCGATGCGTTCCGCCGTCACCACATCCAAAATATTCAAGTCGTAGATGAACGTGGTCGCGTGCGTGTGCGCGACGGTGGAGTCTTCGTTCCACCGCCCGGAAACGTGCGTATGCGCGGATCTAAAACGAATATAATCCTGGCAATAGTAGCCTTCCGCATGATTGCGCGCGTGCCCGCCGATCGTCGGCAGCGACGCGGAAGCCTGCGCATCAATCAATACACGCGTAGGATGAATGATTTCACCACTTAATGCGTGACCCAAAGCATGGAAATGAAAAGGGATGCGCGGTTTTCTGGCCATCGGGGGGACTCCTTAGTCCAAAAACGGAACGTGCATAGTTACCTATTTACGGAAGAAATTCAACTACAAAAGCGAAACGTGCCACTTCTTTTTCGGGTTGGAATTGTCCGGTGGCCGCGGGATCGCCCGCGATCACCAGTTTGTACTTCCCGGGATTGACCGAGCCTGCAGGTATCGGGACGTGGACTTCCTTGCCTGCCAGCTCACCGGCTATGGAAATTTCAAACACGGTGCGGCCCGCCTCGTCCTGGAGCCGACCGATGTAGTGGTCAAACGGGTGCGCCGGCAGAAAGTCGAATTTAACATCAAAGGTTTGGCCGGAATGCACGGAGACGCGGTCGGCATTTTCATCGCCCTGCTGATCGTGCCGTTCTCCGCGGCCGCTGCCATGCAGCGCGAAAGAGCTGGCATAGGCCTGCGTCGCGGCCACGAGCGGCGCCTTCTGGATCGACGCCTCCGGCGAATGCTGCCTCGCTGCCGGAATGGTCACCGTGTTCTGATATCCAATGAAAAGCAGGAGTGCAGCGAGAACAGGTACCGCAAACGCCGGCCGCAGCCAGCCAAACCAGCGATCCAGGAGCGGCGTGGTTTCCCTGGCGCCGGCCGCCGATTCTTGCTCGCGGAATACCTGGCAACTGGCATCGGCAAAGGCCATGACGGCCTTGACGTCCATCGCGCACTCGGCGCAATCGAAATAGTGCTCTTCGTACTCGTTCATCAGCTCGGGAGTGAGCTCTCTCAGAGCGTATTTTTCGGCTGCTTGCAGCCGCACCGCTTCAGTATGGTCCATGTTTATCATCCACTGAGTAGTGCAGGGGGGGCCTGATTCGTTTCATAGTCCCCTCTTCCCCTCGGGCCGCAGGCCTTGGTCTTTCTTGTAAATCACGCGGAATCTATCTTTTGCGCGATGCACCAGCACCCGCAAATAGTCCCTCTTCACCGCATACTTCTTGCAGATTTCGTCCTTATCTACCTCATTTAAAAAGAGATCCCGCAGAATCTGCTGGTCCCGGGCGGGAATCTCTTTCAATATCCGCCGCACCAGCGCGCATTTCTCTTCCTCATAATACTGGGTCTCCTGGTTCGGCGCCTTGGACGGAATCTCAAAATGATCATCCTCCATCGGCCGCACCCGGTAGTTCTGCCGCTGCTTCTCCAATAAAACGTGGTTACAAATCGAATTAACAAACGGTCCAAACCGCTCCGGCTCCCGTATGCCCCCCTGTTTCCGCAGCGCCACCAGCACCCTATAGAAGGTCTCCTGGCAAAGATCCGTAACGATGTCCGGGGGGAGCATGCGCGCCCGCAGCTTGGCCCTCAGAAGTTGTTCAAAATAGGCGACAAAGTGCTTCTCCGTGGCGGAATCGCCCTTGCGGAGTTTATCGAGGTAGTCGTCATCAAAGGGGAACAGTTCCAATGAATCCTCGAATCTTGGCACGGGAGTATAGCCTTGGCTGGACATTTGGGCAAACGCATGCCCATCGTCATAAGTTCCTGAAACGGAACGACTCCTTCGCGCACTACCCTGCTGTAGGAACCCCGATAGTCTTGGGAGTCCTAACCGATGGGGAACCTTCCCCGGTCCCCATGTGCCCCACACTGGCGCATCTGAACCTGCCCTGAACGGGTGAGGATGCGCCTCCCCTTTGAGGGGTGGGTAAGTAATCTGGAGGTAATGGTGGCAAGTCAACCGATGAGAATTTCAGTCCCCAAGAATGAAGGGATGCCCTTTTCCGCCTATCCTTCGCCAAGCGCCTCGGGCAGAAATGGCCGCGACGTTCAGGCTGTTTCTGTAACTGCTCAGAGCGTGGAATTTGTGGCGAAACCCGGCGAGGCGCAGAAGGCCCAGTACGCCATCGCGCCGGCGCTGAACGGAGCCTTGAAAGGCGTGACCGGGTTCGCGGGATGCATGGTGATGACCTCGGATCACGAAGCGCGGCTGATTACTGTGGTTACCTTTTGGAGAGGGACCGAGCGAGTAAAGCATTGCAACGCCAACACGCGCTGGGTGAACGCGCTGTTGGCGCCTTATATCGATCGCCGCCTGCGCGTGCAAACGATGGTGGCGCAGGTTCCCTCCGAGCCGCTGCTGCAGGAAGAGACCGCGGTTCTTGCCGAAGAAGAGAGCGAGACCTGCTTCGCGTGAACTTCATGAGAATGGAAAGAACAAAAAATAATGCGCACGGCAATAAAATTCGAGCTTTGGGCCTGGGGACCATGGAAAAGATGCTGGCGAACGGAAAGTGCAGTGTGGATTCTTGTGCAGGGAACGCGGTTGCTTCCCTGGCTCAGCAGGATCTTTGCCTGAATCACTTTGTCGGGCGCTGCTACGAACAACTGGACAGCGTGGATCCGCGCGGACATCGTGTGCCGCCGGAAGCCGCGCAACTCGCGCAAATGCGCGCGTTCGTGGAGGAGTGCTCGCATCAGACTCTCGACGTGAGCTTGCGCTCCGCGAAACTCAGCAATCTGGAGCGCGGGCGCTTGCTGGACATTTTGCTGTGGGCCGGAGAACTTTTCGTTCTTTTGCGCGCGCCCCGTGCCAGCTTTGCGGATTCGCTTTCTTGCGGCGAGGGCTACGTCGTTTCGCGGGCCATCGCCACGCCGCAATAGTCCGCAATCCTTAAATCACCAATCAGAAAACATAATTTCGCGCGACAAGAGCAAGGCAACGCGGCTATTCGTGGCGCAGCGCGTAAATCGGGCTCACGCGTGCCGCGCGCACAGCGGGTAACATCGCAAAGCCCAAATTCATCGCCGCCGCCGACAAGATGGCTAGCTGCGCGTTGGCCCAATCGAACTCGAAGGGCAAACTCGCGCGCTTCGCCACCGTTTGAGATCCCTCCCACCCAAGCAACAATCCAAGCGCGCATCCGATCAAACTCAGCAACGACGCCTCCATGAGGATTTGAGCGAAGACGTCAATCACACTTGCCCCCAGCGCGCGGCGCGTGCCGATCTCCACCGTTCTTCCCTTCACTGCAATCCAGGAAATTGCGAGAATTCCCAGCCCTGAAATCGCGAGCCCGCCGATTCCGATGGCGCGGACGTAAAATCCCAATTGCCGTGACGATGCGATCTGCGTATCGATCAGCGTTTTTTGATTTCTTACCTGAAAATCGTCGGGAAGATTCGCGAGCCGATGGTGGCGTGCGCGCAACACACTCTCGATGCTCGCCGCCGCAGCGTCCATCTCTTCCATGCGCCTCACTTCCAGCAACAAGCCGCTGTAATAATCCACGTTCATCAGGCGATGCCTGGCGGTGTTCAGCGGAATGTAGACCTGGTCGTCCTCGGAAACGGCGTCGAGTCCCTGGCCGCGCTCTTCGAGAACGCCCGCGATGTGAAAGGGAGCGCGGTCGATAAAAATGCCGCGGCCCACGGGTGAATCCGCGCCGAAAATATCCCGCGCCACGCGGTAACCGAGAATGGCGACGCGGGAGGCGCGGCGGTCGTCGTCTTCGGAAAACCATTCGCCTTCGGTGAGGATCCAGTTTTTTATTGCGGGATAGCCGGGCTGGCAGCCGAGGATTTGCGTGGACTTCGAGAGGTCGCCGGCCTTGATTCGGAATTCGCCGGAAGCGATGGCTGAGCTGCGTACGATCGCCGGAACGAGCTGGCGAATGGCAGCGTAATCGGCGGGCACGAGCGTGTGCGCAATTGCGCCGGTGCGCGCGCGACCCGCTGCGCCGCGGTCTTGTTGTGGGGCTACGGTTATTGCGTTGACGCCCATGCGCGCAATCTGGCTCAGTGCTTCGCGGCGCCCGCCGGCTGCAAAATTCACGCAGACGATCACGCCACCGATTCCCAATGCGCTGGCGAGCAAAATCAGCGCGGAACGAAAACCAAATCTGCGGAGCACGCGGGCGCAATCCAAGGCGATGTAGAGAAATTTGAGATTCATAATTTTTTGCGCGCGAGATGACCGAGATGTATTTCGAACATCAGCGCTGATTTGCTAAGCGCGTAACGCCGCAATCGGATCGATGTGCGCCGCCTTCCATGCCGGATAAATGCCGAAAATAAGCCCGGTGGCAATGGAGAGCGCGATGGAAATTCCGAGCACGTCCCAATTTAGTTGCAACGGAAGACTTGCGAGACGCGCGGCCGCGCCCAATCCCACAAGGGCGAGCGCGACGCCGAGGAAGCCTCCAGCGCAGGAGATGAGCGTGGCTTCCGTGGCGAATTGCCATAAGACATCGCCGCGGCTTGCTCCGACGCCACGGCGTACGCCGATTTCTTTTCGGCGTTCGGAAACGCCGATGAGCATCAGAGCCATAATTACGACGCCGCCGAGGAACATCGCCAGGATGGCTACACCTTTGAGTGTTTTCGCCAGAGTGGAATTCATTTTTGTGACTTGCGCGGCGATGGCTCTGGGATTGGTGATGGTGAAATCGTCGAGCTGCGTCGCGGTCAGATGATGCCGTTCGCGGAGGAGGTTGGTGATTGCGAGCACGTTGGCGTCCGCGGCATCAGCGTCTTTCAGTTGCACGATCATCATGGTGAGATAGTCGCGATTGAAGAGGCGCTTTGCGGCTGTGCCGATGGGAATCAAAATCAAATCGTCGAGGCTGCCACCGCCGGGGCCCGCGCCGCGCGATTTCAAAATGCCTTGTACTTGAAAGGGAACGTCGCCAATGCGAATGGTCTTGCCGATGGCGTTTTCTCCAGGAAAAAGACGAGATTCGACATCCGCGCCGAGGACGGCGACGCGCGCCAGATCGGAGTCCTGTTGCTCGCTGAAGAGAGAGCCATTTGATGCGTCGTCGCCGCGCAATTCGAACCAGTTGGGGCTTACGCCAAAAACAGCGGTGCTATCGGCGTGGTCGCGATATTTGATATCGATGTCGAAAGCGTTTTGGAGATTGGCGATTTGCTTTACGCCGGGAAGATTGGTCGCGATGGCCTGCGCGTCTTCAAATTTGAGCGTGCCTGGAACGTTGGTGAGCGAAACCATGCCGCGGGTGCGACCCGCGCCGGGGCGAAGGATGATGGTGTCGAAGGTGCCGATCATGTTTTTGAAGCGCTTCATGGATTCTTTTTTGGAGGCTTCGCCGACGGCGTTCAAGAGTGTGAGCGAACCTATACCGACGGTGACCCCGAGCATCATCAGCAGCGTGCGCAGCCGCCGACGGGCTATGCTGCGAAAGGCTAATGCAATTCCCGCGGCGAGTTTCATGACGCGGCCTCGCAGTTTGCAGGAGCGATTTCGTTTGGCGTGATTCGAACGTCCGAGAGAAGGATGCCGTCGTGCAAGGTCACCTCGCGATGGGCGTAGGACGCGACGGCATTGTCGTGAGTCACGAGAACAATCGTGCGGCCTTCCTTGTGGAGTTGCGTAAGGATGTCCATGACTTCGCCGCTCGACGTGCTGTCGAGATTTCCGGTGGGCTCGTCGGCCAGGATGAGCGGCGGATCGTTGACGAGCGCGCGGGCGATGGCGACGCGCTGCTGCTGACCGCCGGAGAGTTCATTGGCGAAATGATTGGCGCGGTCCTGGAGACCGACGCGTTCGAGAAGTTCGAGGGCTTTTTTGCGATGGACGCGGCCGCGCGCGTAGACCATGGGTAGCTCGACGTTTTCACGGGCGGTGGTTCCGGGAAGCAAATTGAAGGATTGAAAGATAAAGCCGATGCGTTCGGCGCGAACGCGGGAGAGATTGCGGTCGGAATGGCGGGAAACATCTTCGTTGGCGAGGAGGTACGCCCCGGAGTTAGGGACATCGAGGCAACCGAGAATATTGAGCAGGGTGGATTTGCCGGAGCCGGAGGCGCCACGGACGGCGACAAATTCGCGGTCCTCGACGGTGAAAGATATTTCGCGGAGGGCGTGAACGACGGAGCCTCCACCGCGCGTGTAGGTTTTGGAGATTCTGGACATTTCGATCATGGCGTCTCCCGCTTTTGTTTGTCCTCGGATATTCCGCTGACGATCACTTGATCTGTGGCGGCAATTCCCTTTCGAATTTCAACGAACGTGCCTTCGCGTGTTCCGATAATCACGTCCTTGCGCTCCGGGCCGCGCGCGGACTGCACCAAGACAAACTTTGCATCAGCGATGCCGCGCAGTGCGACGAACGGAATCAGAAGCGCGGTGCGCTCGGCGGTGTGAATGGAAACATTGGCGGTCATGTCTGGCTTGAGGATTTCGGAATCGCCGGAGATAGCGATCACGACTTCGTAGTTGACGACACCCGAAATAATGGTGGCGGTGGGGTTGATGCGCTGGACGCGGCCTTGCAAGTCGCGCGAGGGATAGGACTCGACGGTGAAGGTGACGATTTGGCCGGGGCGGACGGAGGCGATGTCGGCTTCGTCGACCATGGCGATGAGTTCGACGGCGTGATTGTCGATGATGGTGACGAAAGTGGGGGTGGCGAAAGCGGAGGCGACGGTTTCGCCTTCTTGCGTGGAGACGGAAGCGATGGTGCCGGAAATCGGTGCGAGGATGCGGCAGTAGGCGAGGTTGACTTCGGCGGCGTTGAGATCGGAGCGGGATTTTTCGAGTTTGGCGCGCGCGGCGTTGGCGGCCCATTCGAGGTCTTCGGCTTGCTGGCGGGGGAGCAAACCGGAAGCGAGGAGTTCGCGGCCGCGGGCGAGGTCGCGCTCGGCTTTCCGCACGCCGACTTCGTCTTCGGCGACTTGGGCGCGTTCTTGCAAGATGAGCGCGTCGACTTGGCGGGTGTCGATTTCGGCGATGACTTGGCCTTTTTCGACGCGCGCGCCCACGCTGACGTTGAGTTTGCGAACGATTCCGGAAACCTGCGCGCCAACGCGGACTTGCGCGCCGACGCGCAGGCGGATGATGCCGGTGGCGAGAACGTTGGCGGTGATTTGGCGGGACTCGGGTTGCGAGATTTGGAGAGGCTCGGCGCGGCTGGCGCGAGCGGCGCGTTCCGCGAGGACCCAATAGAGAATCCCCGCGGTTAGCCCGAGCAAGAGCAACGAGACGATGGCAGTGCGTTTCATTTTGTGGTTATCTTGCGGCGCCGCGGGCCGTTATTGTTTGTCGAACACGATAATCAGCGGCGGATTTGTGCCGCGCGCGTATTGGTCGGTCATAGTTTTTCCGTCGTCAGAGATGGAGCGCGTTTCGTTGCGGACGACCTTGGTTCCGGCGACGGCGCCTTCTTGCGTCCACTCGGTTTCAAGTTTGGCGCCAGCCCACCTGGTGATGGTCTCGTTGGGGTCGCCCATAGGTCCGCTGTTGGGCGCGGATTTGCCGGTGAGGTCGTAGTGCAGTTCGCGTGTTTGTTCCTGCCCGTTGAACTTCGAGGTTTCAACTACTTTGAGCGAATTTTGGGTTTGCTCGATTTTTAGAGTGATTTGCATGGAGGCCATCATGCCGAGATTTTTGCTTTTGGAGACGTTGAGAACCCAAGTGCCGGAAAAATCGGTGGCGGCGAGAGCGTTGAAAGCGTAGAGGCCGAACAGCGCGACACTGGGGAGGAAGCGAAAGAAAAAGATTTTTTTCATGGTGCGAATCTCCTTGGCCATTCGGGATATACGTCGCATTCGAACGGCATGGGGCGAGTCTGAAGCCTGCACCTAAGTAGAGAGTCAAGAGGAATGTTGGAGCGGGGATTTGTGTGGGACTGGGGAGCGAAGTTCGATGCGCGAAATCGAGCTAGAACTCGTGTAACCTATTCGCTTTACGAACGTAGGAGAAGCATATGGCACAAGGATTTTCACTTCCGATGGCGCAAGCCACTAGCAGCGCAAAGCCTGTTTGGCGCGCTGGGGCGGTGCCTTGGTTCGTGTGGAGCGGGGCGCTGGCCGTGACGTCGATGGCGTTCGGCCTCTATTGGGATATTTCGTGGCACGAAACAATTGGGCGGGACACGTTCTGGACGCCGGCGCATCTGGCGATTCATTTTGGCGGAATCCTGGCGGCGTTTACGTGTACGTATTTAGTCTTCTCGACGACCTTCTCGAAAGATCCGGCGGCGCAAAGTTCGGCGGTGCGCGTTTGGGGATTTCGCGGGCCGCTGGGAGCGTTCGTGACGGCATGGGGAGGAGTGACGATGGTCACCTCCGCGCCGTTTGATAATTGGTGGCACGACTCGTTTGGGCTGGATGTGCAGATTTTGAGTCCGCCGCACGTGGTGCTGGGGACCGGAATGCTCGCGGTGGCGATGGGTGTGCTGCTGCTGATCGTTTCGGAAATGAACCGCGCGAGCGGTGCGGCGAAACAAACGCTGACGCGCGTGTTCTTTTATCTTGCGGGGGTACAGCTTTTCTTTCACATGATTTTGATCAGCGAAGATTGCGATCCGTCGCAAATGCACAGCGGGATTTTTTATCAGATGATTTCGTTTGGCGTGCCGATTTTACTGATCGGACTGGCGCGGGCGTCGGGATACCGGTGGGGCGCGACGATTGTGGCGTCGATCTATATGGTGTTGATGCTGGCAGGGCTGTGGATTTTCCCGATTTTCCCGGCGACGCCCAAGTTGGGGCCGGTGTTTACGAACGTGACGCATATGGTGCCAATGGGCTTTCCGGTGCTGCTGATTTTTCCGGCGCTGGCGCTGGATATCGTTTTGAACCGGTTCGCGGGACGGAACGCGTGGCTGCAAGCGCTGGTGGCCGCGACGACGTATCTGGCAGTAGCGATGGCGGCGCATTGGTTTTGGGCGGAATTTATGATTACGCCTGCCGCGCGGAATGCTTTCTTTGGACAGAATTATTTCCCGTACGCGTTTCCACCTTCGCAGTATCACTTCGCGTGGGAGTTCGCAAAGACAGATGCGACGCGAGGGGCTTTTGCCGTAGGGATGTTGATCGCGTGGGGCGAGGCGTTTCTTTCTTCGCGAGTTGGAGTGGCGTTTGGCGGGGCGCTATCGCGCCTGCGCAGGTGATGAGCGGACTATGAAAATGATTTGGCGTTCCTGGTTATCGTTGGCGCTGATGTGCATGCTGGCGGCGGCTTGCTTTGCGCATGTGGGGAGCCCAGATGTTTATTTTCAGGGAGACGCCGGGCCTTATCACTTGGTGGTGACCATTCGAACGCCAGCGATGATTCCGGGAGTGGCGCAGATCGAGGTACACAGCGACAAGCCGGGGATTCATCAAATCAAACTTACGCCGCTGTACGTGGTCGGCGCGGGATCGAAATATCCTCCACCGCCGGACATCCTTTCTCCCACGCCTGGTGATCCGCAATACTTTGCGGGACGTCTGTGGCTGATGGGGTCGGGATCGTGGCAGGTGCGGATTGAAGCTGATGGAGATGCGGGGGCGGGGACGGTGGCGGTTCCCGTGCCGGCATTTGCGCGCAGCACTTTGCCGATGCAGAGAAATTTGGGGATTCTGCTATTCGTGTTGATGGCGATGATCGTCGCGGCGATGGTTTCGATTCTGGGGGCGGCGCGGCGGGAAGGGGCGCTGGCTCCCGGGACTGCGGCGGGACGGCGGGAGAAGCGCAGCGCGCGGTTCGTGATGATGGGCACGTTCGTGGTGATCGTCGCAATCATAGCGCTGGGAAATTGGTGGTGGAAGAGCACGGCAGCGGAGAATTCGCAGCGGATGATTTACCGCGCGCCGCAGATCAAGGCATCACTCGAGGCGGGCAATCGGCTGGCGTTGCGGATGGATGAATCCACATGGCACAGCCGGCGGAGCGAAACAGTGATGACGCAACTGATTCCGGATCACGGGCACTTGATGCATCTTTTCTTGGTGCGGGCGCCGGGGATGGACCGATTTTATCATTTGCATCCAGCGCAAGGAGATGAAGGAGCGTTTACAGAAGATTTGCCGGCGATGGCGGCGGGACACTACAAACTTTTCGCGGACATTGTTCGCGCGTCGGGATTTCCAGACACGATGATTGCGGAGATCGATCTGCCCGAGATTCCGGAAACTGCTCTGCGTGGGGATGATTCGCAGGTGAGTGCGGCGGCGCTTTCAGAAAATGCAAAGGAGAATACCATTTCGCCGCTGGCCGATGGGACGCGGATGCTGTGGGAGCGCGATTCCGCGCCATTGGTGGCGAATCGGCTGCTGTGGTTTCGTTTTCGCGTCGAGGACGCGAGTGGAAAGCCCGTGAGCGATCTTGAGCAGTATATGGGGATGGCGGGGCACGCCGAATTTATTCGCGCGGATTTCAGCGTGTTTGCGCACGTGCATCCGGACGGTTCGGTTCCGATGGCGGCGATGGCGCTGGCGAATGCGAGTTTGCCTGCGAGTGCGCGCGGGAATCTTAGAGGGCCGCAAGTTGCAACTGCCGGCGCGATGCCCGGGATGAGCATGGCCGCAGCGTCAACATCGTCCGAAGTTTCGTTTCCGTACGGCTTCCCAAAGCCCGGCGTCTATCGCATTTTCGTGCAAGTCAAACGCCGTGGCGCGGTGCAAACTGGCGTGTTCGACGCGCAGGTAAATTAGCGCCGGCTCACCAGAATAATTTCAAGCCCAATTGAACCTGGCGCGACGTGGTGGCCGTGGAAGTGATCACGCCCGCGGTGGGAGATGGTCCGCCGGTTGCGGCGGCGTAGACCACGGGGTTGGGCGTGTTGAAGTTCGTGTGATTGAGCAGATTGAAAAACTCCGCGCGGAACTGCAATTTCAGGCGTTCGGAGATAGCAAGTTTTTTTGCGAAGGATAGATCGGTTTCCACCAGGCTGGGGCCTTGCAAAATATTGCGGCCAACGTTTCCGTAGGTGCCGTTGAGCGGCTGGATGAATGCGTTTGGATTGAAATATTGGCTGGGGCCGCCTTCGATCACTGGGCCAGTGAAATTCGGATTCCAAGAAGGGCGGACGGGATTGCGGGTGTCGCCGTCGTTCGACGGATTGTAAGAGAGTTGCGGAGTGAAGGGCAGGCCGGACTGGACAGTTTCGATGCCGCTAATTTGCCAATCGGAGATGGTTTTTTGCAGCCACGGATTGGTGAGCGCCCACTTGCCCCGTCCGAAGGGGAGTTCGTAGGTGGCGCTGACGACGGCGGCGTGGCGCACATCGAACGAGGCACGGCCATAGTCGCTCTTCGGCTGCAAAGGATTCGCGACGAACGCGGGAGAGTTGGTTGCGACGCTGGTGTTCATGTTGTCGCCGTCGTCGAGCG
>Ga0210407_10001902_pt1 | contig 18693 bp, 20 predicted proteins | sample IncBWC27MmetaG_FD_150860 | JGI IMG/M metagenome (GOLD analysis project Ga0210407, IMG submission 150860) | Forest soil microbial communities from Barre Woods Harvard Forest LTER site, Petersham, Massachusetts, United States - Inc-BW-C-27-M | ecosystem: Environmental > Terrestrial > Soil >...
TCGAGGCCGAGTTCTTCCTTGAGCTGCTGGTGGGCTTGCTCGCAGACCCATCGCGCCTTGATCGCGGCGGCGAGCGTCTTGAGGTTGGCGTCGGGAGGCAGGTTGGAAAGATAGTATTTGCGCTCGCCCGAGGCGCGACGCTCGCCGACCAGCCAGGCCTCCTCGCCCGGCATGTGCTGCATGCCTTTCTCATGGATACGTTGTGGCGGACCATCGGCGATCCGCACGCGCACGGCGGCGAAGAAGGCCGCCAAAGGCCCTTTGGTTCCTTTACGCCAGCTGACGCGTCGCCACTTTGCGGTGGTGAGAACGTCTTCAGCCGGCGCGGAGAGCTGATCGGGAATATGGCGCTTGCGCGGCCGCCCGCGTCCGGCGATCGGAAACACCGGCCTGACATTGCTCGGATAGACTTTCTGCTGCTTGGGGATTCCGACCGCCCACTTCAGGCCGCGCGCGTCGAGCCCTTGGCGGAATGGCGCGGACAGGCCATAGCCTGCATCCGCCAGCACCGTCGCAAACCGAACGCCAGCGGCGCGGATGCGGTCGATCTCGGCCAGCGCAATCTCCGGCTTCGTCCGCGCTGCCCGCCAGTTCTCGGGCACGCGGGCCTTCGCCATCCGGTCGGGGGCGCCGGTCCAGCTCTCCGGCAGAAACAGGCGCAGGCCGATCATCACCGGAACCTCGTCCCGCGCCAGCGTCAGCGACACCAGCGTTTGGCAATTGGCGGTCTTGCCGAGCGCCGAGGCGTATTGCGGCGCGACCCCGACCGAATGCGACCCCTTCTTCGGCAGCGCCGTGTCGTCGACGACAAGGACTGCGCTGGCGCCCCCGATCAGCTTGTCCGCCTGGATCGCGAGTTCCTCTTCCAGCAGCGCTTCGTTCCAGACGCCGCTCGAAATGAAATGATGCAACTGGTCGTAGTCGCCAGGCGCCCATCGCGACGCCATCGGCTCGACGCTCTTGCGGTCGCCCGGCCCAATCAGCCCAGCAACGTAGAGCGGACACATCCGTCGACGCGCCTTGTGTCCGAGCCGCCCCAGGAACGGCGCAAGCCACCGATCAAGATCCCCGCCCCAGTCCGCCACGCCGCCGGCTCTCCAAATCGCCGAGCCGACCAGCGGTCAAAATCCTTTCCGAACTCTTAATCTGCCAAAGTAGTGCTAAGACGCCCTAACAATAATTGCTACGATTCCGCGGATCGGCGAGGATTTGATAGAGTCGTTCCATTAGCTCGGCTTCGACGTCTCTTCGTCGTTGACGATGTTGAGCCCGGGCCTGCGCTGCGACTTCGCGACTTCGCCGACCGCCTCGCGGATGCGGAGGGCCACAGCCTCGCCATCGACTCGCCATCGACTCGCGTGCCCGCCTCAGCATAAGTCATTGCGATGAGGTCGTCCGATCCGCTCGAGGCAGGCTCCGAGTGCGGACGATCAGAAAACGGTCGACGCTATCCGGCATAAATAGCCACCTACAAGGCGGGCTATCTGCCGCAGGAGCGTCCGGCCTGCACGGGTGGGCGCGGATGGAGAGGGAGCGCAGGACATTTGTTTGGTGGATGTGACTTACTCTTGAAAAGCGGGCCGGTTGCCCTCGCGAGCGTGCCAACCCACCATCCCGTTTATTTCTCTCGCCAGTTCGTGGTAGTCATCGGCATTCAGCGTGAGGGGCTCTTGGGCTGGTCCCACAGGTTTGACTCCGGCAAGGCGTTCAACAAACCCGTGATATGCTTCTCGGACAATCGCGTTGTCGCGGGGGTTAAAGCTACAATGATTGAAATATAGAATTGATGCGACAGCCCCAATATTTGCGGTGTGATCTTTGATATCGGCCGCTGTCCGTGTCGAGGGCGCTTCCGCACCGAGCGGGGCAGAGGTCTGCGAAACAGCATTATAGACAAAGAACTGGCCGACTACCGCGGCGAGAAGCGCGGGTGCGATCGTAGGCTGACGCATTTCAGATCCGAGGGTTGCGGGGGTGAGGGGAAAGTCACGGGACCGACGTACCAATTGCATTAATTCGCCGCTCAGCACTCCACAAAATTCACCGCGAGGCCGCCTAAGCTCGTCTCTTTGTATTTCGACTGCATGTCGGCGCCGGTCTGGCGCATGGTGGCGACGACGCTGTCCAGCGAAACCCGGTGGCGCCCGTCGCCGTGCAGCGCCAGCGACGCCGCGGCGATCGCCTTGACCGCGCCGAAGGCGTTGCGCTCGATGCACGGGATTTGCACCAGGCCGCCGATCGGATCGCAGGTCATGCCGAGGTGATGCTCCATCGCGATTTCGGCGGCGTTCTCGATCTGCTCATTCGTGCCCCCGAGCGCGGCGCATAGGCCCGCGGCGGCCATGGACGACGCGACCCCGACCTCGCCCTGGCAGCCGACCTCCGCGCCCGAAATCGACGCATTGAGCTTGAAGAGCGCGCCGATCGCGGTCGCGGTCATGAGGAAGTCGGACATGCCCGCTTGGTTCGCGCCTTCGCAATGGTCGCGGTAGTAGCGCAGCACCGCCGGAATGACGCCGGCCGCGCCATTGGTCGGCGCGGTGACCACGCGACCGCCGGCCGCGTTCTCCTCGTTGACCGCCATGGCGTAGACGCTGACGAAATCCATGATTTCATGCGCCGGATGAAAGTTGCGCTTCGACGCCTCGGTCAGACGGTCATGGATCGCCTTGGCGCGGCGCATGACCTTGAGTCCGCCCGGCAGCGGGCCGGAATGCCCGAGGCCCCGGTCGATGCAGGCGAACATCACGTCGAGGACGCGCTCGACGTGGGTGTCGGCCTCGCCTTGAGAGCGCAGCGCCGCCTCGTTGGCGCGCATGAGTTCGGCGATCGAAAGCTTGGCTTCGCGCCCGCGCGCCAGAAGCTCGGCCCCTGAGCGAAAGGGATGTGGAAGCTGCGGCTCGGGCGTGGACGCGTCTTTCTCGACGCCGTCGCGGATGATGAACCCGCCGCCAACCGAGAGCCAGGTTTCGTCCGCGAGCGCCCTGCCCTGCGCGTCGCGCGCGACGAACCGCATCGTATTGGGATGGCGCGGCGCAGGCGTCACAGTGTCGAAGCGAATTGCGCGCTCGGCGTCGAAGGTGATGGCGCGCCGCCCGGCGAGGTTGAGCGCTTTCGTCTCGCGCACCCGCGCGACAAGCGCCTCGGCGGCGTCGAGATCGACGGTGTCCGGCGTCTTGCCGCTGAGACCCAGGATCACCGCCTTGTCGGTCGCATGCCCGCGCCCCGTGAAGGCGAGCGAGCCTAACAGCGCCACGTCGACACTCACGACCCGGTCGATCGCGGCCGTCTCGACCAGCCCGCCAACGAACGCGCCGGCGGCCTTCATTGGCCCGACCGTATGCGAGGACGACGGGCCGACGCCGATCTTAAACAGTTCGAAAACACTGATCATCGCTCAAGCCTCGGGCGGCCGCCGGCTTCCCGGGCGGCAGCAGGAGGATACTAGCTCAATTTGACCGAATAACTGCGGTCTCGGCGCAGCACGAAGCGCTCCCTTTGGGTCCCTCGCAGCGCGGTCGCTTCAGAGCTGCCTCACTTCATCTGTGCGCCAACGGCGGAATAGGTTGTCTCGTAGGCAAGATCCCGGGGTTCCGACGACGCACAGCCGCCGACGCGAACAAGCGCGAGCACGGAGAGGAGACGGCAAATCCTTCGCAGCCCAACCTGCATCCGCAACTCCTCGCGCGAAAAAGCAGCGCGTAGACATCCGTTTCGACGAGGATCGAGCCTGAGCGTCGGCCATCCGAGATGCCGAGCGACCGCCGCGCCCGTGAAGGACGACGTTTGCAGGTACTTTCGTCATGATCAATCGAAATGAAGCGCGTTTCTCGCCCGGCATGGCTCACCGAACTTGTTTGATGAACTCCGCCGTGACCTGGTTGACCTTTTTCCGTCATTGTCGTTGACGAGGTTGCGCCGCGAACCGGCGAAGAAGTTGGCGCGGTTCGCTCGTGCGTCGCTTTCGAGGAAGAATTCGTACGGAAGATCGAAATGGGCCAGGTCGATCTGGCTGAATAGAAATCCGGCCGGATCGTCGTCGATGAGATGGGTTGTCTGCGAGCGGTGCGCGGCAATGGCGCGGCGCTTCTTTTCGTGCGCCTCGTGATCGATGCGGATCCTGAACCCGCTACGGACCGGATCAACCTCAGTCGAGGGTGGGAGCGTATGTCCCCAGACGACATACTCGAACAGTCTGACTTTCCCGACGCGACGCTGAACCGCACGGGCGATCCGATAGGACGCCTCGTGGTCGCAATGGGGATCGTGTCGCCAGCTGACAAAAAGGGATCCGGCTCCGATTTCCCGCACGCAATCAGCGATGACGCCAATCGCGCGCTCGGCCTCTTCGCCTTCGTGGGGAACGAAGCGATCGGGGAGACCGAGAAACAGCATCTCATCCGGTCTCAGCCCAAGCTCCGCGCCCGCTTGTCTTGCCTCCTCCTCGCGGAGTGACCTTAGCCTGTCAGGCGGATAGGCTTTGCTGTTCGGATGCGAGCCGGCGCCGTCGCTGACGATGACGACCTTTCCTCTAACTGCCTGTCGGCGAGCGTCGGCGATCAGACCTCCGCAGGCCAGGCTCTCATCGTCTGGATGCGGCGCTATGACGATAAACCGCCGAGCTTCGAGCATCTCACGCAACGGGCGGAACGGAAACGAATGGGCCGCGCCCAGGAGTTCGCCGGCCGTCATCGCCACGGATCCTGCGCGCCCACGGGCTGGGCGAGTATCCCGGCCGCCGCGTTTGTCACCGCGCGATCGGGGCCGAGCTGGCGAAGATAGGTTGCAAGGTCCCGGGATACGCGCTCGATCGGGTTCGGTCGCGTGAAAGCCTGAAGCCCGACTGAGCGCTGGACAAATCGGCGCCCGGCTTCGTCGGTTGCAGTGACGAGCGGGCGTTCGATGTGGCCTGCGCCGGAGGCCAGGACCTTTCGGCCTTCGAGCCAATAGCACGCATGCGTGCGGATCAGCCGCAGTCCATTCGAGCCGTCGGTGTTCCAGACGCACAACATCTTGCCTGCCCGAGCCTCCTCCGCAACCAGACCGACCTGCTCGTCGTGTCCATAGCGAAGCACGAACTTGAGCGGATTGACATGCCCCACGAACAGCCGTCCCAATGGCATGCTGCAGACCGACGGCGTCCCGTCGGCGGCCGGTACTCTAGACTTGGAAGAGCGTTTATCCATTCGAACAATCCATGAACGGTGCGGCACGGAGCAGCGCGATGACCAGCAAAAACGCGGAGCCGCGACAGAGCGACGACGAAATCAATCCCAAGATCGATCTCGCGCCGAATTCCAATACGGAGAAAGATCCGGACGACTGGGTCTCCGGGGGCGATCCGATGACGGGGGCGCAAGCGTCCTACCTGAAAACTCTATCGGAGGAAGTTGGCGAGCCGGACAATTTCAAACCTGAGCTCACCAAGGCAGAGGCGTCGAAGAGGATCGACGTCCTCAAGTCGAAGCGAAGTTCGGCGCAAAACCGGTGAGCCGCGCCTTCGTCAAGGAAACTGACAACGACACGGCCGGCCTTCCTGACCGACCGATATCGCCTCATCCCAATCTTGTAACCGAGACGGGCCTTGCCGGCATTCAGTCCGCGCTCGACCGTTTCGAAGCCGCGCACCGTGCTGCGGCGGACAAGGGCGACCGAGAGGCCGCTGCGACGGCTATGCGAGAGCTTCGTTATTGGCGAGCGCCGAAGTCGTCAAACCTTCAGAGGACAAAAACAAGGCGTCGTTCGGGATGACGGTCACCGTACGCAGAGACGACGGCCGCGAGCAGATTTTTAAGATTGTGGGTGAAGACGAAGCCGATCCCTCGCGCGGCACGGTCTCTTATGTGTCGCCGCTCGCCCGAGCGGTGCTCACGCGTTGTCCGGGCGAGACGGTTGTGTTCGCCAACAGTGAGGCCGTCATTCTGGACGTGCGGTGAGCGTCCAGCCGGCAACCTTCTCGGCCACTCGCTTGAGATTTTCGAGAAGGATCACCGGCGTTACCGCGCCTGATCAGAAACGCCTCAGGCGGATTTCTTACTCGGAACCTTCTTGCCTTTCGCGCGAGCCTCCGAGAGTCCGATCGCAATCGCCTGTTTCTTGCTTTTCACGGTCTTGCCGCTTCCGCCGCTCTTGAGCGTGCCAGCCTTGCGGCGCTTCATGGCGCCCTTCACGTCGTCGGACGCTGACTTGGAATATCGAGGCATGGTGTTTTCTCCTCTGGGATCCAGGAAAACGCCGATTCCCTTGAGAGAGTTCCGTAAAGACATTCACTGAGCGAGGACTCAGCGAATGCCTAATCTGGCTATCGGATCGAAATAGACTTATGACCCCGACGAGCTCGCCAGGTCGGGCGCCTCCGGTTCGGGCTCGAGAAGATCCCAGGGGTTTGGCATTTTGTCGACCGGCGCTTCGATGATCACGGGGACCGGCTGGTCAAACGCCCAGCGCAGGGCCTCCGAAAGAGCCTGCGGCCCCTCTGCGCGTCGCGCGGCGGCGCCAAAACTCTCGGCAAAGCGCACGAAATCGGGATTCTTCAGGTCGGACGCGATGATACGGCCGCCATAGAGGTCCTGCTGCATCCGCCGCACATTTCCGTAACCGCCATCGTTGAACACGATCGTTACCGTGCGAATGTCGTGCTGGACCGCAGTCGCGAGTTCGTTCGCGGTAAAAAGAAACCCGCCGTCTCCGCACAGTGCGATCACGGGCTTATCAGGAGCGCTAACTTTCGCCCCGAGCGCAGTCGCGAAGGCGAAGCCGAGCGTCCCCTGGTACCCAGGCGTGATCATTTGCCGCGGCGCGTAAACAGGAAGGGCAGCGGTCGCAACATAGGCCACCTGAGTGTAGTCGGCGACGAACACGGCGTCTTCGGGACTGGCCTCGCGAATTGCACGCAGAAAACTCATCTGCGGAGCAAGGCTTTTGTGAAACTCGGCCGCGACCTCGGCCTTGACCCTGGCGATCCGCTGCGCTCTGGCCGCCGCTTGCGGACTTTCGGCGCCGAGGGCAGCAGCAAGCGCCGCGAGCGCCACGCGGGCGTCCGCGAGAACCGCAACATCGGGAGGCGCGCCTCGGCGAAACTGAGCCGGATCGAAATCGATCCGCACGACACGCTGCCCAGGCCTTAGCCCCCAGCGTCGGCGCGGAGTGTTGAAACGCGTTCCGACCGCCAGAATGACGTCAGCGTCGCGCCATAGTCGAAAGGCCTCGGCGCGCCCGATCGACAACGGGTGGCGCGAATCCAGTATGCCTCGCCCTTGAAGGTGGCTGACGACCGGCGCGCCCAGCCGCTCGGCGATCGTACGCAGGTCGGCGCCGGCGTCGATCGCGCCGATTCCGACCATGATCATCGGCCGATTGGCGCCCTCGAGCAGCCTCACGGCCTCCGCGATCGCGCCAGGGTCCACCCGCTGAGGTTCAAGAGTTTCGGCCTCGCGTGCCTCGGCGGAAATGAACGGCGAGCGAAGGACATCCGCCGGCAATTCCACCCCCGCGGGTCCTTGGCCAACGGCAAGGGATGCGAAGGCGCGCGACACCAGGTTTGGCGCGTCTTCAGGCGAGAGAGCGAGGCCATTCCACCGTGTCAGCCCGCGGACGATCGCGGTCTGATCAGGGAGCTCGTGCAGCACGCCGTGACCGGCGCCGATCTCATCCGTCGCGACCTGGCCTAAGAGCGCGAGGACCGGTGCGTGACACGCATAAGCGGTCGACAAAGCCGCCGTCGTGTTCAGAAAACCTGGACCCGGGACGCAGGCATAGACACCAGGCCGGCCCGTCGCCTGCGCAAAGCCAAGCGCCATATAGGCGACGCCCTGTTCATGTCTGGCGTTGATGACTCTGAGCCGCGAGCGCGCGTCATGGAAGGCGTTGAACAACGGATCGAGCTGGATTCCCGGCAGGCCGAAAAGCGTCGACACCCCGCGTTTCACGAGAACGTCAACGACCGCGTCTGCTCCCGTCATTGGCAACCGCGAATCCATGGCCTCAGTCTCAGTCGCGATAAGCCGGCTGCTCGCGGTCGAGCTTGCGCCGGAGAGCTTGCCACGGCAGCCAGCCCTTGTTCGCTTCGGAGCTGAACTGATTGGCGGTCCTCGCGAGGACATCCTCGGAGGGCATGGAGAGCGGCGCGCCAGTCGACTGCGCCGAGATCTGAATCCGACACGCCTGCTCGAGATAATACATCCAGTAGAACGCCTCGGCGACCGTTCTTCCCACCGTCAACAGACCGTGGTTGCGCATGATCAGGCAATGTTTCAAACCGAGATCGCGCACAATGCGCTCTCGCTCCGTCAGGTTGTCGTCTGCGGCGATACCCTCGTATTCGTGCAGAGCGATCTGGTTGTGGAACTCCATGCTGATCTGGTTCAGCGGCAGAAGGCCGCCTGTCTGAGCGGCCACCGTCATGCCGGCCAGCGTATGTGTGTGCATCACGCAGACCGCGTCGGGCCGCGCAGTGTGGACCGCCGAATGAATGACGAAGCCAGCGGGATTGACGGGCCAGCTCGTCTCCTGCCGCGGCTCCCCGTGGGCGTCGACCTCCACCAGCGAGCTCGCAGCGATCTCCTCGAAAAGAAGCCCATACGGATTGATAAGAAAGCGATGGCCCTCGCCTGGAATTCGCGCCGACAGATGCGTGAACACGAGGTCCGTCATCCCAAAGAGCGCTATCAGGCGATAGGCAGCGGCGAGATCCTCTCGGAGCTCAGCCTCAGTGGGCGCGCGGTCTGGCGCAGGGGGCTTTGGAATGGATGGCGCGCTGTGCTTCATTGCGTTATCGGATCTCGTGGGATTGCAGGGGATCGTCGTGAGATGTCGAGCACCTTCTCTCTGTCTACCGGTCCGTCCAGGAAAGCCCGCACGTTCCGGTGACGAGCGACCGCCAGCGACACGCTCACCACACGCGCGGGAGGGTGGGCGTCCGGCGCGATCACGGCACGGTCCATTCCCGGCCTCGCGGAGTCTCCACATATTCCGGCCAGCGGTATCCGATGGGCGCCTTGAAGTCGGCGGGCAGCAGAGGCGCAACCCATTTGGAGCCCCCGACACCCCCGCCCGTGCGGTCGCGAAACTCCGCCTGCGCCTTTTCGACTAAGCTCGGATCGCTCAACAAGTCGATGAGGGTCGTGGCGATCACCGCCGAGGCCTTGCTCCACATCGGATCGATGCAGGCCGGCACGCCTCCCATCGCGTGCCGCACCCACTCGGGATAGCGATATCCGGACTTCGGCGCTTGCAGTGTCGGACGGCCCACATAGAGGCGCACGGTCGGCGCGTGCCAGGTATAATCGACATAGTCATCGGCCGCGTAGTTGAGCTGCCAGGCAGGCAGTTGCGCGCGGAACGCCTTTTCCGCCTCCCAGGGCGGCGTCAGTTTGCTCAGCCCCTCAAAGAAGGGTTCCTGCATTGGCTCAAGGTCCAGCGATTTCTGCAACTCGCGTGCGAAGACCTTGGCTTCCTCCGACCATTCTGGGGCGCCAAGCTTCTCAAAATTGCGGAAGGTGACCTCCGCCATGGCATGGTTGGGCAGACCAGCGCGGGTCCTCGTGATCCATGCTTTGGTGAGGGTGCAATGCGTCATCGCAGCGACATGGTCGGCGTTCCGGTCGAGCACGTCAAAAGCCGCCTGACACATCGGCAGGGTCGGCGCGCGCATCGCGTACTGGATTTGCCCAATTGCCGGGGCGATGTTGTCGGCGGCCGCTTGTCCGGCGACGGGGATGAATTCGTTCAGCGTCCAGCTGCCGGCGTGGGGCAGCATCGACTCCTTCATCATCTTCGAGTTCGTATACATCAGGCAAACGGCGTCGATCGCGCCAGGCGCCCGCGCGATCGCGTGCGCATGGGTCACCGCGCCGCCCGCGGCTTCGCTCTGCCACGTCTCCGGGTGCTCGCATTCGAACGTATAGATGCGGCTCCAATAGGGGGCGCTGGTCGTATCCCAGAAGCAACCGTTCGTGAGCGCTGGAAACGAATGCGGATGGAAGCTGAAAGCGGCGTCGAGACCATCGTAATAGCCATGAGCAGCGTGCACTGGCTTCGATCCGCACATCTTCTCGGCCGGTTCGCCGAAATAGACGAGCGTCCCTTTCAGCCCATGCGTCTCCATCGCCTGCTTCGCCGCCAGAAAACCGCCGAATGAGCCGATGCCGAGCGCCGAGTGCGGGTCGGTGTGGCCGGCAGCGCGGAAGCTCGTTCCATCGCGGGGCTTTCGTCGCGGCTCGGGCGCCTGGCTCTGCCCGGGCACGGCGTCATACTCGGCATAGCCGGCGAGCGTCGCTCCCACGCCGTTCGACCACCGCGCCCGGAACGCGGTCGGCATTCCGGCCGTTCCGCGCTCGACCTCAAAACCTTCGCACGCGAGCCGGTCCATGTACCAGGCCGAAGATTTGTACTCTCGCCAAGACGGCTCGTGGAGATTCCAGATCGTCATGTGATCGGCTGACAGCGCCGCATGATTGCGCTTCAGCCAATCAAGCGCCGTGTTCTGAGGCGCGCTGAACCCGCTCGCCATGATCAAACCTCGTCGCGAACGAGCGGAGCGGTGGAACAGTGGAGGCCGCCGCCGCCGGCGATCATTTTGTCGTAGGGAATCGTGATGACTTGCACCCCCGCCAGTCGAAGCTGATCCTGCGTATGCTCGGAAACGCCTTCGGGCATAATCACACGACCTGGCGCGATCGCGAGCGAATTGATGATGGAGCCGTCGTCTTCGTGATGGACTTCAATACGTCTGATCCCAAGCGCGTCAAGTCGTTCGAGAAACCAAAACGGCAACAGCGTGATGTTAGCCAGTGCGAGGTCAGGCGCGAGCATCACGAAGAGCCCGTCAATGTGAAGACGGTAGCCCGTCAAGGTCACTTTCAAGAGTTCGACGCCTTGCGATCGCAAGACTTCCTCAACTTGACGGGCGCCCTCCTCATTCACTCGTGACGAGAGACCGATGACTGCGGTCTTGCTGTTCAGCCACGCGAAACTTCCGCCTTCCGCCACTCCGCTACCCGAAATTGTGCGAAGGATGGGGCATCCGAGCCTCGCAAGTGTGCGGGTCACCGCGCGTTCTTCGCCACGCCTGATGCGCGGGCCCAACCGCGTAACGATTGCGCCGCCCCCGACCGCTATACAGGAGTCCCGAGTGTAGCAGGACTTCATTCGGCCAGCGCCGATCTCGTCGAGATAGACGACCTCGACGCCCTCCTTTTTCAGCAAGACGGTATAGGCGTCGTGCTGCGCCCGCATTCCGGCCAGGTCCGGCCCTTCGACCCCGCGCCAGTACCAGCCAGCTTGCGTATCGCCGAACGCGCGGTTGTCGAGCCGCTTCGATGTGTCGACGACATTCACCTCGTCGCCAGGCCTGTGCATCAGGACGACGCGCAATCGCCCCACATCCGTGTTGCAGCCCCACTTCCGACCCCACCAGCGCTCGAGCTGCTCGGAATCCTCGAACGGCGGGTCCGCCTCCGAGGGAAACAGCTTGATCAGCTGATTGTAGCGCCACTCGCCTTCAGTAATCGCGCCCAAGGCTCTCCTCCTGGAGTCGGCGCCTAGCCATCGAGAAGCCGGAGGCCTCAACGTAAAAGGCGGCACAGGGCGGCGCAACCACAAGTTAGAGTCTACTCCATTCTCATGCGCCGCCGCGGCTTGGATCGCTTGTCGAGCAGAAGTCCCCGGAGGATCAGCGCAATGTGGGGGAGACCGATGCGCAAGAGATCTTCGATGGCCCCGCTAGGCCCGTAAACGAAGCGGGCAAAATTCATCGTGGCCACCCCGACGATAAGGTCGGACAGCGTGCCTGCGTCGACGTCAGCGACGAGTCGGCCTCGAGCCTGGTAGGTTCGAATGATCTGAACATATTGTCGTTTGATCAGATCGTTCAGTCGGGCGCCCGTTCTCGCGGCGCGACCCCGCGGTTCGAGAATTTGCGCCGCCATCATGGTTCGCCAACACTCGCGCGACAAGTGCCGGAGCGTCTGTTCCGCGAGCAGGCGCTCGAAGGCTTCAATGCCCTCAAGTGGGTTTTCAGGCAAATCTTTGAGGAATGCCCGGCGCTCAGGCAGCGCCGCGCGAACATGACGAAGGGCAAGCTCCATCAAAAGATTGGGTTTCGTCGAGAAATAATTGTAGATCGTCGCGGGGGCAACGGAGGCGGATTCCGCGATCTCCGCGACGAGCGTCGCTTCGTATCCACGAGTCGCGAATAGCTCCTGAGCCGCGTCGAGGACCTTCGTCACTCGGCGCTCCCTCGGACTTTGAGCCGTCTTTTTTGCCGCCATGAGCGGTCGCCTCCTTGCAGCCGCAACTTCCGGCGCGCCACCGATTTAGAGTTCACTCTAGAGGCGCAGTTGACACAACGCATGGGCATCCACCAATATCGACAGCAACAAATTCTTTGCGGCTCTTCGACGTGGGGCGCGGAGGGGAAAGCGTGGAGTCGATCGTTCTGGATCGCAAAGCGCGAACGGCGCAGGGCCGGAAATGCTGAGGTTGATCAGCAATCCACCACCTTGGCCCAATGGCGCGCGATGCGCGGTATGCTTCTCGTTCGACTTCGACGCGGAAAGTCTCCTTCACCTTTACTTTCCTGAAGATTCACGGCGGCGGATCAGCTTGTCGTCCACGTTGCGCTATGGGGCGCGCGTGGCTGTGCCACGCATCGTCGAGATCTGGAAGCATTTCGGCGTCAAGCAAACCATGTTTGTCCCTGGCTGGTGCGTCGAGACGTATCCGAAGGCCATCGAACTGCTGCTTCGCGACGGTCACGAGATCGCGCACCACGGTTGGCTGCACGAGAGGCCGAACCAGCTGTCGCGGCGGGATGAGGAACACGTCCTGAAGAAGGGCATGGAGATCATCGCAGCGGTGACGGGCAAGCCGGTCGCTGGCTACCGATGTCCTTCCGGGGCGTATTCCGAATACACGCTCGATCTCCTGATCGACAACGGCTTCGTCTACGACGCTTCGCTGGGCGGCGACGATATTCCCTATCTCATCGAAGGCTCAAACGGCCGCAGGCTCGTCGAATTGCCCTCGGATCACTCGCTCGACGATTGGCCGCAATATGTGAATATGCGCGAGTTCAATATGGGCATCCCCACGAAGTCGCCGGCCCAGGCGATGGAGGTTTTCCGCGCGGATTTCGACGCCGCCTGGACGCATGGCGGGCTTTGGGCTGCAATCTGGCACCCGTTCGTCTCCGGGCGGCTTGCGCGGGCGGAGGCCATGGTCGGCCTTTTCGAGCACATGCGCGAAAAAGGCGGCGTCTGGTTCGCCACGCTGGCTGAGATCGGCGGCTATATTCAAGGGCTCGTCGACCATGGGGAATGGACGCCGTCGGTCGAGCGTATTCCGTTCTGGGAGGAGCCCGTGCCACAGGCCGCGCGACCCAGCCGGTAGTGCGGTTGGCGGTATGAAACTTGCGTCGCTCGCCTCGAAAGCGGGCTTTAGCAAGAGCTCTTTGAGGCGATCGTGGGCAGAAGGGAGCAAGCCATGTCGAGAACGCGCCTACTGGGTTTGGCAGCGGCATTGTGCCTCATGATTTCGACCGGCGTCTCCGAGGCGCAGAAGCTCCCGGATGACATCGCCGCCAGCAAGGTCATCAAGGTCGCGGTCAATTCCGGTTATCCTCCGATGGAAATGAAGGATGACAAAACGGGGGAACTAACCGGCTTCGACATCGACCTGATGGCTGCGATGGCGAAAGTGCTCGGGCTCAAGGTCGAGTATCAGGACGGCGCCTTCGAAGCGATGACGCCGGCGCTGCAGTCTGAGCGCGTCAACATGATCATGAGCGGTTTTTACGATCTACCAAAACGTCGGCCGATGTTTACCTTCATCGACTATCTTCGCGCCGGCGCGCAATTCTACACCCTGATCAGCCTTCCCGAGATCAAGGAGATGACAGACCTGTGCGGCAAGACGATCACCACTAGCCGTGGCACGAGTTACCCGGATACTGTGAAGACCTGGTCAGACAAGAACTGTGTCGGCGCCGGGAAGCCGGCAATTGACGTCATCATCGACACCGACCTCGGCCAGCAACTGACCAATCTGAAGACCGGCCGCGCCGTTGCGGCGGTCCAGGGACTCGAGGCCGTGCCGACGATCGTCGCCATGGACACGACTCTGTACCGTCCTCTGGGCAAACCCTTCTCGTCGACGCTGATGGGCATGGCGTTTCCGCCGGACGACACAACGCTTCGCGACGCTTTCGCCTTCGCTCTGAAGAAAGTGATTGCGGACGGCGCGTATGATGAGCTGATCAAGAAATGGAAGCTTGATCTCAGTCCCTACAAGGACGTCAGTTTCGACGCTGGACCTGTTCCCTGAGTGGCGCTGCTGAGTTGAGGGGCGCGGCGGAGCTTTCGTTCGCCGAGGAAGTCGACGTCGCTCGGCTCCGTCACATCCGTCCGCGGCACTACGGCCGGATCGTCGCGGTCATCGCTATCCTGGCCTTCGCAGCGTTCCTGATCCGGGCCTTCGCCATCGGCCGCATCGACTGGTCGACGACGCGCGAATATCTGACCTGGCCCAGCATTCTGCTCGGTCTCGTCAATACGTTGTGGATGTCCGTCGCCTGCATGGCGATCGGGATCGTGATCGGGGTGCTTTGCGCGGTCGCTCGCGGCTCGCCTAATCCGGTGCTGCGCGTGGTCGCGATCGGCTACGCATGGTTCTTCCGCGGCACGCCGGTCATCCTGCAACTCTTGATCTGGTTCAATCTTGGTTTGGTCTTCCCATATCTTGGGATTCCAGGCTTGTTCACCGTTCGAACCGTCAATGTGATCACGCCAGCGATCGCGACTCTGCTGGGGCTTGGACTGAACGAAGGCGCCTATGCCTCCGAGATCATGCGCTCGGGCATGCTTTCGGTCGATCACGGACAATACGAGGCCTCGAAGGCGATCGGCATGTCCTACCTGCAGTCGCTGCGCCGCATCATCCTGCCGCAGGCGATGCGGGTCGTCGTCCCGCCGCTTGGAAACGAGTTCATCGCTTTGATCAAGACCACTTCACTGGCGAGCATAATCGGCTTCAGCGACGTTCTTCGCAACGCTCAGGATATCTACTACGGCAACGCCAAGGTGATCGAGCTCCTGATGGTCGCCGCCTTCTGGTATCTGGTCGTCGTCTCGATCCTCTCTGTCGGACAAGCCATGCTGGAGCGTCGCTTTGGTCGAGGATTTGCGAGCGCCGCAAAGAGATGACGAGCCACCTCGTATCGGCGGTCAAAGTCGGAAAACGCTTCGGCGCCGTCCAGGCTCTCGAGGACGTCACGTTGGACGTTGAGGCAGGAGAAGTCGTCTGCATCATCGGCCCGTCAGGTTCCGGGAAGACGACATTCCTTCGGTGCATCAATCAGCTTGAGCGCATCGACTCTGGCGCGCTCTGGCTCAATGGCGAACTGACTGGCTATCGACGCGTCGGCGATGCGCTTCATCCGCTCAGCGAAAAGGAGATCGCCAGGCAGCGGCGCGCAACCGGCATGGTGTTTCAGCGGTTCAATCTCTTCCCGCATATGACGGCATTGGAAAACGTCACAGAAGGTCCGATTCAGGTTCTCAAGCAGAAGCCGGCTGAAGCGAAGGACGCCGCCATGGCGCTTTTGGAGCGGGTCGGGTTGGTCAATAAGGCAAGCGCCTATCCGGCGGAGCTGTCAGGCGGCCAACAACAGCGTATCGCGATCGCGCGCTCCCTCGCCATGCGCCCAAGTCTAATGCTTTTCGACGAACCGACTTCCGCGCTCGACCCGGAGTTGGTCGGCGAAGTCCTGACCGTGATGCGCGCCCTGGCTCGCTCGGGCATGACGATGGTTGTCGTAACCCACGAGCTCGGCTTCGCACGTGATGTGAGCGACCGCGTGGTGTTCATGGACGAGGGGCGTGTTGTCGAGTGCGAGCGCCCTGACGCGCTGATGAGCAACCCGAGAGAAGCACGCACGAGGGACTTTTTGCGCAGCATTCTCCAACAGAGCTGACTGGGCGACGAAGGCAGTCCCTTCAAGGCCCGCAACGGCGCGGACGTCGCGAGCGATCGGCCAGCTTGAATTCCTGCAAGCCTAGAGAGCGTAAGATCGATGCCCGAAACCATCCTTCTCTTATGCGGTCGCGTGCTGCCGATGACCGGCCAACGGCCCGAGGGACCGCAAGTCATCGAGATTGCCCCTCGCCCGCTCAGTCCGTGACTTGATGGTCGTAGGAGTCGCCAGGCGTAAGGAACGGAATGATCTTGATCTGGCCATCCGCGCTCGCCTGAAACCCGCGAAGGCCGGCGTAGCTCACTCCGTTCGTTTCGAGCAGCCTCTGCGCCGCCGCTTCCTGGCCGACGGGGACATAGAGGAAGAAGTGCCGAACCTTTGTCGCGGTGTCCGTATCGGCTATTTCTGACGCCGCCTTGAGGGTCGCTGCCGCAATATCGGAGACGTTCATTTCAACTTCGCCCATTTCGCGCACCCGACCCGTCCCGTCGAGGACGACGATATCGGGAAAGTGCTCGCCGCTGGGAATTTGGATCCCCTGTTTGCGGACCGGAACGTTGGTCAAAGTGCGATAGTCCGGCGGCCAGGTCTTTTGGCCCGGAAACGGAAACCTTGTCTTTGCGATGTAGTTCACTAAGGCGTCGTGGACGTTCTCGGCCATGATCGTTCCTCGCTTTGCTGAACCTACCGCGCGACGGGGCCAAGTCCAGCCCCGCGCCCCGACTTTGCGTGTCCGTGCTCGACCATCACCACGATAAGTCCGGACGTCAGAATAAGGGCGGCGCCAAGCCAGATTCGCGGGGTCGGGGTCTCGCCAAGCATGAGATATCCCAGCGCGAACGCGCTCAGGATGGACGTGTATTCGAGCGCGGCGAGGACCGGCGCCGCGATGCGGCGTGCGGCGTCGTAGAGGCAGAACTGCCCGGCGCCGCCAACAAGGCCGATCCCCGCAATCCAGGCAATCGACACAGGGGTCGCAGGGAATCCTTGAGCGAGAACTGGAATCAACGTGACCGCCACAAAGATCGCGTTGCAAAAAGCGACTTGCGTTAAGGCCCCCTCCTCCTTCGACGCGTTTCGCAACATCAAAAGCGAGATCGCCCAGAAGCACGCCGAAACCAGGGCGAGAGCGACAGCCGATGAAAATCGGAAGTCCGAAATTCCGCTTGCAAGGGCGACTCCGGCGAATCCAAGCAAGATCGCCGCCCATTGCGGCCACGGTGTCTGCTCACGGAGAAAAGGTTTTGCCGCGAGAGCCACCAAGATCGGCGAGAGGAAGTAGAGGGTGACCGCCTGCCCAAGACCGAGGCTTCGGATCGACAGATAGAAGGCCATCCAGCCGCAGAGCATCAACCCGGCGCGAATGGCGAGGAACCCCCTCCAAGGCGTGACCAGGACATGCCGGACGAGGCGCGCCCTGCCGATCGCCAACGTCACAACGAGGACTGCGGCGCTCCTCACAAAAAGGACGGCCCAGACAGGAAGAGTCGTAATCATCTGCTTGGTGAGCGCATCTTGCAGCGGAAAGAGCATATTGGCGCCGAGGATCAATAGGACCGCTAGCAGGAAGGAAGTCGATGCCTGGTCGCGCGCGATTCGAACCATACGTCGACCCATCCATTTCGGCTTCGCGTTCAGACCTCGGCCCGCGAAGCCACGGCGCTCAATCGCGGCCAATAAAAATTGGGTAAATCGCTGAGCACGAACAAAATAGAGTCCACTCTAAAACACTCTGATATGATTTCCGCCGGCGCGTAAAGATAGTGGCGCGCAACGAATCCGCCGACGCGGTCAGCGGAGATCGAAACCACACGCCGTGGGAATTCTCCTCCATTCCGGATATCGCGGCGGGGTCAGCGTTCTTGCAGAAACGCTTATCGCGCTGGCCTAATGAGCTGCAGTCCGCTCCCCGCGCAAAATCAGAGCGGATCGCGCGCGAGCGGCGCCGTCGAGCAGTGGATCCCGCCGCCGCCGAGCTCGACGCAGTCGTAGTCCACCGGCAGCACCGTTATGCCGCTCTTGTCCAGCTTATCGGCAAGGCGTGGGCTGACTGAAGTGTGCATGATTACGCGACCCGGCGCGACAGCGAGGCAGTTGACGGAGAACGCGTTGTCCTCGGGAGGCACAGGTATAAGCTTCATCTTGCGGCTTTTCAGATACTCGATGAAGACATAAGGCAGTTCGTTCATGTTGATGATTGCGGTGTCCACGTCGACCATCACGAAGGCGCCGTCGATGTGGATGCGGTAGCCAGGATTATGCACCGGAATAAGCTCGATCCCCATCGTGCCGAGGATGTTCTTCATCTGCCGCACGCCTTCCGCGTTGCATGCCACACTGAGCGAACAGGCCGCCGTCTTCTCATCAAGGATTGCGAACCCGCCGCCTTCGAATACGGCCTCGCCGTGCAGCGTTCCGAGGATCGGACACCCGGCCTTCGCGAGCGCGCGGGTCACCGGAAGCTCCTCCCCCCGGCGCACGCGCCTCGCAAGCCGTGCGACGACGGCGCCGCCTTTCACTCCGATCACACTGTCGCGCGTGTAGACCTGCTTCATCCGGCCCGGGGCCGCATCCCCGACATAGACGATCTCCACACCCTCGCCCTTGAGAAGTTTCGCCAGCGCATCATGCGCGGTCTGCATCGCCGGCAGATCCGGCAGCGTCCGGCCCATCCAGTACCAGCCCTTCTCGGGGTCGCCGAAACCGCCAATCTCCGGCATCGG
>Ga0210407_10001903_pt1 | contig 18690 bp, 26 predicted proteins | sample IncBWC27MmetaG_FD_150860 | JGI IMG/M metagenome (GOLD analysis project Ga0210407, IMG submission 150860) | Forest soil microbial communities from Barre Woods Harvard Forest LTER site, Petersham, Massachusetts, United States - Inc-BW-C-27-M | ecosystem: Environmental > Terrestrial > Soil >...
CGCGGTCAAGGTCGAGCAAGCCGGGCCGGTTATGAACCCAATCAGCAGCAGCTTCATCCGCGCGATCGTCATCCTCGCGGTCCTTGCGGTCGTTTTATTTGGGCTCGGGCTTTTGGTTCCGCCCCACATAAAAGAACTGGCAGGCATCGGTCGGCATCGTCTCGACGGTCCGATGGCCGCACTTCGGGCAGGTGATGATTGATTCCAGGATCATGCCTAACCGGGGCTTCGGTCCCGCGCTCAGCTCTTCTCAGAACCCTTGCTATCCACGCGCCGGCGAATGCGGCGCCGAGGCCGCTCGCGCGTCTTGACGAGTATCCGCACTGCGGCACGCAACTTCGATCTGCTGCTCGCCATTGCCACCCCTTCGACTAGCGTCCCCAGCTTTAGTCGAGGCTGGAATGATTCCGATAGTGTGTGGCGGCAACAGGGCGGGCTTTTGTTCTAAACCTCCATCGGGACGCCTAGGCCGAGGTGCGACAAATTAGGACAATGACGGCCGACACGGCCGAGCGTAAGTTGAACTGTATCGGTTGGCCTCTGCGAGATGGTGACGGCCGACCCCTAGAACCCCAGCCCGAGCGCATCCGGGCTGGGGTTTTCTTTTGGAGGGCGCGGGGCTTCGGTTCCGCGTCACCTTACCGCCTCGCATCGTGCCGGGCGGCCTATGGTGCGCGATTGCGCTAACGAGCCCCGGTTCCAACGCTGACTAAGCCCGCTGATCCAAAACCAGCGGGCTTTTTTTTCTCTTTGCCGGGCTCGGCAAGCTGTTGGCGGCGCCTTTTAAAGCCAATGCTTTTGGGTGCGGTCGATGCAACCGGCCGAACAAATCTAGCGGTCCACCGCTGCTCAAACTTTCTTTGAAGGTGAAGAGGAATAATGCTCATGGCCAAAGCTCCGTGAACGCAGAAACGTGTTTTTCGTTCTGAGGCGGCCTTACTCTTAGGTCGGCGACTTCAACCCCGGCGAGGAAACCCATTGGTCTATGTGAGCGGCCGCATCGGCCTGATGAGTCTTTTTTATGAGCTCGTCCCGTTCGGGTCCCGGGGGTTTAGTCTTGGCTTCCTCTCTGAGCCGCTCGGCTTCCTTTGCCAGACGATCAGGAAAGCTCGGCGTGTTCTTGAAATAGCGACGCCGCATGGTGATGCTCCGCTTCAGTGATGGACTAGTATGCCACTCCAAACGGGAAAGCTGTTCAAAATTGACCACCGTCCTAGAGTCAGGAAAGGGGATGTAAGGGCGCGGGCAACGGTCCCACTGCCCAAAGGTTGGCCTTGTGAAAACCTCTTTAGAGGGATTTGATCCTCAAGTGGATCCTTGGCGCGACACCTAGGGCTCTTCCTCCTAGCCTCGAACCATCCATCCGCACAGTGGGAATGAGCCCCTGCCGTGATCAGCTCCGGCGGGGGTTTTTGCTTTAAATCATCGGCGAGCTAAACCTCGGTCAATTGTGAGGGTCCCACTCATGATTAGGCGGGTGGACGTGCCTGAGCGGGTCAAGTCCTACGTCGCAAAGCACAAGCGCTTTCGATCGCCAGCATCTTAAGCGCCTTCCAGCCATCTGCATTGATCCGGACCAGGACTGATTTGAACGCCCCGGGATCGCGGGCGCGTGGCCCCGTGGTCTTTGGCTTGCGGCCCATCGTTTTTACCTCTTGCCTTCGTCTCGCGGGGCTGAGCCTATGCGGGGCGGGTTACTGAATCAATTATGCAACACCACAGCCCGAAAGCAGGCTTCTTCAATATTGTGATTTCACAATAGCAATAAATAGTGTTTACTTCCGATAAACATTCTTCTCGGAAGTAAAGGAACCTAGCCCATGTCAACAGCCCTGACCGTCATTTCTGACAGATCAAACCTGCCGGCCGCGCTTGGGGTGGACCTCACGGCGGCGGTTGACTTGGCCAAGGCAGAGAAGGCCGCCAGCACGCGCAAGGCCTACGGGACAGACTTCCGGATATTCAAAGCATGGTGCGAAGAGAGGTGCGTTTCAGCGCTCCCTGCGGCCCCTGAGACGGTGGCTGCCTATCTGGCGGCCCAGGCGCCCACCTCGAAAACCTCTACCCTTGGCCGGCGGGTTGCCGCGATCAGATACGCTCACAAGCTGGCAGGCCTCGCCCTGCCGACAGACGCGGAGGGCGTAAAGGCCACCATGCGCGGCATTCGCCGAACCTATGGCAACTCTAAGGTTAGAAAGGCGCCAGCGGTGGCCGGTAAGGTGCTCGGCATGGTCGCTACCGCCCCAGACGGGCTTTCTGGACTACGGGACCGGGCTTTGCTGTTGATCGGCTTCGGTGGCGCGCTGCGCCGTTCGGAGCTCGTCGCGCTCGATGTCGCCGACATTCAGGAAACCGAAACCGGGCTATTAGTGAAGATCCGGGGCAGCAAGACCGACCAGGAGCGGGCAGGGGCCACTATCGCGATTGCTCGAGGCGACGTTGCTTGCCCAGCCAAGGCGTTGCGGGAATGGCTGGACGCGGCCGGTATCGAGGCCGGGCCGATCTTCCGGCCGATCGATAAGGCCGGCACGGTGCGGACTTCCCGGCTTACCTGCAGATCGGTGGCTAACATCGTCAAAGCCTATGCGGCCCGGGCAGGGTTCGATGCCAGTGTGTTTTCAGGCCATTCCCTGCGGGCAGGCTTCCTGACCTCTGCAGCCGGCAAGGGCGCGTCAATCTTCAAGATGATGGACGTTAGCCGGCACAAGTCGGTGGATACCTTGAGGGGCTATATCCGCGATGCGGAGCTGTTCAAAGATCATGCCGGCGCAGGACTACTTTAGGGCGAGACGATGGTCTTTAAAGGGCTGTGTCGCTTGCCGACTAGTAGCGGCTGCTTCTGTTGCGGCAGGGCGCGCGGTCGTCTTTGATGGGGACAGACTGCCCTAGCGGATCACCAGCGAAGCACTTAGATTCTGAGCCGGCGCGGCTAGGTTTAGCGACCGAAAATCCGATTCCGCATCGGACCGCCGCTGCCTCACATTGCGGAAGCACTTTGCGGAGGTGCAAACCATGGCAGACATAAAGGCCGGCGACCCCGAGACTCTAAAGAGTGATTCAAGGGCCTACCAAGAATGGCAGGACAAAGCGCCGGCTTCCACGGACCTCGCTTTTTCGGCCCTGGTTAACGCCAGGGCAGCGCGAGAAGCACAGATATTAGAGTTTGAAAAAGAGCAGAGCCGGCACGGCGGGGTTTCGCTGGGCGTTGCTGTCGAATGGCTCGAAGAATGCAACAAAGAATTGCTCACGAAGCGAGTAAACCAGCTTTGGAAAGCGCTTTCTGGGGAAACATCCACTTTCAGGATCGGCGGCGATCTGCTGCCTTCGGCCACCATTGTGCAGAAAGATAGTTCGCCCCCAATAGAAACGTTTGATGCCGCTGACGTTGCCGCCGTGCTCAAGAGTCCGATGTACCGCGACCCCCAAGTGTTGCGCGCATTGATTGAGCGGCTATGGGTGCCGCGCGATGTATTGTTAAAACTATTTCAGGAGAAGCCCTGGCCCATAGCGCCATGGCTTGAACAACCGCCCGTGAGAGTGTTGCAGGAAGTGACGTCAAACTCCGCCGGTGAATCGCCGAACAAAGCCGCAAGCTGGCGTGGGAAGCGCGGTGCCAAACAAAAGATCGAATGGAGGCATGAAGTTTATCCTTTCATGCTTCAGATGTTGCAGGAAAGGGGGGATTTTGATGAGCCCGACCAAGAAGAAGGATGGCGAGCACAAGCCGACATGGAGCGGGCAGTTAAGGCCTATGTTTTAGATACTTTCGACAAGGACTTCTCGGAGAGTACCGTTCGGGATTGGGTTGCTAAATTCATGCCTGAGCTGCGCGCCGAGCTAGCTTCTGCGCAAGGCCGATAATTCATTTCCCGGCCTTTCTCGGCCTTTCCCGGCTGAAAATTCGTCCCAGATAAGCGAAATCCTATCTCGTCCCGCAGCATTCGACGGGGCGAATATAGGAGACGCGACCAATGACCATCCCCATTGCATACCCTGTTGAAGAAGCCAGCGCCGCTGCGGGCGTTTCTCGCACGCGCATATTTGACGCCATTCGCAAGAATGAACTGACGGCCCGCAAGGCTGGCAGGGCCACCATCATTGAGGCTGGCGAATTACAGCGTTGGGTTCGTTCGCTGCCGACCCGTCAGTGCGATTCAACCGCAGCCTAATCCCCAATGAAAAACCCGGCGACTCGATTCCTTGGCGGGATCAGCGAGCGCACCGGGCTTCAATCAAAAGGATATCAACTTGATAATATATAGCGAAGCTATCCCGTTAAGTCACGCGTTGATTGCTGGCGTGGCATCAAAAACTGAACTGCAGCGCAGAGACCCGCAGCCTGTTGCGGTGATGCCCGCCACAATGGCCGGCGCGTATCTCTGCCGCCGCCGTTTTTACATTCATCCCGAAATCGCTGATTTGGTTGCGGCTCTCGCGGGGCTTGGCAATCGGAGGACTGCATAATGCACGCAACATCATATCCATATCATCCGGGATCTCGCGGCACCGCCGAAACGAGCCGCGAGGCCGCCGACAAAATTGCACCGGTCGCAAAAACGCAGCGTGCCAAGGTTCTTGCGGCGCTCCTGGCCGCCCATCCAGAGGGACGCAGTTCCGATCAGATCGCGACGGCGACGGGCATTTCCACTTACAGTGTCCGCTCCCGCGTTAGCGAGTTGATGGCCGCCGGGCAAGTTGAGCGCACCGACGATCGCACAAAGAACGACGGTGGGCGCAGCGTCATGCTTTGGAGGGCTGCACAATGAATAAGGCAGCCAATCCGAAACAGCTTGACCTCGCAGGTGACCTGCCACCTGAGCGTATCGCGGCAAAGGAAGTGCTCGCCAGTGCCATCCTTGCCCAGGCTGCAGACCCCGATGAGTTTGATTGGAATACAGACGAGAGCATCATCCTCCGGGAGCAGCGGGCAACGGCGGCATACCGGAACAGATTGGGCGAGCTGATCATCCGGCAGCGAGCGGGCTGGTCTGACGATGGCGATACGTTCCTATACATCTCGCCAGAGAACGAAGTCGCCTTCATGGAAGGGCTCGCCAAGCGAGCGCGGGAGTAAGCCATGAGCTTTGCAGAGTGGCAGCCCATCTATGCCGCGCACGGTCTCAGTACCTTCCCGGTTCGGATCGAAGCCGGCGACAAAAAACCGATGGTGAAAAACTATCTGCGAGCTGGCCGGCGCTATAGCGATCGGCTGGCGCGACAATTCCCGGACGCCCAAGCGTTCGGGTTTGCCCTCGGATCGCGAACTAAAATCACCGTCTTGGACAGTGATTCCAATGATGATCGGATCCTATCCGATGCAATGACGCGGCACGGCAAAACGCCGCTAATCGTGCGCTCGGGATCGGGCAACTATCAAGCTTGGTACCGTCACAATGGGGAGGGGCGACACATCCGCCCCGACCCCCATTTACCGGTGGATATTTTGGGCGGTGGCTTTGTTGTCGCTCCCCCAAGTCGCGGCGTTAAATCGGCCTATCAGATCATTGAAGGATCGCTTGATGATCTAGGCCGCCTTCCGGTGTTGCAAAACTTTGTCGCCGCGACAAATGCCGAAGTGATTTCGACGGGGCGCCGCAATAACGCCCTTTGGGAACATTGCATGAGGCAATGCCGTTCATGCGATGATTTCCCGGCCCTTCTAGACGTTGCAGAGACATTCAACGCACAAGCGCTTAGCCCGCCCCTCGCGGCCAACGAAGTTGTAAAGGCCGCGCGCTCAGCTTGGCAGGCAACGGAGCGGGGCGAAAACAGATTTGGGCAAATCGGGGCGTTCCTGACCGTTGCCGAAACGCAATCGCTGGTGAGGGATCCACATTTGTTAGCTTTGCTTGCCTGGCTCAAAGCGCAAAACTCGCCCGGCAGTCAATTTTTGATCGCTGACGGCTTGGCACCGTCGCTCGGTTGGTCTCTCGCTCAATTGCGCCGCTGCCGTAAGCATCTGCTAGACCTGGGCTGGATTAGGATGGTGCGTCCGCCAGCTCGGGGATGCGCCGCGCTGTATCGCTGGGGTGTCCAGTCTGTCAAAGACCTATCGATTTCAGTAGGCCATGCCATTGGCTCAGACGCCAGCCCCAAAGAGTATAGGGGGAGTGTTATTGAGGATAGCCTATCGATTTCAGTAGGCCATTGCCAAAATGAAAGCGGCATGACTGCCACGGTTTGGCGCCTGCGCCCGCAACCTTCCCCGCCCATAGGGGGCAGGTGATGGCCGGGAAATTTCAGGACGGTTGCGCCTATCCCCCGCGAATGATGAACGCCGATCGGGCGGCGGCATATCTCGATATCTCCAAAACCAAGTTCCTGGAGGGCGTTTCGTCCGGCATATGGCCTGCCCCTCGGGACGTTGGCGGGTTGCCCCGTTGGGACCGCTTGGACTTGGACGCGGCTGTGGACGCCATGAGCGAACGGAAGAAACGACTTGCGCCGGCCCGCAAATCCCTTGCTGATATGCTAGAGGCCGAACAGCATGGGCAAAGTGGAGCTTAAATACTATAGCTCTTTCCCCGATCGTCACGGGACGATGCGGCACTATTTCCGGATAAAGGGGAAACGATACCCGCTGCCCGCCCCGGGATCGCCTACGTTTGCCGAGGAATACGCTGCGCTCTTGGCTGAGCACGCGCCGCGCGCCGCGATCATGCGGCGGGGCAGGGGCAACGGCCCCCTAGAAAAAACGCTCGATTGGGTCGTTGAAAAGTACAGGGCGGAATCGGCGCAGTGGAAGAAGCTCAAGCCAGCGAGCAAAGAGATTTACAATCGGCGGCTCGACTATCTGCAGTCGAAATACGGCGCGGCTGATCTCGCGACGTTCACAGAGAAGGGCGTTCGCCGCATTCGCAACAATCTCAAAGATCGGCCCTCGGTGGCAGATGCCACGGTTGACATGATCGGGCGACTTTGGCGGTTTGCGAAAGAGCACTTGGACATGGAGGATATCGGTCCCAACCCAGCGGCCGAAGTCGCGGCGATCCATACCGAACACGAGTCAGCGCCAGTGTGGCCGGAAGAGCTTTGCGCCAAATTTGAAGCCAGCGACAATTCGCGATTGCGGCGGGCTTATTACTTGCTCCGATACACCGGGCAACGCCGCAGTGACGTCGTGATGATGCAGCGCAAGCATTTCGACGGGACGGCTATTGAGGTGGTGCAGGAAAAAACCGGAACCTATGTCTGGATTCCGTGCCATCGGATATTGCGCGACCACTTGAACGCGGACGGGATCGATGGGCCCTTTCTGCTTATGAGCACTCGCGGCGATCGTTTCCGCGCGACAAGCCTAACGACCATGATTTGCATTGCCTGTACCGATTTCGGTTTTCCGGGCTACTCACCGCACGGGCTGCGTCACTTGGCCGGCGCCGCGCTCGCGGAAGCTGGCGCGACCCTTGAGCAGATCAAATCCATTCTCGGGCACGTCACGGATGACGAATGCCGGAAATATATTCAGCAAGCCCGGCGCAGGGTTATGGCGGCCGATGGAATGCGGCTTTGGGAAGTGTCAAAGAGCGGACGTTGATTCTATAGCTCACCGCTTTGGCATCGCGAGCGGTTCATCCTTCGAAGAGCCCGTCAATCACGTCAGCGGCCATGACGGGGTGTAAACCTTCCCCTTGGTACTCCGATTGCACAGCGCCTTGTTCAAACAGGCGACGCAGTCGGTTGGGCAACCAAAAGCTTTGCAATGGCAATTTGCCAGTTTTAGTTAAGCGCCCCCCCCCGCGCCGAAACGATTGCTACTCGTAGGGACGAGCGCAGTCTTGTATAGGTAAACTAGTATTTATTACGTCATTACGCGACGTAATGACTTGCAAAGCGCAAAACAGCCTGCTACATTCGCATCATGAGGGCGGAATGGAAGTGGAATTTGCTGATGAAAGCCTCGACCGGCTGGAAACTGACATCCAGTTCACGGCGGGATTCGACGGAGCCACGGTTAAGGGATTTCGCAAAGTGATGCAGGTAATCAGGGCTGCTCCAGATGAGCGCGATTTCTACGCAATGAAAAGCCTCCATTTCGAAAAGTTGGAAGGCAAACGGGCGCATCAGCGATCAATGCGCGTCACCAAGCAATGGCGCCTAATAGTGGAGCTGACAGGCGAGGCTCCAAAAAAGGTCGTCAGGGTCATAGGCATCGAAGATTATCACTGAGAGGGAGGGCGAAATGGCTATCAGAACACCCGCCGAAGTATTCCCTCCTGGGGAATTTTTGGCAGACGAGCTAGAGGCGCGGGGTTGGACCCAGACCGAATTTGCTGAGATCATCGGGCGTCCTCAGAAGCTTGTGAACGATATCGTTCTTGGAAAGCGTGGCCTTACTCCGGAGACAGCCGCTGATTTTGCGGCGGCGCTTGGCACGTCCGCACAGTTCTGGATGAACCTTGAAACTGCTTGGCAACTTTCGAGGGTGGCCCCCCGCGCTGATTCAATCGCTCGCGCCGCCAAATTGCGCGAGCGCTTCCCCGTGCGTGAAATGTGCAAGCGGGGCTGGATTCGTCCTACGGAGCCAGGCAACGATCTTGAGCGAAGCGTTTTGAGTTTCTTCGAATTGGATTCCGTGGACTCGCCAATCGAGTTTGGTCACGCGGCCCGCCGAAATTATAAGAAAGAGGTCACGGCGCATCAGTGGGCTTGGATTTTTCGCGTCAATCAGCTTGCCACGGCCTTGAAGACCCCACCGTTTTCAGGTGCGACGCTCCGCGCAAAAATCCCCGAATTGGAGCGGCTCATGATTGAGCCGGAAGAAATCCGGCATGTGCCGCGTATCCTTATGGAATGCGGTATTCGGCTTGTGATTGTTGAGCCAATTCCTGGATCGGAAATCCAAGGCGTTTGCTTTTGGATAAATGAAAACAGGTCTCCCGTTATCGGCCTAACTTTGAAGGGCGATCAGATCGATAAGTTTTGGTTCGATTTCTGGCACGAAATTGAACACGTCCTGAATGGCGACGGAAAGGACGGAATAATTATTGAAGACTTCGATGAGACCAAAGTCGAGACTGACGAAGCGGAAAAAAGCGCCAACCGCAGCGCGGCCAACCACTGTGTTCCGATTGGAGCGATGAAGGATTTTGTCCTTCGTCACAATCCGATGTTCTCCGAAAAAAATCTGTTGGGGTTTGCTAAAATTGTAAGGCGCCATCCGGGGATCGTCGCTGGGCAGCTACAGCGACTCACGGACCGATGGGATTTGTTCAAGAAACATCAGCCTAGAATTAGGCACATCATCACACAAACCGCCCTTACAGACGGTTATGGAGTGAACTCATGACCTACGTAAAACAGATGCAGCGTATCGTTGATGAGTATCGGTTGGAGGGCTTGCCTTGGCCAACTTCGGCAAAGAACATAGCTGACTGGGCGATTGGCACAGGCCGATGGGAATTGCCTGCTGCCGCCATCAGGCGGCGGTGCGCCGATGACATCGCATCGGCCATGCGCGAAGAATATATGACCGACCGAAAGGGACGGCGCGTTAGGCTGTTACATCCGGCTCCCCTGTCCTCTGAGGGGCAAACGGAGATGATTTGGGATGACATTCGGTCCGCTCCCCGCGAGCATATGCAAATGTCGTTTCAGCATCGGCGGCGGGGGATCGTAGGCGACTGTCGGCAAATGAAAGTGGACGTTGATAGCTACAACGATGCCCATCCGGACGCCGAGCCAATCCAGATCGTGTTTGACTTTACAATGGACCTTGCCGAGTTAGAGGCTGCAGACGAAGCTGCATAGCCTCCATGAACAGGACCCGAACGGGAAGTGTCAAACCTAACCCGTGAGAGAGTGTCAAACCATTTGATTTTGTTGAGGTTCTGGCGGAAGGGGTGTCCGCCACAATGTGGAAAGTTCCTAAGTCCCACCAATCGGTTAGATAACCGCCTTCTTCCCTGTCCACAAATCCATATACAAAGGCCGCCCGATTTTTCCTGCCGGCCAGCAGACCGCGCACGCCGCTTTCACGCAATTTCGCGACCTTGGTGGTCCCGCCGATCAGTGGAGAGGGAAGGCGCCGGCCGTACTTTCCGGTTGAAAACGCGATGCAGGGGGGCAGCCATTATCGTCATCGTAAGGCTTGCGGGCTAATCAGGCTTGTTACGAGAGGTGAGTGCACTGTGGCGAACGGTGACGAGCAGAGGTGCTCCGGCTCCGCCATCTAACGCAATTATCTCGCTGAAAATGCTGGATATTTACGACGGGACAGAGCAGTCGGCCCCCAAATTGGTCCCCAAGTAACCCTGCTTGCCTCTGAGTCCCAGGCGGGGGCATGAAGTCAGACATTTACAAACGGGCGAGGCAAAATGGGATGGAGATTGGCCTGGAATGCTGCATCAGCCTCTAAGGTATCTAGCATCGCAATTTGGGCAAGCTGGGTTTTAATCGCCAGCATCACCCACGGCATTGCGCAAGATGCGGTGCAGCTAGAGCAACTGCTAACCAAAGAGGAACAAGTGAGGCTCGGCATCTCAGCGCTGTCGCCCGATAAGCGCGACGTGATGCGCGGCGCCCTGATGAGAATATTCCAACAGGGCTACCGCGCCGGTCAGGTTGCAAATCGACCGAGTGCGGTTTCTCCTTCCCAGCCATTAAGGGCTGTCGGGACCGGCGTCGTGGAAACACAGGTCGATGGAGAATTTAATGGCTGGGAGGGAGAAACCATCGTCAAGCTGATGAACGGCCAAATCTGGCAGCAGACAGAATATCACTATGAGTATCATTACGCCTACATGCCAAGTGTCTTGGTCTATCCGTCTGGCGGTGGCTACAAAATGAAAGTCGATGGTACGGATCAACCCGTTGGCGTTCAGCGATTGCGTTAATGCCGGATATCATGATGAACAGTCGCGGGTTGTGTGCATTTGCACTGGCAACGGTTTTGATAGTGAGCACGCCAGCTATGTGTATCGCAGCCGATGAGGTGATCTGCTCCATAGCCAAGAAGCCGCAAGAATTCGATCACAAGAACATCACGTTGAAGGGCGCCGCCACAGATGTAAAAGAAACCACATCGCGCCGCGGCTACGATTACTCAACATTTAGATTGCAGGATCCGGCTGGATGTGCGGTTAAAGTCTTTACCTGGGGGCATCCAGATTTGAACACTTGCAATCAGGTAAGCGTCGATGGTGTATTCGAGACCGAACATCATCAGGGTCGATACACATTCTATAACGAGATACAGGCGACCAAGGTTAATTGTCTTTCTCGATAGTTCAGGGAGAGTTTCTTGAAAGCGATAACGATACTTGCGGTCGCGCTCCTTTGCTCATGGACACTCGCCCAAGCACGAACCAGCAATGGCTCTCGCGTATATTATGGTGGTGGTCATCACACTTACAGCCACGGTGGAACCTACGTCGGCGGCGTTGGGTCCTCACATAGTGGTGGACACTATGTGAATACGAGCACAGCGAATCGATATGGCAGGCATCAATAACTTGCGGCCTCTCGGAAGCAGCGGCCTAAGTTAACACCCGTTCTGTTGTGCAAATGTAGCCCCTTCATTAATGCCTTCTCCAATACCAACACCTGCATAAGGTGAATTGGATGACATCATCGCGGCCCCAGCGATCAGTAGTGCGCGCGAGCGGCATCTTCGCCGCGCCTCTTCCATTTCAGCTTGCCGTTGCGCAGCAGCTTGCTCGTAAGCCGCGCGACCCTCCGCCTGTGCGCGTGCCTGCGCCGCCTGCTGCTCCCGGCTCTGCTTCAGGGCCAACCGGCAGTCGACGTATGGCTTCGATCCTGGTGCCGTTCGGTAGGAGCGGCACTGCTTGTCATCCGCAGCTTCTTCGGCGGCTTTCACGGCAGCCATTTGTGCTATCTGAGCGGCTTTGGCTTTCTCGATTTCGGCATTGCGAGCCGCTACAACCTCAGGACTGTTATATCTCTGCTCACCCAGCTGATATGCGCGTTGCTCCGCGACCTGCTGTTCACGGTTCGCACATCCTGAAAGCAGGACGAAGGCCAAAATGGCCCAGATTCTTGCTCGCATGATTACTGCCCCATCCAGAGATTGAGCGTCTGATCAGGAACGCCATTGCCCAAAATGTCGTTCAGGAGGATCTCGGAGCGTATGCGGCCTAGACCATCCAGCCCATCTGACCCGCTCGACAAGACGGAGCGCGAGACCGCGAGACTCGGGATTTCGGGCGTCAAACCAGATGGGGCTCTGCAATTGCTCACAGATCAGCAATTTCCCGCCATACTTTCGAAGGGGACACCCTTGTCGCGGAGAAAAATCATAAGCGCAGACGCTGACAAGGCATAGTTTGCGCCTTCCTGTTTTTTAGCATCGGAGAAACGGAAAGTGTTTATTCCTACGACTCGCCCACAGCGATCAATCAGCGGCCCCCCTGAACTTCCGCTCCAAATCTGCGCCGTATGCATGAGAACCTCGGCTCGACCCTGCGGATTTTGAATTGAGGAAATTTGTCCGCTTGTTATGACGATCGAAGGCGCAGTCCAATTGTTGCTGCTCAGGCGCCGCCAGAAAGCCTTATCCAGATCTGTTGAAAATCCCGGATAGCCTGCTGCCACCACATCCGTAAGCGGTGAAGTCGCCGCTGTAAGAGGAAGCACAACAAGACCTTCTAGTCTGGCACTACGAATGACTGCTAAATCGAGAAGTCCGATTTCCGAATTAGTTGTTGCGGCGATGATTGACCCTTTTAGGGGTTCGGAGGATCCGGGGCGTAATAACAGGACCTCAGGGTCAGTCACATCTTCAACGACATGCTTGTTTGTTATCGCCAACCCTGGCGCGATCCAAAATGCCGAACCCGTAACGATTCCCTTCTTGGTTCGTCCGATTACAAGTATCGTTGCCGCTGACAGCTTACTAACCAGCGCAGCATTCGGAAGCTGCGGCGAAGCGGTCGATGAGAATCCAGTGCCTCTTGCCACTTCAGTGGATGGCATAGGCAAGTTTGGCCAGTTTCGAGCGAGTTCCTGTACCCTGTCTCGCTGCTCCTCGGACAAGGCAACCATTAGCCGGTCGAGGGAAGATTTGGCTTTATCGAATTCTTGCCTGTAATATGAATTGTTCCCGCCAGCGACCTTCTGCGTTGCGAGGACGTAATGCATAGCGGCGTAGACATCATTGCGAGGTAAACCGAGTCCTCGCTCGTAAAGGGAACCCAGGCTCTCATGCGCGACGTGAAAGCCTCGCTTTGCTGCTGCGGTGTATAGGCTCACGGCATTTTCGAGGTTTACAGGAACGCCGTTACCCTTTTCATAGCAATCCGCAAGGCTTGTTATTGCATTGACTTGGCCCTTTGCAGCGGCCGCCGCAAAATATCGAACTGCTAATGCGTTGTCGGCTGGTCCTCCAAGCCCATGCAGTAACAGAAGCCCTAAATTATTCTGGCATCTCTCATCTCCATCCAAAGCACAAGATTGATATTGTGAACGCGCGCTCTCGTAATCTTTGTTCCTAGCGGCGAGAACTGCGTCCTCGTATGCACCTGCAAATGCAGGAAGCGTCGTCAGCCATAACTGAAGTACCGCGGCGGAATAAGGCGACCAATTTCTCATCTGCATCGTGCCCCCCATGGCCAGCGTCCGGACAGGCGCAAGGATGGCCGGTTGCGTAATATCGGTCCCGACTCGCCTGCACGATGATTGCGGCGATAGCGAATCTTGTCCATTTCTAGTTAAAACGTCGCTGCTGTTTCGCGATTGCATAAGCGAAATTGACTTCCTTGGATTTGCGATCCGCCAGTTCGCGCAACTCAATTCCTAGGCCTTCAACTCTATCGGGGTGGTACTTGGAAATCTCCCTTCGAAATGCTTCCTTGATCTGATCTGGAGCAGCATTTTTATCGACGTTCAAAACGTCCCACCAAGGACGAGGATTTCCTTCTTCGACTTTTTGGTCCTGTTGATTGCTTTCTCGCGTAGCGCCTTCTGGGTGTTCGCTCCTGCTTTTGCCGGGGTCGCTCTGTTGGCCGCTCCGCGCTCGCCGATTGTCAATGACCGCGTTCACGATCATGAAACCGACTAGGCCACATCCGACGATGACTGTGAACTCCAGCCATCCCACTCGATTATTCTCCGCTATAGAACCGAAGGTTCTCTCGTATCGCGTCAAGTGTTTGAACGGGACACGTTGACAGCTGGGCAAGTCGAAACGTGTTCAGTTCTAGTTTTTGACAAAGAGAAATCCGTTTCGGCAGGTTGACGATTAGAACTGGGCACAAGATAACCTCAGCAGAAATCTTCAAAACGGTGGCATTAGATAAGCCGACCCTTTGTCGCCTTTGCCAGAGCAACACTGAAGTTGCGAGTGCTAGAAGATAGAAGAGAGGAAAAATGAGTATGATGGATGCCCCGACCCCACGAAGCGCAGCGAAACAGGGGCCCAAGACGAGTAAGGCTATTCCGATCTCCGCAAGCACCAAAAAAATAGCACTCTGACGTGATAGGCGCTTTAGACGTGATATTGCTCTGAACGTTTCGCGCCCTGTTGCTCGTTCGGACGAATCAACGCCGGATATGAAGAACAGTTGAAAGGGAAAGGAAAACAGGGAGCATACTAACTCTTTATTCAAAACGAGAAATGGAGAAGATGATATTCTTATCGTCACGCGATTGGATGGCGTGATGGAAAAGGCGAACTTCCCAGATCTGAGCAAAAAGGAGGCGTCAATAGCGACAATAACCAGAGCGACCCCCCAGAATCCGAATCGAGAAGATGCTAGATCCTCAAGCATTCGCGCGTTTTCTAGAGAAGAAACTCTTGATCGCTGCCCATGCCGCAGCAAGACCACCGAAAACGCCGAATGCAACGAACTTGCCGATCGCTTTAAAAGCACCTGACTTCGCTGCAGCGGCTGCAGCGCCGCCCACGATCAACGCGGCCAATCCATATTCCGCTACTTTGTCGCCGCTGCGAAATTCAGAATACCGTTGCCCCTGATTGAATTCGAAGCCCGTCAGTCCCGCTTTGAACGTCCGAATATCTTGATCAAGCGATGCAGGTTCGGAAACTAGAGTTGCGCGCATTACTCCACTGCGGCCAAGGAGCCGGATCGTATAGTTTACAGTGATATCTCCAGAAGCCTGACGAAGTTTTGTTCCCCATTCGAGACGTTTCGTTTGAACATCGTAATGGGGGACAATATACCAATCCTCCAGCACGAGCGTTTGTAAGCCGCGCCTTTGTCTTTCTTCGTTCCCGGAGGCGTTGTTTCTCTTCAAAATTTCTAGTAGTGCGACGGGATCGATCTTTTCATCGTCTTGCACATACCCTGATTCATCAAAGGAGAAGGCAGCAAACCAACGAAGGTCGCCCGGAGCAAAGGTGTAAGTGTTATCTTCGCCGAGGTTTCCTTGGAGTTCCAGAAAACGGCGTGTTCCCGCTGAGCCAAGGAAAACTGATCCTTGAGGGACTGCGATTGCCGCAACTCCCGCAATTGACCCCTGCGTCGGGCCAAACTTCCAATCAAGCCTTTCAATTTGACCCCAAAGGCCAGCCTGCTGAGAGGGCTCCTGAACCGGTGCAGATTGCCGTTGAGCCGTTGCGGGACATACCGTCAACACAGATAGCGTGGCAAGCCACGCAAGAATTGCGACAGACCTCATGATTTCTCCCCCGATCCGACGGCATTGCCAGCCGCTCCCCCGATTGTGGCTCCGACAGCGACTGCGATGACGGTCCATCACGGCAATCGGTTGCGAAAGGCATCAACGGCATGAGCCATCAGTACGCCGATGCTCAGAATGAAGGACGTTCCTACAACAGCAGATAGCATGAGCGGTCCCCTCAGTCTAAATGCATAAAAGAGGACGAGCACACGCACAGTCAAAAAATTTCGGGGATCGAACGAGATTTGACCGACATAGGTACGCATTAGCCACAGCGACCTGTCTACAACACCCGGAACGCCGCGCCGGGCCAAGGTCGCGCCGGGGCCGCTTGCTCCCGCCGAGCCGTGGATGGCGACTGGCTAACATGATTCACCGATTGAGGTGGGCCGCTGCCGCCACTCAATGGAAAGGCGGCTCGAATCTGCTTGTTTGCGCGCTGGCGGGCGCAGTCTGGCTCTGCTTGATACGATCGCCCTCGCAGCCGGCCAACCACATTGCGAGGGCTATGATGGCCAATACGCGCATCCGCTGATCTCCCGCATTTCTGCCACCGCGTTCTCGTTCGGCATCGGTTAGGGCGGCCAAAGAGAGCTTTTGTCATGGTGCGCTTCCTTTGTCGTGACATCTCATCACGAAAGGACGGGAATGCAATCCGGTTATTTGCGACCGCCACCAGGCAGGCCGGAAGGGCAAAATCGGCCCCGATAGCGGCACCTTTTTTTAACGCGCGCGTATTGGGGCGACGGGCAATCGGCGTCAAAAGGTTACAGAGAAAGAACCGTCGGTGATTTGAATCAAACAGCCAGGACGAAGCGGGTACGAAGCATGGACGAATTCGCATCAGACCTAGCCTCATCAAAATGTATGCCAACGGCGTCGGCGCGGCCGGCGACCTATCGACGCGGGTTACGACGTGGCCGGGAGGGCGTGGGGGCGGGTGGAAAAGAAGTGTCTATACAAGCGGGCGATCTGTAACCGGCCCATGCCAGGCTGGTTGCAATGAGCTAGAGCTGTCAACTTCCATATCCTGCGCCAGCGCTTTCGGATCGTTGATGCAGTAGTAGTTGGATGATCGCGTGACAATCTCCCTCGTGCGCCACTCGCTCATGGTCCGGCTGACGTTCTCTCGCGCCACGCCCGCCATCGCTGCACGGTCGCCTTGACTGATCTTGAGGCGCAATTGGATCCGGCCGCCACTATCCTTTTCGCCAACGTACTCAGCGACACCGATCAATGCCCGAGCCAGGCGTTGTTTGACACTAAGAAATGTCGTCGCGGCCAATGTGTCGTCGGTTCCTCGAAGCCGGCGGGCGAGCGTCTTCATCAAGTAGCTCGTAAGCTCGGGATGGGACTCAATATACGTCTGAAACTTGGCTCGGCTGAGAAACAATAGCGAACAGTCAGCAATCGCGACCACCGAGGCGGAGCGCGGTCCGCCGTCAATCATTGAAAGCTCACCGACGATGGCATCGGGCCCCAGCAGCGAGATAATGCGCTCCTCTCCCTGTTGCGACGTAACCACCACTTTGACCAGGCCTCTGTGGATCCGATAGCAGCCGTCGCCAACATCGCCGGCGCGAAACAGCACTTCGCCGTCCAGTAGCTTATGCGCAACCGCGCCTTCGAAGAGCTCCGAAAGCAGTCTCTCGGGCAACCCGGACAGGACATTGGAGCGTTTCGGCTTGGACATCGCGCGCCACGCTAACATTGCGAACTAAACAATCTATGCCTGTTAAAACTCCGGAGCACAGCCAAAGTTCCGATTAATGGCGTGCGGGGCGACAAGCCTCGACCAGAATTACATCGTCGCGCCAAGGGTTTGCTCGGGACGCGCTTTACCGGTGATCGTCCAGCCGGTTTTCGAGTTCCATCATCCGCTCCTCAAGACGATCAAGGTGCTGATCATGGATCTCGTCTCTCTTCGATTTGCTGACGGGCCCACATGCCCGAGATTCTCGCAGTCACCAGCGGCCTTCGTAGAGTCGAGGCGGTGCTATCCCACGGCGCCTTCCCAACATTTAAGCGTTCACACTGTTATCAAATTGCCCGATCGCGACCAGGGCGGCGGATGGCCGCGGAGCGTCCCGGCGCCGCGGGGCTACTGCTGCTCCGACCCTACGCAACATCGTATAGCCGCTGAAGGCGCTCGGTGATGACTTCAAAGAATCTCTGCAACTCGGCCTTATTGCGGACTGGGCCGGCTGCAGCGCCGAACATGAGCATCGCTCGCCATGGGATCCCATAAACGGTCACGCTGACCCCACGTTCGGGGCAGCCGTCCACGTTGCTCAAGTCCTCGCGAATCATCGCGGCCAGTTCTTCGGCCGTTTTCGCTTCCTTTTTTGGATTTACGGGCTCCATCAAGGCTAAGCAATGCCTCGTCCAACGTTTCGCGCACCGTTCTTTATCCGCGTTGGGAATCGAATTTCACGGGTTGGTGTCTTGTCCGGAAGCTCTGGCGTCGGCTCAAGCTCGCTCATTTTGCCTTCGCCTTCAGCCCTATCTCAACAGCGGCAGGATCGCCTGAGGCATTCCCTCATCGGTTGAACCTGTCCCTGTAGGCAATGATCTCCGCCAGCGAGACTTTACCGATACCGGGAATCGACTGGATTTCTTTTTCGGTCATGAAGAGCAATCGCTCTGGCGAGTCGATTGAGCAGTCGACGAGCGCCTGAATGGTCCGATCCGAAAGGCCGCGCTGCCGGAAGGGCAATTGTGCCTTCATCTGTTCTGCGGCAATTCTTGAATTCCTCCAAATGGCGCGCAGTCGGTCTGACGGCCCCATCATCGCTTCCCGCCTTTCTTTGATGTCGCCTCGAGGCCGATCTCGACCAAGCGCCGGATCGCCTCGGGGCGGCCGGGAACGTCGTCTTGCTGACGACGCCATGCGTCAAGGGATTTTATGGCGTCGACCGCCATGCGGACATTGATCGCCTTGCTCTCGACAGGAGGCCTGCCACGTCTTGATTTTTTTGCGCTATTTATTGTCGGCCGCTTCATGGTTTTATGATGTCATAAAACAGCGGGCCGAACAAGTGCTGGAATACCTGTTCGGTCCTAACTCCGACCATCAAGGGCGCAATGAGC
>Ga0210407_10001905_pt1 | contig 18689 bp, 16 predicted proteins | sample IncBWC27MmetaG_FD_150860 | JGI IMG/M metagenome (GOLD analysis project Ga0210407, IMG submission 150860) | Forest soil microbial communities from Barre Woods Harvard Forest LTER site, Petersham, Massachusetts, United States - Inc-BW-C-27-M | ecosystem: Environmental > Terrestrial > Soil >...
TGGCAGCAATTGCCGTTACAGCCATTCTCGCGCTACGTAAAATTCGAGCACCGCTAAACCATATGCCGCTCCATCCGTCAATGCTTAGTCTCCGAGCGTATCGCTGCGCCACACTCGGCAGGAGGTCGCGCTTTCTCCTGTATCAAAGGCGGGGAACATTGTCTCTTCCCCCCACATAGAGGTCGTATGAGTAGTATCGAAGTCCGGTGTCCGCATTGCGGCGGTCATCCCAAGATGATCGAAAACACCTACGGGGAAAACATCTGCTTAACTTGTGGGCACGTCGTTGCTTAGAAACTTTGAATGTCACTGTGCATAATGCCAGGCGCGCGACGATTGCTCAACAGATCGGGGAAGGGGACGAGCGATGCCGCTCTTGGACGTTGGCTAAAGTGGTAACTCCGTGCCTTGGCGGAAACTAAACGGGCAATCTGAGCTAGGGCGTGAAAAACGGTTGGCCGCAAGTGGAGAGCTTGCAACCAACCTCTTATGCTTTCAATCAGTGGGGGTTCGCGGAGCCAAATACAGATTCCCCCAATCGCGTTCCGCGAAGACGTACCATCCCACGCTTCGGCCATCCCACGCGGTGTAGCTGTCTGTATGCGGAGCAGGTTCGCTACGTAAATAGCTGAGACCCCCATTGTCATCGTCTCCGACCGCCACGTTGAAGCCGATGATGTCGCCTGGTTGCGGACGCCGGAAGCCGGAGCCCGGAAACAAGCTGCTGAACCAGCTTGTATCGATTGTGTTGATTGAATCAAGCGGTACCCGAAACTCCACCAAAAAACCGTGCGGCCGCAATCCCGCCTTCGATTGCCAGACAATGCTTGGATTGTTTGACGGGTCGGTCAAACTCTGGTTGCACACTGAAGTCGTGAGCTTGAACCCTTCGTTGTTTACTATTGGATTCGGACAGTCGGGGTTGTTAGGTCCACACACGAGCGCCATGTGTATGTCGCCAGGCTGTCGGTCGCCATCGATCATGATCTCAGCGTCATCATCCAGGTATGGGACAGGACCGTCACATATTACGATGTCGTCGGTTACATCGACGGCCACGTAAAGATTATTATCGTCATACAGAGCGTAGATCGTGAAGCTGGAGTCCGCCGGGCTGTCAGGGGGGAACAAATATGGGAGGCCGATATTCGGGACGACTCCCGGCGCAGTCGCAGGGGTACTCCCATCAACATAAACCGGTACGGCTCTGTGCCATTCTCCCGGACTGAAGACGCCATCGATGACCGGAGGCGTGTTGGTGTATCTTGCGACCATGAATTGCTTGCCCGGTATTCTGGTCTTACCTTTTTCTTGGGCAAGAGCACTGGTGGATAACACTAACGTCCCTACCACCATGAGATATGCAATTCGACACAGCCGATTCGGTGATGTCATGAGTCTCTCCTTGCCTGTATTGCCCGAAGGACCTGATCGTTCATTCACTACGATACTCGCTCATCTGCCCTTTTCGAAGTGTGCAGAATGGCTCACGTATTCGACCGCGCCACGTCCGATAACTGTCGATAACAGGCCTTAGTACTTGAATTTCGATCTGTTTCGATCACTTCCACATCTGGACGTTTGCCACTTGAGGATCGACGTACTCTTGGGCGAATAGTCGCCCTCGTATACGTTTGCGGGGGAGGGGAAAAAGATACCGGCCCTCATTGCCTAGCGATAGGAAACGTCGGGGGTGGTCAGGGGCCGGACGTGCCCTACCGTGGCGGAAAATCGTAAAGTAGCGCTCCGTTGGTAGGCTGTTCTCCGTTGTCCTCCACGTCCTGGCGTGCTTCCACCTTGCGTCTGGTCGCGCGTACACTGCACTCTCAGCGCGTCGTTGAATCTCCTGCCGATTGCGAGCCGATGTGTTGCCGATGTCAAGAACGTCGGGCGCATCTACACTCCCTTCATCCGTTCCACCACAGTCACCTTGAACCTCGTGCCCGGACTTCCAGTAGCAGCAGGCACACATTCTTCTTCCCATTTTCAATCTCAGAAATGTGGCCGCGATCAAGCCCGAAGCGATGTGCACTTCAACCTGAGACAATCGATTCTTCACGCGCTGATCTGCTACCGCTTTCCTAGCGCATACCGACTCTGTCCGGTGGTCAAGGGGCCGAGACGTGCGGAAGGGCGTAGGAAGCTTCGTAAGTAATACTAGCGCCGCTGCTGTTTTCTTCTCGGCGAATCGAGCGCTGATTGCGTGCTGACACCGTGTTGCTTAGGCGATCTCGCGGCGCTTTGCTTGCTCAGGTTGGGTGCCGATTTTGAATGTCTTCGGGGCAGCGCTGACGGCAAATGGAATGCAGTTCTAGCTGACGAGTTTGAAGATGGACGCTTCCAGACGTTAGCCCGTTGAGCTGACTTCCCAGCTTGTGCAACACCAGTAGTTGTCGAGTGAACAGTGAAGAACTTCTCTGCGATTGGAATGCTGGAGAGCGGAGCAACCAGAGGCAAAGATCGATCGCGGAAAACCCCAGACGCCGCGCTAGTTCGCAATACTGGCAGTCGGCATGAAATCCGGCGTACAGGATTTACCTGAGCCCGGCCCCGGACTCCTTGGACCCAGACTTAGGCGCGTGAATAAAGTCTAAGCAACGAAGCCGTCAACTCTTTCTTAGCATCTAAGCTGGGCTCAGACAGGTGCAGGGAGAAGCGCTTGTACCCACGTTGGAACGATGTCTATGCGATTGTGCTGCTGTTATTCGCGGGCACGCTGTTTCCCGACAGCGCCCTTTGCCAAACCGAGTCATTCGTAGCCTTGCGATCTTTGCCCTCTCCGGTAGAAGACACACTTCCGGTCTCTGGGGGCGGAAGGTTCGACATCTCAACTCTTCCTCCGGGGACGTTTGAACGAGACGCAAGGGGAGACAACTCGGCTAGCTACTTTCCGGTGCAAAATGCGTGTTCTAAAGAACGGTTCAAGGCTCGATAAGAGCTTGGGTTGGGTCCGCCCCTGGTGAGTTCAGCGCCTGCGCCGGGGAGTCCTGCGCCGCCCCATTCAGGCCGGCAGCGGAGCCAGTCGACGCCCGAGATTGATCAGGTTGTCTGCGATCACTCCAAGTCCTACCCACCGTCTCATGCCGTCAATTCCATGATAGCGACAGCGGCCTAATCCATGGCGCCGTTTCAGCACGCTGATGCGTCCTTCGCATCCCGTCCGCCATTTCTGACCGCGTTTGAACCAGCGCTGCTTTTCATGCTGCCGTCGCGCTTCGCTCCGTGTGCTCCGGTTCGGAACCGAAACATATTTCACTCCTAACTGTTCAACTGCTTGTTCCTGCGCCTGGGAGTAGAAGCCAGCATCCCCGGCCACCATCTGCGGCAGCCGGCCGAGTTTGCGTTGCTGCACTTCCACCGCGGATCGCAACAAATGCCGGTCGCTCGGCCTTTCCGCGAACACCTCGTAATGGGTGATGATCTGGTTCTCCGCTTCCTGGATCTGCACCAGCTTCCCGAACTCATTCGGCTTACTTGCCTTCCCCTTGCGGATCAGCTCGGTGTGCGCTTCAAAGATACTCAAGAGTTTGTCGGGGAATTGCGTTACTCCATCGAAGATCCGTGCCTTGGTCTGCCGTACCACTCGGCGCACTCTCTCCCATGTGGCTTGCAGTCGTTCGCCCAGCGATTGCACCCGCTTCCGTCGCCGAGATGGCATCGCGGCAACTTCCAGCAACACCCTGCGGCTGTCGTTGAGAATCTGCCGCGTTAAGCGCACCAGTTGCCGGTACTCCTGTTCTCGCTTCCGCTCCCCTTCCGGTCCCTTGTGGCGCACCGCGTACCCAATCGCGATGACCCGTTTGCTCACGCTGCGCATCCGGTTGCGCACCTTCTTCTTTAGTCTGCCCGCTTTCTGCTCGATCTTTTTCATCGTCCGCGTCAGTACCCGGGCGCCATCATCTAACAAGTCGCTGTCGGTCGGATAGTGAACGTTGGTTTCCACCACCGTCGTGTCCACTCGCATCTTTCGTCCCTGGACCACCTTCCGCTCGCGGGCCAGCGCAATAATCCGATCATGCAGCTCGCGAATCGTCTCCCCGCCGATCGCCTGTCCCAGACGAACTAATGTCTTCGCGTCAGGTACCTTCTCGGTGCCGATGCGGCAGAAGCTGCGATAGACCACGTTCGCTCGAACTTCCCGCTCCAGCACTTCGTAACTCCAGTTACGCACGTGCTTGAGAATGAGCATGCGCAGCGCTACTTCCGCCGGCGTCTGCTGCCGTCCACGCGTCCGGCTCTGCGGATGCCGTTTGCCTTGCGCCTCGTACACCACATCTACCAGTTCCTCGTCCTCTAACAACTCGTCGACCACCTGCATCCATGGTTCCCACAACTCGGCGACTTCCTCGGCAAACAAACCTTCCCAGACGCTCGGCTGCTCGTTTCGCAAACGGATCACGCTTTTTTTCCTCCGGAGTCATCAAACTACAAGAGCAACAAAGCAACGTTGTAGCACGTACTCGCGGTTCTGCATCTGTGAATTGCTGGCTAAAGATGACTACTTTTGCACCGCAAAGTAGCTAGACGCGACGCGAAGCTCGCCCCGCCGCAGATCCAAACGAGGGAGTCGGACCATCAAGGACTGTTAATGCGCTCTGTGAAGAGAACCTTGGAGGACCAGAAGGAGCTTTATCGAGCTCCGTTCAAGCCTTCCAACTTTAAGTGGGACGTGCTAGTGCTAGGAGGAACAGCGGCGCTTCTGGCCACGGACCGCAACATTGAGAAACACGTCGGCAATGCGCATTACACATTCTATCAAGCCACTTCCGACGTTGCGATCGCCGGGCTGGGAGCGACGCTGGGTGGAGTGTGGATATGGGGTATCAAGGGCGATCATCAGCACGCCAAGGAAACGGGAGCGCTGGAACTGGAAACGTTGGTTAACACATTCTTGATCTACACACCGATGCAGTTACTGGCGGCCCGGGAGCGCCCGGGCGAAGGAAACGGCAATGGAAATTTTTGGAAGAACCACAACATTAACACTTCATTTCCCGGTGGACACGCCATGTTCACCTTCGCGATGGCGACGGTAGTGTCACACGAATATTCGCAAAAGTGGGTGCAAGCGCTGGCCTACTCGGCAGCAACCATCGTGACCGTCACCCGGTTCATGGCCCGGGATCACTGGTCGTCGGACATGCTTGCAGGAGCAGCGCTGGGAATCGGAATTGGAGCTCATGTCTTTCATGCGCATTGCAATCCGGATTTAAGCGATTCGTGCAAACACCACGTGCGGTGGATCTTCTGATGAAGAAAACAGTTCTTGGGTCTTGGGTGTTAGGTTCTTAGCCGTTCGACCATCTCAAGGCAATGAGGCGGTCGATCTGCTTGGCCAGTACCGCAGCGGCCATCTTCCTTCGCGCAGTTGCGGAGAGCGTTCCTTTCGCAGCGTCGTCTGTGCACCTCCGCAGATTGCCGGGTTTTCGCCCAAGCCGCCTTCCTGGGGACACGAAAGGTTGCCTAGGGTTGCATTTGATCGTCCATGTGTGATGATTGCTTCGATCGTTCCATTCCGAGGCTGGCGAGTGCCCGTTTCGCCGCGTGATAGCCGCACATTCCGTGCACCCCGGCACCCGGCGGAGTCGATGACGAGCATACGAAGATATTGCGCGCCGAAGTCGCATACAGTCTCCACGTCGGACGAAACAGTAACTGGCGAAGGTCGATGGCCCCTCCTGCTATGTCCCCTCCCACGAGATTCGAATCCATGCCTTCGAGACTTGCGGGCGACAGGACGTGGCGAGCCAAAACAATGTCGCGAAATCCCGGAGCAAAACGCTCAATCTGACTTTCGAGTCGAGGCAACATGTCGAACGTCGAGCCATTTGGAACATGACAATAGGCCCATGCGGTGTGCTTCCCGGCTGGTGCGCGCGAACGATCGAATAAAGTAGGCTGCGCGAGTAAAACGAATGGCCGCTCGGGGTGCTCGCCCTTCCGAACGGCCTTTTCTGATGCCGCGATTTCGTCAAAGGTACCGCCCAAATGCAGCGTAGCAGCACGCAAACACTCAGGCGCTTTCCAAGGAATCGGCGCGCTTAGAGCGTAGTCGACTTTGAAGACACCCGGGCCATATCTATATTTGTTTAATTGCCTCATGTACCGGTCAGATAGCTGCTGACCGGCTATCGCGAGAAGTTGTTTTGGAGTCAGGTCACAAAGCACTAAGTCGTATCCTGAGAGCGCATCGAGCGACTTAATCCGAGCAGAAGTCTTCACCTCTCCGCCGAGCTTGGCGAGATAACAACAGAGAGCGTTCGTGATCGATTGCGATCCCCCACACGCGATCGGCCAGCCGACAACGTGTGCTGGCGCTGCCATGAGCATGGCAAATGCGCCGGTTAAGGGCTCATCCATAGAAAGGAACGAGTGCCCGGCAAGACCAGCGAACAACGCCCGAGTTCGATCGCTCTTGAAACGGTTCGCAACAATTCTTGCGGGGAACAATGCGTTCATTCCGAAGCGGGCCAGGAGCCAGGGATGCCTCGGAATCTTTAAGATCGGCCCCAGCACTTCTGGAGCAAATTCGCTCCAATGCTTCACCAGCGGCTCAATGAGGTTACGCCAAGGACGGCCATCAGCTCCAAGCATCTCCTCCGCGGCTCCCAAGTCCTGTTCCAATACAACTGCGGCGCCATTGTCGAGGGGATGAGCAAGTGGCGTCGGCGAACATACCCATTCCAAACCGTAATCGTGGAGAGGCAGCGTTGAAAAGAAAGGCGAACCTGCGCCCAGCGGATACACCGCCGATCCGAAATCGTGGATGAACCCGGGCAGCGTCAGTTCCATACTTCGCGTCGCGCCACCCGGAATACGTTCGGCTTCAAATACTTCAACCGGCAGTCCCGATTGCGCAAGAACGATAGCAGCTGAAAGCCCGTTCGGCCCAGATCCAATTACACACGCTTTGAGGCCGCTTGCCATAACACTCGATTTACGTGCCGACCTGATCCACCAAACTGTCGACTCTACTCCCTCAGTTGCACTTCATCCCATTCGAGAGCCCTGATCTCACCATTCGGGGTTCTTTCCACGGTCGGCGCGTACTGCCCCAGCAGTTGTCGCCTCCACCACGTCCCTGTCCTGCGCTTCTCTTCCATCGAAGTAAACCAATATTGCCAGAGGACAGTCCGGATTTCGCGTGGCGGTGCATGCGGGAACGGGTTGTCCGCGAATAGCTGCAGTACATCCTTGTCGTTCGAGAGTAGGCGGACAATCGTGTTCGGCACGATGGGATATTCGCGCCACGATCCCAGCGAGGCAAACCACAAATTCCAATCGAAGCGCGGCTGATACGGTGCATAGATGCGCGGCGGCTGGTCCAACTCCTGAGGCTTATAGCGAAAGAGATAAGGTCTCCAGTTTTTTCCGTCGTCAGAGCCTTGAAATTCAATCTCGTACCTCCCGCGCGTCATGACAGCAAACAGTCCATAGCGGTTGGCAATTCGGAATGGCTCTAGCGCCACAATAGGTAAGGTTGGCAGACGATAGCTTGCCAGCATCAGCGCTGTAGCCGTGTAAAAAATCGACGAAAGCATGGCCGCACTCGCAGCCAATCCCATCGCACTCCAAACTCGGCCGAGCTTCTCTCGCCATTTCCATTCAGTAGGTGCACCTTGACAGAAGGTTGCGACCACGTCTGTGTTTTCCCGTCCGGTTGGAACAAGTTTTTGAAGAAATCGGTCGTCGAGTAAGAGCACTCCCAGCGCAAGGACCAGGTAATTCAGGAAGGTGTAATTCGCTGTCAGGATCACCCCAATTTCCCAAGGGGTCACAATGAAGAAACACACAATGCGCCAGCGACGCGGCAGGAGGAACATCCAGACCACGCCGAGTTCCATCGCCAGGGTGGCGTAGACGGTGGCCGCATGGAACCAGTGCGGACAATGTTGAACGTACCAGCCGATCCATGTTGGCAGCGGGCCGTTCTGGTAATACTCATCCATCGCCGTAAAGTTGCGCCACTGGACGTCGCCACTCAGGATTTTTGCCATCCCTGATTCGAAATAGATTCGAAACCATTCCCACTGCAGGAGGAAATGACTTGCGCGTGACGCAGGGTGCGTAAGGCCTAAACCGGGCCGCAGTCCGGGAGGTGCAAAAAACAACGAGATGAATCCAGCTTCCAGCAGCATCCCATCGGATTGATAACCGGAAAAATCCTGGGCAGCGCTGACGAACGACAGAAAACAAACGAAGCAGATTGCCAGCATCCCGCGCGGCCACAGGTTTAGGAGCAACAGCACTGACGCGATCATTCCTACCCAGCACAGCGCGTCTAACATTCCCGATCCACTCGAGCACCACAGTACTGTCGGCGCGTACCAAACTCCCCGCCAGTGTCCGATCGTGCGGGCAACGGCTTCAAGATAAGGTCCGGCGGGCAGAATTCCCTCTGGGCCGATCAAACCCCGTATTTGAAATCCCAGTGGAAAGAACGCGGAAAAGTAAATTCCGCCGAGAGAACGCAGAAACAGCCAACGCGCGATTTCCCGTTTGGGCTCCCCCTTCCTCGGAGCAAACAGCCATCGAAAAGCCGGCAGCGGACACCTGCCCATAATGCTGCAATTATAGGGGTACGGTTGATCAGCCAACTCAATTTGAAGACTTAGATTCTTGCGCGGGTGATTCCAGTTGCGGGGATCATTTCACTGACGACTAGAAGTCCTTCCACGATCAGTCCCTGCTGGCTGATTAGGAGCGCTGGATCCGGCGGACGAGACTTGCCGCGAGTACGAACGAGTAATCGGTCCGAACTATCTGAAACAGATCCGGACAGCAGCAAAACAATTTTCCACGAAGCTTCTTTCCATCCATTCCAGAGTTGCTGAATGGCAAGAACGACCCTGAGCAACCATGCCAAGATCTTCGAGCGCCATCCCTGCGAAGGTCATCGCCAAAACGAGTGTCAAGCCCGCTTCCGCATGGTTGTCGAAAGCCATTTTTCGTAGCTCTGGAAATTGCCACAGAAGACCGACGAACCATGTGCTTAAAGCTATTGCACGGGGAAGGTGAAAAGTTACAAGCGGTCTGAAAACCTCGGAGGTAAACGCGGAAAACAGTTTCGGCATGGTCGCGGCCTCGTGAAAATTGTCTGTCGATGTGGTCGCTCGCGACTAGCAGTCTTTGTCAGCCGGATTACGGACGTAACCGCGCCGACTGCTGGTGATCACAGAATGCGGATGCTTCATGGAGTCAGCCGGGACGATCCTGCTGCACAAGAGGAAGTGAAGGATGGATCGATATACCTCCCGCTGATTCGCTAACGATTGAGTCTTAGCAGCCGGTAGAAGCGTTTCGAGCACGGCATGCTCACTGCCGCATGTCGAATGATACACTCCACTTTGTGCAGGACCTTTCGACTCTTCATAGTCCCGTCGGTACGATGTTCAACCCACAGCTAAATAGGGATCCTGGTTGTTTTCATCTGACCGAGGATCAGGTCAACTTTTTTCATGAACACGGATACGTGACTAGAGTTCGAGTCCTCATCGACGAACAAGTAGAAATCCTGCGAAAAGAATTGGCCGACCTCACTGACCCAAAGCATCCCGCGCACGACCTTTTTTATGAATATCACTCGAACGAGTCACAAGCCGCCCACCACATTCTGTTCCATGCATTAGGCGCGTGGCGGATCACGGCGGGTTTCCACGACCTGCTGTGGAACCCGGCATTCACAATTCCGGCGTCACAGTTGCTTGGCGGCCCGGTGCGCTTTTGGCATGACCAGCTATTCTGTAAGCCCGCGCATCACGGGGGTGTCGTCGCTTGGCATCAGGATTACTCCTACTGGACGCGCACGCAACCACTGGCACATCTGACGTGCTGGATTGGCTTAGACGATTCCACCCGCGAGAACGGATGTCTGCAGTACATTCCGGGAAGCCACCGTTGGCCGGATTTGCCGATCACGGGATTGGCGGGCGATATGGAGGCTATCTACGCAGTGTTGAATGCTGAACAGCGTCGGCAATTCGATGCGGCAGTCGCGGTGGAATTAAAAAAGGGTGAGGCTTCGTTCCATCATCCTCGTCTGGTACACGGATCATTTGCCAATCACTCTGACCGTGCCCGCCGGGCAACAGTCGTCAATGTGATGCGGGATGGCGTGCGCTCTGCCACAAACGAGCCTCTGCTTCACGGCATACCTGTAATTCCAGCGGGAGAGAAGATCGAGGGCCAGTTTTTCCCGTTGCTCTAATTGCTCATCGATTTTGCGCTGGATTTTTGAATCTGACGAGTCTACGAACAAAGTCTCCCGGTCCGGGTCAATGTAATAGAGATTTATCGCCACTCGCGGTTTCCAACCTGGGCTCGCTTTGAATCCGTTCGGGTCAGGAACTCGGTCCGACCCAGCCATCTCTTCGATCACCAACTGCGATCAAGATTCCCTTAATTTGAACTCCCTCGCGAACAGAGAGCGGGACGCCCGTTCATTACACCGGCGAAGGGTATTCGACCGTGTAAAGCAGGCTGGGGTTGCGATTTCTTCAGACCAATTAATACCGCTTCAGACTAGCTCCATGGACGTTTTGTCGTTTCGGACGCATGATCGCGAACACTTCCCCTTCAAGGGATTGCGAGTGGGCCATTTTCAGGAAGAACATTCGCTTTTCCCAAGAACAGCGTTAACAAGAAGAAAGAAGTAGCAAGTTCACCCAGGGTTAGGGGAGAAGAGCCATGGCAATGCAGTTTCAAGATTTCGACAGCTACTACCTGGATCGGCTTGGTTCCGGCGATTTCAGCACCCAACAGCATTTCGTTGCTTACTTCGGCGAACTGATTCGGCTGAAGGCGGGCAAGCGTTTGCGCTCACTTGCGGCAATCGAAGATGTTCGGCAAGAGACCCTCACCCGTGTCCTGCGGTTTCTCGCCGAACAACGCGTCCATCAACCGCAACGCCTCGGGGCCTTCGTCAATTCTGTGTGCAACAACGTAATACATGAGCATCATCGATTGCAGAGCCGAGAGCTTTCAGCTGACGCCGGAGTCGTCGATGCCATTCCCGATCCAACGATTAGTGCCCCCGAAGCCATCGCCCAGCGGCAAATGCAACAAAAGATTCGCCACATTCTCGACGAACTCCCGGAAAAAGATCGTTGCCTGTTGAAGGCTCTGTTCCTTGAGGAGCGGAGTAGAGATGAGGTGTGCCGCGATTTTGGTGTGACCCGTGACTACCTCAGAGTTCTTGTTCATCGCGCCAAACAATCCTTCAAGTTGCACTATTTGCGAGCAACGCAAAACATACCAGCACGGATATGCTGTGCACGGGTAGGCTCGATCCTCGAGGACCAGCGGACTCACCGCAACCAAGCATTCCCAGTTGTTCATGGCCGTAACACTATAGTTATAGTTCGTTCTCCCGTCAGTGCGGTCATCAGTCGTACCTATAAACCGGCAAAAGTGTACTCACAGGCACCCGCGGAATGGCAGGACGATACGGAAAGCTGATCCCGTGCGGCTTACCACAAAAGAAGTCGGCCTACCAAATGGGTGATGAGGGTAATCGGGATTTTTCGCCAACAACTCTTCTGAGATGCGCCCAAGTCCAAGGCTTTCATTGACTTGTCCTCCTATCACGTCCTACGATACTGCGACCCCATGATTGGTCAGACTATCTCGCACTACCGCATTTTCGAGAACCTCGGAACCGCATCCACAGTTCGACGATTGGCGCGATCGACGCGGACGCCGTTCGAAGATCCAGAGTCGCAACCGGAGCGGAAAATTCGCTGCAGTTCCGCAGAAAACGGTATCAGTGGTAGCAGTGCCAGTTTGGGGGAAACGAACTAGATCACTTCGCTGGTGTAACCGTGATGTTCCGAAAAGCAACGTGGCCAGCCTCACCACCCTGCAGATAGATCGGTCCGGGTAGTGCTTCGTGACTATCCAGAGCCCCGCCTGTGATGCCCGGAATTTCCTGCTTGTCAATGATGGTCTGGCCATTTTGCACAACGGTGACCAGTCGTCCTACGAGCGTGATCTCGTAGGTCTGCCATTCTCCCGGCCTCCGAGGCTGTTCAGGCGACGGGGCCAAGAAGCCATACACGCCTCCGGTGCGCATCGTGGGCCCTTCTGCCTGCGGATCGTCTTCGATCTGGAGCTCGTAGCGGCCGCGTAGGTAGACTCCGCTATTCGATCCCGGTGCGCAATTGAATTCGACGTGTAACTTGAAATCTTCCAACTTGGCATTGCTGATAAGTTCAGGACCATGTCCGGGACTCACCAGTGTTCCATTTTCGACCTTCCAGGTCGGCGTCGCGCTCGGATCGCTCATCTTCCAGCCGCTCAGATCCTTGCCATTGAACAACTGTATCGGCTTCCCCCATTTCGGGGCGCTCGTTCCCTTTAGGGATGGCGCTCTTTCTCCCGTCCATTGCCACGGAGTTCCATCGGGCCCGGTCGTTGTCCCCATCAGGGTCTTCCCAGATAGCCTGCCCTCAAAGACCATGTCGTCTTTCCTGTCTTCCTCCTCCTTGGGAGAGACGAACGTGATTCGGCCATTCGAGATCTCAATTTTCGGAAGCGGTCGCGCGTGTCCCCAGCGGCTTACCATGCGAGCTCTGGGTTGACCCTCTTCCTGGGTTATCTCCACCCAGGAGGGATATTCGCGAAGTGGAGTCTTCAGCGTCAAATCCCAACGTCCCAGAAAAGACTGAACCGACACCGCTGTGTCAGCAGAGGTCTTCTGCCCTGAAAACACCCGCATAGAAAGCATCAGGACCAACGTTGTTAGCGCGAATGCGGTCCGCCGAAGACTCACGTTGCCAAGAGTGCTTTTCACGTATGCCACGAATCCTCTCTTCAGCAAGGGATTGTAATTTATCACTTGACTTGGGCAGTCACCGCATTTGGCTGCCGCGGACATGGGGTGTCGCGTGAAATTCCACGGGTGAGCTGCGGCACCGAGTTGGGCTGGCAGCAAGTTGTCGATTCGTCTTATTTTCACCGAAGATAATGGCAAGCGAGACTGGCATCAAGCCGAGGAGGGGAGAAGGAAAGACATGGTCCCAGAGCGCCCCCCTGCTTCCGGCCAGCAGACACTCGTCTATGGTGGCGCACTCGTCTCGCAAAGACCCGGAACTTATTCGACTCCTTTAAGAGCTTGGTTCAGGCCAACAATGTCAGCCCCGAGATCCTTACCGTCCGTGCCACGGTTCTTATAGGGACTAATTGGTCGGAGTTGGTAGTTTCCTCCGACATAAGATCGAAAACCGACGTCTGGCATGTCCTCCACATACAGGTTGCCGTCCGGCCATGACGACGGCGGATAATGAGACGGGTCGGCGATCAAAGCGTTGTTCGTGAATTTGAATGAAGTGAAGCAGTTCTTCAGGCTTACAACCGGAACGTTCGCGTACGCACAACTCGCAGAGCCAAGGCCGATACCCCATACCGGATGTTTGCCGGTTGCGACGAGGTTGTTGATAAACACAAAGCCGTACATCTCGGGATTTGACGTCAAGTTGTTCAGGGACAGCATGCCCGCTTCCGGATCGGGGAAGCCGGTGATGTGACTTATATTGACTGTATGCAGAGGGTTACGCGGCCATGAGTTCCCCAGCTCGAACAACCTGCCTGCGCCAACGTATTTTTGACTGATGTCATCCAGAACAATATCGTGAATGCTGAAACGGGCGCCTGCTTTGGCAGGGGCGCCGCCGCCGTCTTTTCCTCCAGCCGAAAGGGCGGTATTTATTGCGATCCCACCGCCTGCGTGGGAGATGCGAGTGTACCGAATTGTGATGTCAGTGACCTCACAAATCGGACAGACGTTTCCGAGCTTGGTGCGTTGGTTCTTGGGGGTAAGGAGTATGGCAGTTCCCAATTCACTGAAGCCGCCCCAGACGTTTTCGATCAGATTGTTTTCTGCGAGGAGGCGAACAGCATTCTTAAGTTCCATGGCGTGCCTGACGATGAAAGGGTTACCCGAAGGCCCCCCCTGAAATGGCGAGTTTCCCTTCATCCATTGCCACGGCTTAAAAAAATGGTTGAAGCGAATCGTGATGTCGGCAGGAGTCGTGCTCGCCGTTCCCCCTCCGAACATGATGGCTTGGCCTGACGCCTCCAGAAAGTTGTTCTCAATCTTGTACGGACCATCCTGATGATGGCCTGTACCTCCGCTCACCGCGTGCGCTTCGAGGCACGCTCCCGTTATAGCGGTACAGTGAAAATCGCTGAAGTAAGAGTCCACGATGCCAACGGATTTCATGCCAGAGAGCCTGAAACCAACACGAGTCTCATCCTGCGCGGACCCATGCAACCAGCTCCGATCCAAAACGATGTCATGCGCCTGGCCTCCGGGTTTGAGCGCGATCAGAACGATTGCGCTCTTGCTCCCTTCCATCCGTACAATTTCTAATCCCATCAGCCGATAGTGATTGGCGCCAGACTGGAAAATCACCGGACCCACGACGGAACGGGCAACAAGCCTTGCAAGTGCGTTGGTGGGATTTGCGCATGAGAACCGCGGACGGCCAACGAGCGACGCCACGCCCGCATAACACGGAGTAACACGGTTTCCCTCTGGCGGAAGAGCACTGTCCGGAGCACTCGTGCGCACGATCACCCAGTGCTGGTTATCACAATGCAATGCAGGAAATCGAAATGTTCCGGTGAAAGTTGCACCAGCTTGCAGTTTGATGATGTCACCGCACTGGACGCTGTCCAACGCCGCTTGCAGATCGCCGCCTGCCTCTACAGTGATCACGGATCCTTGGGCGGGTGTATCCGTGATCGACGTGGCAACAGTCGCAATCGGCAATCGTGCTGGACCATCGAACCCCGTGGCTGGAGCAACGCTGACGCTGAAATTACGGCTGGCAGTGTTACTCTCAGCATCCGTGACCGTGACGCTAAAGTTAAAGGTGCCCGCGCGTTCCGGTGTGCCGACGAAATTCCCGTTCCCATTCATCGCGACTCCTGGAGGAATGGTGCCCGCGGAGATCTTCCACCTGTACGGACTGGCACCAGCGGTCGCGTTGAATGCTTCGCTGTAGATGTTTCCTTGCTGGCCATAGGGTAGGCTCGCATTGGTGATTTGTAGTTGCGCACCTTGGCCGAACAGGCACACAGACGCAATCGGAATAACCAAGAGCAGGAGCACAAGACGGTGGGACATGTCGGACCTCCCGAAGCGGCGCGCTGGAGAGGCGGGAATTTTACCACGAACAGGTACAACCATGGAAGGAAGAAAAACGCAATCACCCCAACTCGAGAGGACACATGATAGTAGGTCATCTCTAGGCTTCGCGTGTTCTGCACCGCTCTTTCATTCTCAAGAGGAATGGTGGGGTCGGACGTGGGACACAGTTAATTTGTTCAATTGATTCGTAAAACCTCTTGCGTTTGGTCAATCGAATGCCACTTTGCAATCGTGGGTTCCTTATCCTGATCGCCGTCCTTGCGATGGAGGCAGGCATCGACCCTCGGACCTGGTTCGCCTTCGTCCTCTTGAGCACTCTCGTGGGTTCGCGCCCACTCACCTTTTGCAGCCCACCAGAGAGCGATCAGCGCACGACAGACGCCGTTGGGCGGCTTATCGTAGCTGAGCGATCGCTTGAATTCCTCGAATGTCATCTGACAGGTGATTCGGCGTGGAGGCCGTGTCGAATCATAACTGGCCGCTTAACGGCTGCAGGGTTTACGCTGCTTAGATCAGGAATCGTTCTATTGCGGCGGCTCCTGAAATGCCAACTCCATGCGCAAGTTGGCCCTGCTCGGCTGGGGCTGACCCATCTGGGCTAAAAAGGCCCAACGCCTCCTCCCCCAAGCAGGCGTTGGACCTTACCCCCTCAATATCGCTTGCCACTGAGCCGGAAAGTGTACTCCGGGACAAAAAAGAATGCTATGGGACTAAAGTGCCCCGATGCGCTGGCCATCGACCTTCCTGATCTAAGGGGCAAATGAGTAGTATGGAATCGTATTAAAGTGGATGAAGAAATGGTATCTCATGTACAATCTAGAGATTCTCTCTCACCGTAGCGCTCAGCGGTCCTGCAAGACGCGATGGGGAAGGCAAGCCCTTGCAGGACCGGAGCGCGGACGAGTGGCAGCGACAAGATACCTCACGGACTCTTTCACATCGCCGACCGTCCCGACAGTGAGCAACGCAGGCTGTTTGTCGGTCGTAATCCAACGGACGAGCCGATAACTTTTGGCTCGCTTGGGTCGATCAACACACTATTGGGAGTCTGGACAGTTGGCGGGTGATTGGGGTCCGATTTTCCAGCGATCGCGTCTTCTAAAAATTCTTGTTCTGCCCCGCGCAATTCAGACGTTCCACCCCACCCACTGCGTCACTTCCCAAAGCCTCAGACCGGAGCGCAGTCCATCTAACACTTGTTCGGAATTTAAGCTCGATCAAAGTCGGGATTCCCATCCGGAGGGCCTGGGGAGTCCGATGAAAGTCGCCTCACAGTTTCGCTCCGCCGCGAACCGGTATACCATGGTGCCGTTTTCGAGATGGAGGAAGAGCTCTGACTAAGATGACTAAGAGAATGTTTATCAGGCTGCTGGCTGCCATCGTTGCGGCTCCGGTCATAATGCGCTTGCTGGCTTGGGCGGGAGGGGAAAGACTGAAAAACTGGGCGGGTAATCTCGAGTACAGCACCGACCGCCTGTACGCTGCCACATCGCTGCAACAGGTGCAAGACCATGTGAAGAGCGAAAACAGGCTGAAGGCATTAGGCACGCGTCATTGCTTCAACAATATTGCGGACAGCAAGGACGGGTTCCTGTCCCTGAAGGCGATGAATGATGTGATTGCGATTGATCCGGCAGCCCGTAGGGTGACCGTGGCTGCGGGAATTACGTATGGCCAGTTGTGCCCTTACCTTGAGGGTAAGGGTTTTGCACTGCACAACCTCGCGTCCTTGCCACACATATCGGTGGTCGGAGCGTGCACTACAGCTACGCACGGCTCGGGCGAGAAGAATGGGAATCTCTCCACGGCGGTTTCGGGACTGCAAATGGTAACGGCATCTGGCGACGTGCTCAAGCTGTCGCGCGAACGCGACGAGGAGACGTTTCGAGGGGCAGTCGTCGGACTGGGAGCGCTAGGTGTGATCACTGAGATCACACTTGAGATTCAGCCCACCTTCACGATGCGCCAGTATGTTTACGAGAACCTGCCGCTCAGCGCGTTGAAAGATCATTTCGATGAGATTGAGTCCAGCGCGTACAGTGTGAGCCTGTTTACGGATTGGCAGAAACAACGCATCAATGAGGTTTGGATCAAGAGCCGAGTCGAGCCAGGAGCGGCATTTGACTCTACCCCTGACTTTTTTGGTGCGAAGCGCGCGACTCGCAACCTGCACCCAATCGCAGAACTCTCGGCGGAGAATTGTACCGAGCAGATGGGCGTGCTTGGTCCTTGGTACGAGCGCCTCCCCCATTTTCGTATGGGCTTTACGCCGAGCGCCGGCAAGGAACTGCAGTCGGAGTACTTTGTTCCGCGACAGCATGCTGTTGAAGCGATCCTCGCGGTAGAACGACTGCGTGATCAGGTGAGTCCGCACTTACTGATTTCCGAAATTCGGGCGATCGCGGCAGATCAACTGTGGATGAGTCCGTGCTACGAACAACGCAGTGTTGCCATTCACTTCACGTGGAGGCAGGACTGGCCTGTTGTGAGCAAACTGTTGCCGATAATTGAGAAAGAACTTGCCCCGTTTCATCCCCGGCCACATTGGGGAAAGCTGTCTACCATGTCTCCGACGGCATTGAAGGATGCTTACAAGCGGATGCCAGACTTTCTTGGGCTTTGCAGGAAGTACGACCCGCGCGGGAAGTTCCGCAACGAGTTCCTGAACAAGAACATTTTCGGCGACTAACGGAGCGCCCAAGCCTGATACGTGATTTTGTGCCCTCAAGGATGCAGCTGCTGCAGGTAACGTAATAGTCTCTGTGATTCCCTGAATGACCGCAAATGGCGAGTGATGTGCCTGCCTGAACGGTAATAAACGCTTGTGCTTTCCAAACGGCCGATTCCCGTGTCTTCGTCCCGGAAGTCTCCAGAAGCGGGCCTAGAGTGAGTTGGCTGGATTGGTACCGTAAAGTCCTAGCGCAAGTCGGCTTCTGGGACGTGTTGATTGCGGAGTAGACTGCTCGACGACAGACAAAAGCCTCCGTCGTTTCACTCAAATTCGCCCTGACCCCTTGGTCGGGGCGTTTTTATCTCTGGCCAGTGAGAACACTGCCCGCACGAAAGTGGAATGTGGTGCACGCATCAGTTTGTGTAGCATCGTCAAGGTATGGACCATGGCGATGCCAATGCCAGATAGCGTCGGATTCAAGATTCTAAAATGGAGAGACCGGACCCCGCTGCTGGCAGGATGCGAGCGATGTCAGTTGAAATTCATAACCCCAGCGCCGATGCTGAGGGATGATCCACAGGCTGTGGAGTATTACCTTAGGGAGAAATACGCGTACCACGTGTGCCACCTTCCTGAGTCGTCCAAAACTCGCTCAAGGGTATTCGGCCGATAGTCCTGCTCTCACGGGCTGAAAATTACGTCCTGATACGCTTTTTAAAACGATGACACCCGAAGATCGAAAACAGATGATGGAACTTTGCAGGCGGATTCATTGAGAGACCGAGCCCACTGGCCCTCTGGATGACAGAACTCAATGAACTGATACAGCGGAAGGTAGAAGAATTGAAAAGAACTCGTGCGGGTTAG
>Ga0210407_10001909_pt1 | contig 18678 bp, 22 predicted proteins | sample IncBWC27MmetaG_FD_150860 | JGI IMG/M metagenome (GOLD analysis project Ga0210407, IMG submission 150860) | Forest soil microbial communities from Barre Woods Harvard Forest LTER site, Petersham, Massachusetts, United States - Inc-BW-C-27-M | ecosystem: Environmental > Terrestrial > Soil >...
TGTGCGCCCGCTCTGCGAAGTTCACGATCATCGCGTACGATCCAGCGTACTATCCTCTGTGACAGAGCTGAGAAAATCAACCTTATGAACTAGTGAGAGTCCCCGGTTTGTGGTTTGGGTGACTTTGGAACTGCAAACACGGTACCATCAAATTTCCGCATGAGACTGCCTCGGCCCTCCTCGGCTGCACCCCGGAATTGCGCATTGTTATTCCGAAGTTGGCCGTCTTTATTTCTTGCAATGGGGAAGCTCCACGGCTGGGCGGAGTTGTCTGGCCGTGGGCTGCACGCGCTGGCGATCATAATTTTGCCTGCGGTTCTGCCCGCGATGTACCTTCTGCGATCGACCCGCGAGGGGATTTACAACATTCTCTGGGCGCTGGTATTCGGCTTTGCCACGCTGAATATTTTGAGCCTCGGAGCCCGCCGTTTCGAGCAGGGCAAGACGGGCCTGAACTTCGGTGAGATTCTGGCCATACTGGTGGTGCTGGTGTCGATCATCCTGCTGGGTTGGGAGCTGCTGTACGTGTTCGGCATTCTGCCGATTCGCCTGACGCCGCGCTGACCCGGATTGCGGTATGATCGCGGTGTGGCGAAGCGCGAAACCAATTTTCGTGAATCTAATTTTGACTTGACTTGCCCCTGCTGCGGCGCGGTTATGAAAATCGACGCTGCAACGCGCAGCATCATCGCCCACACTGCTCCGGTAAAGCCAAAAACCTTCAACGACATGGAAGAAGCGGCGCGCGCCATGAAGGAGCAGGACAGCCGTCGCGATTCAATCTTCCGGCAATCGGTGGAAGCGCAAAAGCATGCCTCGGAACTGCTGGAGAAAAAATTCCAGGAGGCGGTGAAGAAGGCCAAAGAAACGCCGGACACGGGGCGGCCGATCCGGGATTTCGATTTGGACTAAGAAAATAGTTCTCAGTTCCCGGTTCTCAGTTCTCAGTCTGGAACCGGGATAGATTTTACTGAGAACTGAGAACCGGGAACTGAGAACTCCCAATGACACCTCTTCTTCTGGGGCATCGGGGGGCGCGAGCTTCCCGCCAAATTCCTGAAAATTCTTTAGCATCATTTGAGCTTTGTTTGGAACATGGATGCGACGGGTTTGAGTTCGACGTGCGCCGGTCTGCTGACGGGCAGGCTGTGATCTGCCATGACGCGACTGTCGGTGGAATGGAGATTGCCAATACTGCTTCTAAAACCCTGCCATTGCCCATATTGGAAGATGTTCTGCGGCAATTTGCGGGTCGGGCGTTTCTCGATATCGAGTTGAAGGTTGCGGGGCTGGAGGCGCTGGCTGTCGGGGCATTGCGCAAGCATTCGCCGCAAAAGGGATATGTGGTTTCGTCATTTCTTCTCGAGGTGCTCACGGCAATCCACGATCTCGACTCGTCGATTCCGCTGGGATTTCTCTGCGAGACGCGGGATCAGCTTCGAGGCTGGCGCGAAACGCCGGCGGAATGGGTGATTCCACAATTCGCGCTGATGGATAGGCAATTGGTCGAACTGGTTCATGCGGCGGGGAAGAAAATCATGGTCTGGACGGTGAATCGCGCCGAGCACATGCGCGACTTCGCAGAGTGGGGCGTGGACGCGATCGTCACGGATGAAACGGAACTGCTTGCTCGGACTTGCGAGTAAAATCTCCGTGCTAGAATGTGTCGCTTCATGGATACTGAGCGGAAAGCATTCCTGAATCGACGCTTTCGTGAGGCAGTGAGGGGCCAACCCGAACTGAAACATCTCAGGTCTGTCCTGTTGCGAATGGGCGGTACTTTCATCGTCGCACCGCCAAGACCGGACGGTGACGTCCCCACGCTGTTGGAGTTAGGCTTTTTAACAAGCGGCCCAATCACGTTGAAAATCATGAAGTCTAGCTCCTGCCACCAGAACGTTGCATCCCTGTGGAAGAGCCGCAAGGCAGGAATCGTTGCCATTGCCACCGGCTATGCCCTTAGCGAAGATGGACTGTGGCGGCAGCATTCTTGGGGTATCAGACGCGACGGGATCATAGAGACTACCGAGCCTCGCCAGAAGTATTTCGGACTTGTACTTCAAGGTGCAAAAGCCGATCGCTTCGTCAAGTGTAATCCATCCTAGAGCGGTCGACCGTTTAGCACCATCATCCCGCCGCGCTATTCTGTGATGACATGGTCGGCCCACTCGACTAAAGACACGAAGATTGCCGGGTTTCCGAACTTAGCGCCAAAGTTCGCCAGATCTTCTTCAGTGACGCCACGAGCGCGGGAACAGGCTCCGCAAGCGTAGATGGGAACCTTCTTAGCAGCCAGTTTGGCAAGGGACTCAACGATCGGCGGCCAACCCACTGGAGTCACAGAATTCGCCACGGCCTTACGCATCAGCGATACGGCTTCGCCGAGCAAGTAAATTTGCACGTCGTGTCCCGCTTCCGACAGGGCGAGCCCGTGTGAAAACGGGAACGCGGCCTTGGTGGGATCATCGGATCCCCAAGCGCTCTTCATCATGATCTTGAGCGGCTTCTTCGAGGCTTGGGCTTGCGTTTCCATCGCTGCAGCTAGAAATGGGAGGGCAACAATCTGGGATAGTCGGGTGAGAAATTCGCGTCTTGCCATGCAATTCTCCTGTTGGCTGATTGACAAACGAAAGCGTTCTATCTTACTCGAATCTGAATCCCGATTCTGGATCGATGACAGTTTTTTGTTTCCACGCAATTTTCCGGTCCGACGTTTGCCCCGGCTAGGTAGCTCATTTACATTGGAGGCTCATGCCTACCACCGGCGAACGATTCGAGCGAGCGGTTCAGATCATGGCGCGGTTGCGGGCTCCGGGCGGTTGCCCGTGGGATCGCGAACAGACCTTTGACACCATCAAACCCTACACGCTGGAAGAGACTTACGAAGTCCTCGAAGCCATCGACAATCGCGACTGGCCGGAACTGACAGGCGAATTGGGCGACCTGCTGTTGCAGGTGTTGTTCTATTCGCAGATGGCAAGCGAGGAAGGCCATTTCTCGGTGGACGATGTGCTGGACCGGCTTTCTAATAAGCTGGTGGACCGGCATCCGCACGTGTTTGGCGAAGTGAAGGCGGATACTTCGGCCGAAGTGTTGCGCAACTGGGAGGCGCTGAAGGCGCTAGAGAAAGAGAAACGCCTGGCGGCGGGTGCGGGTGAGAACGCTGAGAATCCGGATGACGCGCAATCAGTGCTCTCGGGCGTGTCCTCGAAAATGCCAGCGCTGATGGAGGCTTATAAACTCAGTTCGCGCGCGGCGCACGTGGGATTTGATTGGCCCGAGATTGAGGGGCTCTTTGCCAAACTCGAAGAAGAGACGATGGAGTTGCGCGAGGAACTGAAGGTTGTGCCCGTCAAGGGACCATCCGGGATGGGGATTGCCGGCTCGGGAAAGCCGCAGGTTGCGCCGGAACTGCGCGAACGCCTGGAAGATGAAGTTGGAGATCTCTTTTTCGTGCTGGTGAACATTGCGCGTTATCTGTCGCTTGATCCGGAGTCGGCGTTGAGGAAGACAAATCGCAAATTCAAGCGACGCTTTCAATGGATGGAGGAGCGGCTGCGTGACGGCGGGCGAGCGCCACAGCAGGCGTCGATGGACGAACTGGAAACCCTATGGCAACAGGCGAAGCAGCAGGAAAAACCGGCGTGACCGGCGCGACCAGCAGAGCGTCCACCGGAATGACAGCCGGCGAAGTAACTATCCGCAAGTGCGAAGCGCTTGAGGAAATGCAGGCCTGCTTTGCGTTGCAGAGGGAAGTATGGAAGTTCGCGGATGCGGACCTGATTCCGGTACGCATGTTTGTTGTGGCTGCGAAGATTGGCGGCCAGGTGATTGGGGCCTTCGTTCGAAGAAACGACAAGAGAAACGACGACAAGGGCGGTGAAGGTGAACTGATCGGCTTTGCGCTCGCGATCCCCGGAATGCGAAATGGGTACTGCTACCTGCACTCGCAGATGCTGGCCGTGCGCCAGCAATACCGAAATGGAGGATTGGGGCGGCGGATGAAACTCTATCAACGTGAAGAGGCGCTGGCTCGGGGTTTTGAGCTGATGGAGTGGACGTTCGATCCGCTGGAGATCAAGAATGCATATTTGAATATCGAGAAGCTGGGTGCGATTGCGCGACGCTACAACGTGAACCAGTACGGGATAACGTCGTCACCGTTGCAGGGAGGTCTGCCCAGCGACCGGTTGGTGGCGGAGTGGTGGATGAAGTCGAAGCGGGTCGAAGCGGTCCTGGCGGATGCGCCGCGCGCGGAGTTCGAATGTCGTGCGCGTATCGAGGTGCCGGCAGCGATTTACGAGTGGAAAGCGGAGGCGGCCACTCGCAAGCATGCGCTCGCGGTGCAGGAGAGGAATCGTGAGCAGTTCCGCCGGGCGTTTGCCGAAGGACTGAGCGTGCTCGGCTATGAACGCGACGAACACGGGAATGGGCGATTCCTGCTGGGAGACTGGGACGAAGCCCGGCGGTCGTAGAGCGCGCGCGCCGCTGGTTTCCCGGAGAAGCGCGGCGAGACGCGGCAAGCCGCGTCTCTACGGGTGTGATTGTTTGTGGCGACGCGCTGACACGAACCGCAACTCATTATGAAAATCGAATCGGTAACTCTGCGTGAAATTCACATGCCGCTCGTGCATTTTTTTGAAACGAGCTTTGGCCGCGTTTACAGCCGCCGCATCCTGCTGGTGAGTGTCGATGCTGATGGAGTGCGCGGGTGGGGCGAGTGCGTCGCCGGCGAAGATCCGTTTTACAGCGCGGAATGGACCGAAACCGCGTGGCCCACAATCAAGCAATACCTGGCGCCTCTGCTGCTGCAGAGCGAGCTGTCTGCTGGGCGGGACTGTGCGGCGCGGTTTGCCAGAGTCCGCGGCCACCGAATGGCGAAGGCCGCGCTCGAAAACGCTGTGTGGGACGCGGAGGCGAGGCAGAAACAACAGGCGCTCTGGAAATTGTTAGGTGGAACGCGGCGCGAGATTGCATGCGGCGTTTCGATCGGCATTCAGGACTCGCCGGAGCAACTTCTGCAGAAGGTTGAAACTGAGTTGGCGGCGGGATACCGGCGAATCAAGATCAAGGTGAAGCCGGGATGGGATCTGAATGTGCTAGAGAAAATCCGCGCGCGCTGGGCGGATATTGTTCTGAGTGTGGATGCGAATTCCGCCTACACGCTCGATCAGGTTGAGCACCTGCGCAAATTCGATGCCTTCAATCTGCTCATGATTGAGCAGCCGTTGTGGAACGACGAAATCTATCTTCATGGGCGGCTGCAAAAAGCTATCCAGACGGCGATCTGTCTGGATGAATCGATCCTGAATGCACGAGACGCAGATTTTGCGCTCGAGATCGGCGCCTGCCGGATCGTCAATATTAAGGTGGGCCGCGTGGGCGGCTTCAGCGAGGCGAAGAAAATCCACGATGTCGCGCTGCAGCACAAGGTTCCGGTGTGGTGCGGGGGGATGCTGGAATCGGGAGTGGGACGCGGGCACAATATCGCTTTGTCGACGCTTGAAAATTTTCGTTTGCCGGGAGATGTTTCGGCATCGAAGCGCTATTGGAAAGAGGACATCATCGACCCCGAAGTGGAAGTCGGCGCCGATGGAATGATTGCTGTCAGTGATGCAGTCGGGACGGGCTACGAGGTGCGCGAAGATCTGGTGCGGAAGTTCACCGTGCGCGAAGAAACGTTTCGCGCGGGGAAAGCTTAGGGGCTGCGCCGGCATTTTGGGGCGAACTGCAGATCCCTCGCTTCGCTCGGGATGACAATTCATAATAGGAACGGGCTCTAAGCATCCTTCATCATTCATTTGTAGTGCGAGTGTGGCAGCAAAAGTTGTCAGCGTCCACAGAGGCTTCTTCCTTCTTTAGCAGTTCCAGCGCCTGAGCGAACGTCAGGTCCGAGGGAACCCGCTTGAAGCCGGTGAATGTCTCCGTCGAACTGATGGAGAGACTCTTGAACAGGAGAATCTTTCCGGTGAAGTTCACGCTCATGCTTGAAATTTCCCAGAGATTATCGTCGAGTTCCTCCTGCTGTACCGTGAAGCGGCCGCCCGGATCGAGGTGTCCGAGAATTCCCCAGCCGAAACCGGCTTCCTTGAAGAGTGTGCCGTCAATGACGGCGAGGCGGTAATGGGCGGCGTCTACCAGCACGTAGCCTTGCATGCCGGTCAATACTTCCTCTACGTGCGATGGCGGCTGGTAGTGGGGATTAGGCCGGAACTTCAGTTTCATCAGAGTCTCGCCAGCGCGGCCAATGGCGTCCGAGCCCTGTTCTTCTCCGGCGTACTCAAACAGGAAGGCGTCGGGAAGTGCGCGTACGATCCGGAGAGTGCGCTCGGCGCTCGCGCGCTCCTGTTCGCGCTTCTTTTTCAGTTCTTCGGGATGGTCGATGAAACGTTCGACCCGCGCCTCTTCCGCACGGCGCTGTTCGGGAGTCAGAGGAATGCCGTTGTAGGCGATCACCAAACCGGCAGTAGCTTCCTTGGTCTCGACATAGAGCCGAGTGGTAGATCCCTGAGGCGTAGTCTTGGTACCGCGAAACAGGAAGCGGGCGCTGTCGTCGGTGGCCGCTTTAATTTCGTTCTGCACAGCTTTGCGCACGAGTTCCGCTGGATCCCGATACAAAGAAATTGTCGCTGGCTGACCGGCAAAACTGGCGACGGCGAGCAGTAGAATCCAAGCGCCAGCGGCGACGATGGAGTGAGCGAGGGAGTTGCGCGAGATCGAGTTGACGACCGCCATGACTGGACTGAGCACGTTGACCCCGTTTAGACCATGGTAGCAAACAGGGGGTTGCCTCCTGGTGAAGCGGTGCTTCCGACCGCCGCTGTAAGCTCCTGATGGAGAATGATTTCCGGCCACCACTCCGAGCCGCAAAGGCGGATGATTTACAATCAGTCTATTCGCGGCGAACAGAGCGCGACGAGATGGAGGCTAAAGCATGGATGCTCCGAAGACCGGAGAGTTTGCCCACATCGGCAAGTCGGTCGTGATTAAAGGAGAGGTGTCGGGCTCCGAAGACCTGTACGTGGATGGCAGCGTCGAAGGGAAAATTGAGCTCCGCAACCACAGCTTGACCGTCGGGCCGAACGGAAACGTCAAAGCCGATGTCACTGCTAAGGCCGTGGTGATTCAGGGTAAATTGGATGGGAGCGTGAATGCCTCTGATCGCGTGGAGTTGCGGAAAGCGGCGGTGGTAAACGGCGACGTGACCACGCAGCGCATCGCCATTGAAGAGGGCGCCTTTCTGAAAGGGAAGGTTGATATTCAGAAAGAGGCCGGAAAAGCGGCGGGGCTCGCGTCGTCGTAGGTAACGGCAGGTAAGTAACGGCGGGCCGATCGCGCAACCGGGTGCACTGGTCATTGTTTAATGGCGTCTGTTTCTGACAACGTAATGAAATTCTTTCGGAGTTCTTCGAAGACGACTGCCGGTCCCGCGGTCCCACGGAAGGTAACCCGCCGGTCGAGCGGGATGGGAGAGATTTCCAGGCTGTTGAATTCGCAGGAGGCGCTGTGCGTGCTCGACATGGGCGCGACCTCCGCCAACAACATCCGCTTTTTCACCAGCAAGGGACACAAGAATTACAGCGAAGATTTGTTGCGGTCGTCGCTCGAACCTGCGCTGCGCATTCAGGACGGCGACGGAAACTCGGTTGTGGACAGCAAAAAGTTTCTGGACGAGAACCTGGTATATGCGAACGCTCAGTTCGACGTGGTGCTGTGCTGGAATCTACCCGATTACATGGAAGAGAGCCTGGTGAAGCCGACCATCGACCGTTTGTGGTCGGTGATGAAGCCGGGCGGATTACTGCTGGCATTCTTTCACACGCGCGACGCGGGCCCGGACACGACCTGCTATCGGTATCATGTCACGGGCACCGACATGCTGGAGATACAAGAGGTGAAGTTCGTGCCGCCCGGCCGTCCTGCGTCTGAAAAGCAATCCCCGCGGCTGCAGCGCGTATTCAACAACCGGCACATTGAAAATTTGTTTCGGGATTTCGCTTCGATCAAATTTTTCCTCGCGCGCGATGCGATTCGGGAAGTGCTGGTGGTGCGCTAGTCAACGAAATCGGTGCAGGGCGTCCCGTCCGGCCTTTCGACCGATGACTTATCGCGGGTTGGACAAGCAGGTCTGGCAAGTCTTCACGTGAGCGAGGCGCGCCTTGTGTGCTTGCTGATACGCTTCCATTTCTTCTTTTTGATGCTTCCGCTTTGCCTTGTCAGAAGGCTTCGGCTTAACTTCGTTGCGGTACAGAAAAGAAGTCCATGCCGTGTGGGCGCGGTTCTCACGCTCTTTCAGCTTTTTGAAGACGGTGCATTCCGACTCAGCCATTGCACGATGATAATTGAAAGTGTTGGCGCTGCCGAGACGCGGCAAGCCGCTTCTCTACGGCGAGGTTTCTCGGCAGCCTCCTGTTTTCACTGGTGTCTTGCTAAAATGTAGAGTCAGGCATCGGTTCCGCGCGACGTTTTCCCGCCAACCCCGCCAGGTCCGGAAGGAAGCAACGGTAACGGGCTCTTTCGTGTGCAGTGGAGCGCCGGTGCCTGGCTTTTTGTTTGCGCGCTGCGCGAGGCTGGCGGTGGAACTGTGGGGACTTCGCCGGTTTAGTTTTGGGGTGGCCGGGCGGGGACGCCCGGCTCTCCACTAACTAGTTCTCGTCACGACTTTCGCTATGACCAAACGTCTTTACTACGACAGTTCTAACGTGCACGAATTCGATTCCGTAGTCGAAGACGTCGCACCTCCCTCCACCGAGCAAGCGCGTCCGGCTGTCATTCTGCGGGAAACCGCGTTCTATCCAACCAGCGGCGGCCAGGTTCACGACACGGGATGGCTCACGCTTGAAGGAGCCGAACGCCTGCGGGTAACGGAAGTTGCGGATGCGGAAGACGGCAGGATTCTCCACTACCTGGACGCGCCTGCGACGTTGCCGGTTGCGGGCGTCAGGGTCCGCGGCAACATTGATCCGGAACGCCGCCGCGACCACATGCAGCAGCATTCCGGACAGCATGTTCTTTCGGCAGCTTTTGTCGAGCTTTACCAGATGCCGACCGTCTCGTTTCATATGGGCGAAGACTATTGCTCGATTGATTTGGCGACGCCGTCTGTAAGTTCCGAGCAGATTGCGGGGGCCGAGAAGCGAGCCAATGAGGTTGTCTTTGAGAACCGTCCCGTGACGATTCGGTATGTTTCGCGCGCAGAGGCGGAGAAACTCGGGCTGCGTAAACTGCCTCCGGCGGAGCATGAGGAACTGCGGCTGGTCGAGGTCGCGGAGTTCGATTTGTCGGCTTGCGGCGGAACCCACGTCGACACCACCGGGCAGATTGGGTCTATCCTGCTGCGGAAAACTGAGAAGGTGCGGCAGGGAACACGAGTGGAGTTTGTCTGCGGCGGTCGCGCAGTTCGAATGGCGCGGCGCGACTATGGTGCGCTCAGTGAGGCGGCCGCACTTTTTTCGGCGAAACTCTGGGATGTGCCGGAGCAGATCCGCAAGAGTGTCGAAGAGAGCAAGCTGTTGCGGAAGCAAAAAGACGAAGCGCTTGATCAACTTGCAGAACTCATGGCTTTGGCAGCTCTCCATAATCAACCGGAGACGAACGGGCGGAAGATAATCATGCGGGCGTTTTCCGATCGCGACATCGTCTTCGCCAAACTGTTTGCGCAGAAAGTGACTCGAACGGCGACGCCGGCCATTGCGCTGGTGGCGAGCACTGTGGATACGCCGGGTCTGGTTTTCGCGCAGACTCCTGCCGGCGCCGCTGATATGGGGGCGTTGCTCAAGCAAGTGTTGTCGTCCGTCGGAGGGCGTGGCGGTGGAAGCCGCGACTTCGCGCAGGGTGGAGTCCCGGCGGGCTGCAATACCAACGTGGAGCAGCTTTTGCAGAAGGCGGCGGGTACAATCGGAAGTTGACCCGGTAAAGTGCACCATTTTTCGGGAAGAAAGTCTTTGGGTTGAGGGACGGCGCCTCGCGCGCGGCAGTTGGGTGGCCGGGCGGGGACGCCCGGCTCTCCACCGGCAAGTTCATTCGATGCTGGAACCGCGGCTGATACTCGTCAATCTCCTGATCAAGCTGGGCGTGGCCGCGGCCGTGTCTAGCGCGCTGGTGCGCTCCAAAGAATTCAAGAGTCTGATCTTCCGTGAGCAGCGCGAACCCCGGCACAAAATTTATCTGGCGTTGTGGATGGCGATCCCGATCGCGCTTGGCGTCTGGATACGATGCAGCGTCAAGAGTTTCAGCGCCGGCGACCTGTCGCTTGAAACAGCGCTGCTGCTGGGCGTGATCGGCGGGCGTCTCGCTGGAGGGCTCGGGGGAGCGCTGATATCGCTGCCTGCAGTCGTGTATGGCGAGTGGGCGAGCTTGCCGTTGAATGTGTTTGCCGGAATTGTCGCCGGACAGTTGCGCCGCTTCGCGCCTGAACAGGAAGATATCTGGTCGTTCTCACCGTTCATCGATCTCACCCTCTATCGCATGATTCGGCGCAATTTGCCGAGACCGCGCGTGTTTGATTGGCAGATCACTTTTTTCGCCACCATCGTGGGCTTGCGTTTCCTGCAGACGCAGATCTGGCACTTCTGGCCGAACTCCATCTTCAGCCTGGAAAGCCCTGGTCTTTGGGCGGAGGGCGGCGGCGGAACTTTGAATGGATATTTGGTGGAGTGCGCGATCTACCTTACGGTAATCGTGGTGGTGGGCACGGAACTGAAAATCTTCAACAGCGTCCGCATCCAGATAAAGCTGGAAGAGCAGGAACGGCTGCTGCTGCAGGCGCGCATGGCGGCGTTGCAGAATCAAATCAACCCGCACTTCCTGTTTAATACGCTCAATTCCATTTCGTCGCTCGTGCGCTTCGATCCCGATACGGCGAGGGAAATGATCCTGAAGCTCGCTACCATTCTTCGCCGGCTGCTGCACAGTACGGATTCGTTCGTCCCGCTGCGCGAGGAAGTGGAGTTCATCGACAATTATCTGGACATTGAAGTCGTACGTTTTGGACGGGACAAGCTCAAGGTCATCAAGGATCTCGATCCCGCATCTCTCGAAGCCATGGTGCCGAGCATGCTGTTGCAGCCGCTGGTGGAAAACTGCATCAAGCACGGACTTTCTCCGAAGGTTGAGGGCGGCAGCATTACGCTGCGCAGCCGAGTGATCAAATCACGGCTTGTGGTCGAGGTGGAAGATGACGGCGTGGGGATGGGGGCAGCGCAATTGCTCGAACGCCCCGATGGTTTTGGGAGCATCGGCATCGGCATGGCCAATGTCGCGGAACGACTGAAGGTGCTTTACGAAGATACCGCCAAGATGATGATCGAGAACCGCGAAGGCGGCGGCACGCTGATCCGGTTGCGACTGCCTATTTTGCCTAATCCGGAAGAGCTTATGACGACCTCGGCGATTGCTCCAGCACCTTTCGGTAAAAGTCTTCGTAAAGCGGAATGATCTTGCTGGTACAGTATTTCTCTTTCGCGCCAGCTCGCGCGCGTTTACCCATTGCCCGCAGAGCCGATTCATTGCTCAGCAGATCGATGGCGTAACGCGCCATGGTGTCTACGTCGCCCACGTCGGCCATAAATCCGGTCACACGGTGCTCGATCACTTCCGGCACTCCTCCGGTACGGGTGACGATCGGGACTACTTCGCACGCCATACCTTCCAGGGCCGCGAGTCCGAACGATTCCAGTTCGCTGGGCATCAACATCACGTCTGAGATGGCCAGTTTTTCCCGGATCTGATCCTGCTTCCCTAGAAACAGGACGTGCTCGTGAATGCCTTTTTGCACCGCCAGCCACTCCGCCTGGGAACGATCGGGCCCGTCGCCAATCAGCAAGAGCTTGGACGGGATCTTCTTGTGCACGCGATCGAAGATTTCGATCACGTCGAGAACTCGTTTCACCGGCCGGAAGTTGGACAGGTGCACCAGCAGGCGCTCGTCGTTGGAGACATACTCGCTGCGCTTTTCGAGCCATTCCGGCTTGCGGAGATACTCGTCGCAGTTCACGAAGTTCGGGATGACCTCGATGTGGTTCTTGATGTCGAAAATACTAATCGTGCGGTTGCGCAGATACTGCGAGATCGCGGTCACACCGTCGCTCTGCTCGATGGAAAAGCGCGTAATCGGAAGATAGGAGCGGTCGAGCCCGACCAGAGTGATGTCGGTGCCGTGGAGGGTTGTGACAAACGGTAAATTCTTCCGAGGCGGAGTAGCCGCCAGCATCTGCTTGGCCAGCATCGCGCTGACCGAGTGCGGGATCGCGTAGTGCACGTGCAGCAGATCGAGTTCGTAGAGCTGCGATACCTCGGCCATACGCGTCGCCAGCGCCAGATCGTAAGGAGGATATTCAAACAGCGGATAGCGCGTAACCTCAACCTCATGATAATGAATGTTAGGTTCCGGTCCTGTCAGACGAATGGGCTGGGAATAAGAGATGAAATGAATCTCGTGGCCCCGGCGCGCGAGTTCAAGCCCCAGCTCGGTGGCGACAACTCCGCTGCCGCCGTAGGTTGGATAACAGGTAATGCCAATCTTCATGCGCCTCCCGATGCGAGTCCAAAGATATCATCATTGGATTCGTGGGAAGAGCGGGGGATGCAGGGGGAGCGGTCAAACTTCCGATGGAGAGACGGGCGCCTCGCCCGTCCTGTTTCGGGGTGGCCGGGCGGGGCGCCCGGCGCTCCATAGCGATGCTTGTTAGTCCTTGCTCGGTTTCTTCGGCGTTAGATCGCACGCTTGTCTGACGCGATCCAGATTCAACCCTCCGGGAGAGAACTCTGCGATCTGCCGGCCGCTCCGCGTGGGGAGTTCCACCTTGAAAACCTGGGCTCCCATCAGGCCGCGAACGGTGCCTTTGTCCATGGAGAGGAAGTGGCCGCGCATCCAGTTCCAGCCCTTGAAATAGTGGGTGTCGTCAATGCGGACCATGACTTGCAACTGGGGTTGTCCCCAGAAGCCGGGGCGGTTCGGCGGAGGGAGTCTGACTCCGGGATTGAAGTCCCCCAGCTTGAGCTTCCCGTCAACGCAAAACAATTCGACCCTCGGCTTGTAATCCGGGTCCTCACGAAAATAGTTATCCGAGAGAAGCTCAAAGCGCACTTTTTTCGCGCCCGTCATCTTCTCGATGGAGTCGAACTCCAGCCATTTTCCGCCGGCGCTGACGCCGTCCTGTTCATTCTGGTAAGGAGTCATGGTGCCACGCTGGGCGGTAGCAAATGCTGCCGCGCCGACGATAAAGAACGCCACAAACAATAAAAGAACGGCTTTCGCCGCCAACCCGGAACCGATTGTTTCACGAAATAAGCGCGATACTTTCAAGGTCTCCTCCGGACAAATCACTCCTACATATTATTGAACCCCGAAACTGCCTAAAAGTTGTGTGTAATGTTCTCCAGGCCGGTAACCATCACGGGGACAATAGAATTGTCCAGGCGCATAATCAGAAGAGAGTATCGGAACCGAGAAGCAAAAAAACTATTCTTAAGGAGCCCCCTCGATGAATATGGCCGAGCAAGACTGGCCCGCTTTGCCACTGGAAGAGTGGGAAGCCACGTATCACACGCTGCATATGTGGACGCAGATCGTCGGGAAAATTCGCCTGGGTCTTACCCCGCTGGAGAATCACTGGTGGAATACTGCCCTTTATGTGAACACGCGAGGTTTGACGACTTCACCGATTCCGTATGGTGGAGGCGCGTTTGAAATCCAGTTCGACTTTACCCACCACCGCCTGGAGCTTCGAAAATCTGTTGGAACATCCGACGGTGAGTATGTCCTGGCGCTTTCGCCAAAATCCGTTGCCGCTTTTTATCGAGAGCTATTTTCGTTGCTGCACTGGGCCGGCATCGACGTCCAAATCAACCCCAAGCCGCAGGAGGTTGCCAATACGATCCCTTTGGATCAGGATGACACTCACGCATCCTACGACCCAGAGTACGCAAACCGCTTATGGCGGATTCTGCTGTCGACGGAGATTGTGTTGCAGGAATTTCGCGCGCGATTCATCGGCAAATCGAGCCCGGTCCACTTTTTCTGGGGCAGCTTTGATTTGTGCTGCACACGCTTCAGCGGACGCCGCGCTCCTCCCCGAAAGGGCATCATCACGTCTGAAGCCTACTCACATGAATGTATTAGTGTCGGCTGGTGGCCGGGCGGCGGAGACGTGGCGGGACCGGCATTCTACGCCTACGCTGCTCCTGAACCGCCGGGCTGTGGCGAGCAACCGGTCCGGCCAGCGGGGGCGCTGTATCAGAGCAAGCTGCGCGAGTTCTTGCTGATGTACGATGATGTGCGCCGGGCAACATCTCCACACGATGAAATCCTGGGGTTTGCGCAGAGCACTTATGAAGCGGGAGCCAATCTCGCAGGCTGGGACCGAGGAGCTCTCGAACGGAAACCTCCGGGCTGAGCGTTTTTCCTGACGAGCGTACGGCGCGCCGGTCCAGGGAGAGATGGACCGCGCGCCGAGCCAGAATCGCGAATTATGCGGCGATTCCGCACTCACGATTTGTTCGTTCACTGCAACTGTACAACCAGAGTTCCACCAGCCATAAACATGCTGCCGCGAACATTGCAGAAGGTCTGCGAGTAGAGTGCGGTCACGTTCTTGCGGTCGCTGACTCCAGCGCCAGTCAAAATCTGTAACTCGCCGTTTGTAATGGGAAAGCTGATTTGGGCGCAATTCCTGTCGAGTACAGTTGCGGTCATTTTCCCTATGGTTCCGTCGAAGCGGCATCCCGGCACGCTGGGATCCGACCCGGTAAGGCATAGGCCCGGTCCGCCGTTTTTCCAGAGATGGAAAGTTCCATTCCCGTAGTGGAAGCCATTGAACTGCGCCTGATCCTGCGGCTGGTTCTGTGCCTGGTTCTTATAAAGCCCAGACATCAGCGTGAACTCATGGGCTCCCGCGACCGGCACGGAGAAGACAACCGCTCCCAGCGTGAGCGACTGGCCGAACATGGTCAACGATGACAATAGAAACAAGGGGAGTAACAACTTCATCTTCATTTGCGTCTCCAAAGATACTGCTGAATGTCAGCCGATGCGCGGCTGCGGCAATGCAGCTAGCACGTTAGCGAGCATCAAGCAGCGGAAACGGACCATTTGCGCGGAGGTGCGACCATTCGTGCGCACTGCGCCTGGTGATGCAAGAAAACCATCCAGAAACACGCAGGCTTCACCGCAACGTCCAGACGAGGAAACGGATGTGTAAAATCGGGCAGCGTGCCCTATCATGAGTCAGACAGCCGCGCGCGGGCGTGGCGGAATGGCATACGCAGCGGACTTAAGGAAAACTTGAGTGCTCGCCTGGGAAACCGGCGATGCAGAACTGCTCAAATTCGGGGAAACCTTAAATGGCAATCCCGAGCCAATCCCGGAGAGACACGAACCGGGAAGGTGTAGAGACTAGACGGGCAGCACCTAAGCTCCGGAGCTTCCGGGGGAGGGTGAAGGGATAGTCCAGACCGCAAACCTGGCGTGAGCTCTCCAAAGGCTCACCTCCAGGGCGGCGAAAGCCGTAGACGGTATGAAAATCCGCAGGGCTTAAACGGCCCATGAGGGTTCAACTCCCTCCGCCCGCACCACGTTTTGCTGGGCAGTTAGATATAGAAGCCAGACAACAACTGGAGGACCAACTTGCATGACGAAGTGATCCAGTTGGCAACCGCTCCGAGGAGATATGCGATCAGCCGGCTGGGAACTACTGCGGCCCTAAACCAGGACCGTACCGCCGTCTACCACAACAGTCTGCCCGGTGCTGAATCCTTCCTGCATCAAAAACAAATAGGCTTGCGCGATTTCATGAGCCTCGCCGACTCGGCCAACAGGGAGACTCTTTCCCACGCTTTCGTATAGACGTTCGCGCTCCGGTGCGCTCATGCTCTGCCAGAGGTTTGTCCGAACGACTCCGGGAGATACCGCGTTAACCCGTATTGGCGCCAACTCGACCGCCAGGGCCCGCGTTAGTGCTTCGATGGTTCCGCAAACGCTTGCCGCGATTACCCATCCCTTTTGCGGGCGCTGGCCAGCGATTCCGGTTGTGAGCACGATAGAGCCTTCCTTGCGAATATGGGAGCTTCCGTATTTGACCGCGGCAAGTGCTGCCCAATAACGCAGCTCAAAGGCGCGTCTGGCCTGTTGGAGATCCGTAGCTGCAAGATCGTGCAAATGCAGGCTGTCGCCCGCTGTGAATACCAAATGATCGAAAGTGCCAAGCTTGGAAAAGAAGGTTGCAACGGCTCGTTCGTCCGAGACATCAACCGCTTGGCCCTGCGCTGCTCCACCAACGGATTCAACTGCGTTCTGAACTCGTTCTGCACTACTGGAAGCGATAACAACGCGCGCTCCCTGCGATGCCGCCTGCCTGGCGACCTCCAAACCAATTCCCGACGAACCGCCGAGCACAACCACCCGCTTATCTTGCAAACCATTTCCGTGCATTGAATTCTCCTTGTGCATTCTTGCTTACACAGTCAAAGATGATTTCCAACCACATGCGGTTCATGCATAATGGTCATAGCCATCATGCGTTTAGAGAAACTACGAAAAGTCGATTTGAACCTCCTGATTACATTTGCAGCGATTGCGGAGGAGAAAAGCATTACGGCAGCAGCAGGCCGGCTGCTCTTGAGCCAGCCTGCGGTGAGCCGCGCGTTGCAGCGCGCCCGGATGATGTTTCAAGATGACCTTCTGGTGCGATCGCCGCAAGGCTTCGAACTCACCTTGCGAGGCCGCAAGATTCTTCAGGAGCTTGAGGGATTGCTACCGAGGATGGAGAATCTGGTTACGCCGAGCCTGTTTGATCCGGTGCGGGAGAAGAGCCACTTCCGCATCTCGGGCCCTGACAATGTTTGCACCGTCCTACTTCCGCGGTTGTGCCGGCAGTATGGGGACGGTTACCAAGTACAGTTTGAATTCCTTCCTTGGCAGGCCGGTATTTCGGAGCTGGTGGAACGTGGGCAACTCGATCTTATTCTTCACATTGATGACGGGCTTCTGCCGGTGCACTTTCACACTGAAAGGCTCTATCGCGAGGATTGGGTTTGCGCCGTCGCGCGTGACAGCCACTTTGGAGACCGACTCTCGCTCAAGCACTACCTGGCAGCGAGCCACATTGTTGTTGCTACTTATGGCGGCGTGCAGACGATTCCAGACAAGCAGCTCGCAGCAGTCGGTGCAAAACGCAGTTCCTCGATTCGGATACCTTACTTCGGTGTGGCTTTGCAATGCCTGCCAGGTACAGAACTTGTGCTGACCTTAACCACTGGCATGACCGCAGCCGTCAAACGAAATCGCGACCTACGCCTCGTAAAAGCACCTCAAGAGTTGCGTCCGTTTTATTTCTTGATGGCTTGGCATCCAAGGCTGAACAGCGATCCGCCGCATGTCTGGCTCCGTCAAGCCGTGCGATCAGCGGCCCTTTGAACTTCTCATGCGATGCTTACGATTCTTGTGTCCGCGCGCGCAGGCGTCAGCAATTCGCTAAGGCCTACGCGATGCAGCATTTCCGTACGCACGCGGTCCATTACCGCAAATGCCACGTCCGCCCCGTCCTGCGTCGGATCGACATGTACGCGGAACGGGCGTTTGCCAAACGGGGCGTCCACGACTTTAACGATTGCGTCCGCCACCGCGCCCGCATCCGCGTCCGGCGGAACAATGGCGGCAAAGGCTTCCTGGATTTTCTTTTCATAGCCTTTGTAGGGACCCGCTTCATACTCGGCTACGCGCTGCTTGTCGGCGGGCCTGCCGGAATGCGCGAAGTGATTGGTGCCCCCGGTGAATGCGCCGGGGACGATGAGCGAGGTTTCGATGCCCCACAGCGCCAGTTCGCGCGCATACTGTACCGCCATTGCGTCCATACCCGCCTTGGAGGCAAAGTAGGGCGCCAGATACGGGGGCGTTCCACCCGCCGAACTGCTGCTGGACACCCAGATGAGCAGCCCCTGGCGCTGTTTTCTCATTTGGGGCAGCGCTACGCGGTTTACCCTTTGGGTGCTAAGCACGTTGATGTCGTAGAGTTCAGCCAGTTGCTCCGGCGTGAATGCTTCCGCCGGTCCAAACACCATATGCCCGGCATTGTGCATGAGAACATCGAGCCTGCCCTGTTCGGCGACAATCTGGCTGATCGCCGCTTCGATGGACTTCTCCGAAGACACGTCCAGTTCAATGGGACGCAAGTCAACCTTATTGTCGTGCGCAAATTTTTTCACGTCCGCAGCTTGCGGCGCGTTGCGACCGGCGATATCCCGCATCGAGGCGTAGACAGTGTGGCTGGCCTTCGCGAGGGCATTGGCGGACAGGCGGCCAAAGCCGCTCGACGCTCCGGTGATTACGATTACCTTCTTCATGACTGACTCCTCCTTCTACCTGGTGGCTCGTGTGTCTTTGCAAGGTTCCGAACTCCATTCAGTAGACAAAGCCGCCATTGGGGCGCAACACCTGGCTGTTGATCCAGCCGCCCTCAGGACCAGCAAGGAATGACACTACATTTGCCATGTCTTCTGGCTGGCCGAGCCGTTCGAGCGGATTCATCTTCTTTAATTCGTCGATCCGTGCATCACTCTTGCCCTTCAGGAACAGCTCCGTTTGCACCTGGCCCGGCGCCACCGCATTGACCGTGATGTTTCTGCCACGCAGTTCGTTAGCAAGCACGTGAACCAGGCCCTCAACTCCCGCCTTGGAAGCGA
>Ga0210407_10001910_pt1 | contig 18665 bp, 23 predicted proteins | sample IncBWC27MmetaG_FD_150860 | JGI IMG/M metagenome (GOLD analysis project Ga0210407, IMG submission 150860) | Forest soil microbial communities from Barre Woods Harvard Forest LTER site, Petersham, Massachusetts, United States - Inc-BW-C-27-M | ecosystem: Environmental > Terrestrial > Soil >...
GGACGGGTCACTGGCGCCAGAAACTTGTCCCGGAACGGCTACGGTCTGCCGAAATCGGGTGGGGGAGCGGGACGTGTGCCGCTTGAGGGGACGGCTGGAACAATCTGTATGGGTTTCGAGCCCGGAATGGAGGGCGCTCGCCAGAGGATGGTGCCAGGCTTCATCTCGTCGGGCCTAATCACGTTGACAGTGGCTTCCGCTGAGCGCCCGTCGAATCGAGCGCGTACGTGAATCGTGCCGCTCTGTTTGCTGACCAGCGTGGGGACACCGTTGATGACGGACAGCTCTGCAACGGAGGAATCGCTGACAGTCCAGTCGGCCTGAGACGTGAGCTTGTGGCCAGCAAGGTCGAAGAGACTGAAATGCTGCGTATTGCCGACGAGCATATTCACGAGGATTGGCGAGAGGGAGAGGTCGTTGGGCGAAACGTGCAAGGAATTCGATGGTGAATTCTTAGTCTGTTCCTGAGGGTTGCTATTTTCCAGCTTTTTTTCTGCTTCGTCGAAGCGTTTCTTGCGTTCGGCAGCCTTTGCGGCAGCCGAGTCTGGGGTCGAGGGGGCATATGAGTTTGCCGCAGGTGGTGTAGAAGTGGCTTGCGCGCCTGCCAGTGGTCGAGAAGAAAAGGTGTGGGACAAGGACGAACGCGGAGCTGAAAAGCGATGGTACGAATAGCGAAAAAGCTTTCATGTCGTTGAGCCTCTCTTTTTATACAGGAAAGAAATGCGGAGCGGGCGGAATTCAGTCTGGCGGTTGCTGACCGGGCACCCCTGATGGGTCGTCCCCCAGCGACTAATTTCCCAAACCGGGACCGCTTTCATCCCAACGCTGGGCACGGTCCGGCAACTCAAATTCTTTTTGAACTTGTTCGGCGCTTAGGATGCCGTCGTCTCCATTCCGCCCGAGCTTCTTTCAGCTCGATTAGGTTTTTCGTCTGGTCGGTGTTCAAAGACTTGTTCCACTTATCGCGGAATGATTTTCCAAAATGGACCAACGCTGTTTCGGTCATGTTGCGGAGTTTAGAGCGAAGGGATTCAATCCCGTCGTCGCGGAAGCCAATCATAAGAGTGCTCCGGGAGGAACGGGAGGCCAGAGTACCACGGTTCTACTCTAGCGACTTCTCGAATTTTTCCAGGAGCTTAATATGTATGTCGGTCGGTAGAGGGGCGGAGGAGAAATACTTGCCTTCCGAAAAAGGGGTGTTCTCCCTACGTTGGATGGAAAAAGGGCCTAGAGGATGTTTCCCCGTCAAGGCGTCATAATCAATCGAGATAACCGTTGGCTCATACGTTAGATTTTCGCCCATCGTGTCCTCGACGGCCTTCCCAATGTTCTCAGACAGTTCAAGTAGAGCCTTTGGAAATTTCGACGGAAACGAATCGCTGTAGAAACGTCAGTTGACTTGAATATTGCCATCGCGTTGCCATCGACGGCTCGAATGTTAGGCGGAGTTGTTTCGATGCCCAATTCAAAGCATCTTCCAGCAGACGTTTGGATTCTTCTGTAGACATCCTAAAGGCGACTTAGGTTCCGTCGCGGATGGCGTATTTGCGGCGGAGCTTCGTGGGGATGACGAGCTGACCAGCTGACCTTTGGTGGTGACGGTGGAGACTTCGGTTTTCATGGGTTAGCCTAGTGGAAAAAAGTATACTTTGGAGCGGGATGTAAGTCAGGCTATGATGTGGCTTACTTCCTGAGTTTTGCAGGTTATCCTTGGCCACAAATCGTTGGTCACCACAGAGAATACCTTGCTGAATCCGATTTGAAGACTGCCCACATTCGCGGACTTGCCGATAAGGCGTTCAGCTTCTGAGCGGATTGCTCTGTCTGCCCAGCGCATCCGCAACGGCCTCGGAAAGCTCGCCGATTTGCTTTATGACTCTCTGTGCTCGTTCATCGCACATTGCCTCGATCTTGCCGAATTGCGGCTCACTGTACTTGCCCATCTGGCCGGTGATAGCCGCGAAATCGTATCTCAGTGGCCCACTCGGAAACTCATCTTCTGCAACGCTGCCGAAACGGGTCTTGGACACCATGCGGCGCAGCCTCTCTTGAGGTGTGCCGGGGATGACGGACAAGTACGCAACGGCCTTGCGTAAGTGTTCAGAGCAGCGTTTCAGTTGGTCTGCCATACAGGTCTTTGCTTCACTCAGAATTGCTTTGTCTGCCCAGCACGTACGCGACGCCTTCAGAAAGCGAACAGATTTGGCTTATGACCCTTCGCGCTTGTTCATCGGACATAGCCGCGATGTTTACGGCAACTCTAGCCTCATCCGTCTTGATTAGCGAGCCTATGATGTTTAGGTAGTCGTCTTTCAAAGAACCGTCCGGAAAATCGTCGTGCCAAATGCTTCCAAACTCAGTGTCGTACATGCCCCTCAACTTCTCTTTGGGTGCGCAGGAACTGTTGGCCAGATAACGAACTGCTTTGCGAAGGCTTTCTGCGCAGCGTGCTAGGTGTCCATTCATTTGCGGGCCTTATCTTTGGTTGAAACGTGCCTGACCTGTGGGACGTGCAGACTTCCAACCCTGTCCCGATAACAGTCTCACTATGCGGGTCATCAGGGTGAACTTATCTCTGGTTGTTTCTCGCATCACATGTCCCAAATTGTACAGTACTGCGGCATTGACGCCATCCAAGGGAATTGAATTTGCAGAGGATACACCCAGCCGTTACAACGCCACTCGCCTGCCACTTCGGCAGGTCACCTATCAAGCGCAATGCTAGGCGTACTGCTGCTCGCGGCGTGTTTCGGCTACTTGGCCGATAGTCTTACGCCGTTGCTTCTGCCGAGGTACGCGAACCTCGTGGGCCGAATCGCGCACATCCCGCTAACGCTGGGCGAACCAGCGATTATCTTGTGGCTTTTGATTAGGGGAGCAAAGGACCAACCATTGGAAGCCGCGGCATAAAGTGAGTCGAACTCCCGGCGTTGAGCATCACGTTCGACGGATTCCTAGCGAGTAGTCCCGTGATCCAGGAGCTATCGCGCTTCGCGAACTGCGAGCGGTTGCTCGCCGTTGGAGTAGATCACGTTTCCCGTTTTTTGATAGGCCGTCCGCCGGACGCATTCCTTGCTTGGGCTTTCAAAATCCGCACCACCGAAAGTATTGTGCTCCAACTGCGTGTTGTCGCCGGTGCACCGAAGAGTTTATCGATCTGGCCAAGATAGCCGATCGTCTTCATGTGACGCCGGTACACTCCAAACACGAGTCGATTTTTCGATCCGATAATTCGTACAAACCATTCCCCACTTTGGGGAAGTGCGATCGGAAGGGACATTTTGTCGCGCCCAGCTTTCGACAGGATGCTCACGAATCGAACAACGTCCGAACGTAGTGGCTCAGCTCCAAACGGATTCTCCATTTCCAATCGGATAAGATCACTACCGTTACAGAACGCGACCTCCGCGTTGAACGGTAGTTTTCGACGCAGTTCAGCAACGAACTTTGCGCGCGACCCAGGTTTTCGAACGACAAGTGTGCCTGCAGCGCCGACATTCACGACATCATACGCGCCCAGTTCTCTTGGGAGAATGCTTGGGCGGAAGGTCCTGTGCCCTCCAACATTGATGCCTCGTAAGAAAACAATCAGAGCCATACAGCGGTCTTGATCCCGGCCAAAATGCCGAAAGACAAACCAACCCCAAGCGCGGCCCCGGTGACCGCCGGCATCAGCGCTTCGGTCAATAGTTGCAGCATCGGAATTTGTATGTCGCAGTGGAGATACGAGAAAGGTGCACTCAAGGGTCTTCCTAGCTCTCACGTAATGGGCATGGCATGATTGACTCTACCACTAGCCTCGATCCTTCGTCGCCCGCCAGCGGGTTCGAATCCAGCGCAGTGGCATAAGCGTTTTACCAAAGCCCTCCGCTGCGGCGAGACCGTCATTGTGAGCAATTGAGCATTCTTGAGGCACGCCTGCCTGAACGATCACGGACGTCTGAATCTGTTTCGGTTCGTTCCAGGTCATCATTGCTCCGCCCGTTTGGAACTTGCGAGAAGCATGAAGCCTGGCAGGCCACGTGGCATGTGCTCGGACGGGGAAAGTACCCATACGGGTTACTCTTGGTGAAACCGCGGGAAATCGGAAACTCTCGTTAGGTAAACCCTGGAGCGTAGTGGTCGACAATCGGGAATCCCGGAGCCGAGTCGAATCCAGTATACGCCGATCTGTCTGCCGCAGGCCGCTCAGAAAGGAACGCATCTCACGCAGCACGTCCGCTTCGTTTGACAAGTAGACGTAGTGATGCGCACAACGCAGCCTAACCACGCGTGGTGTGGGGACGCCGTTTTCAAGCGCCTTCGCCTGGCTTTCTGTCAAACCTGTCAACGCCGCGGAATAGGCCTTGGCCCCCTCAGACACCTTGGGGTCGGTACTCTTATCGACCCAGCTCCCCTGGCTGTGGGGAATCGCAAAAATCACGAGCGCAGGCACAGGAATGTCGGGGAACTTCTTCATGCCTGCCATGATCGTCGCGTAGCCCGGAAAGTCGCGCTGCTTCCCAAGGTGTCCGGAATCCCATTGCTGCCGGAGTTCCGCCTCGGGATAGGTAAATCCAAGAACTCGCCGATGATACTGTTGCAGTGCGCTAAAGCTGCCCAAATCGGATTTCACCTGGGGGTGGGGGTTGAGGCCCGCTGATTTCCTGAAACTCCTTCATCGTCGGTCCTTTGCCGTTTATCGAAGGCATAGGGATATCCGGCTTCGAGATAGACCAGCCCCGCGACGCGACTGAGGTACCTGCTGGCAACTGAGCTCAACTCTTCTCCGTCGATGGAGTGTCCTACCAGCACCGGCCTTTTCAAGAGCACGTCGTCACCGAGGCGATCGGCTCCATACTCCGAGGCGGAATAGCCGGATTTTCCGAAGCCGTGCCGCGTAATGCCGTAAACATGGAAACTGGCCGTTAACTTCAGGGCACATTCATCCAATAGATGCGCTGTGTCTCCTCCTCCGGCTAGAAGCACGAGGGGCCTGCCTGAACCACCCCAATCGAGCACTTCCAGCCGGACGTTCTTGTCCACGGCTACAAATCGTGTGATGTGTGGGGGTGGGTCTTTTCCAAACGGCAGGTTGTTGAGAATAAACGGGAATTGCGAGGGAGACAAGCAGCATGGAACCAGCTCGTCGATTGATTCGGCGTTTCGGCGTATAAACCTGTCCATGGCCTCCATTTACGGTGTACAGGCCCAGAATGTTCCTGAGTTGCTTCGCACACCCACAGTTTCGGAATCTAAAGCGCGATTGGCAGGGAACGCCCAAACCATCGAGTTGTGGGCCGCGGCGGGAGCATGTCGTGAAACGGCGAGATTCTCAAACCGATATCCACTACCATTGGTTGAGGTTCGAGTCCGTAAGGGATACCTCTAACTCTGCTCTTCCGGCCAACCGATGCTTGCGACCTCCGAAGAGGTATTTTGAGGGAGTCCGGATTTACAAGACTTACAGGCCGGCCTGCGCCTTGAAGCATAAAATGGGGCAGAAAAGGGGAGCTTATCGGACTGAGTAATGAATCGATGTGAGGGTAGACCTGGATCAACAAAGAGGCGGCTATTCGTGCTGCAGCGCGACTGTAGGATCAACGCTCAAGGCGCGGCGTGCAGGCTCAAGACTGGCACACACTGCTATACCAAAGAGAAATAGAGAACTCAGTAGGAAGGCTGCCGGACTCAAGCTCTCATGAGACACGCTCGATGCCAGCCAGGGCGAGAGATATACCGTCTGAGTTGCGAGCCGACCAGCTATGAAAGCGGCGGCGCATCCCAATACAGAACCGAGGACAGCTAATCGGCAAGTCTCCCCCATGATCAATCCGAGCACATCGCGCCGGTCGGCGCCGAAGGCGATGCGAATCCCCACCTCTTTTCTGCGCTGACTGACGGAATAGGACATGACGCTGTATATGCCTGCGCCTTCCAGCAGAATCGCCAACATCGCCACCAAGCCAATCAGAATTGCGGAAAGGCGTTTCAGCCATAGAGAGTCGGAGATGACCTCCGTCATGGGTTGCATCTCCTGCACTGGGAGGTCGGCGTCAAAGGCCTGAATCTTCTGTTGAACAATGGGGGCCACCATGTAAGGGTCTGCCTTTGCCCTCAGTATGATCCAAGCGTTGGGCGATTGTACTTGTCGTGAGCACCAAAAGATTTCAGGCAACGTCTTCTGATCGAGTGCACTCATTTTAAAGTCCGAGGTCACGCCAATGATCTTCGTTTTGGCAAACCACACGGTTACCTCTTTGCCGATGGGATCCTCGTTTGGAAAGAACCGCCGCACGAAGGCCTCATTGACGATAGCGACCTCGGGAGCGTCAAAGTTATCGCGCTCTTCAAAAAAGCGTCCACTGACCAGCTTCACTCGCAATGCACGAAAGTAGTCTGGATTCACCATCTGGGTCCCCGTACTTGCTTCAAGGGGGACGTCCTTCCCTTTGCTCAGTTCGGGAGGCAGCTCCCGCCCCGTGACAAGCACCGGCGAAGCGTTGAAAGCTTGCTTCAGCGGCAGGTTTGCCGCGAAACCTACGGACTCGACACCGGGAATATCGCTCAAGAGCCGCTCAAGCTGCTCGTACAATTTTTCTCTGCGGATGTCCTGCGCTCCATAAGTGAACTTCCCATAACTCACTTCTGGAACGGGAATGCGAAAGACCATCAGATTTTTTGCGTCGAATCCGGGGTCAGCGCGTCGCAGCTTCAGGAAGCTCTCCACCAGCAGCACGCCCAAGATCAGCAGTACTAGCGAGAAGGCAAACTCACTCACGATAAATATCTGTCCAAGCCGTCGCTTGCTCGTACCCGCGGAAGAGCCGCGCCCTTCCACTTTCAAAGCATCGTGCGGCCCGCTTCTCGACGCCCGCAGCAGCGGCACAAAACCGAAGACCAGGCTCGCCGCCAGCGTGAGAACACAAACAAAAGCCAGCGCTGCCAGATCGACCTTCACGGAAGAGAGCCTCGGCAGAACTGCCGCGTTAGGCAGGACGGCCAGCAGGCCGCCTGTACCTGCGAAAGACATACCGATTCCCACGATTCCTGCCGCAACGGCGAACACTAAACTTTCCGCTAATAGCTGAAGGACCAGGCGACCGCGTCCCGCTCCTAGGGCGGTGCGAACGGCAAACTCCTTCTCGCGGTCGACCGCTCGCGCCAACACCAGGTTTGCCACATTCACGCAAGCGATCAGCAGCAGCAACGTAACTCCGCCGGCAAGCAGCAACAGCAGCTTCCAGCTACTCCCGATCAATTGCGCATCCATCGGAACGACGACGCCTCCAACTGAATCCAAGGTTGGGTGATCCTGCAAAACGCGTGCGGAGATCACGTCCAACTCTCGCTGCGCTTGCTCCCAGGTGACTCCCGGCTTCAGTCTCGCCAGCGCGAACACGCCCCATATGTTGCGGTTGTCTTTTTCTGCCTGATCGGCCCAGTGTGGTGTCCAAAGCTCCGGATAGTCCGGCGCCGGATAGAATCCCGGCGGCATCACGCCGACCATCTCGTAGGATTCGCGGTCCAGAGAGATGCGGCGGCCGATCACTCCTGGATCCCCGCCGAAGCGTTTGATCCACATCGCGTTACTGATCACGACGACGCGAGGAGCGCTTGGTTCGTAGTCATTGGCTTGTAGCGTGCGTCCGAGCTGCGGGCGTGTTCCAAGCGTCTCGAAAAATTGGTCATAAATGTCTTGCGCTACTACAAGTTCGGCTTGCTTGTTGTCGGTCAGAAGCCTTGGCCGCCACCGATAAGCCGTGATGCTTTCAAAGCTGTTGCTTTGCTCGCGCCAGTCATAAAGGCTTCCCGGACGCGCTGAACTGAAGTAAGCCTGGTCTCCACGGTGATAGTGCTCGTGGCCTTCCCAGATGTGAACGAGATTTTCCGGCTGGCGAAATGGCAGTGGGCTGAGGATCACGGCCTTGACGACAGTAAAGATGGAAGTTGCGGCGCCGATTCCGAGCGCGAGAGTAAGCACGACGACGGCGGCGAAACCGGGAGACCTGCGCAGCATGCGCAGGCCATACCGCAAGTCCTGCCACCAAGTCTCCACAAGAGACTCCCACCTCGCCGCACGGACGATTTCTTTCGTAACCTCAAGGTTCCCGAGTTCCAAGCGCGCCTCTCGAACCGCATCCTTGCGGGTCATGCCAGTCTTCATTTTCTCCTCAGCGGCCATCGCGAGATATGTGCGTACCTCCTCATCCAATTCCTCGTCCATCTGTTCCCTTCGGAACAGTGATCGAAGCCCGCTTGCCATGTTTGTTAGCAAGGACATGAATTCCCCTTACGACGGCTCCAAGATTCTCGCCATCGCCGCCACCTGCCTGCCCCATTCCCGTGTTTCGCTGTTGAGCCTCTTCCTTCCTGGTCTGTTAGGGCGTAATACTTCGCACGCCTGCTATTCTTGGCAGCTTTCCATTCGCTGCTGATCAGCCCCTCTCCTTGCAGCCGCTAAAAGGCGACAAACAGCGAACCTGCATTGAGGCGGAAAACGCCATTGCCCATCTGTTCGAGCCGGACGGCGATCCCATATCCGTGCATGGGTTCGAGCGCTAGCGTTTTCAGAATGAGCATGCCCAGGGTGCCTTGGATGAGATCACCCGGCTTGTCCACCATTGACGCGTTCCTCCTGAGGGACAAGAGGAAGAATACACTTCTCCTACTGATTGTCAAGAGGAGAGCTAGACTCTCGAATCCGGGTTGGCGAGAGCAGGCGCGTGGCTATGCCTTCCAGCACCGGGCGGCCACCATAGCATCGTCGTTGGCAACATTGGTTACAAGCCTTGGCAACGGTCAATTAACGTCAGCCCGGTGGGAATATCACTGTTGATGCGGCGCTTGTAAAGGAACAATAGCAGTCGATTCTTCCTCTGTCTCACATTTTTCCACTTCGTGGGGTTACGTATTCGACCAGACGCACACCGAAAGGAGACCACCTTGTAGGTTTGGCTCCGGGCCGAATACTCCTACTTTAATCGGACTAGTGCGCCCGAGGGCGCTTCAAAATCAATACGAATTTTGCCGCGCGATGGCTCGCGCGGAATGGAAAACCGCCACCTTCGGGCCAAATTCTGTGATCGTTGCCTATTAGCGAGAACGAGATTTCTGGCCAGCGTCTCGCCACTTCTCTCCATCGGTAAACACTAGCCGACTTCTCTTTACTAATCCGCTCGTCCCAGCTGGATCACTTCTAGATCGCCCACACAAGACCTTCAGCAATTACGGTCGATCCTTCGAAGGCCTTATCGCCGGCGCGAGTCTGGCGGCACCAGGTTGTTCGCGCGATAATACACGACAAGCTGGCCGTAGTGCTCGCCGCTGTGCTCGATGGCGAAGGTCCAGATGGAGGAGTTGTGGGCCAGCCGGTTCCCAAAAAATTTCGATGTATTGTCCAGCCCCGCGTCGCCCTGCTGTTGAATCACTCGCGCTCCGTCCGCGACGGCCTCCTGCACAAACTTCACCACGTCGGCCTTGGTCTTGAAAACGTCACGCGTAGGATTGTCGCCCGGGCCGAAGTCGGGTCCGAGGTTTGATCCGGAAACCCTACGCATCAGGACGAAATCCAGTGCGGCGGCGTGGAGAAGATTCTGGGCAAAGGTGCGCTCGTCCTTCTGCACCTTGAAATCGTATTTGTCTTCCGGAAAATCCTGGGCCATGGCGATGAGTTTGTTCCCGATGTCGTTCCACCTGTCCAAGATCTCCTCGGATCGGGAGGGCGCCGGACGCGGAGCCGGCGACTGTTGCGGCTGCTTCGCTAGAGACTCGGTCTCATCTGCGCTGCTCTTTGTACTCTGTCCCGAAGCCATCACGGTAAAGATGAATACTGCTAACGGCAGGAAGATTCGTATTCGTTTCATGAGACAGTCTCTCCTGAGTTTATTCGCACCGGAAACACATAGGCCGAGAATCAGTCAGACTTTCCTCGGCTGGCCGGCGGCACAATTCCGTTCATCCGCAAGTACTCCACCATTTGTCCGTAATGATCGTAGGCGTGGGCGACGCCGAATTCGGCCAAGTGCAGGCGGGTGGACTTACTGTTCTCGGCAGCCTGCAGCATGTTCTGCGTCGTCAACGTTGCTGCGGCTTTGTGGCCCAGCGCAAACGAATCCTTCAGGAATTTGATGATCTCGGCTTTGCGCTTCAAATTCGCCGGGCCGTTCCCGTCATCCCCCAAGCCTTCTGGCAGCTTATCGCCTGTAATGTGTGACCATATGTAGTAGTTGGACGTGGCGACGTGCTTGAGCTGCACGGCAAACGCGCGCACGCCTTTGTAATCACTTCCGGGAATGTTCAAGCTCTCGGGTGAGAAGTTGAACTTATCTTCGGGCATGGCTTCCGCAACATCCACGATTTGCTTTTCGACGGCGCTGATCTCCCTATCGACAGTCGAAACGAGCGTCGGCGCAGATTGCGTGGACTGTTGCTTTTCTCCTTCGTTCGCAGCTGCCGCGCCCTTGATCGTTTCTGCCAAAGCAGCTACGGCAAAGATGACGGTCGCCAACAGCAATAAGCTTCGTGTCTGTTTCATTCCTGCCTCCCCTGAAATTCGTTGCACTTCAATACGACGCAGAGTCGTTGCGGGCCACCTCGCCATCCTTCATCACCAAGCGAACGCGCTCGAGCTAACATCGTGCACAGTTTTCATGCTACCCAGTCCTCTGTATCACCACGTCGTCCCCACAGCGGATTCTCCTTAGTGTCTACTACACCCTACGTGTAGGCTACTACAATAGACGTTGATAACGGGAAAAGGTTTTTCAGTGACCTTACTGACTGCGGCCGGAGCGGCCACGCCGGGCTCTACGAGGGAAGCGGCAAGACGCGCTGTGTCGTGATTCCCCGCAGATTACCGCTTAGCTAAAAAGCAGCAAGCTGTGTGCGCGACGGTTCCACAAATGCCCCAGAGGAGTACAGCAGCGAAGACTGAGCTCAGCACCGTGCTCGCTGCGCGGTAGGTCGGTTGGGGCGGAGCGGCCAACCTGGCAAGACGAAGGCTTATAAACGACGAGGCTGACGCCTGCAGCAACAACGGCTTTTCTGGATTGGCAAGCTTTGCGAGTGCAGAAACCAACTCTTCACCGAGGGCGCTCTGAATCACAGATTCGTCACAGGAGAGTTCTCGATACAGGGCAAGGCGGGAGCCGGCGATCCAGACAAGAGGATGAAACCACAGCATGCAAAAGCTCACTTCATGAATCAGGCGAATCAAGTTGTCGCGCCTTCTCGCGTGGGTCAGCTCGTGGATGAGAACAGCGTCAAGCTCATGCTCACTCAGCAACCGGTCGATTCCGTTGGGCAGTGAAATATACGGACGCAGAACCCCAGCTACCGCCGGAGCCTGCCGATTCTCCGCGAACCTTACCGGGACACCATGCGCAAGGAAACCTCGCCTCGATTCATGAGCACTTTGATCGGCGGCGCCCTGAGCATCGCGACGCTCAGCGTGTATCCGTGAAGAAAGCCGCGCAACCATCAAGGTTGCGCCAAGCAACCACACCACCGAAAGTATCGCAGCGATCCGCCCTCGAGAGATGGTATTTGCGAAGTCGCCGATTATGCCCAGCGGTGTCGCCCACGAAAGGTGGGAGGCCCAAAGTTTGTCGGCCATCGCACCTACGGGCAGAACAAAATTGAGCGAGGTCGCTACCCAGATCCAATACTTCGTGGTGGCACTGCCACCGCGAATGGACGTCAGAGCCCAAGCTGCGAGCCCGACCATCGAGGCATACAGAACGTGAATTTCGAAGTAATACAACGCGCGCGTGATGTGCTCATGCATGGCCTTTTCCTCCACGGCTACGGCTGCTCTTGCTCACTGGCGCCGCGCTTTGAAGACCCTTCAAGTCTTTCAGCGTGATCTCGCCTGTCTCGAGCAGGTTGGAGACGAGCAGGCGAGGGGACCCGCCGAATAAGTCCAGGAGATCTCGAACCAGCCCGCTTCGGTACTCGCTCTGCTCGATTGCCGGCTCGAATAATTGCGCATTACCAATTTTTTTCACTTTGCGTAGAGCGCCTTTCTGCTCAAGTCTGTAGACCAGCGTCTGGACGGTTGTGTAAGCAACCCGTTCATCCTCGGGCAGACTGTCAAGGATCTCACGGACAGAGCAGATGCCTAGTTTCCAATACTGCTCGAGGATGCGAGTTTCAGCTTTAGAAAGACGGACCTTTTTCATATCCCCTACTCGGCTCGGCAATGCTACTACAACATCCGTTTAACTGACAAACGGAATCATTCCCGTCGACCGCACGCGTCGTCGTGGGTGCCGCGACCGTTGCAACCGATGGGCGGCTGTTGCCGTCGTTGCGCTTCAAAAGGCGTCACGGTAAATATGCGCACGTCCAAGAGGAGCGTTTCCCTAGACAGTTCCCGATTGACGCGCAAACACAGAAGTTCTCGGAAGCGATTGCAGCCCCCGACATGGGCAATGGCTGGGTTAGATGTGATCGGCCACGCCGTCGAAAGAGTCTTCGGCAAAAGGGGAAGCGTTGCACCTGTCCGCGCTGAGGCAGGAGAAATCTCGAGAATCCCGATCGCGAGGGCTTTATCTTGAAAGGGACCAACTGCTTGGGGGACTTCGCTGAGGATGGGAAAAGCTCTGGGACCGCCGAAATCGGTGCTGAGGGGATTAGGTTGCTCACGCCACTGCCCACCTAGCAGACAGGGTTGAGTCAGTGTGCGGGCCGTGCGTCCTTGGTTTGCGGGAGCAACTTCTCGATTTCATCCATGACGCGATTCATCTTTCCTACCGTTAGGTTGAGTGGCTCACCGGTGGTCATATCGACGCCGGCCTCTTTCAGCAGATCGATTGGATACTTCGAGCCACCAGCAGAGATGAATTTCAAGTAACGCCCTGTCGCGCCGGGTTCGCCTGACAACACCTTTTCCGACAACGCGGACGACGCCGCAAAAGAGGTCGCATACTCATAAACGTGAAAGTTGCCATAGAAATGTGGAATGAAGGACCACTCGTAGGCAACGTAGTCATCCACGGTACAGACACCCTGCTCACTGCCGTAGTATTTCCTGGCAATCTCGGCGTAGAGTCTCGAAATCGAGTCGCCCGTGAGAGGTTGACCTTTTTCTGCCATTTCGTGCAGGCGCAATTCAAATTCCGCAAACTGAGTCTGGCGGAAAAACGTTCCCTTAATGTTTTCCAGATATCTCCCCAGCAGAGACAGCCTGGTCGCGCTGTCCATTGTGGTTTTGAGCATATAGTCGATCAAGAGTGCCTCATTGAACGTGGAGGCAACTTCGGCCACGAAGTTCGGGTAGAAAGCCAGGGGGTAAGGCTGAGCCCTATTGGAAAAGTAGCTTTGCATGCTGTGGCCCAGTTCATGGGCGATCGTGCTCATGTCGTCGTACCTGCCGTTGAAGTTCAACAGGATATAGGGGTGCACGTCATAGGCCCCCCCACTCATGTATCCGCCCGAGGCTTTACCTCCCGTGGGATAGAAGTCGATCCAACGATCGGAAAACGCGTGCCTCGCCCCGGCGGCATATTCCGGTCCCAGCGGGGCCAACGCGGCCAGAACATTTTTCTCCGCCTCTTCGATGGAATATTCCGAGTCGACCGATTTCACAAGCGGTGCGTACAAATCGTAGTAGTGCAAATCCGGCAGTCCCATCATGCGTTTCCTGAGCTTCAGATAGCGATGGAATGTGGACAGATTACGGTTCACGCCCTCAAGAAGTTTGGTGTACACAGAGATCGGAACGTTGACAGCGTCGAGAGCAGCATCGAGGGTTGTGTTGTAGCCGCGGGCGCGGGCGTAAAAGATCGAGGCTTGGACGCTGGTATCCATCATGGAACCAAACGTTCCACGATACCCGCCAAGCGCTCCAAAAAACGACGCCATGACCTTTTCCCGATCTTCCCTGATGGGAGAAGCGCGATGCAGTTCATAGGCAGCGCTGTTCAGTTTTGCGGTCTTGCCGCCGCCCAGGACTACCGTTGGATAGGGGAAATCGGCATTCGAGAAAATACTATAGGCACTCGATGGTCCACTCGCCATCACGGCTGAGGTCGCGAGCAATTTCTCTTCCGCCTCGTTACGGGTGTGTGGCCGACGCCGGGTGACATTGTCCAGGTATTGCCGATAAATCTGGAGACGAGGTTCATGCGCAACAAACCCCGGCAGAGTGGTGTTATCCATTCTTAGGATTTCAGGTTCAATGAAGGCGCAATCAGCCCCGAACGTGGACCAAAGTTGAACTACTTCCTGCTGCATCCCCTGATAAGTGCTCGCACGAGTGTCTTGGTCCGATATCAGCCAGGCGTAGGTACTGAGCCTCCTCAGTTCCTTTTCGATGTGGCTTTGCGTCTCCAGCGCATCCGCCAGCCGCTGCGCAGAGGAGGCCAGAGTGCCCTCATACTCCCTAAGCTTGGGCAGTTCGTTGACAAGCTTTTCCTTTTCGCTCCTCCACGCCTGATCTGTAGGATAGAGTGCAGTCAAATCCCACGTATATTGCGCGGGAACCTTGCTGCGGTCACGCTCCTGGGCCGCCGAGGCGCTGACCAAACTAATCAAGAAGACGGTTGCAGCGGCAATGAAATGAACCGCGGTGTCTAGCCTAATGGACATGGCAGCACTCCTTGGTCCTTTTCCCTCCAAGGTGTGAAGCAGCGCCAAGGTGCTCTTCGGCTCGCTGATCCTACTCAGTTGCGGAAGGTCTGCTTCCGTCTGTCAACTCATCACGCCTCAGAGGACAGGAGTTCCAGGTAATCAGGGTATATAGAGCTATACATGCGGCGGTTAACATAACGAACTCTCGGGTGTGCGACAAGGAAATTTATCGGCTGCTTTCTGAGGTGAACTGGCGGTTGTGGAAGTTCAGTTTTGGAGAATTGATATCTGCAGCGGGCGAGGATCGAATTGCGTCCCACACCACTCAGTCTAATCCTGCAGGCGTGATCGGTGGAGAACGGGTTCAGTGGACAGGCCCAACAACTGCTGAAGATTCAGAGCGGGAAATGCGCGTCCGACTCTGAAAACCACCCTGCAACATTCAGGCGATTCTCAGGTGCTGGTATCGCCGGCGGGGGTATTCACACCGAAAACCGGGTTTCGCTCCTGAGAGTAATCTTCTCCCGCCCTCGAATAGCGGAATTAAATCAAAAGTGGCAGGACGCCACCCCCCGCTTCTGCAAATATTTCTGGTGATATTCCTCGGCGCGATAAAATGTGGCGGCTGGAGTAATCTCCGTCGCGATAGGCCGCTTCAATTTGCCGCTCGCTTCCAGCGCTTCTCGAGACTTCTTCGCGATGGCTTCCTGCTCCGGCGAATGATAGAAAATTGCCGTCCGGTATTGCGTGCCAAAGTCCGGCCCTTGCCGGTTCACCTGGGTCGGGTCGTGCACCTTCCAGAACACGTCCAGCAATTGCTCGTAGCTCACCTTGGCCGGATCAAAGGTTACTTGCACAACTTCGGCGTGCCCCGTCTCATCCGTGCAGACATCCTTGTATGTGGGATTCGCCGTCTCGCCGCCGCTATAACCCACAGCCGTCTCGACTACCCCCGGCACCTGCTGAAAAGCGGCTTCAATTCCCCAGAAGCATCCCGCCCCAAACGTTGCAGTCTCTGACATTTCCCTCTCCTGACCAAATCGATTCCTGCCCCCAGCAGTTCCCGCTGCGCAGATAGCCCGTCCCTCGATCCCGAGCTATTGGATGCGAGTTCCCTCGCTAAAGTTTCGGGGGGTTGCGAGCGCTAGTTTTCGCTCTTCCAGACCCTCAAAAACCTCTCTGCGAGCTGATCCTTTCTTCATGACCACCGTGGTCCTAAGATTTCTTCTTGGCCGCCGCCGTATCAAACGTTTTCAGTTTCGCCTGTGCCAGCGCCTTGTACGCGCTGTTCACCGACGCCGACTGGGCGAACGCATCTTTCGCTTCCGCATTCCTCTTCAAGTTGAGCAGTGCGAACCCCAGCCTGTATTGATTCCGCCCGTAGCTCCAGTCAACCGCCTTCAGCAACGGCGAAGCCGCCTTGAAATTCTCCACCGCTTGCGCGTTATCCTTTTTCTGAATATTGACCTGCCCCAAAGAGCTGAGCGCCAGCCCTTTCTGCAGTGAAACCTGCTGTTGCCATTGTTCGTCTGTAACACCTTCGGGCTTCGTCGCCGTGCCCAGAAGCGCAATCGCTTTTTTGCCCCATGCTTCGGCTTTGTCCAGTTGCTCTCCCTTCTCGCTGTAATAATCCGAGAGCAAAAGCAACATTCCTATATTGTTGGGATCTTTTGCTAGAACTCCGTTCGCGACCTCCAACATTTTCGGCAGGTTTTGCGCTTCCTGATACGAAGTCGCGGCCACCCCTAGCGCCTGATTCGCGTACGGCGAATCGGGAAAAAGTTCCGCGAAGTGACTCAGCAGGGCAGCCCGCTTTGCGGCGTTTGCCGTCCGGGAAACTCCGAAAAACATGGCTTGCTGGATGTAAAGGATATTGTCCTTGTTGCTTTCGAGTGTCGCCGCTTTCTGCCGCTCCCAGTTGTCTGCTTCGATTCCACTCGGAGCGGTTGACGCCTTGAATCGTTGCAGAATTCCGGGCACCTTCTCGCCGTAAGCCATCAGCTTATCGATGTCGCCCTTCTCGCTCGCCGCGCGAACCATATTCATGGCGTTGGAAAAATTGTCCGGATCGAGCGCAAACAGTTTGTCCCCATACTCAAACGCCTTCTCGTAATTCTTCTGCGCAAGGTAATAATTTACGTACAAATCGTCGGCCAGAATCGCCATGTCACCCTGTACAAGGGTCGACGAAAATTTGTCAATAAGCGCCAGCTTCTGCGCCGGATCGGTCGCTCCGTTGATTTCCGTTATCGCATTGTCAGCGTCCGAACCCGCTGGGATCGGCACGTACTTCCCAATCTGTTGTCCGCTTGCCGGACGAACCACCAAAATGAATAAGCTCAGAAGTCCAAAGAACCCTGCAATTCGCTTCATGGATACCTCCACGGGAAGGAAATTGCATGCATCTTAGTGCCGCACCGCTCCCCACGCAAACAAATTCGTTCTTGAAAAGCCGCCTCGCCGTCAAGCGTCCCACTTCCCGGTTTTCGTCTAGAATGTAGAGGTCTTCGAGGATTTTTGTCGGAGGAACTCGTGACTCTGTTCGACCCGTGTCTTAATTTATCATCGCGAAAGTTGGTCGCCTGCGTACTGCTCACATTCTGCCTACTCGTCGGATACGCGCTGCGGTTGCCCGCGCAAACCGCAATGAACTGCCATGCGACGGACACACGCGAGGAAGTCTCTCCTGAAAAGCTTCCACTTCCGCAAAAACTCACCGGCATCGGCAATGCCCGCATCCGCATCACGGCGACCCCCGAGGCGCAGAAGTGGTTTGATCAGGGCCTAAATTTACTCCACGACTTCTGGGATTACGAATCCGTCCGCGCCTTCGCTCAAAGCGTCCGCGTCGATCCGAATTGTGCGATGTGCTACTGGGGCATCTATCACGCGGAATTGTCTGCGCACAGCAACGCCAAGTATTACGCCAAGCGGGCCTTGGAAAAAGCGGTGAGTCTCAAAGGGCACGTCAGTAAAGCGGAGCGCCTCTATATCGAGGCGAGCGAGGCATCCGAGGCTGCGGACAAGTCCGCGAATAAAGATAAGCACGAATCGAAGGAGGTGCAATTGTATCGAAAACTCGCGAAACACTACCCCGCCGACATGCAAGCGCGCATTTTTCTGGCCGAAGCGGTCGGGGATGGCTACGATGATTCCGGCCAGCCAAACGCAGGCCAGAAAGAAAAGCTCTCCATTTTGCAGAGTGTGTTGAAGGAGGACCCGGACAACTCCGCCGCGAATCACTACTGGATTCACGCCGTCGAGGCCAGTCCTCACCCGGAGCGGGCCCTGCACAGCGCCGAAATCCTCGGCCGCCTCGCCCCAAACTCGGGCCACATGGTTCACATGCCCGGCCACATTTTTTATCGCACCGGCGACTACGCCCGCGCGAAAGAATCTTTTGCTGCCTCCATGCAAGCCGATGAGCAATACATGCAGTCGCAACACGTTCAGGTCGACGACAACTGGAACTATGTCCACAACCTCATGTACGCCATCGCCAACCTGCTGGAAGCTGGCCAATTGAACGAAGCAACCGCTCTCTCCGCCAAGGTGAGAGCCGCGCGCGGTGAACTTGAAAATACGCTGTACCCTTGGTCGTCGCGCGATGCCATCTCCCGCCTCGAACCCCGCCTCCCTGTCGCCCTCCGTGCCGCCGATTGGACCACAACTCTCGCCCTTCTGAGGTCCGGCGATCCCCCCGCGTCCCTTCCGAATCTCCAGTTTCTCGCGCGCCAGCTAACTCAATTCGCTCTCGGCATGCAGGCCCTTGATTCGCATGACCTGTCTCGAGCAGACACAGCCTCAGCCCAGTTCGATGCCGAGCTCTGGCGAATTTCTCAGCGACTGAAAAACGAAGAGGCCGCCAAGTCCAAAGAAACAGACGAAAAACCGCCAGACGCGACAGCGCCAAAACTTCAATTGATGCCGGACGCGTGGCTGCAGCCGCTGGTGAGCAACCTATCCATCATGTCTCTGGAGCTACGCGCCGGCCTGCTCATGGCCAGGAAGCAGCACCCCGAAGCCAAAAAGCTCTACGCACAAGCGGCCCGAGAGGAAAAAGCACTCGGCTATCACGAACCTCCCGCTTACGTTCGGCCCGTCGAAGAAAC
>Ga0210407_10001911_pt1 | contig 18665 bp, 15 predicted proteins | sample IncBWC27MmetaG_FD_150860 | JGI IMG/M metagenome (GOLD analysis project Ga0210407, IMG submission 150860) | Forest soil microbial communities from Barre Woods Harvard Forest LTER site, Petersham, Massachusetts, United States - Inc-BW-C-27-M | ecosystem: Environmental > Terrestrial > Soil >...
GTCGGCGCCACTGGCGCAGGGCTCACCGTGAGTGTTGCCGCGCTGCTCGTCACCGTACCTGCCGTGTTCGTCACCACCACATCGAACGTCGATCCGCTATCCGAAGTCGTCGTCGCCGGTGTCGTGTAGCTCACCGCCGTGGCTCCGGCAATGTTCGCTCCGTTCTTCTGCCACTGGTAACTGAGTGGCGCGGTTCCCGCCGCCAGCACCGTGAATGTCGCTGTCTGTCCCGCCGTCACCGTCTGGTTCGCTGGTGGCGTGGTGATCGTCGGCGCTAGCGGCGCTGGATTCACCGTTAATGTTGCCGCGCTGCTCGTCACCGTACCTGCCGTGTTCGTCACCACCACTCGGAACGTCGATCCGCTGTCGGAAGTCGTCGTCACCGGCGTCGTGTAACTCACCGCCGTGGCTCCGGCGATGTTCGCTCCGTTCTTCTGCCACTGGTAGCTCAGTGGCGCGGTTCCTGCCGCCACCACCGTGAATGTCGCTGTCTGTCCCGCCGTCACCGTCTGGCTCGCTGGTGGCGTGGTGATCGTCGGCGCCACTGGCGCAGGGCTCACCGTGAGTGTTGCCGCGCTGCTCGTCACCGTACCTGCCGTGTTCGTCACCACCACATCGAACGTCGATCCGCTGTCCGAAGTCGTCGTCGCTGGCGTCGTGTAACTCACCGCCGTGGCTCCGGCGATGTTCGCGCCGTTCTTCTGCCACTGGTAACTGAGTGGCGCGGTTCCTGCCGCCACCACCGTGAATGTCGCCGTCTGTCCCGCCGTCACCGTCTGGCTCGCTGGTGGCGTGGTGATTGTTGGCGCTACCGGCGCCGGGCTTACGGTCAGCGTCGCCGTCGTGCTCGTCACCGTACCTGCCGTGTTCGTCACCACCACATCGAACGTTGCTCCGCTGTCCGAAGTCGTCGTCACCGGCGTCGTGTAGCTCACCGCCGCGGCTCCGGCGATGTTCGCTCCGTTCTTCTGCCACTGGTAACTGAGTGGCGCGGTTCCTGCCGCCACCACCGTGAATGTCGCTGTCTGTCCCGCCGTCACTGCCTGATTCGCTGGCGGGGTCGTGATCGTCGGCGCCGCTGCCACGGCGGTATCTGTGAAGTTCACGCCCGAAACGTTGGCCGTGCTCAACGTCACATTCTGACTCAGCGGAGTAAAGGTATAGCCCGCGTTGCTTGGAGTTATGGTGTAAGACCCGCTCGTCAATCCGCTGAGCGTGTACGCTCCCGAGCTGTTGGCGGTTGTCGTGGCACCAGCCGTGCCGCTCAGCGTCACCGTGGCTCCGCTTCCTCCCGCCACGGGACTAATCGCTCCGGAAATGCTAAAGGTCTGCGATGTCGCTGTGAAGTTCACTCCCGTGACGTTGGCTCCATTGACCGCCATACTCTGGCTGCCTGGAGTAAACGTAAAACCTGCGTGACTCGGAGCAATCGTGTACGTTCCATTCGCCAATCCGGCAAATGTGTAATTGCCGGAGCTGTCCGCTATGGCTGAGGCGCTTGCCGGTCCGCTCAGGGCCACTGTCGCTCCGTTGCCGGCCGCCGTCGGAGTGATTGTGCCGGAGACACTGAAGCCCGCCGTCTTGAACGATTTGCCACTATTTCCGTGGTTGCCCTTGGAGTCAGTCGAATTAACTTGGTAATAGTAGGTTGTGCCGGCAGCCAGACCGGAGAGCGTCATCTGATGGCTCGTAACCATCCCCGAATCCACCGGCGTACTATTACCGTAGGTGGGAGTGGTTCCGTAATCGACCGAGGAGCTGGCAGGCACGTTTGTTGTCCAAACGACCAGAGAGCCAGAGGTTGTGACCGACGCCGTTTGCACATTCGTGATGTCCAGCGTCAGTGGCGGCGTGCTCGCGCTGCTAACCAAACCGGAGCATCCGCTCAAGAACACTGCAGAGCAACTCAGAACCACGGCACCTACCGCACACACCCACCCTCTTACGCCTGTTTTCACGTTTCTCATTTCCTCTGGGCTTAGGTCAGCTCGTTAGCTGGGACGGGGGGTGGGGGGCCCGCGTAAATGGCTGCTCTGTGTCTTGCCCGAACTCCGCATGAAGAATAGAGGAGGCGCATTACCATGACTACTGGTACGTGGAACAGTTTTGGTGCAGGGGTCGGTGCAAAGTGGGCCACGACACTCACACTGGCCTGCGGCCAGGGACTAATTGGTCAGCAGGACCAGTGATGACCGGAATCCGGTGTGCAGATTCTCCGGGGGCAATCCTTCCGATAGCTTCTTCTCGGCGACCCGGCACTCGCCCGACCATTCAGAGCGTCTGCCCTCGAAACCGGCGAGAATTGAATTCCGGTCTATTCCCCATTGGCCTCGGTCTGACGAATGAGACGCAAACTTTGGAATCTTCTAGCCTCGCAGCCAAGCACGGGCGGTCCAAGGATTAAGCAAATCGGCTCCAAGCGAGGCTCGATCAACATCTGGTGGCAGTCCAGAAGACTCCTTAGGAACTGCGTCAAGGCGTCATTTGAATATATTGGTTGAATCCCGGAGGAATTTAGAGACGGAACAAGTCTGATGGATAATCACAGAGCGAAACCCATGCAGCGTACGCTCTAGCAACCCGGAACAATCAGCCCCCGGGTCTGCAGTTTCGGGCATGCAGAAGATATTGAGACAAAAAAAAGCCTGCCATCTAACGCTGGCAGGCAGACAGATCGAACCAAACGCTAATGAAATCCGCTACGGCCTAAGCACTCCCAACCTGTTGGCGTAGCCGAAGCATGGAGACGCCAAACAGACCAACGAGCCCCAAAGCCACGAGTCCCAACGTGCCAGGCTCAGGGACTGAGATGCTTCCACTCAGGGGAGTCTGGTAGGTGGTACCGGGAGGATCGACAAAGCCTACGATTACGCTTCCTTGGGGAGCAGTGAAGGTTAGTCCGGTAATGCCAGCACTCTTGGGCCCCAAGGTCACGCCCGTCCCTACCGAGTATTCATATACTGTGTAACCAGACGGGAAGACTGACGCTTGGGCACTGGCGCTCTGAAAGTTGGAAAGATTGTAACCATTAAGGTTCTGACCGAGCAGGGTACCGAGGTTGCCGCTCGTGAACGAGAGGCTATGTATGAGTGTTCCCCCTGTCAACGTGGGAGCCGCGCTCCCGGTCGGCACCAGAATCGCTATGAATGCATTTCCGGTAATCGTTTGGTTAGCGACATCAACAAAGCTGAAAGCTACGGTACCAGCGTTCGACATCTGGGTGACGCTCCCAGACGTGCACGTACTGCATTGCAATTGAATGCTGTCGGCCCTGGCAGGCGAGGCACACCAGACTGCCAAAAGCACAGCTACGAAGGCGACGAGTCCTAGTCTGATTCTCATAATCTTCCGTTCTACGGCCGTCTGAATCCCTTCACCCGCTGGTACGCTCACATTAACACGGTTGTAATGCGGGCACTTTTCGTGCCAATCCATCCTTCAGGATGTATATCTCCGCTCCTGGAAGTCATTTATGTTCAGTAGTTTACGGGATGCACTTCTGTTCGCCCGATCCTTCTTCAAGTGGCTGCGCAATCTTTTTCCCATACTAAGCGAGCAAATGCCGGGTAAACACCTTAACTGGTCCCTCAACCAAGCCGGCGATGGGCTTATTCTAGCGCTTTGAGTAGGACTCCTGTCTCCCCGAAGAGCTGGTCATGGAAGTGATCGAGCAGACCGATAGGTGACCCAAAGCGTCCACCATCAGATTACAAAACGAGTTTTAGCCAACAATGTTAGAGAAAGGGATGACATCCGCAGGGGGATTAACTTTGAAAGTGGCTTTAGGATTGAGGAATTTGGGCTAGCTTTGCTTGGTGGTATAGTGAACCTCGGATCTCTCCTCAATTTCTCGGTTCAAACTCTTTCCAGGATTGCTTTCAGGGGGCAGCCCACTTGCGACAACCAGGCCGGCGTAAGCGCCTACCAGCCTTGCGCTCTGTACTTTCCAATTTAGTTCTTCCTCAGTTCGTTTGCGGCCGAATTCACCGAGATCCCTGCGAAGTTCTTCGGAGTCCAGCAACTTCTCAATTTGGTTGGCAAAATCCTTTGCATCGTTCGGACGGGCATACAGGGCGCCCTCTCCCGCGGTTCGGCGGCCCTCCTCTAACTCATACAAGACAATCGGCCGCCCATAAGCCATGTATTCGAGGATTTTGATCATTGTGGACTTGTTATTCAAGGGATTTAGCGGGTCCGGCGCAACGCACACGTCGGCGGTGGCCATATACGCACCAACTTGCTCATGGGGTAGCAACCCCGTAAATTCGACGAAATCGTCCACGCCCGATTCAGTTGCCAACTTCTTTAAACCCGGAAGTTCTGTTCCCGAACCGACCAAAACGAACTGCGTATCAGCACGGCCCCTCTGCTTCACCAGGTATGTGATCGACTCGATCAGGAGCCGAACCCCGTCCTGGCGCTCCATGATACCCACATAGAGAACCATGTTCCGTTTGCCTCGTTTCAGCTCCGGTTTTTGATGTTCCCGACTGACTTCAGACTGATCCGCACAAGTCTGCACTACTAAGACCTGCTCCGGCCTCATCTTTCCGCGTTCAATAGCAATCTTCTTATAAGACCCGTTTGTGGCAATGGACAGATCGGCGACTCGAAAGGTCAACCTCTCCGCTAGGCGCACAATTTTGTACATCAATCCGCGCTTTTCGAACTTGGCCTCATACAGTTCCGGACTAAGGTCATGGTGGTCGAAGACGAAACGTACGCCCAGCGGCTTAAATGCCAAAGCAATCAAAAATATCGTATCCGGTGGGTTGCACCCTTGCAGGATGCTGAACCGGCTCCGGGCATATACCTTCCATGCCAGGCAAAACTCCGCCACAAGCGCGAAGCCATATTCAAATATGTAACCAACACGTCCTCGGCCTCCCCAAACCCAGTGCCGATAGATTTCGACTCCGTCTCGTGTCTCCTCACTCACCTCACAACCCGGCGCCTTAGGGGAGATGATAGACACGCGATATCCCGCTGCCAGCAACGCGCGTGCTTCTTGCCACACGCGCCGGTCGAAAGGTACAGGCTGGTTTTCGACGATGATGCACACGCCTGGACGTGAATCACGCTTCATCAAGAACTCCGAAGAAGGGGCCCTTTTTATTCATATCGCCGAATACCTTGGTTGCAACCTGCGGATTGCGCATCGCGCCGAAGATGTGTCCGTCGCAATAGGCGCAACCAACTTTGACTGTGCGCGCTCTCCCGATCGTGAGAGACCTCGCGCGCTGGACAGCTTATGGCGTGACTTGCCAATCTGTTTCGTATTGCGCTTTATCGACTGCCGAGCGGAATTACAGACTAGAAGAGGGAGGAGCGCGGTCGGGAGGTAGGGGCTCCACAATTGTCGAGGGGCATACTTCTACAACAGGAGGTAGGTTGCTGAACGGACCGTGTGATTCGAGGGCCATGCGAACCGGTAGGATCGCCAGACAAGCTGCCCAGACGGCCGTTCCACCTGGAGATCCATGATCATCGGTGCCGGCGATCATGTTCAAATGACGTTGGTCCCCAGACTCAAAAAGAGCCAATTCGAAGTGCAAATCATCAGTCATCGAGATGACGGGGAAGAGGAGCATAAACACGCATCCCAGCGCCGTTGCCACCTGAAGCAGACGGTGGCGGCTCATCGGTTGGTTGCGCGTAATGATCATCCACGTCAGTGTGGTGACCAGAGTGATCGCAAGCCACAGCAGGTTAGTAAATTGCTCCACCATTATTTTTGAGCTTCCGCCTTCGGAAAACGCTACCACTCGTTCATTATACGCTTACAGTTCCGTTCTTGCTTTCGTGTGTCGAACTGGGGACTAAGCCACTCCCTTGATGGCCTCTCGATTCGTCCCGACTGCCGGCCCGATTTCGGGGCGCCAAATCTCAACCTAGAACACAGTACGCTGGAACCCTCCAAGCAGCCACTAGCCGTTTCTGTACCAAACTTCGAATAGTGCATGTTTTCAGGTCCGGCGGCCCTTATGTTTGTGAATCTCTTACACCATGGGACGTATTGCAGCGAAGTTAAGTTTCAACCAATCTCGGTTCCCCCCGATCTTCCAAGAGAAGACCTATCGCAGTCGCCCAATTCCTGGGAACAGAAAGGAAATTCTTTGCAAGAATTCTGCAACTCTTCGTGTGACTCGAAACAAATGCACGAGATTTGCTCTCCTCAGGAACTCTGTTTCCCAACCCCATCTTTGAAAGCCTCATAAACACCACAAAAACAATTACATACAAACCGTTCGAATGGCTATTGCCGTGCACCTCTCTATGAGGATGTGATTTGAGTATTTCTGTTCTCAGGAGACCCTGGATGAAGGCCACAAAGATCGTGCTGCTTTTGGCGGTGATGCTCGTGCTCGTTCCGATGGCTCACGCTACCGCAACACCTGTCACAATGGTGTTCCAGGGGGTCAACGGAGCAAATGACGGACACTATTATGTTAGCCCCTACTACGGCACTATGAATGGGCAAGGAGTGACGCTCTTCTGTGTGGACGTGATTAATGACGTGAATTTCGGCCAGACCTGGCAAGCCAACGTGACCAACCTGGCCTCTGGCAATCTGTTGAATACGCGTTACGGTGACTCTGCTATTTCGCCCGTAGCTGCAAACGCTGCGGTCTTGTACGCCGAAGCCGCTTGGCTAACCGGGCAGTTTTCATCTAATCCCTCGGACTACGTGAGCCTTCAGTATGCCCTATGGGATTTGATGAACCCCGGTTCCGAGCCCACATCTTACGGAAACGTCCAGCACTGGCTTGATCTTGCCGCTGCGAACTACGCCTCCATTGACCCCAGCCAGTTTGCCGTTGTCACCAACGTCGGGCCGCTGCAGCTCACCGGACAAGTTCAGGAATTCATCATTCGTACTCCCGAGCCTGGCACTCTGGCGTTGCTCTTCTGCGGGTTGCTTGCGTTGACCCTACTCACCCCACGTCGGCGGATCGTACGAACTTAATCGCTGCCTGGGCGGCACGGCCCTTTTCCTGGATAGCAGGTGCCGCGTGGTTTGCCCGCGGACCTTTAAGACGATTTGATTACAGCAGAGCTGTTTCAAGCTGGGAATTCTACCTGTCTGAATTGCCAATAGTCTTTCCGTCCGGGAAAGGAATGAGGACGTGGTTGCCGCAGCCTTTTCCCAAATTACAGCTATTTGCGTTCTCGCGTTGAAGAACTCACCGGTGGGCTCATCCGAAACCTTGACAGCGCTTCTCCCAGATTCTGAATAAACGCTTCCGAATTGTAGACATCTCCGTCGATACTTGTACTTCCCGCCGGTGCCGTCGGTTCGACCTCGTCGAGCTGAAATTCATGCGCGACATCTTCGACGGTCTTAGGTGTGATCGGCCGTTGCTGTTCGACGTAAGCATTGATGAGCGAGTGTTCACAGAGCAGATTCACTACGCGTGGAATGCCCAGCGAATATAGGTGGATCGTTTCAACGCTTTTAGGACTGAAAATCAGCTCGCCGCTGGCTCCAGCGATCCTTAGCCGTTCGGCGATGTAGTCATGGGTCTGCTCTTTCGTCAGGGGGGATGTCTTGCACCGAAGCATGATGCGCTGGCGCAATTGTCGGAGTTGCGGCAGTTTCAGCTTTTCTTCCAACTCTTGCTGACCGGACAATACGATCTGCAGTAATTTCTCCGTCGATGTCTCGAGGTTGGTCAACAGCCGAATTTCTTCGAGTACCGGATAGGTCAGATTCTGTGCTTCATCCACGATGAGCACGGTGGTTTCGCCGGCACGGTAACGCTCGAGCAGCCATTGATTCAGGCTCATCAACTGCTGACTCTTGCTCCGGGACTCACAGGAAATGCCAAACTCCGCCAGAATGAAATCGAACAACTGATTCGTATTCATCCGGGAATTAAACAGAAACGCGGTTCTTGCCCGCCGTTGATGCAACCAGTCGACAAGGCGGTTTATGAGTGTGGTCTTTCCCGTGCCAACCTCACCTGTGAGAGTGATGAAGCCTTTGCGATTCTGGACGCCATACATCAGCCCGCTCAGCGCTTCCTCGATCTCCTTGGTAAGAAAGAGGTAGCGCGGATCTGGATTGACATTGAATGGGTTGTCTTTTAGCCCGAAGTAGCTTTTGTACATGGTCTCTGCACGTCCCGGCCTGCTGTTACTTAGATTCCATCCCTTCTATTATGCTCTTGCCTTTCCTCGATCTGGCTAATCCCTCCACTATCTCAGCACGAGCGGTCTCGTGTGCCACCCAACAGTCAGGAAAATTTGGTGCGCGGTATAATTTGTTCCGCAGGCAGGATTACCGCAAATCGCCACATTGGAGTTTTGAATTTGTGCTTGATAGGCCACCGAAAAGTCAGCCGTGCGACCTAGCGCTCGGCTCAATCCCGCTCCCGCCAGCCACGTATCATAGCTCAACGGGGCTAAGCCGCTCACAGACAAGATTTGGCGGTTTCTTGCGTAGCCGAAATTTACGCTTCCCCTCCACACTCGGCTCAGTTGTCTGTTCCAGGTCGCGTTTACTTGATCAAGGTCAGAGCCGGTGAAGACTCCGCTTCCCCCGCTCACTCCATGCGTGTAACTCAGCTCGACGCTGCCTCTCTCCAATCCATAGATCAGTGCCCCTCTTCCTGACCCAGACACCCGGCGTGACGAATTGGCAATCGGCACCCGGAACAGGGTGACTTCTGGTCCGCCAGCAAGACGCAACGCCAGCTTTCCGGTTATTTTTCTTCCGTAGGCAAGTTGCGCGGCGTGATCGCCCAGAGCCTGCGGATTGCCCGGGAAATGGTACGCATTGAACAGGTAGACCAGTCCTATGGTGTCCTTTCGAGACATCAAGTAGTTGTACCCGGTACTTAGAATCGCGGTGTCATTATTGACATTTCCGGCATCGACGAAGCGCAGAATGCCGTAGACACCAGCGAGAGTGACTGAGCTCCTCGGACTTACAGCATAAGTCAGTTGCATGGCAGAGGCATTACTGTAGCGGGGGCCAATCGTCGTCAAAACGCTCTGGCCGGGGACGTACGAACTCTGAAGTCCCGGCAAAGGCACGGACAAAGTCCCCGTAATCCCGGGAGTAGCCAGAGCACTTGTTCCCCCGAACCCATAAGCGCTCTGTGGCAGGTAAGAGAACTGGTCAACGAAAAGCATTTGCCACCTTCGTTGATCGATCTCGAAGGCTGTCGCGAGCTGATGATATTGCCCGTTTCCTTGTTTCGCGTCCGTTGACGCGAAACCGCCGCCGGAAAAGTTCACAGAAAGCAGGGAATGGCTCCAGGCTTCCAGCAAGCTGAGGTTGCCGCTTATAAAACTGGTTGAGTTCCAGGCAGAAGCCGCCGTTGGACTCACAGAATTTGACCGAATTGCGTTGCTGTATTCAATCCCAGGCACCCAGTAGCTGTGGCGCACCTCCGGCGTTCCCAAGGAGAGATTCTGGACGCCGCTCATGGGCCCGTTATCTGGCCGCACGTTCTGCGTTTCCTGATCTGTCTCACGTTGCTCACTGTTTGTATCGAAGAGAGGCGGAGTTTCACGCGCCGCCGGCTTCGGCTTTTCTCCCTGTTCTTGCTGGGCGATAAGGGGGACTACCCACAGACACGCCGCTGTTAAGCAAACTATTACGCGTGTAGATCCTCTCCAACAATTCATAACTTTGTCCTTACGGCACCACGATCACATCGCCCGACAGCAATTCGATGTTCTGCTCGGGGTTTTTTCCTTTGACCGCTTCTCTATAATTGAAAGGGATTTTGACCGGTTTGCCGCCTTCAGTTCTGAGCACATAAATGTTCTTTATTCGGGCAAACTGCGTAAATCCTCCGCTGCTAGAGAGTGCCTGAAGTACTGTCATGTGCGGGAGTAGCGCGAAAGCGCCGCCCTTCATGACTTCGCCTGTTACGTACACTCGGCGGCTGTTGATCTCGGTTACGCTTACGGTTACTTGGGGATTGTTAATGTACTTCTTAAGCTGCTCGCTGATTTCATTGGCCAGTTCCATCGGCGCCAGCCCGGCGGCTTGAACATCGTTGAGCAGAGGTAGCGTGATCTTCCCATCGGGACGCACGGGCACGGTTCGCGTCAGTTGTTCTTCTTTCCACACATCGATTTTCAAGATGTCTTGTGGCCCGATCTTGTATGCCGGATCCTGCGCGGTGTTTTGCGTCGCCGTTACAGTGGCCTGAGTCTTCGCGCCATTAAGTTCTTCCTTCTTGTCTTGTCCCGTCTGGTGCTCGCCCCTCGCCTGTGTTCCACCTGCCATTAAGCAGGTCGCGAGAATTACTAGCATTGCGTTTTTCATGATCATTGTCTTCACTCCCGCTCCGCCTTTTTCCCTTCCAGGCCGGTTTGTTTGATCTTGTAGAGGAGAGACTTATAGCTAATTTGAAGCTCTCGCGCGGCCCGCTTCCGGTTCCAGTGTGTTTGCTCGAGTGCTTTCTGTATTAATTCGCGCTCCGCCCCCCTGGAAGCCGCCCGCGAGGCTATTTTCAGCGACGATCCGTGCCAGCTTTCGTCGGCCACCCGCACAGTGGACAGATTTGCGCGCAGATCGCCGAGAGCCAGTGCAGGATTCCCCACAGCAAGAATCTTTTTTGCAAAGTTTTCCAGCTCACGAATGTTCCCGGGCCAGTCGTAGGCAACCAAAAGTTCCCGGGCCTCGCTGCTCAGTTCCGGAGGCTTTTTCTTCAATTCATTTGAATGCTTCTGGAAAAAATATTCCAGCAGCGACGGAATATCTTCCTTTCGCTCTCGCAGCGGCGGCAATCGCAAAATCACGCCGTTGATTCGGAAATACAGTTCCCGGCGAAAGCGCCCAGCCTCGATTTCCTTTTCCAGATTGCGCGATGTTGAGAAAATAAATCGCGGCGCCGGCTTCCCGGGATTGCCTTTCGGCTCTCCGTCCGGCAACAATGAAAGCAATGCCCGTTGCGTGATGGCATCAAGTTCATGTACGCCATCCAAGAACAAAGTTCTCGGTGCGGCTTCCCCATTTCCACCGCTCGAAAGAAGCTCCTCACGCAACTCTGCCAGCAATCGGCCGGCGTCCAGGGCAGCACAATTCACCTTGCTGAGCGGCGCTTCACACAATCCCGATAGCCTGTGGATCAAGCGGGCATAAATCTCCTTGCCGGTCCCGCTCTCCCCTACAAGCAAAATGGGGAGATCTGTTTCTGCGATCTCTTGAATCAACGCATCCAGGGACTGGACGGCCGGGGCCTGCCCGTGTACGAATCCCGTGCTGGTTGACGGCTTCAAGCTGTTGGTCGCTATTCTTGACATGGAGTCCGCGCCCTATGGGTGAGCAGGTAGCATACCAAGGGAGAAACGCAAACTCACCGCTTCATAAGGGAGTTAACATATTTAGTATCAGCAGTTTAGGTTAAAGTCCAGGATTTAGACATCCAATTTCTTGCGGGCCAAAAGTCCCGAATTTCTTCCATCAAGTGGCAACTTGCTTTCCTTACCTGGGCTTAGTTTGATGTCGCCGGGTAGATATCCTCGCTGAAGTCCCTTCGGCAGACTTCCAGGGATCCTACTCGTTGGGCATCCCAGGGAAAACGGGGAGGTTCTCGGTGTCTGAAGCAGGATAAATTGGTACTAGAATTCTGCGGCATCCCCCGCGGAAAAGTACGAGCAATCGGGGTGCTGGAAAACCAGCGCGCTCACGCTGGCCTCCGGGTCCATCATGAAGCCTTCCGTCAGTTGCACGCCGATTTCTTCGGGCTTCAATAGTTTCCAAATCGCGGCTTGATCCTCGAGACTCGGGCACGCCGGATACCCAAAACTGTAGCGCTTCCCCCGATAGCGCGAAGTGAATCGCTGCGCCATGGTCAAGTCGGGCGGATCGGAGAAACCCCAGTCCTCCCGGATACGCCGATGCAGCCATTCGGCGCAGCCTTCCGCCGTCTCGATTGCTAGCGCCTGTAGGCCATGCGACTTGAAGTAATAGCCGTCGTTCTTCGCTTCCTCCGACCGGCTGCGAATGCCTTCGCCCGCCGTCACCACGAACAGCGCCACGTGGTCGCGTCGGCCGTTCTGTGCCGGCAAAACATAATCGCTCAGGCACAGAAAATCGCCCTGGCGCTGCCGCGGGAATCGAAATGTGTGCACCGGCACTTTTTCTCCCGGCGCAAAAAGCTGCAGGGAATCGCCTGCCGCTTCGGCTTCAAAAAATTGCCAAACGGCGCGGATCTTCATGAACTCGGCGGCTTCTTTCTTCACTTCTTCCATGCTCTCAAACAGTTCGACAGCTTTGGGATCCCGCTCCGTAAGTCGCTTCTCGAAGTCCCCGCGGAAGCCCATGTGTCGTCCGTACAGCATGAACGGATTGATGTATCCCCAGACTTCGCGCAGATCCGGAACCAGCCGGACTTTGCGGTCCAGATATTGCACCGGCGGAATCGGGAGGTCGGTTCGAACGCGCGGCGACCTCGTCACCCTGGGGATTTCTTTCACGCTGACTGTGGTCGTCATGCCAAAGCCGTTTCCGGAAGACGTATGCTCGCGCACCACCGTCCCGCGCGTTGCCGGGTCCATCAGTTCGTTCATCAGGCGCAAGCCGGTCATGGCGTCCTTGGCGTAGCAGACCGCCTTCCCGTAGCTCGGAGCGATCTTCATCTGCGTGAATTTCGCGGATAGCGCGGCTCCGCCAACGAGCAAAGGAATTTCAATGCCTGCGTCCTTCAAATCGCTCGCGGTAGTCACCATTTGCTGTGCGCTCTTCACCAACAGCCCGGACAGCCCAATCGCATCCGGCTTGTGCTCCTGGTAAGCCTTGATCAATTCTTCCGGCGGCACCTTGATACCAAGATTTACGACCTCATAGCCGTTGTTCTTCAGAATGATCTCGACAAGATTTTTGCCGATGTCGTGCACGTCGCCCTTTACCGTGGCCAGCACGACCTTCCCTCGCTTGGCGGTGTCCGCTTTTTCCATGAATTGCTCAAGATGGCTGACGGCCGCCTTCATGGCTTCCGCCGACTGCAGCACCTCAGCCACGATCAATTCATTCGCGTTGAAAAGCCGCCCGACCTCCGCCATGCCCGCCATCAGCGGCCCGTTCACGATGTCCAAAGGCGCCGCGCCTTCGCCGCGCTTTTTCTCCAAATCCGGAATCAAGCCGTCACGTGTCCCTTCGATGATGTAATTGCTCAGACGCTCGTCAAGAGGCAAGTCCGCAGCGCGTGTCTTTTCTTTTTTCTTTGCGGTTCGAAAGTGTTCGGCGATTGCCGCGATGTAGTACTGATTTACGGCTGCGCGCTGCTCCTTGCTCTGTTTCCGCCAGTCCGCGGGAACATCGCGCAAGAGCCGCGCGTTCGAGTGTTCGGCAGGAACGTCCTTCGGCGGGTGCGAAAACAACAGGTTTTCCGCCAGTTCGCGCTCGTGCGGTAGGATGGATGCGAACCGCTCGATCTTTTCCGTGTTTACGATCGCCAGATCCAGTCCCGCTTTCGTGCAGTAGTACAGGAAGACCGAATTCACCACTTCGCGCGCGCCTGCGGGCAGTCCGAAAGAAACATTCGAGATGCCAAGGATTGTCCGCACATCCGGCAAAGCTTGCTTGATCAGCCGGATCCCTTCCACCGTCTCGACCGCGCCGCCGATGTAATTCTCATCCCCTGTCGCACAGGGGAAAACCAGCGGATCGAAAATGACGTCTTCCGGTCCCAGGCCGTATTTTCCGGTCAGCAGTTTGTATGACCGCTCCGCGATCGCCAGCTTCCTCTCGCGCGTAAACGCCTGAGCCTGCAGCTTATCCTCATCAATGCACCCGACAACCACCGCCGCGCCGAATTCATGCGCGATCGGCACCACGCGTTCGAATTTTTCCTCTCCATCTTCCAGGTTGATGGAATTGATGATGGATTTGCCCTGGCAATACGTCAGCGCCAGCTCGATTGCCGTCGGATCGGTGGTGTCGATCATCAACGGTGCCTTTACCTTGCGAATCAATTTTTCATAGAAGGGCGGAATGTCCTTTTTCTCGTCCCGCTCGGTGCTTTGCAGGCACACATCCACGACTTGCGCGCCGCCGCGTACCTGTCGCCGCGCAATTTCGCTGGCCTCCTCCCATTTTTCTTCCGCGACCAGGTTCTTGAACAGGCGCGAGCCGATCACGTTGGTGCGCTCCCCAACCAGCAGCGGCCGCGTGCTGTCCTCCGCCTCAATCGCCTCAATGCCGGAATACACTGCCCGGTGCGACTCCGCTGGCCTCACACGCGGCTTCTTGCCCTCCACCATCTGCGCAATCGCGCGAATGTGTTTTTCCGTCGTTCCGCAGCACCCGCCCACTAGGTTCAGCCAGCCGTGGTCAGCGAATTTCTCCAGCTGTGCCGCCAGGGTCGTCGGAGTTTCCAGATACTTTCCCTCTTCATCCGGCAAGCCCGCGTTTGGATAGCAGGACACAAACTCGCCCGTAATCTGGCTCAGCGTGCGGATATGGTCGGTCATGAACTCCGGCCCCGTCGCGCAGTTCATCCCGAACGCCAGCGGTTTCGCATGCCGCAGCGACGCCCACATCGCTTCTACTGTCTGCCCAGCCAGCATCGTTCCCATCGGCTCGATCGTCACGGAAATGATGAACGGCACTTCGCTGCCGATTTCCTTCGAAAGTCTCCCAATCGCAAGGATAGCCGCTTTGATATTCCGGGTGTCCTGACTGGTTTCCACCAACAACAGATCGGCTCCGCCTTCGACGAGTCCCTTTGCCTGAGCGTAGTAAGCTTCACGCAGTTCGTTGAACGTCACTCCACCTGTAACTGTGATTGCTTTGGTCGTCGGTCCCATCGATCCAGCCACGAACCGCGGCTTCCCTGTGGTGCTGAATTCATCCGCCGCCTGCCGCGCCAACTCTGCCGCGCGCTTGTTCAAAAGATGTGCGTCCCCAGCAAGCCCATATTCCGCCAACACAATCGGCGCTCCGCCGAAGCTGTTCGTTTCGACGATGTCTGATCCCGCCTCAAAGTATTTCCTGTGAATATCCAGAACCACGTCCGGTCGCGTTCGAACGAGATTTTCATTGCAGCCTTCAAGCGCAGCTCCGCCAAAATCCTCCGCAGTCAAGTTGCATTGTTGCAGCATCGTCCCCATCGCCCCGTCGAGCACGAGGATCCGCTGCGCGAGCAACGCGCGCAAGGCTCTGGCCGATTCGTTCAGGTCACGCATCTTCTGGAAGGCGTTACTCCCTCGCCAGCCGGAAAAAATGGCCCAAATACCATAAAAATCTAGCGTTTCCCGGCACTCCTATTTTACCCGGGTTTCCCTGCCGATACCTACGACCATGCATTGAACTAGTGCTTTCTTGGCGCGAATGGCGATTCTGTGCACTGAACGGTCATTTCCCCGATGCTATACTCCCTTCGCGCAATGGAAACCAACACTCCATGACCCAACGATTGAAAATCCTGAATATCGTCGGTGCGCGTCCCAACCTTCCGAAAATCGCCCCGCTCATGCGTGAGATGCAGCGCCATCCGGAAATCGAAGCCATCCTCGTTCATACCGGCCAGCACTACGATGAAAAGTTGTCCGACATTTTCTTTCGCCAGATGGGCATCCCCTCGCCACAAGTGAATCTCGAAGTCGGCTCCGGTTCCCATGCATCGCAAACCGCTGAAATTCTAAAGCGCATTGAACCCGTTCTTGTCGAGCGCAAGCCCGACTTGGTTCTCGTCGTTGGCGACGTCAATTCCACCATCGCCGTTTCTCTCGCCGCCGCCAAACTTGGCATCCGCGTTGCCCACGTCGAGGCGGGACTCCGCAGCTTCGACCGTACCATGCCCGAGGAGATCAATCGCATCCTCACCGACGCCCTCGCTGACTATCTTTTTGTTACAGAAGAAGATGCCATCGAGCACCTCCTGAAAGAAGGCCGGCCCCGCAGCAGCATTTTCATGGTTGGCAACGTGATGATCGATTCCTTGCGTCACTTCTTGCCCATCGCTCAGCAGTCCGGAATCGGCGATGAGCTTGGACTGAAGAACGGAACCGGTTGGCACCGCTTCGGCGTCCTGACTCTCCATCGTCCCTCGAATGTTGATTCCACGGAGAAGCTTAGCCAGCTTCTCGGCGCCATCGATGCCGTTGCCGCCGAAATGCCCGTCATCTTTCCGGTGCATCCTCGCACCCAGCAACGTCTAACCCAGGACGGCATCCAGCATCATCCCCGATTGCAGCTCATTCCGCCCGTCGGCTACCTCGATTTTCTCTGTCTCTTGAGCAAAGCAAAGCTGGTCCTCACCGACTCTGGCGGCATCCAGGAAGAAACCACCGCACTCGGCGTCCCGTGCCTCACCTTGCGGGAAAATACGGAGCGCCCCATCACCATCTCCCAGGGTACCAATTTGCTCGTTGGTACGGATCCGGGCAAGATTGTCGCCGCCGCCCGTGATACCCTTGCGGGCCGGGGCAAAGCAGGCCGCGTTCCCCCTCTTTGGGACGGCCATGCCGCAACGCGAATAGTTGATGTCTTATTGAAGGAAGTGCCCCGGGGATATGCATCCTAGTTGTCAGTAACAGTTCGTGAACAGCAACACCAAAGGACTTGCCCCTTCGGCCAGTTTTCAATAATCTGTCGAACAGTGACTACGAAGCGTACGTCCTCGAAACTGACGGTCTGCATTCTCTCGCCGCACCCTCTGGTGCTGAGTGAGTTCGAACGCATTTTAGCCAAGGCCCAGTTCAAAGTTGTCGCCAAACAACTGGAATCCACGCTTGCGCCGGACCTCCGCACGCTCGAGCCGCCTAAAGCCCAGGTTTACGTCATTGACGCGCATGCCGCTAAGCCCGCCACCGGCGCGCTCCTGGCAAATATTCTTGAGCGTTACCCGGAGGCCCGCCTCATCGTGGTTGGCGAGCAGCACAATGATGCCAACAGTTTTTCTCTTCTGCGCTCCGGCGTAAAGGGCCTGCTGACGTACGTCGAGGCCCGCGACCAATTGATTCGCGCGCTTCCGCTGGTGGCCACCGGAGGATTCTGGGTTCCGCGCCAGCTTCTCTCAGGATTTGTTGATTCTATTCTGACCGGCCAGGGTCGCCGCCTGAAGACCGATTCTGTTACCAATCTGAGCCGCCGCGAGCAGGAAGTTCTCGATTCGCTGTTGGAAAACCTTTCCAACAAAGAGATCGCCAGCAAGCTGAACATTGCGGAACGCACTGTAAAGTTTCACGTTTCAAACTTGCTTAATAAATTCGGCGTGCGCCGCCGTGCCGACCTCATTCTTCTCACCTTTCAGCGCCGCTTGTCGCAGGCTTAGTCTTTGCCCAATTGTCGCGTCCGGGCATCATGCTTTTCCGTGGCCGTCGGTTCACGCAATCCCGAACGCGCCCAGTTTGGTTTTCTGCCTAAATCGGGGAGAATGGACAGGTGAATATTCTCGTTACCGGCGCGGCGGGTTACATCGGCAGCGTCTGTTCGGAAGTCCTGATCGGGCGCGGCATGTCCGTCATTGCATTGGACAGCTTGCTCGAGGGGCATCGTGCCGCTGTCCCGCCCAGCGCAATTTTTTGCCAGGTTGATCTCGCGGATCGCGCGCAGCTCGAAGCTGTATTTTCCCGCCACAAAATTGACGCCGTGATGCACTTCGCTGGCGAAGCATTGGTCGCGAAATCCGTCCGCGAACCCAGCACCTTCTACGCCGCGAACGTCGGCTGCGGTGTGAATCTGCTCGATGCCGTCACCCGGCACGGAGTCAAGAAATTTATTTTCTCTTCCACGGCCGCCACCTACGGCGAACCCGAAATCGTTCCTATCCCCGAAGACCATCGGAAAGCGCCGATCAATCCCTACGGAAAATCCAAGCTGGTTTTCGAACAAATTCTCGCGGATTACAAGTTCTACACCGGATTGAATTATGTGACCCTCCGCTATTTCAACGCCGCCGGAGCCTCCCAGGAGCGTGGCGAGCATCATCGCGTGGAAACTCATATCATTCCCCGGATTCTCGATGCCGCCGCTGGTGACTTGCCCCATGTCGACGTCTTCGGCACGGATTACCCCACGCCGGACGGAACTTGCCTCCGCGATTACATTCATGTGCTCGATATCGCCGATTCCCATGTCCGCGCCCTCGAGGAGATCGACCGCGTTTTCGGGGAAGCTTTCAACGTCGGCAACAGCCGCGGCTTCTCTATTTTGGAGGTCCTCGACGTGGCGGAACGCGTCACCGGCCGCAAGATCCCGCGCAAACTGGGTTCGCGCCGCCCCGGTGATCCTGCCGTTCTCGTTGCCAGCAAGGAAAAACTCAAGCGCCTTCTCGGCTGGGAAGCCTCTCATTCCTCGCTCGAAGAAATTATTCAGTCCGCCTGGGCTTGGAAGCAGAAACACCCCCACGGCTATGCAGATGCGGCTTCCGCCTAAATTTAGTCCGTGAATTTGTATCGAATGATGCACCACAGCGCCTGAAAGCCGTCTTTCCAGGTAATCTTCTTTCCTTCTTCGTAGGTCCGGCCCGCGTAGGTAATTGGCACCTCGTAGATGCGCCACTTGTGCTTGGCGATTTTTGCCGTGATCTCCGGTTCGAATCCAAATCGGTCCGATTTGATCTGTACTCCTCTAAGTACCTCTCTCCGGAACACCTTGTAACACGTTTCCATGTCCGACAGTTTCAGGTTCGTAAAAATGTCCGAAAGCAGCGTCAGCATCCGGTTCGCCACGTAGTGCCAAAAATAATGCACGCGTT
>Ga0210407_10001912_pt1 | contig 18650 bp, 20 predicted proteins | sample IncBWC27MmetaG_FD_150860 | JGI IMG/M metagenome (GOLD analysis project Ga0210407, IMG submission 150860) | Forest soil microbial communities from Barre Woods Harvard Forest LTER site, Petersham, Massachusetts, United States - Inc-BW-C-27-M | ecosystem: Environmental > Terrestrial > Soil >...
CATGGCATCTACCTTTGGATTAATTCACGCGAAATGTGTACAAACGATGAGATGTGCTTGTCGCGACGAAGTTTCCAAATCTGCTCGGGGATGCAGTTGATACCTTCACGTGCGATGCGTAGCTGCTTCTCTGTCGCTCGGCGGTCTGCGTTCTTTGTAAGGCATTAATAATTTAATTGGAGAATTTGAGGTGAGTTCTCTCGCGTTGGCTCTGGAACTTTTCTCAAAGTCGCGAATCTCATTAAGCGCTCGGTCGACGGCGGTGAACCGCACCCGCTTTCACTTGTCGGTGACAGCTATCCTCACATCGGATCGTAGCGATACGCTGCGGCAGGTATCGACAGGTATTCTGTTGCACTATGAAAATCTATTTGGGCTTCACCGTTGCCGGGAGTCGTTCCTCGATTGAGGCAGCCAAGAGAATTCTCAACGTTCTCCAATCCCTTGGGCATGAAGTTCTCACAAGCCACCTGGTGAGCGACGACGCTTGGCGGGCCGACCGGAGCGTAGCTCCTCAGAAAATATTTGCGCGCGATATGAATTGGCTCGCGGAGTGCGACCTGTTCGTCGCTGAGGTGACTGGCTCCTCGTTCGGTTTGGGTTTTGAGACGGGCTACCTCCTTGGAGCGACCACCAAGAAGACCATCCTTTTCTTCGAGCGGGATGCAGAGCACAGGATTTCCCTACTGATCACCGGAAACACGCACCCAAACTGCGTACTGGCGCCGTACTCCCATCTCGGGGAACTTGAGGAATTGGTTCAGAGGCACGTGTCCCCGTTGCCTTAGGAGAATAACCGTGGTCGCTTGCGGTCACCGAACTTGGCGTCAGCGGCTCACGAGGCGTATTGATTGCGCCCTGCCATAACGCCTCCATCGACATCCCAAATGGCGCCCGTGACCCAGGAGGACTTGCTGGACAATAGGGTAGCGACGATTTCCGCGACGTCTTCGGGCCGGCCGATGCGGCCGATCGGGTGGAAACTGTTGAAGCCTTGAAGGACTGCGTCAACATCCTCCTTGGGAATGAAACCTTCGAAGATTGGGGTCCGAACCACTGCAGGCGAGACCGCATTCACGCGAATTCCAGCGCCCGCGAGTTCCATGGCGAGATGCTGCGTCAGTGAATGCAGCCCGGCTTTTGCCATTGAGTAGGCCGAGGACGGGGTCGCTTCCACAGCTTGCTTGGCCCACATCGAGCCGATGTTCACGATGGAACCACCTTTCTTTCTATCTACCAAGTTCTTGGCCACACGCTGCGTGATGAAAAAGATGGCCTTGCTGATTTCGAGGTAGCGGTCGTAATCAGCCTCGGTGTGTTCTAGAAACGGTCTTAGAGCAAAGACTCCCGCTGCGTTTAGCAACATGGTCCCGTCGCGGTGTTGGGCGTCGATGCGTTCGACAAGTGCGGCGCGCTCGGCGGCTTTCGTTATGTCGGCCGTCTCGCCGAAGACGGGACCGGATGGAGTCAATTCCGCAATCGCGGCCATTGTCTTGTCTTCGCGGCGTCCGATGATGACCGCCGTGCCCCCGTTCTGGAGAACGATCTTGGCGACCGCTTTTCCTATTCCGCTTGTTCCTCCGACGACGATCAGTTTTTGCCCGTCAAATTCGCGCGCCATTGAGTTCATCCTTTCGATTTGTTCAAGCCGTTCGGACTGTAGAAATCTTGAGAAATGCTCAGCGACCCGTTTTCGAATCAAGTATGGAGCGAACGGTGCTTTACGCGGTGGGCCGCAACTCTCAAGGCCGCGGAGCTACCGATAGCATGACTCGTATAGCCCCCAGTTTTCATTGCGTTATGAATGTCTCCGTCCCAGTTCGTGCAAATTTGAGATGCAATCTCGCAAGAGTGCCATCGATTTCTTCGCGTGATCGAGGATTTTCCGGAGCTCGGAAATTCGCGGCTCCGGCCCGGGACGCATCATCATGAGCTCAACGTAGCCGCTGATGGCCGTCAGATTATCGACCAGCTTGAGGGCGATTTCTCTGGTGCGTTGAAACTCATTCACAAACTCCTTCCGTAATGCTTCACACCTTTGGTCTCGATGGCCGCCTTCGGCCGCTTCCAACTTTCCCCTCTCTAAATTCAACTTGATTCTCCCTGTCACTTTGGATCCGTATTTATCCTTTCGAATCGGAAAAGGTCGGGTCGAGCATAGTGTCCCGAGACGTCGAAGGTCATTACCGCACGGTCAATCTCGATGAAATCGAGATCCGCCACGATCAGTTCTTCACGGTTGAATACTGGCTGAACAACATAATGCGAATTGGGCCCGATAACGGCGCTGCCCCCGCGTTCTACTAATTGACATAGTGGGACGTCGCGAAGAAGCTCGGGAGGTAAGTCAGTAGCCGCCATCATTAAACCGACTGTTAACACAAAGCATCTGCCTTCGAAAGCGTAGTGTCTGCTGGCTAGTTGATGTATTTCGTGAACTGTTGGCCAAACCGCGACGTGGATGTGCTCGCCAGAATTATGCATGGCCATGCGCGCGAGGGGCATCCAATGCTCCCAGCAAATCAATCCGCCGATGCGTCCAGCAGCCGTGGACACGGCTTCTAACCCGCGCCCATCCCCATTCCCCCACACGAGCCGTTCCGTGTAGGTCGGCACAAGTTTCCTGTGATGGTTTCTGAGCCGTCCGTCCTCGGAGATCGTGAGAAGGGAATTGTAGAGTGTCCCGTTTCCAGGACCGGCATCGACTCGCTCACTCGCTCCGATCACAATCGCAATTTTGAAGTCTCGCGCTGCTTCCCTGAGGGTATTCACTTCGTCGCCGGGAACGGTGATGCTGTTATTTCTGAGCTTCGCGAAGACGTCTTTCGCGGAAGCGTTCTCCCACAGTGCCGCGCCAGGACACACATCCAGCCACGCAGGGTAGCCCGGCAGCCAGGTCTCTCCAAACGCAACCAGCCCTGCTTCTCGCTGGGCCGCCTTCTGGATAAGAGCGAGCGCCTTGGTGAGGCTGGCCCGTTTGTCCAGGTAAACAGGAGCGGATTGCGCGATGGCCACGCGCACTCGTTTCGACTCGCCAGCTCGTTGTCCTGTTTTCTTTGTCACGAGGATATGTCACTCCGAGTTGCGGTTTGCTTCGCCAAACCGATCATGACTCCGCGGCCGATTGGACCAGCGAAAAATGTCCTTTACCGGCACGCGCGGGGAGCTCCGTTCGATGACGATGTCGATGCGCGCGTTCGCGATCAGCAGGCTCGAAGTCATTTCTCCCGCCGTGGCTGCAAAGCAGAAACAAAGGAGAAGAGCAAGCGCGATCGCGGCCGCGCGAGCGGAGAAGCCCACCACAAGGGCTCGGAGCATTGAGTGACCATGAAAAACACTCGTACTCGAGAACCCGCGATCAGGCCGTAACCGAATTCGCCTGCTTCACCCGCGTGGAACCATGGAAAAACGCCAGCGCGGTATCCACCGAGATCCGGCCGGCACCAAAAATCAGCACGATCAGCGAGACGATTAGAAAGGCAAAGGGAGCAGCGGCGATAAACTTGTCGGGATCGGAGAAGAAAGAGACCAGCGCCTCGCGGTCCCCGATTACGTAAGCCATGGTCATGTTAGCGGTTAGTACGAGGCCTGTGATCCTAGAGAGCAATCCCAAAGCGAGGAAGATACCGCCGAAAAATTCGACGCAAGCGATGAAGACTGCCATTTGCGGGGGCATCGGCAAGTTAAGGCTCGCGAAAAACTCCGTCACATTGGGCAGATGATGGAGCTTGCCCCAACCGCTCTGCGCGAGTTGCCATCCCCAATAGAGACGGACAAATAGGAGGAACGGCGACTGCAGGTACGAGATTAAACCGATGAACTGGTCATGCCACCGCCCAACTTTCGCTGTCAATTTACTCATGATTTTTATCTATACTCTTTTCTCGCGGCTTTCTGGCCGCGCATATTTTCATCTGGCTGGCAAAACCAGCCCAAGGCTGCCCAAGTCTGAAAGCAATTCCGGACGTATCCCCCGCGATCAAACTCGGAAATTGAACTGCGTTGAAAGGCTAGTTCAATCGCGCGCTCAATCGTTTTTTCGCTTCGGAGCGCGGAGAGCAACGTGAACTCCTCGCGTTCGATCCGGCGGTAATAGACGGAGAAATCAATGCGATGAACGACAAGAAAGATTTGCCGCGGCTGCACAGCCGCGACGGCTTGGATTCTTGCGGTTTTCAGGCTCTCCACCAGAGTGTTGCTCGCGAAATCGGCATCGTGGTCCTCTCGAACCTTGAGAGCCACGGTGTCTACCGGATAGTGGAGTTCGAGAAGTTTTACATAAGGTTGAACGCGCAAGCGGAGGGACGGCGCGGAACTGCCATTCAAATCCTCGGAGTGAAGAGCGGGTTCTCCTTTCCCGTCGAATGCTTCGATGTCCGCCCATTCTAGCTGCACCATGTCCAGCGCGAGAGTCCGGTCGCCTCGTATCCATTTAGGATTCCGACGCAACCACGTTTCAAGCCTTGCCCCCAGGTTCCTCAGCGTGAACGAGCGCGAAGGGCACTCCGCCAGGTAGGCTCGGCACATGCCTTCGAAGCGCTGATGACCGAGAATGGCGCGCAAGCCCGGGAAGTCCTCAGCCATGCTGCCGAGAACGCGAAACCAATATTGCCGATTGTAGATCTCAAGACGTTCGAAGGAAGTGAGGCGGTCGTTCGGTTTGATGTACCGGGCCGCGTAGGCGCTCATGCGCCCCCCGCCAGGCGCGCTACGCCGCATGTGTTCCGACGGTGTGAGGGGTTGCATGACGGCGCGAGCAACGGCCCGCTGAAGCGTGACGAGCTTCATACCGCCACCGCCAGAGCCCTGTCGGCGAGGAAGCGAGTGGCCTTCATGGCTTCATTGTGAACTTCCTGAAAAGACGGGATGCGGTCGTCCCACTCCAGGAGTGTCGCTGTGTGCCCAGCGCGTTGGATGGCCCGCTCATAAAGCTTCCACACGGGATCGAGCACAGGATGGTCATGGGTATCGAGGATGTATTTCTTGAATTTCGAATGACCGGCAATGTGGATTTGCGCAACGCGCTCCGCAGGCACGCTGTTTACGTAGGTGAATGGATCGAAGTTGTGATTGCGCGAGGAAACGTAAATGTTGTTGACGTCTAGAAGGATCCCGCAATCCGCCCGCTCCACGACTTCGTTAAGGAACTCCCATTCCGTCATTTCCGAAACATGAAATTCGGCATAACTGCTCACGTTCTCGACGGCTATTGGGATCTCGAGAAAGTCGCGCACGTCGCGAACCTTCTGGGCCGTAATGCGCGCAGCTTCAAACGTATAGGGCATGGGAAGGAGGTCGTGCGTGTAACGTCCATCGACGCTGCCCCAGCAGAGGTGGTCGGAGAGCCACGGAGTTTTTGTGCGCTTCACCAACTCCTTCAAGCGCCGGAGGTGCTCTCGATTCGGCTTCTCCGCCGAGCCGAAATACATCGAGACGCCGTGCTGTACGACCTTGTATTGATCGAGGATCCGGTCCAAAATGCGCAGCGGCCGTCCGTCGTCAATCATGAAATTTTCGGAGATGATTTCAAACCAGTCCACAACGGGTTTGCGAGAGAGAATATGCTCGTAATGTGGGGCCCGCAGGCCTATCCCAATCCCGTAATCCGTAAACGCATTAAAACGATTCGCAGCCACTGAAGTCTCCACGCAATTTGGATAAGAGAGGGGCCGACGAGCAGCACCGACCCCCTCAAGAAAGAAGCAGCCTTACAGTGAATTGGGGGTTAGGCAGGTTTCTTCTTGCCGTCGGTCCGGCACCCACCCTTGCCCTTGCAGGAGTTTTTGCCCTTGCAGCCGTTGTCGCCCTCCTTGCAGCCGCCTTTGCCCTTGCAAGAGTTTTGGCCTTTACAAGCGTGCCTGTCCTTCTTGTCCTTGGCCTTCTCCGACTTCTGGTCTTGGTTCTGATCCTGATCCGAGGCGCTGGAAGAAGCCCTCAGGGAAGGAAGTAGAGTCGAAGCCTTAACTGCCGCGCCGGTACCAGCGAACAATCCCGCGAACGCCGCACCTGCGAGTATGGCCTTGGTGGTTTTCGTCACTTTCAAGCCCTCCTGCTGATTTGAGTTGAGATACGAAACACCGTCCAGATGCTTTTCCCCGCCTCGTGGACCGCGAATCGGCCTGCCTGTAAACCAAACTAGCTCTTGCTGCGATCTCGAGGCGGCCTGAAGCACCCCAACAAAAGTGTTCCGTCCATGGAATGAGAGTCCCAAGTTGCGCAAAGGTTTCCGAATTCTCGAAATTGCTCCGAAAAAGAGGGGAGGCTTGACCGCAAAAGAGACCGAAAAAAGGGTTTAAGTTGACTGTCAAGAATTAGGTCCGTGAGGAGACGCAGCGTTTGCAAGTCCATCGAATACTGTGCAAAGGTCCTCTCAGCCATTCGAGTACCGGTTGATCTGCTTCTTGGATCGCCTGAAGGGAAAGAGGGCTAGGAACAGTGACCCAGCCCTCCCTACAGGACGACGATCAGCTTTAGAAGTATTACTCGGGCTTCTTCGAGCCGTCGGTAGCGCAACCACCCTTGCCCTTGCAAGAGTTCTTGCCGTGGCAGCCATTGTCGCTGGCTTTGCAGCCGCCCTTGCCCTTGCAAGAGTTTTGGCCCTTACACGCGTGCTTTTCTTTGTCCTGCTTGTCGCTCTTCTGATCTTGGCCCTGGTCCTGCGCACTGAAGGAAGTCTTCAGCGAAGGAAGCAGGGTCGAAGCCTTGACCGTTGCTCCGGTTCCGGCGAACAGTCCCGCGAACGCCGCACCTGCGAGCATGGCTTTTGTCGTTTTCGTCATTTTCAAACTCTCCCGTCGATTAGAATGAGATGCGGAATCTGGAACACCGTCCGACACTCTTTGCGCCTCGTGGATCGCGAAACTCGCGGCCCGAACTGACCAGGTTGTCTTCTGGTCGATTTGGAGGAGCCCTCGAACGCCCCGACAAAGGTGTTCCGTTCCATTGAATCAGAGTCTCGAGTCGCCTGAAGGTTCCAAAATTTCTTCTGTGAATCGAACTTCAAAGGCGGGACGACAGAGCACAAGGAACACCAATGAAATCTTCGCCGAACCTAGAAGTTGGGCGCGTAGTAGCCTGTTTTTGCGTAGACGCTCAGAGGCGGAAGTCCCCTGGGGGCCCGCAGCTTGATCTTGATTTTGCGCCAGCGGGCGTCATGGGCCTTATTACTCGGGTGGTACCCTAAGATATATTGGTTTCGCAACTCGGCGCCGATCTTTGCGGCGATGTCCGGCAGTTCGTCTAGATTTTCTACGGTGAACGCGCGCCCACCGGTCAATTCCGTCATTTCGTTGAGCAGCGTGGGCCCGTTGAGTTCCTCCGGCGTTCGGCTGCGAAACTCGAAGGGGTCAAAGATGCCTATGGAATACAGCTGAGTATCCGCTTCTCGCACGAACCGCTTGACATCTTTCTCGTTGTAGCGGCTACTATTGTCGCCACCGTCGGAGATGATCAGCAGTGCTCGCTTTGCGGAGTGCGCCCCTCGCATCTGACTGAGTCCCAGATAAATGGCATCGAGCAAGGCGGTTTTGCCCTTCGCAGAGGCTGAGAGCATACGGCTCTGCAAGTCTTCGACATCGTTGGTGAACGGACTTAGAAGCTGGGCGCGCTCGTTGAAACCGACGAGAAAGAACTCATCTTCCGGATTGGCGGTTTTAAAGAACTGGAAGGCTGCTTCCTTGGCCTTGCCGAGTTTGTTGGACATGCTGCCGCTCAAATCCAAAATGACACCGATGGAGATGGGAACATCTTCGGAGGAGAAATTCACGACTTCCTGCTCGACGTTGTCTTCGAAGACGCGGAAGTTATCGGGCTCGAGACCAGTGACGATGCGGTTGTACGGGTCGGTAACGGTGACATTGACGAGTGCCAGATTTACGTCGACATGCACGACTTGATCCCGCTTAATGGGCTGGCCCGGTGTATCGTGCTTCGCGTCGTTGGAGACGAGCGATTGGGCGGAGGCAGGTCTCTGCAGCTGGAACATGGCAGCGCCAAAGAGCAGGAAAAAGATGAGGTGAGCGAGGAGAACACAAGTCGTGGCTGCGCTATTTTTCATGATGCGTCCTATTTCTTGTTTCGCGGAGATCTCCCTGAGGCTAGTAACCGGCGGCAAACGCGAGCGAGCAGCCAGGTGTCTTTCGACTCCTGGTAACACGCAAGTTCGGTATTCCTTGAAGCAGTTCGCGCAAGCGTTTGCGGGCCTTGTGTAATTGCGACTTTGAATTACCGATTGAACGTCCGAGAATTTGAGCAATTTCGTTGTGTTCGTAACCGTGGACGTCATAAAGAATGAATATTTCCCTGTAACCCTCCGGCAACTGATCGATTGCAGCCTGGAGGTTGACGCGGTCGATCAAACCGCTCAGGCGCGGATCAGGCCCACCGATTTCTGGGCGGGTTTTGGCGTCCTCTTCTTCGCCTCCACTGATGTCGTCGAGTGATATAGAGACCGGCTTCTTTCGGCGCAGACGCATCAAAACAAGGTTCGCCGTCAAGCGATGCAGCCAAGTCGAAAACGCGGATTCGCCACGGAAGGTATGAATCTTGCGGAACAGCTGTATGAACACTTCCTGAGCCATATCCTCCGCCTCGACTGGGTCGCGAAGCATGCGCAGGCAAAGCGCATACACCCGTCCGCAGTGTTGCTGATAGATAATTTCGAACGCAGCCGCGTCGCCCTGCTGAGCTAGCTGGATGGCTTCGCTTAACGATGATCTCTCGGGTTTGTGCCGGTTCAAGTGTCCCGAGCTATTGTCGGGTTGAGAGTCCGGCTCTTTCTTGCTCAACAAACGTTGGGCCTTGCGTTGTGAGTGGCGCGTCAGTCCAACAATCTCACGCCTAAATGGGCTACCCACGCGATGAAGCTTGATTGCTACCTTCATTAGAATTCGCCTCTTGATTTTCGAAGAGGGCCTCAAACCCACAGATAAAAGTGAATGCCTGCATAAAATGAGAGTCGGGAATTACAGAAAGGTTTCCCAAAATCCGATCGAGGATGGAACTTCACACGACCGGGAAAGCCGTAAGTTGGACGAGGCGAAGCTGGAGCTTCCGTAAGCTGTTGATGATTGGTGCGTCTTCTTTTCTTAGGACGGGTCGCTGAAGTGCTCGTTGGGTTCGAGAATCATCTGTCCGTGCGGGTAGTCAAATATGACGGTGAACCGGCGCAGCATTTGCGCCCCAATGGTTCCCGTAATATAGGGAACCGCGAAAATTCCGGACGTATTTTGGGAAAATTGCGTGAGTGGCATGGAGACTAAGAATCCTCCTAGACGAATGGCCTGTACGCGTCCGAGGCGAGCGCTTAACTCACCTCCTACGACAACTACCTTTGGCACTTCAATCGTGCCGTGCGCGGAAAGAACCTCTGGATGGGCCTCGCTGAATGCTTTTGTAAGCCAAATGGCCGTCGTCGCACCTGAGTCGACCAAGAAGACCCCGTTAATCGCTGTACCGTCTTGCGCTAGAACCTCCGCGTGTACGGTCGGTATGTCGTTCCAGAGGAACTGGAGTGGCAAACGCTGACCCGAGCCGGAATAACAATAGACCGCCGGATCGTGGAAACGGAGCACCTGGTTCGCGTAGTCAATCTCAACGACATAATTGCGGAATACATTGGAGCCGAGGAATCCATCGGTACTTCGTCCTACTTCGCGCGAGAACCATCCCAGGGGCAGCGTCGCCACAGTTTGATCGCCCAACTCTTCGCCGGCGAACATGAGGGTAGTGTGTTTAGCGAAGGCCCACGTCTGCGTGGACCCCTGCCCGGGTCCATCAACATTTGATTGGCCAAAGGAACGAATTCCTAGCATCCTCAAGACGGACTCGTCGAAAACCGTGACACTCGAACCCGTGTCCAGCATCATCCAGAGCGGGTGTGATCCGTTTATGCTTGCCTGGATATAAATGAGGCTGTCCGCGAGCTGAAACGGAATCGGGCCGGAGTCCATCTCCGTAATTTTTGCCGTGCTTGCCACGGGGCCTCGGAAAGAGCTGGAGTCGCTCGTATCGATCGCGACGCCCGTCCGCTCGCTAGAAGCCAAGGCCAAAACAACCGCCTTGCCGCCCATGTTTGTCCAGCCGTTCCCGCCTTGCGCATTCGTTGCTCTGTGGTAGTGCCACGCGGCAACGGGAAGTGGTGGTGCGAAGTTGCTTCTATGAGCGAGTATCGCTGCGTACCGAAGAAGGGACCTAATCTCCACAGCGTTTGTAGAGAAAGGAAGTAATGCCAGGCACAAGCTGAAAATCCAAAAGATTCTGGGAAGAGCACGATTTGTTTTCATGTTTCTACGCCTGAGGGTGAACGAACGTAATGGTCACAAGCAATTCCACCGGAATAACTTCGCTACCTAGGATGGTCGGCTCGTACTTCCAGTGGCGCAGCGCTTCCATCGCGGCCAATGCGAGTATCGGTTGTCCAGACACCGTCCGCATTTCAACTACATTTCCGTGGGTATCGATCACAGCATCAATCACGACCGCGCCACTGATCTTGGCCTGTCGGGCCAGGACAGGGTAGACCGGGTCGGGCGCAGAGATGACTCGCGGCGCTTTCACTCCGTGGCCGACGCGAATCGGGCCCTTCGGCGCCAAACTGATGAGAGCTGGCGCCGGAAGGGCCGCGCCGGAGAGGACTCCGCCGAGCACGCCGCCAAGTTGTCCTCCCGGCGCGCCACCAGGCACGCCGTCACCTGGAAGAATGGCCGGCACCACATCGCTGGCGTCCGGCTCTTCACTTAGCTGAGCGACCCGGTGCGGTATAACCGTTGGCGCTAACAATTTCCCCGCGACCGGCGATACCTTCCGTTTCGGAGCGATGGACCGTGTCGACGCGGCCGGAGGCGGCGGAGCGGCGGGAGGTGTCGGCACAAGCAAAGTCGGGTTGAGTTGATGCGTGTCGAGTCCTTCGGTGAAGTAAAGCGGGAGCAGTAGCAACGTTGCTAGAAGAAGCAGTTGCACGGTCGCAGAAACGACAAAATCACGCGCCCGACGGCGTGGTCTGGTTGAACTGTTTTCCAGCATCGCTCCCGCGAACAAACTCTTGCGCAGTGCCAGTCCAGCACGCGTGGACTCCTTGACCAATATCCGGGAGCTCTGCGTTGGACCATGCAATCTCTTTTCGCCACTCGTGCTGGCAGGCAACGTGGCGTTATCGGGTACCAGACGCTTTGGAACTATCACTTTTGTTTCCTCCTGCAGTATCGACTCCTGCTGGCCGCGGGGATGAAGCGCGACACTACTGTCAATAAACATCGCGCTTTGGGTCGATGACGATGCATCACCGCAGTCACTTCCGCTTGCGTTGCGCCGAAGGGGTCGTGGCGCGGCGGACAGATTAAAAAATAATGACTGCAATAAGTAGGAGTCGTAACTCACAGAAAGGTTTCCGAAGTGCGGGAGTAAGGAATGCCAAACGCAGTGAGGGTGGAACGGCTGAATCAGAGCGACGCGGAGAGTGTACGGATGGGAGTCAACTCGTCAAGAGTCCGCTCAAATGGGGCGCTCGTTATTATGCTTTTAACGACTTCCGCAAAAACCATTCAGTAACCGAACATTCGTAGGACGCGAGTTGCTATGAGGAACGCCTGACTGATCATTACAAGCGCATATCGCACGATTCCCCAAGAAGAGGTCCGAGGCGTCGTTCGGCTTCGTACAAATGATTGCGCTAGCGGTCTCATAGTCGGTTATGCCTTGCCGCGATTTCGAGGCGCCATCGGCACTGATGAAAGTCATCGGTATTGAATGAGAGTGCGGAATCCAATAAAAGTTTCAGAGCCGTCGACAGGAGCGGAAGCTGGGATGAACTAGAATGCCTTGCGTGCTTCTGCGGCAGTCCATATCGATGCACCCAGGAGGACGAGATCCTTGATTAAGAACTGGCCGGCATCCCCCAACATCGGAAAGCCATGGGAAAACTGAAACGCTCCCCGCGTCGAGAAAAGAAAACTCACCGTCAGCACGAACGTGATGACGCCTCCAATGCTGCCGATGAAAGAGAGTCTTGCGGAAAGCGGCCGCAGCGCGATAAGAAGAGCAACGACGATTTCGATCAACCCTATTAGATTGGAAACGCCCTGAAGGCTCAAGATTCGATAGAGCCAGAACATCAGCGGACTGTTTGCCACCAAGGGCTGGATGCCCTGCGCCTCACCGGCTGTGAATTTAAGAATGCCAATCAGCAACAATGTGATTACCAATCCGTAGCGCGAGACGTGGATGCCCACTGTCTCCATTGAGGTCCTGGAGTTGGCGCGCATCAACGCTCTTACGAAGGGTTCTTCTGTAGGTAAAAATCGATTAGCTGTATCCATGTGCTCTTCTTTTCTCCCTTTCCGAAGTGATAGCGATACGTCAACCTGCAGAGAAACCCGCCCAATCGGCGCGCTCGCGCCGAGTTGTGACCTATGCTTCCGGCTCCAACACTGTGTTGGAACCAGAAGCAAGGATGGAGTTACGAATCGACAGACACTAGAAGTTGAACTTCAGCGCGAACTGAATAATCCGCGGACGATTCGCCGTCGACAAAATGGCGCTCGATCCGTTTGCGATGTTGACCAGACCTAAATTGCCGGTGGCGGACCCAAAGCCGCCGGATTGCGGACCGGAGAAAACCGGGTGGTTGAAAGCGTTGAAGAATTCCGCGCGGAAATCCACCGAAGTGGCCTCAGTCACTTTCGTATTCTTCGTAATAGACAGATCCCAGTTCTGTTGGAATGGGCCGCGGAACGTATTGCGCCCGACGTTTCCTATCGCCGCTCCTGCAGCAGCGGGATTTGCCGCGCCATTGATCTGGCATGGCACGACAACGTTCTGGTTATCCACGCAGTTGCCGCCGGGTGTGAACGCGTTCAGGTTAAGGAAAGAACCGAGGCGGCTCTCAACACCGCCCGAAGGTATGGCCGAGGCCAAGGTCGCGCCCGGCGCAAGCGTTGCAAAATTAGTGCCGTTAAGGCCGTCCAAGTCTTGGAGCGTAAAAGTTGAGCCATCAAAGACGGTAATTGGCGTTCCCGACTGGAAAGTGCTTACGCCATTCACAGCCCATCCGTTTACCAACCTGGTCGAGCCATGGCCGCGAAGTAGCTTGGCAACTGGCAAATCATAGTTGTAGCTGACTACGAAGCGGTGCCTGCGGTCAAAATCGGAAACCGCACGCTGGCCGCTAGGATTCAGGAGGTTGCCGTACTGCGTCAGACCGTTTAGCTCATCACCGAAGACTGACCCCGAGCCATTATCAATGGACTTCGAGTACGTATAGGCCGCCTGGAAATAAAGGCTCCCCGTGAAGTGATGACTCAATGTGGACTGCAGCCCGTGGTACGTCGAGCTGCCATCCTGGAATTGGAAGAAGCCGCGGGAGTTCGCGAGGCCGAGGTATCGCGAGGGAACTCGAGCGTCGAGGTTCGCGGCCGTGCTACCGGTGATGGCGATGGTGCCGTCTGGATTCTTCGTCACAAACGGGGTGCCCGCGGGCACGTTCACGTTTCCCCCGATGGAAGCCGGAATGATGCAAGGTTCGGCAATTGTGCAGATCTGGCCGGGATTTGCGGGCCGGCCGGTTCCCAGCAGGTGCGAACCGCGGGTGCCTACGTATCCCACTTCGAGCAACCATCCCTTCCCAAGATCGCGCTGGATGTTGAAGTTCCATTGTTGCGCGTAGGGCGGACGGAAGCTCCGAATGGGGAAGAAGAAGTTGCCCGAGAGCGGCCCTCCGCCCGCGCTCTGGAAGACAGGCGCGCCTGTCGATCCGTTAAAACCGATCAGGGCGGGCACTACCTGATCCGTAGACAGAGGGAAGGCAGAACTGGGCAAGATGCTGGGAAATGGATTCTGGGGCGTCACTGAGAATGGCGCCGCGCTGATGGCTTGAGAAAAAGGCAATCCGCCAGCGGTCTGCAGAAGCGATTGATTCGAGACGCGCTGATAGTAGATGCCGTACCCGGAGCGAATTACGGTCTTCTGGTTACCAAATACGTCCCAAGCGTAGCCGATCCGGGGCGCGAAATTTCCCGCGCTGAAGCAAGTTGTCAGCGTGCAACTCGAAACCCCGGGAGTGCCCACACCCTGTGTCTGCTGCGGGTGAATGATGCTGATCGGTCCCGGCTGCCCGTCTTCGAGGCCCCGGAAGTTTGAAACAAAATTATTGAGTTCATGCGCTGTGCTCAATCCTTCCCAACGCAATCCAAGGTTCAGCGTGAAGCGCGGGTTAATCTTCCAGTCGTCTTGTACGTATCCGGAAAAATCCAAGGCTCGGAAATGAAAGGTCGAGAAACCGGCTTCCGCTTGCGTTGTGTCAACGCGGCCCAGTAGAAAATTCTGGAAACCGCTCAAAGCGGGAGGATTCGGGAAACCTGGTGACGCATCTCCCGCCGCCGTGTTGCTGAATGTGACACTACCGCGCTGCGCAAAATTATTGAAGCGGTTGAGCTGGTATCGGCTCGCGTCAAATCCGAAACGCAGCAGGTGCTTCCCCTTGGTGATGGAAAGGTCGTCTGCTTCATAGAACGTATTAAACGCGCCGCCGCGGTTGTCATTGACGCCAGTTCCCAAGACCAACGGGCCTCCACCAGTAACAATCAATTGATAGGCTGCTGGGAATTCCGCTGAGTTGCCTCGCGTGGCCCCAATGTCGGTGAGTGTAATCGGCTCGGTCGGGTCTTGAGCGAAAAAGAACCGGCTGAATCCGAAACGGGCATCATTTACGACGTTGGGGGAGAGGACTCGCGTCCAGCCCAGCTTTAGAAAGCGGTTTGAGCCTGGGAGGCCCTTCGCAAAAGGAAGGCTGTTTGCGTTGTTGGCGCCGGTGCCGAAGGGTTGCGACGCATTGTTGTCGGAGAAAAACCACCGCGCGGTCAGCTTATCCTTTTCCGTCAGCTGTTTGTCGGCGGTGAGCGTGTATTGATCATCCTGGAATGCTCCCACACTGGATGACGTAACAGTTCCAAGGTTGACGCTTTGGCCGGCAAAGCCTGGAGTTCCGGCCACGGTTGGGATGCAAAACCTCCCGTCATTGAATAGCGGGCACTTCGACGCTGGCAAGTTTAAGTAGGCCAGGGCAACCGGGTTAATCTGCGAAGCTGAGAAACCCGCCGGCAGGAATGTCGCCGCGAGTGTAGCCGCATCACGTTGCGCGGGCAGAACCGGAATCTGCGAGTTCAACACTGTGCCTGCGGAGATTCCGGATGTCTCTCGCGTTCCTTGATAGTTCACAAAGAAAAAAAAGTCCTTTGATTTCGGAACAGGTCCGCCGAACGAGCCGCCGTACTGATTCTGTCGTAGAACCGGTCGAGGAACCTGCGGCGTTGCCGCGTTGAAGAAGAAATCGTTGGCGTTCAGGACGTTGTTGCGGAAGAACTCGTAAGCATCTCCGTGATAATGAGCGGTGCCGCTTTTCAAGTTCACCTGGACATTGCCGCCGCCGTTGCGGCCCGAGGACGCGTCATACAGCGATGTCTGCGTCTTGAACTCCTGAATGGTATCGGGATTGGGCAACGGCACGTTGTCCAAAACAGGCAGGTTCACATCGTTCGCGTTGACGCCTTCCAGCTGGAAATTGTTGTTGGTGGGACGCTGTCCGTTGACATTAATGGTGACCTGCCCCCGGCCAAGCGCCGCGGAGTCAAACAGCTCCGTATTGGCGCCGGCGGAAAGGGTGAGAAGCGTCAGAAAATTCCGTGTGGAAAGCGGAAGTGTACTGGCCGTCTCCGCTCCGATCGTCTCACCGGTGGTTGCGGAGGTGAGTTCCACGGGCAGAGCCACATCGTGGACGGTAACGCTTTCCGTTACTTTGCCAACAGCAAGAGTCGCAATCACACTCGATGTTTCCGTCACTTGAACAAGAACCTTTTCAATAAGAAATCTCGAAAACCCCGCTGCCGTCACTTCGACGCTGTAAGTCCCGGGCGCCAGGCTGGGAACATTAAAGGTTCCCGCGCCAGTGCTTACAACTTCTCGTTCCTTCTGGCCAGTGGCCACGTTGGTCACCACAACGGTTGCCCCGGCAATTGCGCCGCCTCCCTGATCTAACACAGTGCCAGTGATTGCCCCCGTGGCTCCAGCCTGTGCCCGCAGGCCAGCAGGGATAAGAAGCGTGATTAACGACATTCCGAGGAAGACTGCCATCCACTTTTTCATCTTGCGCATTCCCCCATTTGTAACTTCGCGATAAGCAATAGTTCGGGTCCTGTACGTTGGTAACCGGCTTCTAACTGAGTGATGAACCTCCGGAGATTTTTCAGGAGGCACCTGGAATGGGAGTCACAAGTAGTCAGAAAGTTTCTGCTAAATTTATTTATTTTTTTAAGTAAAGCGACGAGGAGCGGGCGGTATTCGAAAACCCGCGCGTGGACTTAGATATCGGCGCGCATCGGGGGCTGGTCGAAATACGCCAAGGGAGCTGCCAAGAAACCTGTTTCCGTAAAGGTGATCGACCTTGCGGCTCCCGGCGCAGCAATCTGACCGCCGCGCCAGCAGCCATCAAGGCACACAGGAGGAGGGGAAACCTTGCCAAGCTATGTGTGCATTCCATTGAATGAGAGCCTCGACGCGCTCAAAAGTTTCCGACGCCCGAACGGTTCTTACTGTTCCCGGACACAAATCCATAAGACGGAACTGTCGCGAGACCGAAGGGGAAGTCATGTAATGAAATTGTCTACGACAATATCCATCCGAGGTATGAGCTTTTGTTTGGCTTACTGCTGACTGGGAAGAAGTTAGCTGTTTTTCTTCGGCTGCGCCTTCCCGATGCAGTAGATACAAGGTGTGTAGCCCTCACGAATCGCTTCCTTCACCGAGAGGAAGGTTGGCTTGCCGTGCAGATGCGAGCAGCCTGCAAGGTGAAATACTTTGTCATCCTGGTCCTGAGATATTGCGACCGTCTCCGGTACTTGGCGGACATCGCGTTCGGTCGCGGGCGTCCCCTTGTCGTGCGTCGGCAGCATTAACCTCCTGACTGAGAACAAAGCCAGTCCCACTGGTACGGCCGCAGCAGCAGTTAGCGCCCAGGCCAAAAAGGAACGCCGCGAGCTCGTGGTGTTTTCTTCGAGCCTCCGATATAGGCGCTCATGAAAACCGTCCGGCGGAGCCAGCACGCGTGGGTCGCGATAAAGACCGATTACATTGCGGGTGCCATTAAGGAGCGCAGTGCAACGACGGCACTCGACAAAGTGCTGATCGAGCGCCGCTCGTTGGTTGGGATCGAGATCGTCATCGATATAATCTGAAATATCTACCCAGACTTGTTCGCAGCCTATTCCCATGGTTTCCTCACCTCTTTGAAAGCCCATCCCAATCTGCCGTCCTGTGCGAGTCCTGGAGCCAGGATGTCTCTCAGCATCAGGCGAGCGCGCCGAAGCCTGCTTTTCACGGCTCCGGGCGATATCCCCAAAATTGCCGATGTTTCCGAAATGCTCAGCTCATGGATATCGCGCAGCACGAATGCTTCCCGGTAGTGCCGCGCCAGCGAGCCCAGGGCCTTGACCAAGGCATCGCGTACTTCCACGCGCTCCAAAGCGGTGGACGGAATCTCACGCCAGTCTTCGAAGTCCTTCGGAACGTATGCTTTCGCATGATCTTTATCTTTGTCATCGGTCAGCGACAGCATTGGTATACGCCACTGTCTTCGGTTTCTCATGCGTGCCTCATTGATCGCTATCTGAATCAGCCAGGTACCGAAGGTCGACTCTTTGCGGAACTGGTTCAAACGAGCCAAGGCCTTCAGCAACGCATCTTGCGCAACATCCTCGGCGTCCTCCTTATTGGCAAGCAAAGAGAACACGGTTGCATACACCGTCCGTTGATGGGGGCGGATGAGATCCATGAAGAGCTCTTTGTGTCCGGACAGGATCCGGTCGATCAGGGCCCCCTCCACAGCTTGCGCCGAACTCCCCTGGCCAGCAGAGGCTAGGCGGTTTTCCGAAGTCTCAGCGTTCGCATCTGGCCATCGGTTGACTCCCTGAGCCGTAGGAGGTCTGTCGAGTTGGTGCAGGGTTCTCCCAACATCGGGGGCTGCCCCCTCAATCTGATCAATCTTTCGGAAGCCGGAGGTGTCCGTACTACGATTCTCGAGTCGGCTGCTCGCTCGTTTTGCGGAAACGTAGGAACCTTTTCCGATGGTTGTCTCCATTTGGTCCGGTTCCTTACGCGAATCGGCCTAGCAATCGGATTCTCGACGTTTCGAAGAGTTTCAGCCTTTCGGCCGGGCGCTCGATCGTTCTAGTGCGGGAAATGAGAATGACCGGGACGAAAAAAAGGTCCCTATCCGGAATCTACGCAGCAAGCAACCTCAGAAACGCAGAATGATGCCGCCGCTCGCCACGACGTTATGCTGGGTACTGGAATTCAGCGCGGCGTTCAGGTTTGGATTACCAGAGAAGAAATCACGTACCTCTCCGCGCAGGCCAATGAAACGAAACAGCCGGTAATCCAACCCACCGCCGTACTCGAAGACTCCACGGTTCAAGAATTTATTCGTCGTGTTTTGGCCATTCGAGAGTTGCGCGGACTGCTGATAAAGACCGTAGCCGCCACCGATGGCAGCCCATGGAGAAAGCCGCGAACCGGGAAGGAATTTCAGCCGCACTCCTGGAGTGAGGTAAAGCGACGCATAGTTTTGTGGCACGGTAGCACTTGCCGCCGTTAGGGCTCGATTC